>ENA-ORXR01004757-ORXR01004757.1-marine-metagenome-genome-assembly--contig:-NODE-4757-length-11181-cov-10.346902_pt1 | contig 11181 bp, 5 predicted proteins | sample MGYA00237866_ERZ511479 | MGnify/ENA metagenome assembly ERZ511479 | reverse complement strand
GGCCGCCCCCGCGGCGGCAGCGCCGACGCGCCGCGCCGCGACGGCGGCGGCGCCGTGGACGGCCCCGCACGGGCGCGGCGGTGCGGGCGGGGGGTCGCCCGCACCGGGCGCGGCAGCGGCTGCCGTCGGGGCGGCGGCGGCGGCGGCGGCGGCGGCGGCGGCGGCGGCGGCCGGCGGGCCCCCACCGCCGCTGCGGCGGTGGCCGCTGGGCGGCGGCGGCCGGCGCCGCCGCTGTGGCGGCCAACGAGGAGGGGGCGGCGGCGGCACCCGGCGGCGGCGCGTCTGCCGGGGCGGCGTCGGTCGCCGCGCCGACGCGCGCGACGGCGTCGACGCGGGCGCGGTTGCTCGGCGTGGGTGCGAGTGGGTGGGAGTGGTCGGCGTCTCCCTCGCTGTCGGCGCGCGCCCTGCCGCCGTGTCCGGCACCGCCGCCGCCGCCTCGGCCACCGTCGCCGTCGTCAGCCGGCGCCCCATGCTGGTACCGCCTCGGGCGGCCGCGAGGGGCCCCCCCTCGAGCTGCTCTATTGTCTGGTGCAACACGCGAGCCGACCGCGCGCGGCGCAGATCCCCCATGTGCCGCGTGTGTCATGGTCCATCGTCACGCCCGACGTTCTCCCCCTCGGTACGCCGTTGGACCCGCCAACCTGGATCCCTGCCTCCTCCCCCCATCATGTGATGATCCCGACGCAGTTTTGCTCGAGGCGTGCCACGGGGCGTCACCGGACCGGGGGCACAGGCAGGGTCATGGGGTCCTCGCCGTCGCTCTCCCTCCTCTTTTCCTCTGTGTGCCTCCTCTCCCGCGGCTACCACCCGCACGCAGGCTGTGGAAAAATCTGTTTCTCACTCTGTTTCAGTGAAAACTAAAAGTATTGAATTTTCGACGTCTTTGAGTACTCTGTCTGCCTCCATCAGTTAAGTCGCAAGCTGGATCAGTCCCTCCTCTGTAGTTGGGCCCAGATTTGCGGACGAGCCCTGCCCGGCACCCACAACGCTTGATGGCAGCCACACATCGAACGGCTCGCAGTCCATCGCCCCAGCTCGCGTGCCGCTGTGCCCTAATCGACCCGCCATTCACACCCATCCGCTCTCTGAGCTGCTGCATCCGCACCGCCCGCTACCGTCGTCCCGCCCACGTGCATCCACCCCTCACCGGCTGTCGTTGATCCACGCCTGTTTGGGGTTGGCGATACCTTGCAAGCGCGTTCATCATGTCGGGAATTTGGGCAAAGTACAACCTGCGGCTGGCTGAGAAGCCGCTGCAGACCAAGACGCTGACGGTACGTCTTCTGACCTACACGCCACAGTAGCCCTCACCCTTTGTTCGTGACAGCTGCGATAGTCTCCTCCTTGTGTTCCTCATCGTTCACCACTGTCTTGCCGAGGTTGGGTCATGGAAGCTCTCTCTAACCCTGTACATGGTTGTCTGCTCGCCTGCCCGCCTGGAGCGCTTTCTGGTGGCATGGCTTGCTCTTGACCCATGTTTTTTTCCTGCGACAGAGTCTGACGGGCTTCCTGCTCGGTGACCTGGTCGCCCAAGCTCCCTCGATCCATGCGGGAGGCCAGTGGGATGCGTGGCGGACAGCCAAGATGGGCTCCTTTGGGTTGCTGCTCCATGGCCCCATTGGCCACTACTGGTATGGCTTCCTGGATCGGACCATCATGACCAAGGCGCCGACGTCGGCGCTGGCGGTGGCTTCCAAGACGGGTATCGACCAGGTGCTGTGGGCGCCCATCTTCACGTCGGGCTTCTTTGCCTACATGAAGACGGCCGACGGGAAGACGTCCGAGATCCCCGCGGAGATCCAAGGCAAGCTGTGGGACACCATGAAGGTCAACTGGATGACGTGGATTCCGGGTACGTGAGAGCTGCCTATGGTGTGGTGTCGGTGACGATGGGGGGAGGGGTAGCTGACGCACTGGGGGTGGCCCTGTCGGCGGATGGACCGATGAGCACCGCGTGCAGGCTGTTGTCCAGGCGACTACCGGCATTGGTGTTGCAAACTGAGGGGGAAGCGTTTGTTGTGTGGCCAACGCCGCTGTCTGTACGGCACTCCCCCACCTTGTCTTACGGGACTATGGCGTGTCCCTCGGGGGACTCCGGTTTGCTGACGTTCCGTCGTGTCTCGATTGCTCTTATGGTTACCTGCCCTCGCCCTCATCGCTATGCTCCGTCGCTGTGCTCTGTTTGTTCTCCATGTCTTGCTCTTGACAATTGCAGCTCACATTGTCAATTTCGCCTTTGTGCCTTCGTCGCAGCGCATCCTGTACATCAACACCATTCAGGTATGTCCAATACGCTCTTGTGCTTCACTCGCGCAGCCATTGCATTGACAGGTGGTCTCGAGTGAGGCGGTACCACCGCTTGGTTCTGGGTGCTGACTATGTGCTGTTGATTCATGTCTGGGGCGCGTTTGCTTTGGTTCACCTGATCCGTGCTTGGTTTTCCTTATTCGACGGATTCTAGATCGGGTACAATGCCTTCCTGTCGACCCAGCAGGCCAAGGCCAAGCCCGTGGACGACGGCCTTGCGTCCATCACCAAGTAGGCGAGCACGTGCATTGTCCCCTGCCCCCGAAACCCTCTGTTGTATCCTGCGAGCGGGGTTATTGTGTACCTTACAAGCTGGTGTGTTACGCGCTGTTCGCTGTGGGCAGTTGACCTCGCTGCCTGCCTCGGCCGAGGGGCATGAACGAGTGCGTGCCCCTTCGTGCGTGCAATGCCGCACAAAGGCAACGAAAAGGAAAAAAGGTAGCGCGAACGTTTTGTACACAACCCACAGCAAGTAGAAGGGAACGCGAAACTGCGATGGCCGACGACGCACGGGGCGGCATGCCATACAAGAAAACAAGGCGGAGCGTGAAGGGCGCACACTGACGGGAGGAGACAAGGTGCCCACTCCGACCTAGAAGTGGATGGGCTTACCATACGTCGCCATGGACGCCTCCTTCACCGCCTCGCTGAGCGTCGGGTGGGCATGGCTGGTCCGCCCAATGTCCTCCGCGCTCGCGCCGTACTCGAGCGCAAACACGCCCTCGGCGATCAGCTCCCCGGCGTTGGGCCCGACAATGTGCATGCCGAGGAGCTGGTCCGTCTTGGCGTCGGCCAACACCTTGACCATCCCCGATGCAACGTCACCCTTGACGTCGTTGGTGCGCGCGCGGGAGTTGGCCATGAAGGGGAAGACGCCCTTGCGGAAGTCGATGCCCGCCTCTTTGAGCTGCTCCTCCGTCTTACCGACCGACGCGACTTCGGGGTGCGTGTACACAACCGACGGCACGCAGTTGTAGTCGACGTGTGCGGCGGCACCGCCGGCAATCATCTCAGCGGCAACCAGGCCCTCGTCTTCCGCCTTGTGAGCGAGCATCGGCCCCGCAATGATGTCGCCAATGGCGTAGACGCCCTCGGCCGACGTGCGGAAGTGCTCGTCCGTGACCACCCGGCCGACCTTGTCCAGCTCCACGCCCGCCTCCTCCAGGCCGAGGCCAGAGGTGAATGGCCGCCGACCGGTGGCCACCAGCACCACATCTGCATCAATGGTCTCGGAATCCCCGCCGGCCGACGGCTCAATGGTCAAGACGACGCCATCACCCGACGCGTCAGCGTTGGTCACCTTGGTGTTGAGCTTGAAGTTCATCTTTTGGCGCTTGAGGATCTTGTGAAAGGCCGCCGCCAGCTCTGCGTCCATGCCCGTCAGGATGCGGTCCAGGTACTCGACGACCGTCACTTGTGCGCCGAGGCGGCGCCACACAGAGCCGAGCTCCAGCCCAATGACGCCCCCGCCAATGACAACCATCTTCTTGGGCACCTCCGTCAGCGCAATGCCGCCATCCGACGTGATCACCTTCTTCTCATCAATGGTCAGGCCCGGCAAGGCAGAAGGAACGGAGCCAGTGGCGAGCGTCACGCTCTTGGTGTCGATCGTCGTCTCCCCGCCGTCCAGCAGGGAGACCTTGACCTGGCGGCCTTCGCCACTCCCCCCAGCCACCAGCGAGCCAGACCCCTTCACGTAGGTGACCTTATTCTTCTTAAAGAGCCCCTCGATGCCCTTGGTCAACCCAGACACCGCCCCCTCCTTGTGCTTCATCATCGCGGGCAAGTCAATGCCGACATCCTGGACGACCACCCCGTGGGCAGCAAAGTTCGTCCGCGCATCCTCATACAAGTGCGACGAGTGCAGGAGCGCCTTGGATGGGATGCAGCCGACGTTGAGGCAGGTACCACCGAGGGTGCCCCGCTTCTCCACGCAAGTGACCTTGAGGCCGAGCTGCGCCGCCTTGATGGCATGCGCGTACCCGCCGGGGCCGCCGCCAATGACCACCAGGTCCTGCTTTCCGCTCGGTGCGGACGACGCTGACCGGTTGAAGCGGGTGGCGAGGATGGAGGTGGGCGCCCAGGCAGTGCGTTGCGCTGCGGGGGCCACGAGCCGAAGCGACCGTAGCACCGACACCATGGACATGGTGGGCAAGCGGGTAGAGGAGCGGGCTTGAGAGGCAGTGGTCGATGAGAAAGGGCAGCGCCGCACGCTCTTGATCGAGCAGCACCAGTCTTTCCAGGGCAGGCGGCGGGGGGAGGGGATCGCTCGGCGGCAAGGCGGTGAGCGCCACGCCGCGCTCGGAAAATGGTGGAGTCTTACTGCGGCTGACGGGCACACACCCGATAACACGGGACGTCTTGGACACTGTAGAGCCCTCTAATCGGACGTAACCGATCCAAAGTAGACGACTCACGCTGAGCAGCCATTGGAGGAGGTTCGTTTCCAAAAGAGAGTGATGGGTGGTGCTGCAAAACACAGCGCATGTTCCGTATCATTCAGGGATATGATCCCACATTGTTATCAATTTCCCAGGAAAGACACAGGGATCCACCAAGAGTCGTGACTGCCGTGCTTGACCTTTGGTTGGTTGCGCTACGCCGTGCTTTGCTTCGGCTCAGCCGCCAGCGCTCCTCCCTCTCCCGTTGCGTGTGTGGCGTTTTCACCATTGCCTCTAACGTGGCCCGTCCTTTTCGTTGCGGACGGTCGTAGCTGGTCCTTCCCCCACCCCTCCCCCCCAGTGCCGCTCCTGCCAACAACCATGCGTCGCGTTTCCCGCCACCCGTCCCGACCCCCGCCGCCCCTCACTGGCAGCCCTGGCGCCGCCGCGGCCGCCGTCACAAGCCCAGGTGGTAGCCGCGCGTACGCTGCGTGTGGCCACCAGCCGTGCTGTGACGGGCGGCTCGGACCGTCGACGTGCGTGGCGTGCCCGCCCCGCCGGCGTGTGGCGTGGAGGGGCGCCCCGCACGTGTTCTTGGCGGCACCGGCGGCGGGGTGGCGCGCCGACCGCCCCGCGCGGTGCGTTGCATAACCGTTTTGAGGACGACGCGCAGCCGCCCTTCATGCATCAGCCCGTCTGCCCCACAGTTGCCAGCGCGACCTTTGTCCATCGACAGCGCACGTCGCGGAAAACGACACGTGCCACGGGTCACCAAGCGCAAGGCGCCAACACCCGAGCAAGGTAAACGACCCGTGCAGCGAGGGGTGGTGGGGGTGGGGGTGGCGGGGAACGCAGCGAAGGTTCTGGGCGTTTGGTGGCTCGCCCGAGGCTGGCCCTGCCCCGGCGGGTCACGCCGGGTGCCTCCCCAGTCGCTCCGGATCCGCAACGGCCTGGGCAGACGGCCACAACCGACGAAGCTGCGGACGCCGCCGCACGCTGCTGACGGCGGCGCCGCGCCGCGCCGTCCGCCCACCCTCCCGCCGGACCACGCCGCCGCTGCTCCGTGGGCGGCTGCTCCGCGCTACTTCCCGGCGTCGCTCGTGGCGGACACCCACACTCGTGGCGGCCGCATGGCGGGCGGTCGCGGTGGACGCGCCGGCGGTGAGGAACTGGGTCGCCGACGGGAGTCTGTTGGGCCTTTGCCATGCGGGGGAGGGTGCCGCCTGCGTTCGCCTGCGCCCGCCGCGGCGCACACGCCACATCCATCCGACCGTTTTCTTGGGTAAATCAGAGTCAAACTTGTCTTGACAACAATACAGTCACTTCCCACCATAGGGTCAGAGATATTTCGCAGGACCTTTGCAGTTCTTCATCTTTGCCCTCGTCTAGCACGTGGGCACGCACCTTTTTTCAGAAGCGCTCATACAGCCGTTCTCCCAAAAATCCCTCACTGCAACAGTTCCAAAAGTGTTCCAAATCGGCCTCTGTGGGGTCGTAGAGGCCGATTTGAAACTCTTTTGCAACAGTTGGAGTGTGGGATTCTTGGGAGAACGGCTGTAAGCAGCGATTGATCTGGTTGACTCTTAGGGCCACATTGGACAAAGAATCAGCCGGATCGGAGGAGCCAGATCGATTTGACAGAAGGTACACTCTCAAAAACGGGAGACGGACGGCGCTTCTCGATGACTTCTTTCGATGCCCACACTCGGATCTCTTCATGCCAGGCGTCTACAAAGTTCGAAGCTCAGCTGGAGAAAGCATGCCATCGAGAGGCCTCTCAGCACACCAGGTGCCAAGTTGGGCGGGCTGATACACTTGAAGAATCGAGCGATATCAAGCGCCAGACGAACAAGCTGAGGGTGGGAGAATGCAGGTTTCTAGCGTGCAAGCTTGCCATCGTGGTATGAAGCAGAGCGGGCCGAATGTCCCCGGCCGTTCCGCTGTAGGGGAGCGCAAGCGGGCGGACGTGCGGTTCGTCGGCACGAGACCGACCACCGCTGTCGCTGTCACCGTGGCGCGCGATGTCCAACAAGAAAATGAGGGAGAAATTACATTAACTTCTATAAATTTTATACAAGGTCGTACTATTGGCAGAACGACGGCGGTTTCAGTCACTTGACACTAAATACGCCACGTCTTTGAACTGTGGTTCACATCTGGAGTGGGATCGATATTGGTGAAAGCGCCATGAACTGACTGTTTACTTCACACACAGAGACAGACAAGAACAGAATGAGCGCCAACACGAAGACTCCCGTGCATGTGCATCGCTGGCTTTCCGACATAGAACGTCCCCCCTCCCTCGCCCTGGCGCCACCGTCGCCTGCGCCGCTACGGCTCCCCCTGTCGTCCAGGCCATTCTGGCCAACACCCACGCCAGCTCCTCGGGCGTGGAGCACCTCCCACCCAACGCTCATCCCCAGCCTCGCGACGCCCGCGGCAAGCCTACGAGCGCGTCGAGCAGCCGCGGTCAATCCACCGCTGTCGCCGCATCGCGTGCCGCCGCCCTTGGGGGCACGGTCCCCTCTCGGGAGGACACCCCTGCTTGCCCAACACGTCCGCCTCGGCGGCGACGCACCGACCGGCCGCCAACGGCGGCCGGCGCGGCGGCGGGTGCGGTGCCCGACGCGGTCGCCCACGGCCCGCCGCCCGCTAGCAGGCGGTGCAGCGGCGCGCCGTTGCCCGCCTGCGTGCCCGCGACGCCGTCGCTCCTGACCTGTGGGTCGTGACGGGCACACACACCTTCCGGCGGGCAGTGCTGGCCCCCGACCGCGTCGGTGGGTGATGCAGTTCTGGGGAACTCCCCCCCCCCCCCTGCACCGCACCGCGCCGCGTCGCACCACCGCCGTGGCGATCCGCCCGGCGTGCGCGGTGGAAAAGCCCTCCATGAGTCTTCTGGAAATTTGATTCAGCCGAACGGGAATCCAATCCAATGTTTTCCATTGTTAGCTCTGCAAAATGGTTCCCACAATAAACGAGCTCCCGTCCTCAAGGACGGGAGGGCTGCCGGTGCGTAGCCAATCCTCACGGGCACCTAAGCCGCTGGATGGAGACGCGGCGGCTGCCCAGCACCTCCTTGCCACTCGAGTCCACGGCCGTGCCCATTGTCCGGATGTTGCACGAGAAGAAGCTGCGGGTCGCAGGGTCCTTGCACGCCTCCTGGTCGACCGTCACGCAGGTCTTAAAGGTGGTGTCCTCCCCCACCCTGAGCAGCGGCGCTGCGGGCACAAAACGAACCTTGAAGATTTTCCCGCAGTCGGTGGTCGACGGGGTGATCCGCACGGCCAAGTCGTCAATGGCGGCGAGCGCCTTGCTCACCTCCTCCTTGGCCCCCTCGACCACCGTCTTGGATATCCCCGACGTGCCCCGGGTGAGGAAGAGGGCCTGGTTCTTTGGAATGGGCCCGCCGGCCGACGCCGGCACGCACGTGCCATAGCTGTTGGCGCCGCCGGTCTTGCGCCCGTCCAAGCCGAGGTCCAGGCCGCCCCTGATGCTGAGCGCAATGACCGAGATGCGGGCGGCACGGAGCGCAGCGAGCACCGATTGCCGCGTGTGGCGGACACCACGGACAGCGCACGACGGCTCGTGGCCGGGCACGTCGCCAAACCAGACGACCAGCCGCCGCGAGCCGTCCGACCACCCGACGCGCCTGTCGGTGGCCACGGCGTGGAGGGCCGGCAGGTTGGCCTCTGCGGCGTCCCCCCCGCCACCGGGTTCAAGGCGATCAATCGCGCGCTGCACGGCTGCTTCATCCTTTGTCAGCGCCTGGTTGAGCTGGAAGCCATACTCCGACTCGTCGCGGTAGGAGGCGACCCCAAAGCTCGTGTTTTTCGCCACCTTGCGTCGGGCGGCAACCAGCTGGGACAGCTGGTTCTGCACCGTCTTGATGGCCGAGCCCATTGAGCCGGTTGTGTCGGACAAGAGCATCACGTCATCCAGGTCAGGAGGGAAGCCAAACAGAGAGTCTGTCTTGCATATCTCTGTGTTCGGGACCACGTCCCGAAACAGGATGGACGAGAACCGCTTGGGGCTCCTTGTGGGTCGATCCCCGGCGGGTGGGCCAAAGGAAAAGTCGGGCCGCCGCAGGAAGTCATCCTCCGCCTGCGCGGCGCCCATTGAGATGGACAGGAGGACGACGAAGAAGGCGGTGGCCACCGCCACAACCGAGCGGGTGCGGTCCATGGTCGTTTGGTTGCGGTCGGCGAGCTCGAGGCAGGCAGTACGGGGTAGGGAGGAGCACCAGCTGCTTGTGGCAGCCACGTGGGTGACGCACGGGTCCGCGTTGGCAGCGTGTGGCGAAGGTGGTGGTGGTGGTGTTACGGACGGCCACAGTCCAGCTTGTCGCGGTCACAAAGCCTTCTTGTACATCCCCACTGAGGGGAGGGGCGTGGGCTCGACGCCTCCGTGCATGCCCCCGACACCGAGGCGCACAACTGTCCCGGCAGAAGCCCCACGGTGGCCAACGGGGCACGTCTCCCCCGTCTGGCATGCGGTTTCCCCCCCACAGCCCCTCTGCGAGAGCCACCCCGCCGCGGCCGCGGGCGCCGCGGGCGAACCCCCAGCGCCGGGCGCCCCGGCGCCGCCTCGGTGCGGCGACGCGACCGCGGCGACGGCGCGCGCGCGCGGGTGTCACGCCTGACAGGCGCGGGCGCAGCGTGCGCAGACGCGACCGCCACGTCGGTCGACGGCGGCACGGCGCTCCGGGGGCGCCGAGGGATCCCCACCCCTGGTCGGTGGGCGCGCCCCCGCGGGTGGCGGCCTCCCCGCACGCCCGACACCCGCCCGCGCCCCAACGTCACCGCCGCCCGCGCGCGCACGTCCACCGCTGTCCCGCGTTTGCCGAGCAGAGGCGTGCACTATCGGGCCGCGATGCACACCCGGCAGCCTCCCCAGCCGCAGGGCGGGCACTACCAGGCATGGTTGGCGTCGCGGGCGCGCTGCGCGCCGGAATCTGGCGCGCCGTACAAAGGCCGTCGCCCACACCACCCACCGCCCGCCGACGCCACCGGCGGCGGGGTGGTGTCAGCGGCGCGCCGCCTGCGTCACCGGCGCCGCCGTCGGTGGTGCCCGCTGCGGGGCGCGTCGGTCCCGCCGCCGCCGACGCCGCCGCCGCCGGGTGGAGGGCGCCGCGGCGGACGAGCGGCGCGGGGGGGGCGCGGCCGTGGCGTACAGGACCCCCTCCTGCCGCCGCGGGGGCGGGTGTGCGTGCACCACGCGGCGGGCGGGGTGGCGCGGCGCCGCCCCGCCGCCGCCGCCGCTGCCACCGCTGCGAAACCCGTGGCCGAGCGCCCCGCCCGGCGGCGCGCGGGTGGCGCGCGCGGCGCGGGTGTGCCGGCCGCGCCCGCGGCGGGCGCGCGCGGTTGGCCGCCGCCCAGTGGCGCCGCGGTCGCGCGCGGTTGGCCGCCGCCCAAGGGCGCCGCGGTCGCGTGGACGCGCGCGACCGTCGCGAGGCCGCCACGCGGTGCATCCGTCGACCAATCAGGTGTGTCGAAATGGGTGTCAGTCGGTTTTTGTTGGCCCCTGTACCAGTCCTCCAACGGTAGGAAATGGGTTGTGCCAGAGTTTAATGGAACCGTATCGTGGGGTGTCGATCACGCGCGCGCGCCGCTCGTACGGGCCGTCTGCGCCGCGCCGCGGGCGCGGGCGGCCCAACGAGGTGGCACCAGACGACGAGCATGGCGACGGTTTTGAGGGCGTCGCCTGGTCACGCCCGCCTGTACGTGCTGCGGGAAGGTGGGCGACCCCGATGGGGGCCCACCTCCGCACCGCCGCCCGCCAAACGCCAGCCGGCCCCCCCTCCACGGGCTGCGGCGCATCCCTCGCCGGGCGGTGGCGACGGGGGCACCTCACACTCGGTGAGCGGGGCCAAGCCGCCACGGGCAGCGACGGCCGCCCACTCGCCCGCCCCCCGCCGACGGTGTTGCGGCGGCGGGAGCAGCCGCCGCGCCCGGCCCGCCGCCCTCCCGACCGCCGGGGCGGCCACCCACCCCCCTAACAAGCCGCGCCACACGGCGCCGACTGGGCAAAAATTGCAACAGCGGGGGGGAGAGGGCCCCGCTCGCTACGAAGAACGCCGCCTGCCCGCCACTGCGGCAGACACAAGGCGGACGCGGCGGTACCCCCCCCGGACCCCGCCGCACAGGACCGCCGGGGGCGTCAAGCGGCACGCGGTGCGCGGTCGCCACCCCGCCACAGCACGCCCGCGGCGGCGGCGGCGGCAGTGCGCGAGGCGCCGCAGCCACCGCCCAGATTCCGCCCGCGGCAGCGGCTGGCGGGACGGCGGCGGGCACAACGCCGGTGACGTGCCGCCTGTGGCCGCCGCCCGCCCCCGACCACGCGCGGCGGCGACGGCCAACGGGGCGGCGCACGCGGCGGCGGCGGCAATGGTGGCGGCGCGGTCCCGCCGCCGCTGGCCGCGTCGACAGCGCAACGGGCGCGGGGGGGGAGGGGCGGGTGCATCCGCGCCGCGTCGCGACGACCGGCTGGGGCGCGG
>ENA-ORXR01004756-ORXR01004756.1-marine-metagenome-genome-assembly--contig:-NODE-4756-length-11181-cov-12.714337_pt1 | contig 11181 bp, 5 predicted proteins | sample MGYA00237866_ERZ511479 | MGnify/ENA metagenome assembly ERZ511479 | reverse complement strand
GGGGGCCGCACGGGGGGGCCCGCGCCGGCCACAGGGGTCCCCGCGCGCCCCGCACGCGCCCGCTCGGGCGCCGCCGCCGCCGCCGTCACGGGCCCAGGGGCGGCGGTCGGGTCGGGGGCGCGCGCCGCGCCGACGGGGCGGGCGGCGGCAGCCAACGGCGGCGGCAGCGCTCGGGCGCACCGGCGCCGGCGCCCGGTGGGCCGAGGGGGGGGGGGGGGGGGGGGGGGGGGGGGGGGCGGTAGCGCCGCCCCCGCCGGCCGGGACCGCCGACGTGGCCACGAGCCGCGCCCAGTGGGGGGGGGCCCGCTCTCGACGCCAGCGCGCCTCGGATTGGCACAGGTGTCAGGGCGGGCTCGCGGCTGAATTCTGTCGGGTCGTCACGGAAACTCGTCTCGGGGCGTTGCGCTTGCGCTGCTGGCGGCGCGGCGCCCACCCTCGACAGAAACGGCCACGCGGGGCGCGCGGCTCTGGCGCCACCCGTCTGGGGCCGCCGCGTCAGCGACCACGGACACCCCGCCTGCTGCACAAAGCGCCTCGCACGCGGGCGGGCCACCCGCCCAGCGGGTGGCTGTGAGCCGAGCCGCGAAGCGACACGCAGCGCTCCCCGACGGGCGTTGCGCCTCGGGAGCAGACCCCACTCCAGATCCTTCCACGGCCAGAGCGGGGGGTCTGGCAAGAGTGGGCTGTTTCCCAGTGCTCTTCTGGCACACGGTGTATCCGGATAGCTACAAAGGTGGCCTGCGCGCAGCCCGCGGGGCTCCGCGTCGGACAGCAAGGCGTGCCGAGACCGTCTACGCTCTCGGCCAGAGTGCCGCTGGCCCAAGGAGGCTGGCGGCGTTGGCAACGCCACGTTGCCGTGTGCCCCTCACCAGCCGCTCATTGGCTGCAAGTCGACTCGGGGACCCAATTTGGCGTCGATAGTCGGCTGACAGGGTACGCGCGCGGGGGTCCTCGACGCCCAGTGCAGTGCGCTGCGACGAGGGGGTGCGCAGTGGGGTGGTGGCGGGTGCAAGCACACACCGGTGCGCTTTTTCTGTGACGTCCCACGCGGGGCGGAGGTCGGACGCGGCGCCGTCGGCGCTCTTGCTCCTGTGCCGACGCCCCACCACCTTGCCTTTGTCCCGTTCTCCCTATGTACCATCTCTGATTGCCGCACCTGGTCTTGCGGTGCACCGGCCACCCCGTGCCCTCTCTGTACGCACTCCTTCACGCTTGTTTTTCATTTTGCTCTCGGCCCCTCTCCCATCCGATTCCCCCCCTTGCTTCCTGGCCACCGTCGTGGGTGTCTTGGCGGCGGGGCCGGTGCCGGCATGGATCCCTTTGCGCCGTCGTTTGCGTACGCCTCCCCCGGCCCGTTCCTGAGCTCCTCTGGCGACCCCGCTGACCGGATACCACCGCTCGACGCTAGCGGCGAGTGGGCCGCGCTCGAGGACCATGCTGCCTCGTGGGAGCGCTGCTTTACCCCCTCCACGCCGTCGTCGCCTGCGCCTGACGACGGCGCAGCGGGTGGCGATGGCGGCGCCAAAGGTGATGGCGCCCCGGATCAGCCACCGACGGGTGGTGACGGCGACAATCGAGGGGGCGGGGGCGACGTCCATCTGGACCTACTGCCGACGTGGGAGGAGTTGGAAGCGCTAGACGCCGAGCGTGCGGCTGCAGCAGCGGCATTGGCGGGCGCAAGTGTGGGTGTCGCGGAACGGGAGGTGGACGCGGACCTGCCGCCCGCCCTTCAGGGCACGGGGGTGGTGTTGCCGCCCATGCCACCGCTCATGTCCCTGGCGCGGGGCGTCGATCGGCCACCGCAGTTTGCGGCGCTGGAGGCGGCACTCGGCCTCATGGCAGCCCCTCAGCCCGGGGGTGCCCGGTCGACGGCGCGGCGACCGGCGGCTGCGGCGGGTGCCGACGTGGAGGGGCCCCTGGCGGCGGCGGCGGCGGCGTTTGTGGCCCGCTGCGCGGGGGCTGAGGAAGAGGGGGCCATGGATGGGGTCCTCTCGTCGTCGGCCGTGGTGACGGAGGCGGCGGTGCCGGTGCCACCAGAGGTGGCAGCTGCCGCAGCAGCGGCCGTGTCGTTGACCCCAAGCTCGGCCAGCGACGTTAGCAGTGCGGGCGTGGCCTCGGCGGAGGGCGGCAGTCCTGCGTGGCCGTCCAAGGATGCCGGTACCGTCGCCGTGCCTGCCTCGCAGTGCTCGTCGTCTCTCTCCTCGGAGGGGCACGTTCACATCAGCGCTGTCACTTCGGAGGCTACCGACAGCGCGCCGCCGTCGGACGGGGAGTCTTTCTCGTCCCATTTGCCAGCCACGCTGGCCAAAAAGCGCAAGCTGCGGTCCCCATCCCCCACTCTCCCCACGGACGACTGTCGCGCCTGCGGCGTGCCTGTGACCGCTAGGCAGACCATCGCGTCGTTGACCGCGGAGCTGGCCGCCGCCCGCTCGTCGTCGGCAACGCTTGATAAGCGCTTGGCGTGTGCGCACGAGGAGAACCGGACGCTGCGGCGGCGGGTCACGGCACTAACGGCAGACCACCACGCGGCAACCGCGCGCGTCGCGCAGCTGACGTCGGCACTGTCGGCTGCGCAGCAGCAGTTGTCGTCGGCCGCCGCGGCGGCTGCTTCCTATTCGCCACCGGCGGGGTGGTCCCCGCCAGGCGCGGGTGCGCGGTCGGTGGCGGCGGCGGGGAGCAAACGCAAGCAGGCGAGCATGTTTTCCTTTACCTTTGTGGCCGTCCTGGTCGTCCTCGCCGCGGTGCACCGGCTGGCGCCAGCGGGGCGGGTGCCCGCCGACACGCGGCTGGTGCTGTCGCCAACGTCGGCCGGCCGGCCAGGCGTTGGCGGGACGGCCGCCAAAGTGGAGGCCTCCCCGCCGGGCCCGCTGGCCGTGCCCTACGCCTCCTCCTCGCAGCTGCGCGCCGATGCGTCTCGGCCGGCGGGTGAGTGGCGGGCGTTGGCGCCGTCGGACGCGGAGGCAGCGGCGACGGGTCGTCGGGTGGGTGACGTGCCGACGACGACGCCTGCGGCTCCGGCCGTGAATGTGGCCGAGGCACCAACGGTCGCCGCCCATGTCGCCGCGCCGCAGGCTGACGAGCCGGCGCGTGCCGACGCGCCCGCTCCCACCCATCGCGCGGTCGCCCTTCACACACCGACGGCGCCGGCCGCATCGGCAGACCCCGCGTCGTCGGTCCATGCCCCTAGCGCACGTGCGGTACCCGGCTCGGCGGTCGCTACCCCCCCCCCGGCCTACTCGTACGTCCTCTGCCGTGACGCGCTCGCCGCCATCCGCGCCGTCCGCCGCTGCGTGGCGGCACTCGCGCGGGGCGACGTGTGTGGCTCGTGCTCCTCCGTGGACGGGGACGTGCGGACGTCGGGACCGCAGCGGGTAGTCCTCCCGCCCCGACCGGTGGTTGTGGGGGCAGACGCTCCGCGACCCCATGTGCCGTTGGTTGGCGGCGGCGGCGTCGGTGGCGGCGGCGGCGGCAGCGTTGGGCGGTGGTCGCCCGGCGCACCAACCGAGGCCCCGCGGCGGCCGGCGGTCGCGGGCCGCGGCAGCGGCAGCAGTGCGTGGTGGCAGGGTGCGCCCGACGCGAGCGCACGGCCCGGGGATACCCCCCCTTCCCTCGGTGAGCTGCTGCGCGTTGGCGTGGCGGACGCCGACGACGGCACATTGTCGCTGCTTATGCCCGCGGCCGGCCTCGGGCTCGACGCCCCCATTGACGGGGGCGGCGAGCCAGCGGGTGCCCTCGCTGAAGTGATCTGTCGCGTGACGGACGTGCGGCGGTTTGTGCCGCCCGCGCCCCCGGCGGTGCGGGCGCCGACGGCCTATGGCGCCGCGTCTGGGGGGTGGTGACGACATGTAGGGTGTGGTGTTGGTGTTTCCCGTCCGGTTTTTTTTCTTTCTTTTTTTCGGCATTTTGGCTGCGGTCCTTGTGTGGATGACCTCGTTTATTGTACATGGTGGCGCCTTGGGCTGGTTATGGTTTCTTCGTCTGCTGCATACTTCGTCCGTCTTGGTGGTTCCCTCGTGAGTACAATTGCGTTGCGGGTCCCAGCCGCTCTTACATCCATCTTTTGTCCTGGTTTGTTCGGTCTTCCACGTGTGTCAAAGCTGTTCCGTGCTCAGAAGGCGTCTCCCATGCAGGTCTGTCCTCCACATGTTCTCGTCTCGCTGGACAGAGCGGTGACTTTCCAATGTGTGCACCAGCCGGCATGCGCAACGCTGCGCAACGGACAAGCGTGTGGGATGGTTGAGCGCAGCCAAGAACCTACACACCGAGGACGCCCGCCCCCCTGTATCAATCACCCGTCTAAAAAAAACGAACCTCTGGAGACGGCGAAGGCGGAGAGACACACATGGACGTGTCACACCCACACCCTTCAACCAGCCGTCACACACAATGGCACCCACTGTCCACGTTACTCCATGGGAAAGCAGCGGCTGCCCGCGCCCGGCACGGCCTCTGGGAGCCCCCCAAACTTCCACACCACAAACGCCCCCGCGCCGAGGCCGCCGAGTGCGAGCAGCCACGCGAGCCCCTCAATGGCGCCGAGGACGCCGCCCGGCCCCGACGGGAGCCCCTTGCCCGTCTGGACCTTGGTGACGACGCTCCACACCACAATCGCTACAACGGCGAGGTAGCCGACGCCCTCCACCGCGCCAATGAGCCCCCCGGGGCCCGGCGGCAGCCCGCAGCCGGTGGTCAAGAGCGCGTACTCGCTCACCGCGACGGTCGGGAAAGTGAGGAAGGCGGCCGCGACGGCGGCTTTGCCGGCCGTGGAGAAGGGGGGCGGGGAATCCTCGCTACCCGTGGGGGGGGTGGTCATCCGCGCCGCCCGCCTGGCGGAGGTGGAGGCGGCGGTGGTGGGGCGGCGGCGGCCGAGCCTGGGCCAGCCCGACGCGTGCAGGCGGCTGACGGGGGCGGCAGACACCGCGAAAGCGGCCAGGAGTGGGACCGTCATGATTGTGCTGCGCAGGGAAGAACGACGCTACGGGTGTGGGGTCTAGGGATCGAACGTACGCAGCCGTTATCACATGCCGTGCGCACGATCGTGGAGTAGGGGCGGTTGAGATGAACTATTCTGGTCGACCTGGCCCATTCCACCCACAACCATCGAGAGAGGCTCCAGTTTGTATGACGTCCACTCCGCTCTCGGTGTGTGGTGGAAATGTCGATCCACTTGATCCGCACTTGTGGATGAGAATACATCGAGTTTCCCCTAGGCGAGATCCGGTGTGTGAGAGATCCAATGTATGGACTGTAATCTTACAGAGAAGCAGGCCCTCACTGCATCGTCTACTGCATGAAGGGAGCCCCCCGTAGGTGAACGACGGAGCGGTGTACATTAAACATGATACTTGAAAGGACTTAAATGACCTCTGTGGGCGCACATGACGTAGTCGCCAGCCAATAGGATTGCGTTCTGTTCTCGATATCGTCGTCCTGCATCCTTCCTCGTACTTGCGAGGAAATTTGATCTTCTGGCGACCGCTGCGCTTTGCCGTTTTCACACGGTGCGACGGGAGGCCAGCGATTCAAACGGCGCTTGCTGTTGCAGCACGCGCAGCCGCCACCCACAGAGCCCACCCGAGGCAGGCCTGACGTGTGGGGCCGCCCCGAGCAGCTCTGCCTGGACACCCGCGAACGATGTCCCACTCCCACGTGACCTGTGGGCGAGGGGTGCGGCTCGCTCCCCTGTTCGCAGGTACCCCCGCCGCCGACAGCAGAGGCGGCGACGCGGCGGCCCAACGGCCAACGGTGGCGGCTGCGTCGCCGCGACGCGTCGTGGCGCCGGACCGTTGCGTGCCTGCCGCGTGCGCGAGGGGGTGGACGAGGCCGTCGTTGCGTGCCCCCGTCTGCGTGTCCGCTTAGCGGTGACGACGACGTCGCCGGGCTCTTCCCCATCGCATCCCCGTTTGCCGTCGTGCATCGTTGTGGTGCCGACCGTTGCGGATGCGCCCGCCGTCGAGGTTGGCGCTCCCCGCCGCGTACGCGGCCGTGCACGGTTGCCGTGTGCGCGTGGCCGCACCGATTGTCCCACGGCTGCCTCGTTGTAGACCACGGCGGACGCGGGTGCGGACAACATGAGCAATCGACCAGCTCTACTGACGCGGTCGCTGTCATCGGGTGGGTACAAGGCACCCGCGTCACGACGCAAGCGAACACGGTCCGGCGGCGGTGCGAGCGGCGGCAGGGGCGGCGGCAGGGGCGGCGGCAGGGGCGGCAGCGGCGGCGGCAGCGGCGGCGGTGGCGACAGCGGCCGGAGCGGCGCGGGCGGCGGGGGCGGTGGGGGCAGCGGGGCTGCCGGAAACCCCCGTACACGAGGTGACTTGGCCCTGCCGCCCCCGGTCAAGACAGTTCTCGACCTGGAACTGCCGCCCCCCGCAGATGTCATCCCTGCGGCGGGGGCGGGTGTCCGGTCGGGGCTGCGTGATGGCCGGTCCGGTCGCACGGCGCTGGCGCCATTGTCGTCCAACGAGTTGGTCCAGCGGCGGCTTTTTGGACCCGGCCCCATGGACGAGCAGACGGCCCACGGGCTACAGCCGTTTGTCCACGTGGCCGAGGATGATGTGTTGGGTGGGGTGGAGAGCACCCCGCCGCCCGCTGTCGTGGTGCCACTAGGCCACGGGCGCCACGACCGTGAAAACAAAGACCGGGAGTGCGAAGGAGACCCGCAGGCCACCAACGTCCGTGAGGGTGTGCGTTCGCCGTACGCCAAGCGAGTATTTAAGAAGCGGCGACTGCACGCCCTCGGGCGCCCGTCGCGCTACGCGCCGACCCCCGCGTCAACGCCGGGCGGCGGCACCGCCTCGAGCGCAAAAGTTGGCTCCTTGGTCCCGAGTGGATCCAAGATCGACAAGGCGGTCAAGGCGCTCATGTGGCCCGAAGCCGAGGCCACGGCGCGGGCACGCATGGACGCCCAGCAGCTCTTGAAGGAGATACAGGCGGCCAATCCGATCTCGCCGGGACGCGAAGACCGCATCGGGCGGACGACCAACACCAGCGGGTGGCCAGACTGCAGGCTGGGTGGCGGTGACGACGTCAAGCCATGCAGCAACTCGGCGGAGCAGATTGACAACGTGCTCCCTAGCGACGACATGCTCCCTAGCGACGACTTGGTCGTCGACGACTCCTTTGACGATGTCGACGCCACTGCGGCTCTGGCAGCAACCCTGCGGCAGAGCGAGGCCGAGGCCGCCCCGGTTTTGTTCGAGTCGCAAGAGAGCGTTGAATCGGCGGGCCGCGCGGAGAGGGTCAAGGCGGAGGTCTTGATGGCCGACAAGTTCCTCAAGTTGACTCCGAGCCCACCGAGCCCGCCGCCGCACAGTTGAGCTCGCTGTGGGCAATGGCGTCACGTCGCCAATCCCAGACAGGCACCCTCGTGGACGGACGACTCGTCGCCGCGGGACAGCCACTGACTGCCGTGTGCTGGATCGGTCGTGCCGATGGCGCCACTGCGCCCCCGAGTTTGCACGTGATGACAGGTCGCGGCCAATGCACCGCCGCAGTACGAGAGCCCGCCCCACGCAGGGGAATCCGTCGCACACGACTGCTTTGCAGACCGCGAGGCGTTCACCCAATGATGGGAGCGCATGACCACGGCCTGGAGGCTCGGTGGGGATGGATGGTCGCTTGATCCAGCGGTGCTCGCCGCGTAGAGGCTCGCAGAGCAGCGGTTGCATCTGCTTGCCTGCTCGTGTGCCGCGCCCGTCTTGAAGTCGCCATTGGAAGGTGGATGGTTGTGCAAGCATGTGGGGGTTAATGACGTCCCGGCCGTACACAGCCGTCGTCAATGATGTATAACCGCGTGGGTCGCGATCCGCTGCTGTGGACACTGTCGACAAAGAGCCGCCTCTAAACGTGCCACGCGTCCCACCCAAGCTCCAGCGGCGGCGCCAGCGTCAATACAAGGATGCGTGGACGGCCCGTCGTCGATAAGGTCGGTCAAGGGAGCCGACGCCTTGATGCACCGCTGATAATGGCGAAGGAAGCGGTCCACCCGCCCGGAGCTCTCGCCCAGCGTCCTCCACAACACGAAAGGCATCCCGCAAGCGACGCAGAAAACACTTCTGCGGCGCTCACACAGGCGGCGACGCGGGAAACAGCTGCTGCGGGTCCCCCACAACCGCCGTCGACAATTCAAATCGCGCCGTCCGCCCAGCACGAACACCCGCCCCGTCCCCACCACTGGGAGCGGTCGCGGCCACGTCCGCTAACAGTTCCGCACAGATGCCCACGTCGAGAGCGCTGTCCGCAGGTCGCCATGCCGATTCGGTCAGCGGAGGCACGGCCACGTCCGCCGCTAGCGACGCAAACGTGCCCAGTCCGTGGGCGGGGCCGCCACATAGGCCGCTCCCACCACCCCCCCAGCCACCCGCCGCGGCGGCGTCCAGCGCCGACGCGAGGAGCGTCGCCCACGCCACCCCGACGGCGCCGTCAAACACCGTGCTCGCCACCGCAACGGCGGGCGCCCAAGCGCTTGCGACGCGCACGGCCGCGGCAAGGCCACCGAGAACGGCGGGCTTGAGCACCACCGCCGCTGGCGGGGTCACGCCAGCGTCGTCTGGCGGACCGAGCCCCTCGCCGACAAGGCTCTCATCCAACGCGTACGGGATGGACGCGGGCGGGCCCGACACGGCCGCCGCGAGCGCCGGGAGGCCGCCGGCGGCCACCTCGGCCGCCGTCAGCGGCTCCTCCACATACGCAATCCGCCCTAACGACGGCGGCCCCCCCGCGGCGGCAGCGAGTGCCGACACAAATGCCCGCGTCGCGGCGGACGTCCACGACCGATTGGCGTCAAGCCGCAGCGTAACCGACGGGGGGAGCGTGGCGAGCAGCGCCGCCACCGTCGCCGCGTCTTGAGCCGGCGCGGCGGCGCCGACCTTGACTTTGACGACCGCCGCGCCTCGGGGAAAGCCCGCCACCACCGGCGGGCCTGCCCCCGCCGCGGCGCGGGGAATGACTGCATTGACGGCAACGGCGTCGGCGGAAGGCCCATAGGCGCCCGCCAACGCCGCGACCGCGTCACAGAGCGGCAGGCGGTCGGCGGCGGCCACCTGCACCGCCGCGCACTCGACTGCGAGAGCGACGGCGGGGGAGAGGCCCGCCGCGAGGCCCGCCGGCAGGTGCGCAAAGAGAGGGCGCGCCGCTGGCGGGCCGGCAGCCGCGTCCGACGCAAGCAACGCGGGGAAGAGCGCCGCCGCAGGCGGAGCGGCAAAGACGGCGGCCAGCTGGGCGACCGCGTCGTCCACCGACGCGGCGTGGAGGCCCGGCAGGGGCGACACCTCGGCTACCCCCACCACCTGCCGCGGCGGGGCGTCTTGACTACCCCTGCCGGTGCCGTCGGGCACGCGCACGCCAACCAGGTACAAGAGGGCCCCATCCCGGCGGCCGACGCGCACGCCGCCAACCACCATGGGCACGGTCAGCGGCACGGAGAAGCGGCGCACCCACGCGCCGACGAGCACCACGCCGCCGCTGTCGGGACGGCCACACCGCCACGCCAACCGACTGGCAGCGATGGCAACAGCATGGGGCGCCTCGGCGAGTACATTGTGGCCGACGCGTGGCACGCGCACAACCGCCACACCCGGCTGCCGCAGCGCGGAGAGGCGGCTGCCGACGCCAGCGTAGCGCGCGTCGGCCGCACCATAGATGTAGACGAGGGGTACCCCGCCGCGGCCACTGGCGATCCACGGCCACGCCGACGGGTTGGCAGCGGCGGCCGGCGAAAAGGCGCGGATGGCATCGGCGACGCGGGCCGGGCGACACCCCCGCACGCGGCGGTCGAGGAGAGGCGCAAACGCCGGGTGCTTCCGTAGGGAGCCCCACATGGGCGCCGCGTACCAGTCTTCGCGGAGCCACGCCTCAAAGGTCGCCGCGTCGGCCGAAGCGACCGCGTTGGCGGTCGCCTCGTCGCGGCGCAACCGGGAGGCGGCTTCGGCAGCGTCGAGCCCCCCCGGGTGGGCCGACACCAGCAGCACGCCGTCGACGCGCAGGCGCGGGGCGGCGGCCGACGCGACCGCCAACGCCACCCGCCCGCCGAGGGAGTAGCCGACGAGGATGGCAGAGGTCAAGGACGGCGCCGCGGCCAGCACCGCGTCGACGACCGATGCGGCGGCGGCCGGGATGGAGGCAGCGCCGACGCCCGCCGAGCGCCCGTGGAAGGGAAGATCGACTGCAAGGAGCGGCAGCTGTAGTGGGGCGAGGGCGGGCCACATGTCCGCCGTGTCGGCGGCCGAGCCAAAGAGGCCGTGGAGCAAGACGATCGCCGCGGTGGCGTGGCGGCGGCCGTCGACCGAGATGGGCCCCCCGACGTGGACGCGCGGCGTGGGCGCGGGCGACGTCATGGCGCCACTCGCGGGAAGGGGGGTGGGGGGGGGCGGGAGGGACGCGTCCTCCAGGGTCACCGACGGCACGTCACGGACGGGAACGACCGAACAGCGCCGCCACGGACGGGGAACGTGGCCGACGAGGCACCATCGCCCGAGCCGTGACAACAGCACACAGCGACGGTCGAGATGGGGTCCCCCACGAGGCCACCAAACCCCGATGCATCCCAGGTGTCGCGTGTGAGCCTTTGGGGCACGGTAAATTCACGATTGAACCTAGTACTGAAAGCGCGTACGCGAAAACACCCTGGCCTGGAGTTGTGCTGTGATCGAAGACCATCTCCTTTTGTCCGAAGCATTATTTAGGCTTGAATCATGCCGCGTCGCGCTTCACTTGGCACGTGGCTATATTTTTCATATACTGCATTGGTTTCTATTTTCATGTCCCTACGGGCGTCCACGGGCAGGCGCGGGCGCCCGAGCCGTCCGCCCCGGAGCGCGCCGGCCCCCCACCCAGGCGACGCCGTGCTTGCGACAGTCCCAAGTCACGCACGGCTCGCCGACAGCCTCACCCCCCCCAGCCCTCCGGCCTCACACCTACGTCCGCCTTCGCCGCCGCTTCCGCGCAGCCCACCCGCTCCCCGGGGCAAACGCCACGCCACTCTCGCCCCCTCGTCCATGGTGGATAGGTTTGTTGCCAGCAGCAAGCTTATTGCAGCAGGGGGCGCGGGCGCAGGGGCCGCCGCCGCCGCCGTAGGGGCTGCCACCGGCAAGCCAGCGGCTTCTTCACCCCCCCCCCCCCCCCCCCCCCCCCCCCCCCCCCCCCCCCCCCCCCCCCCCCCCCCCCCCCCCCCCCCCCCCC
>ENA-ORXR01004754-ORXR01004754.1-marine-metagenome-genome-assembly--contig:-NODE-4754-length-11185-cov-13.662495_pt1 | contig 11185 bp, 14 predicted proteins | sample MGYA00237866_ERZ511479 | MGnify/ENA metagenome assembly ERZ511479 | reverse complement strand
AATGCGATGGTCTGCGAAATGCAGCCGAAGTGCAGTGAGATGCGGCTGAGATGCGGTGGGCGCGGCTGCCGACGATGACGCCGCGAGGAGGACATGTGTTATGCTTGTGGAATCTGACTCTCAGGCACTGCCGCAGCACACAGTGAAAATAGTAAGAGGCAGCGAACGCTCAACGTCTCTCAGGAGTGTACGTGGTTACAATCGATATGCATGCAGGAGGTCCTCCATCGCCACCCCTTATCAATTCATCGGCACAAGCTGGATCGTACATTGGAGGCTGACTCTTCCAGAGTCTTGGCTCACTGTAATGCTCGAATGTCCGCGAGCATGCAGTCATTTAATAGCTTCTAGATGGTGAAACGCATTCCCGATCAGATGTATCGAGCGATCAGAAGCAGGAATTTAGAATGGCTGTATCTCTGAAACCTTTAGGTGCTGAGGCGCGTCGCAGTCTGCATCGGTACCCATCGCTTCGATGGAACCTCGCATTTATCCTCCGATGGGGATTTTTGTCGAGAAGGGGCTATCCGCCCGACCCCAATTCTTAGCAACCGGCTTCTGATGAAAGCTTAATCTTATCCCCAGCGGAAAAGAAAAATATGGCCGGCCTCAGGAGAGTCTTTCGGGGACGGTGGTTTTTTCCGCTTCCTTTGGGGCGCCTCCGTTCTCCAGCCGGAAAATGCACCCCAGAGAATGTCCGCACCAGTTCTTGACACAATGATTTCTCTATTGAGAACTGCTCGGAATTTCACATTACAGTCAGAAAACTTATTGATTTCTGGAGCAGTTGGCCATCCGGGAGCGCCGAATGGCCATCTTGGTGTGGCCTTCCACCACACGAGGGTGCTTGTGGACAGCGAAGGAACCGCGTGCGGCTGAGGCAGCTTCTCAAACGACAGACACATGAGTTGTTGAAGACCTCTCGCATGGGGAGACTCCAAGGTCTGATAAAAATGAGCGTTTGGCCGGGGGTCTAGAATAGAGCAGGGGGGAGGGAGCGGAAGAGGACGAAGGGGGAAGGCTGCAGGCTAAAGACAGCTGTGGGGACGAAAACAGGACGGGTGGGGGAGGAAGGGGGATCGATGGGAAGGGAGGGGATGGGATAAGGGCTTGTAGGGATTACAAGCTGGATGATAAAATTATGAGTAAGGCTGTGCTGGTATACCGGGAACTGCGACAGGGTTGTGTTGTGATGAATTGAACGGCGGACGATGTGGGGGGCGATGATTAACCCTAAAAACCCCGCTCGGTACATCGTGAGCACGAAACTAGAGCTCTAGAGTCTCTTTGATGTGCCGACCACACATATTTGTCGAACGTGGTTGAGAAATCGGCCCGTACGGCCACTACAGTGCTCCGGGGTGCGTGGAGGGGACTCAACATCCGGATCCCTGGGGCGAACGCGGTCGGGAGAAAGACGCTCCGCTAGGTAATCACTAGGGGCTCTGTGAACGCGGAATTGCACTGATCCGGTGTTCTAATTGTCGGTGACTCTTTCCGAGGAAAAGCGCTTTTCTCGTCCAGGAGTGCTCCATTTGAGGCGCAAAAGGCGTCCTTGGAGAGCTGATGAGGCCTTGTCTAGACGGCGCATGCACGGAGTGCATAGACCAGTACTGTACAATCGGAGAGCACAGTTCCAATTGCACGCGAATCACGCATGTCATGTTCGCCTTCTTCGGCCCAATCAGATGCCTCGGCACACGAAGGAGCTACGAGGACGAACGTGCCATTTCGTCCCATTTGGGCCGAGCACGTTCACGTGTGCGAGATTATTCTTTTTTCTCGCGCACGTGAACGTGTTCGAAAGTCAATTTGAGCCTCAAGTTGCTATAGTTTCCGCACTTTTGATTCGTCGAAGTGCATGTTGGCTGTCTGCTGATGCGCGTGTAATCTGATCTTCTCGTTTTGGCCGCCAATTTCTGAGCACGTCGCTTTCACGAATGTCGCGTTGTCGTGGAGACAGCCGTGCTCCTGTCTCACTCGTTTCACGGAATTGCGTCGGGATTCACCCCCAACCACATGCACGAAGGCTCTCTATCTAGACAAGACCTGAGCTTAGGAGTCCAGTGGTGTGACTCAGACCACACTGGGCTTCTTTTTTTGCTTTATAAAAAAGCGTGAACTGCGCCATGGGCGAATCCGGAGCATCCCCAGGAACCTGATTTCATATGTAAACACTGCAGATTTCCCACACAACCCCGATTTGCTAAGAACTGGCGCAAGAGTCAAGAACTGGTGTCAGCCGGATACAGAATTTCTCCATTGTTGTGACATCCTTTCCTAGGCACGGTGCCTAGTCACGAATGCAGATCGACCGGCGTCTGCGGTGCGATCAAGGCCGATTCTGGTCTGCGATCGTCCGCCACGTATGCAAATCGGGTGCCACGCAGGCAGAATGCGATCTCCACAGAGGGTGCTCAGCAGTGGAGAAATACTGTACTGTGTATGCTGCAGCCAATGAAGATCTCCCAGGACCAGTTCAGCAGGCAACAGGGTCGCGTACCCGTTGATAATGAACAGGAATCTGTCAATGGGCACACGTGTTCGCAGAGACGGCCAGTCGGAGGTCAAGAAAGTCTCGCGCGGCAAGAACCCAGTTGATCTGCTCGAGCCAGCCTCAGGGAGGAGGGCTCTTTGTCTTAGACGCGGGAGTTCGTGTGTGCCGACTGCCTCCGAGGCCCCGCGCGCCGACAACGGCTACGGCAGCCGCCTCCACACCGCTGAGGTGGTCACGACTGCTCCGTGAGCTCTGAGTGTGCGGCTGCTGCCTTTCCGTGACCAACTAAAGGCTCTCGCCACACTTCGGACTGCGTAGCACTAGTGTGGAGACGCTACTGAGACAAACACAAGAGGACACGACCATCATGGGGTTGTATAGAGACAAATAGAGCAGAGCATGTTTAGGGCCCTGGATAAAAGGGATTGAAAAAGAAGCAGGCCTCCCGCCGGTGGTGAGCAGGTTCGGGTGCGGTCGCAGGCGTGCCGGTGATGCCGTGGTCTCGGGTTGTCTGGTCTTGGTCAGGCACGACGTGCTCAAGAAGCAAGACAGACTTTAGTGGGATGGCACGCAGCGCCGGCCACTCATCGTCCACTTCCATCGACTAGCACAGAAGCGTAAACCCACCCCCCATGAGGGGGCAGCCCGACATGGACTCGCAAATGTCCACCCCCGCTACCGCCACCATGTCCTCGGCTTCCCCGGCCGCCGCGCGCACAATGGAGCGCACCTCCCCGTACCTCAATATAAGCAAGACGAAGATATCGGAAGGTCGTAGGCCAGCTTCAAACGAGGGGAACAGCGGTAGAGTGGGGCGGCGCGCAGGTGCAGCTTGGGGTTTCCGCCGACGCAACATGGGTATCTGGTGGGAAACGCTCAGGAGTTGGCTGTGCGCACGGTGGCCGTGGCGATAGGAATTTTGAGTGCCGAGCCAACAGCGCTGAGGCTAGGCCATTGGCCAACTCGTGCGGGGTGATAGTCGCCGTGCGGAGAGATGCCACCCCCCCGCCCGTGGGGCCGACGCTGGAGTTGAAAACCGAGGTTGCCAGCGTGTTGACGTCGTTTCCACCGCCGTCAAACCACTCATCAAACTCCGCGTCCTCGCGGGCTTGCCGCGCCTTGATCTCGAACAACCTCTGACCGACGCGCAGCAGCTGTGCGCGGAAGTGGTCCCCATCCTTGCTGTTCATGCAATAGCGCCTCTTCTCGTCTCCGTGGAGCTTCTCATTGGAGCCGGTTTTGCCATTCTTGATGGCGCCGTGGAGCTTGATCGCATCGAGGACGTGTGCCAGGAGCTTATGCAACTCGTCCTAAAAGTCTTTCCCAAAACCAGTGTCAGGACGTCGAGGACACATTTTGCGCGTCAGTCGCTCCGCCTCCTCTCCCTCCGCCACCGTCATGGGCGGCCGACCAGGCGGTCCACAAGTTCCGCGTACTTGACAAACATTTGCGTGACGGCCACCTTGTAGGGCGTGTCAGCAACTGTCCTCGTTACCTGTCCGAATTGAAGGCCAATTTCTGGAACACGGAGCGCCCTGTGGGGGAAGCCCCCTGTCAGAGTGTGACACGGGCCCCTGTATGAACCGAGGACGGGTCGCGAACAACGACAGAACGCGCCCTAGAGGGGTATCGTGTGACGCCCCCCTTGAGCGGGTGTCCAGGGAGCCCGAGGGGCAGACACGAAACGACACCTCTGGGGGTGTGTGGAGTGATGAGCACCCGATCGAACCCCATGCAGGGGCCTGACACTGCCGAGGGAGATAAGTGTCTCCTCGAATCCGGGCCCTCTGGAGGAACCGGGCAGCTTGTGGAAGCTTCAGCAATCCGAACGTAAGCCGGACCGAGATCAAATCTTGGCCTCCGAACGTAAGCCGGACCGAGATCAAATCTTGGCCGGGGATGATATCCCCCCGGAATTCTATCCGGGAAATTTAAAAAGTCGTGGGTTAAGTTCTGAGATGTTTACCTTGGGTAAAAACGGAGATCTAGGAAGTCTTAGTGACTTTTCTCCTTCTACCCCGAGACGGGCGGGGGTCCTCTTCCATTGGAAGGGTTGTCGAGCATGTTGGGCAGGGGCCACTAGAGGCCTGTGTCTGAGACCGTGACCCGTTGGGTACCGGTCCCCCTATGATGGCGTTCGGGTGTCGGGACTCTGCACGTCTTGCTTCTTGCTTCCGAGGGTATATGAGTGTATGTTTTTGGGTCATCCTGCGTCTTCTAATAAATCAGCGTTGCATTTGCGCTACTTCCGGCGTTCTGGTGCGCTTCGCGCCCTGTGATCCATGAGGTTACGTTGTTTCCCCTTTACTCCGCTCCGCATCCTGTGCTGGGCTTTCCGACGGGGCTATAGCCCGTCCGCTTTGAGGGCAGTAACTATTACACGATCGAGACGTGTGTTGCTTTCGCAGCTTCTTGTTCCGTTGTGCCAGTCGGAGTTGTCTTTTTGTTATTTCCTAGTTTGCCTTTGTAGTTCAGTCCTGAAGAGCGTGTGCCTTCAAGCGCCTGTTGTGCGGGTGTTCTTGTGTTTGTGTGACATCCCGCGACATATGACTTTCCGTGGTCGGGCTATGTCATCAGCTACATTTCACAAGGAGCAGGTTCTATGCATCCGTCCTGACTGGGATCGCGCCGTTTCGAATGTGGTACGGGAAGTACTAGCCGCTCCATGAACTAATAGAGTATACAATTTGTATGATTTGTGAAATAGCGAGCATATATGGTAGCACATTTCCTTGGTCGCATGTTCTTGCACAAGGGACGTCAGAGAGGCTCACTATGCGTCTATGTGGACAATCCATGTCAATACATGCACAGGACGGCACTGTTGGTCGACAGAGTGGTACCAGTTCTTTATTTTCCTGCGACTGTAGAGTGTTGGAATGGCTTGAGAGAGGCTTTTCGTATCAAGGGGGGTACGGGCTGGGAATTGGGGACCATTTCTTCTCGGCGTTTACCGGTCCCCAGCAGGATGGGCTTCTTGTCATTGTGTCTTGGGACCTGGTTTGTTTCCATGACAGGGCTTCTGCTTCGTGTAGAGCGCTGGAGACCGCTTGAGCGAGGTCATATTTGACGGCCCTGTTGGAGCGGAGCCCCAGCACGAGGGGGGGGAGGGGGAGGTGGGGGGAACTACCACTTTTCCTGGGGGGTGGGCTCCCCTCAGTGACGGCATCACTCACGGACACGCACGGCACAGATCCACAACAAGGGAGTGTGGTGGCAGACGCACGCAGGGAGGGAACGTCCCGATGCGACGTCCGCCGTCACATGACGGGCGCGGGCGGACGCTGTCGTGGACAGCGAGAGGGTGAAAGTGGTACTTCTGGGCGATGCGCGGAGGCGCGATGCGCAGAGGTGGGACCTGAAGTCGCTCTCTCGGCTCGGTTCTGCGGGCGATGGGCTGACTTGCGTGAGAAAAGAGACGCCAAGGGTGTAAACGTAGCGGCTTGCCCACGGGCTATCCCCGGCCGCCAACAGATACTTCGACCGACTTCCCATCTCTACACTGCACGTACGGGGAAGAGGTGCCCATGCGGACTGGGGACGGTTGCACGCGCCACCCCCTGCAACTCACAGACAAGTCCCATGGCGGCCGCGAGGCACACATGCGCGATGGCCTTAGGTGTGCCGGCTGGGCCCGTCACGGCCGCCACCCGTGCCTCTGATTGCCATTGCGTCCTGACACATGGCTCCTGGTGCTCTTTCATGACTTGGATGTTTCGTGAAAGGTCCGTGATTGCAAATCACAGTGTTAGTTTGGCAATAACAAGTGGGAGCCAGTTCATTTTCAGGGCACCGCAAGTACGACGTGCTAAGCCCGATCGTTCAGCTTCACGCTTCATTTGATGTGGTTTAGTGCTGTGATCGATGGTTCCGACCGTTTGGTTAGGTGCGGTCGCCATTCTTAGTCACCCGATCAGCTGTCGGCAACAGGCCGATCGGCCAGATTGCATGCGTGCAGGCACCCCCTTCAGGATCAGGAAACGCGTTGCAAGCGCTGTAAAGCGATTTGAGTTTCCTGGACCCCTCTACAGTCAGTCTCCATTCCTTTAGGTTCCTTTCTTATCCAGGGGTGGATAGCAACGGACGCAGGTCGACCGACAACCGTGCTCCACGACAGCGATCGTCCTCAGTTTCTCGGAATGGCAATTGAAAATCGATAAAAAGTACTTCGACAAGTCGTGCGGGTGCACCTACAAAAAGTGCACCTGCCGTCGCCACAGCCGCCGTCGTCGCTGCATGCACCGTCCTCGTCGCTGCCGCCGTCCTCACCCACCCCCCCCCCTGCCGATCCACCCCGATCCCCCGCTGATCTCCGCCCCCCACCCCACTACCATATTCCCTCGCCCCCCCCGCTGATCCATCGTCGATCCCCCGCTGAAACCCCTCTCACCCGCTCCCCAACACTCCTGGCCCGCCCCTGCCGATCCTCGTCCATTCATCACCGATCCGCCCGCTACCCCCTCCCCGATACCCCCTTTCCTCGTCTGTTGCTCTACTGCTGGTAGATGTATCGCCCCACGTCGTCTAGGTTCATTCGATGTTTCTGTTGTTCCGGTTGACGTTCCCGCAGGAGGGTGCTATAGGGGGGGTGGGGTGCATGTTTCCTCACTGGCACGCGATAGGTGCCCTAGTTGGTACAGGTGCGTCCGATCAAGTTTTTCCAGAGAGCCATAAATCTATGACAAGCAGTTGATCGAAGGCCTACAAGGCGGGTACGGGGTGGCGGCGTTCGTACACGGGCGTGCGTGGCGGAGAAGGCAAGCGAGTGGAACATTTTCCTGGTCTTGGCCTCAAGTGCCAACCTATATAGAAAGCGTCCGCGGAGGGGGGGGGTGGCATAGAAACCTCGCGCTCGTGGGCGCGGTGTGCTGAAGCAAAATGGAGGAGGTGTGCAGCGACGTCATGCCACTGCTCTGGCTGTGACGGCCAAGACGAAGAACATGGTCAAGTCGAGATCCATGCGACAACGCCGGATGGACAATTGGAACAGCCCGATCAAAGAATTCTTCCCGGGCCGGGATTCAACTACAGAGAAACTCCTGCGATCGTTGCTTCTCAACCCGAGAGACATGAATCGACTCTTCGATTCTTCCCGATCAAACTGAGATCTGGCGTCGAATGTAACGCGATTGGGCTGGGTTCCGCGTCCTGGTTCTCCCAGGACGATCGACGAAAGGGGTGGACAGGAATGGAGAAAGACTGTATCGCAGTCCACTCAGAGTCGTCCACGTTTCTGTTCGAAAATCGTATAGCATGCGTTTGCAGCGCACCGCTGGGCTTGCTCTAAGAATTGGTGTCAGAGGGATATGGGGAGGTGGCTTCGAATCGTCCCGTGGCCGCCGTTGCTGTCCTCCTCGATGCACGGCGTAGGCACCGTTCCCTCACCTTTCCTCCCCTCCCCCCTCTGCCCCGCCTGTACTACACCGTCATAATATTCAAGCACTCCTGTGGTCGGGTTCGTGCATGTCGGCGGGACGTTGGATGCTGGCTGCGGGCAGCGGAGTGTGCGCCGGCGCGAAGGTGTTTGCGAGCGCCTGTTGCTCGATCCTCCAGTTTGGCGCCTGGTGTTGTGGGTACACCCGCCACGGTTGGTGTGCCCGAGTGCGAGTATGGCATGGGCTCGGCGACTTGTCCGCGCTGCGATTGACTACTTCTCTTCGCCTGCTACACACCTGGCTGAGCTGCAGCTGGCGTTCGGTCTGTCCGAGGCACACGTCCAGACTGCCTGGGTCCAGTTGTTTGAGCGGCACCCGGACGCGGAGGTGATTCACCATGACACCACCGCCTCCGTTTGCGAGGCGCTTAATCAGCTGCGGGTGGCCTTCAACCGTGTCGCCCGCAGCGTTCGACTGGAGATGTTCTACTTCACCTCGTCTGCGGGAAGTGGCAAGTCCCGTTTTTGCGGTCAGCTGGCGGAGTTCGTGCTGCGCGTGCAAAGGGGCGACGAGGCAGCGGCCTTCGCGCTCGACTCGTGTGGGCGGTCAGCTCTGGGGGCGTCCTCGTCGGCCGCGGGAAGTCTTTCCTCGTGGGTGAAGCGGCTCTGCGTCGTCGGTGTCAACTTCAATAGCAAGGCTTGGAGTCTCAATGGCACGGACCGTGAGCTGTTCAAGTACGGCAAGTTCGTCCCGCTCTACCTGCGCATCCTGTTCTTCGTGATGGGGGACCTGCAGGCGAGTACCTCGGCATCGACATGGACGCGTATTGGCAAACGGTGCCTGTGGCTGTTCGAGAATCGTTACATCTCGGAGGAGACGCTGTGCGACAAAGTGGAGTGCCTACTTGAAGGCCTGGCTGGCGAAGGGCCTCTTCGTCGCCCACTGATTATCCTTATCGACGAGTTGCAGAAAGTGTCGGAGTTCTTCGACGTGAACCGCGTCAGTGTGGGAGACCGGTACCGCTCGGAGCTGTGTCGGCTGGCCGAAGTGGTGGACGGCAGCGCCGTCTTTTCGTCCATCGACGCAGATCTGATGGTGCGGGAGAAGACAAGCGGCTCCCACCGCCCTGTGTTGGAGCTTTTGGCTTTGCCTCGCGTCCCTGTCCACGCCATCTTCAAGGAGGTACTGCGCGTGAACGCGGAGCGTGGCATCTACCTCAACTTTGATGGTACCCTGGCATCTTCCACTCTTGGGCCGTCACCTATGACGGCTGCATCCGGTGCCCTTGCACATCGAAGTGTGGCTGCTCTGTCGTGCCTGGTTGGTGATGACGTACGCCTCGCTACTTACTTGGCGCTGGAGCTGATGGAGCTGTCACTCAGTTCCGGGTCCTTGTGGGCCCACATCCAAGTCGCGGCTGATCGAACGTCCTTCTCTGTTGGCAACCTGTTTTCCCGGCCGTACGGCGCTGTGGTCCTCGCCCACGCCATCATGGGTTACCGTGTTGTCGCGGAGAAGGACGTGCTTGACATCCACGGCGGATCGCTGGGGGTGACGTGGGACGAGGTCCGCCTGCGTGGGCACGTGCTGGCGGTCGGAGGTGAGACGTTTGTGCCGCACGTACCGCTCCACCCTTTGTGGAAGCTGGTGTCTCACTCGACGACGCAGCGAAACACACTTTTTCGTAGCATCGGCGTGCTGCTCTCGTGGAGTCCGGCGCGCCCCTCTTGGTGTGGATGGGAGGTGTTCTTCTTGGCTTCATTGATGGTGCTGAGCAATGCCCGGGCGCTGGTTGATGGTGTCGGAGAGCTGTGCTCTGTGGCAGACCTCTTTCCGTCCTCCACCCACGTGGGGCGCAGCCCCATTGTCTTGGACAACGTTATCGAGTCGGTGCAGCCGCGATTGAACCTGTGCACATCCAACTTGGTCACCCTCGTACAACGCTTCGTCAGCACAGACGACTCGCTGCTCGATCGCGTTTGGAAACTGAACAATAACGCAGCCGCCATAGACGCGGTGGTCTTTTACAAAACGGTGGACGGTGTGCTCGCGATGGTGTGCATCCAAAACAAATTTTCTGCCTCAGACGCTTCGACACTGATGAGCTGGACGGACAGCAGCAACTATGTGGCGGCAATGCAGCGGGTCTGCCGGGACACTGCGGGTGCGGAGTGGGCAACATTGCGGCCACGTGTTGCATTTGTCGTAGCTGCTCGGCGGATGCGGCGTCCCGAGTACGGTACAGCTCGGGCACAGCAGCCCCGGCAGTGCATGGACTCGGCTGTAGTCCTTTGCTGGGAGGACTTGGAACAGCACCTGGGCTCCTTCCTGTACGGCTTGGTGGACCATGCAGACACCCTTTTTGGTGCAGAAGTGGCTGAGAACTGCGCGGTGCCTTGAGCTGGTCAGGGGCGAGAAACAGCCAGCCTTGACTCCTGGACGGTTTGCGGTCAAGGCGGGTTGACTTCGGGGGTGGGGCATAAATATGTAGTGTCATTGATACAACGCCATAAAGAACTTGATGTGCCATGCTCGACTTCGCTACATGAATATGGATTCGGGATTTTTGTAACCTTTGTCATGGGTGGCTTCTACAGTTGCCGGCCAGCACTGTTACGTTGCGGGCCCTCGGCAATGCGCGGGCCGCTGCCACGTTGGCCAATCTGCCATCAGGCCGATTGCGCTGTCAGGTGGCCGGCCACCACGGCCGTTGAGGTCCCTGTCGTCAGCTGTGGCCGCGGGGGAAACCTGAAGGGGTGGCAACGGCGGTGGGGGGAGGCAGCAGCGGAGAGGGGGGACAGCAACCGTGGGTAGAGGCAGCTGTAGGTGGGAACGGCAGCGTGACGCGGGGGCGTAGCGCCGTGGGGGGGCGAGAAGCGGTAGTGGGACTTGGGTGTGTACAGGGGGGGGTCTGGGTGGTCAATAGCTCGTTGCGGACAGCACTGCCGCCGCTGCCGGAGCAGACTCTCAGACACGAACGACCCCCACAGCGCCCGCGGCAAGACAAGAAAGGTAAACGACGCGGGCGTGCGCTCACGAAAAGATATGTTGAAAGTGGGGCAGGCACGTCACGTCCGCCGTCCGGTTGTACACATCCACGTCTGCAATGCAGCAGGTCAATAGAGCAACAGGGAGACCACCAGCAAAACAGTATGGACACCAAGATCAATAAAGCCCACACGACACACACAACAACAAATGCTTATTAGTCTACCACCTCTCGCGTGCAGGGTTGACGCGGCAAGCCCACCCGGCCATTCCCCAAAGAAAAACACTCCCCCCGCAGCGACAGCCACCCCCCCCCCCCCCCCCC
>ENA-ORXR01004753-ORXR01004753.1-marine-metagenome-genome-assembly--contig:-NODE-4753-length-11185-cov-28.714170_pt1 | contig 11185 bp, 14 predicted proteins | sample MGYA00237866_ERZ511479 | MGnify/ENA metagenome assembly ERZ511479 | reverse complement strand
TCCGTCGAAGGAACTGCCCCGGAAATCGACCCACAGCCCAGCCTTCCCCCAACGGGAGGAGAGGATCACGGCAAAGCTCAGGGGGGAATCAAAGTCCAAAGCACAGTTGGTGTTATCAAACGGCGATGGGGACGGCCTCCCCACTGTCAATAAACCCCTCCCCAACCAGAGCGCCAGCGGCTAAAGTAGACACCCCAAATGCGCCAAACAGATGAATCTCGCCAAAGCGAAAAGTTCAAACAGGTGGTAGGGGGGTTGGGAAAACCACAAGGGAAAAACCCCGCCCCCGACCAGATCCGATCTCCTTGAGATTCGGACAGGTCATTCCCTTGCTGGCCCAGATCGGGGTACTTTGGGGGTGCCCCCGGGGGTGTGCTGTCCACGGCTGAGGGGCCACGACCCATCCAACCGCGGAACCCCCGACCGCGACACACCCAGTGCTGTCGGCTACGTCGCCGCCGCCCGTCGTCGCCCACTGTGTCTGCCGTGGTCCCCCCTCAAAGCCACCCCCCCCGAGCACCACTGGCGCCCGGTCACGCACCGCTTCCGTCTGCGTGGCCGAGGTCGGGCATCTCGCACGCCGGCTGCGACTTGGGCCCGCATTTTCCGTCCTTGAGCATGCCGTTGCCACGACCGCTTCGTCCGGCACTGGGTAGGGGTTCCACCTCGCCCGTTACCAAGAGCACTGGTTTCCGCCCCTCTCGTGTGCTGTATAGCTCCGGGATCTTGCCATGGGCAGCCTGGGCTCTTCTGTGCACTTGATCAGTGGGAGCCTGGTTGCAGGGACTGGCGTTGCACCTGTGATGCCGTTGTCACAATCGTGGGCGGTCCGACCGCCGGGTGCGGGGAGACTGTTTCTGCGCGACAGTTAAAGAAGTAGTCGGGGTGGTCATGGTATGGAGACTGTAGAAGCACTAGAAGAAAAACACAGGACGCAGGATTCGCGGTGGGAGAGTGGTGGGTGACCGATGTCTGCCTCGGGGTGGAGGCTGTAAGGCGAAGGCCCACCGAGCAGGTCGGAACGCCCGTTTCCTGGCACACTGATAGAGTCAGTGTGACGCGGAGATGGCTTTTGACAGTAGGGAGTCCAAATTCGACAGTTTGACATTAGGTAGTCCAGAAAAAAACGAGCTCAACCCGCACTGCACAATACAGTTGATTGTTTAATTGAGCTTCCGTTCCTGCCTACTTCACGTACTGTAGTATTCTCCCGGAAGAACCCGAGCAATAATCTCCTGTAGGATACTTTATACCATCTGAGCGCTAAACCTCAGAGAGGAACCTGTCCACATAGACCTCTCTCCCCATCTGTACCGGTCTGCTTTCGCCTCTCTTGCGGAGGAGCCTCGAGCCCCTCCTGTCGAAAGACGAACAAAACGACCAAAACACACATTCTCTGGAAAGGAACCCACTTGGTGCATCTAAGTGCGCTGGTCAGGATGGCACGCGCCTCTTGTCATTTAAATCCAGACTTGGCGCTTTTCTCGCACTGTCAAAATCCAATTAGTCGGAAGCTGCCGGCCTTTCTCCACCACCACCAACAGACCGCTTCATCGACATTACATTAGCGCTGCCCTCCAGACAGATAGACTCCTCTATTGCGGCACAAACTCCAGTTTGTTTCGGATGCTAGACGCAGCCGGCACCTTAGCTGCTCAACATCTTTCCATATGAGATCACAACGCGGTGTGCGATAGATGTGTTGAAGCCTGAAGCCATCCTCGTCCGCCTCACGCGCCCAAAAAACATGGGCCAATTTTAGGGCAGCAGACAGCCGAGGAGTTGGCTTTCAATAGCTGTACGGTGGCTATGCAGCATGCGCGACATCCAGCCACTAATCAGCCGCCCAGCGGCGCGGTCCACGCACAGCGCGCGCGGCAGTGGACAGATCAGTGCTCCGCGGCGACCACCTTCGTTGCGTTTATCGCCGTACAGCCGTAGAGTGCATGTCTAGCGGGTCCAATGCCTAGCGCGTCAAGGTAAAGAGGTTTTCCTCTCTCTTGTGCCTGGGACCAGCCCCCAATCGCCACCTACTTCGACCCCTCCGGACTGTGCTCGGCACTCTTAGAAGCCGCCCGCAGTAAGTCTCTCCAGCTTTCCCGCACCTCGGCATCCTCCGGCCGGCCGTCAGGCAGGTTTCCAGCTGTGAGGCCCGTTCCGTGACATGGGTCCGGGTTTGTATGAGATTGTGTGACAAATGTTGTCGAGCACTGGTTCGCGGAAATCTGCCACGCGTCCAAATTGAACCTGTCGATGCCAGGCTTGTCTGGCCTGCGGCACTGGCCGGAGCCATGTGACGAGGCAGGTTGGACGGCGAGCCTGGAGAATTAGAAACGGTCACTGACGGAGTGAGGCAAGAATTTTCCGATGCATTGGCGGGGGAATGCTGTCGAACGGTCTCACCACAAGCACGTCGGCAACGGCCGCAAGCCTCTGCCCTGCAACTGGGCGGGTCACAGCTCTTCCCTCCGGAATCAGCGCTCGGCTCATCCGGCTGCGCTGCAGTAGGGTGGGTCACAGCTACTCCCGCCACAGGCAGCGGTCTGCTCAGGCGGTGAGTTCGTATTTCTACATGGTCCCGTCGCTTCCCGCCACAGCCTGCATGTCCTTTTTCCATTTTGCGCTGTGACGGGACCGATGGCGGGGGCCATCTCGCGTTTGACGCCAACAGAGGATGCAGCCGTAGGGGTATATGCAGAGGGTGCCGCGGTGGGGGCGTGGATCGGCGGGTGATGATTGCAGGGCCTCGAATCACGCACGCAGAGATGGGTCTCTTGCCTCACGTTTGACTGCCTGCTTGAATGGCTGTTTGAATGACCGCCCCACCGAAGCACAGCTGTTCAAGTGTTAGAGGGGTCGGGTCAATGCCGGTGTCCCGTCGACGCGAGGGGGGTTCTGGGGTGGTGAGGGGGGCACATGCGGGGGAAGATAGCCTGGGAGGAAACCCGGGGGAATATATGCGCTCACGTAGACGGCTCCGCGCCTGCCCCTTTTCGGACGCAACACTAGCAGCGAGGTGCAAGTTCACAAAGAAGGCCTCATCGTCTTAGTCTCCACACGAGTCCATGCTACCTCACGGCCCGCACGAGAAGCCTTTTCAGTCGCACCCTCCACCCCCGGAGCTTTGTGTCGCCACACGGTGCGCGCCCGGCGCCCGGGCCGATTAGCAATGCGGCTGCTCACGTACGCCACTAGGCGGACGCAAAGCCGCGGACGATTGAGATTGGAGTCGAGATATATATTAGCTGGCGTTGTCGTACTTGCATTCTTTGGCATCACCAACCCATATCCTGTCTGATGTCTCGGAATGCTCTGACCGGTGTGTCGCCAGATTTGTGGCGCAACAAATGCACATTAAAAAGCCGGATCCACGTCACGGAACGAGCCTTGCTTTTCCCAGCATCTCGGTTTCTTCGAGCCGGCCGCTCGGGGCCCGCTGCCCCTCCACTCAGTCCGCTCCCTCTCACGGGACCACGAACTCTGCCCCAGTGGGCGCGGCCGCCAGGCTGACGCTCACCTGCCACGGTAGCCGCCTCCCGGCCGTCAGGAATTGCGTCCTGGCAGGGCATGCATCCGGCTGGCGGCCGTACGGTTATATCTGCGGGAACTTCTCCACCTGACTCCTTGTTTCGCGCCCACCGGCGGACAACGGCCTGGTTGCTCTCATTTTCCCAAAAGTTGCGACAGCCGACGGGGCTGCAGCCGTCACCCGCAGACGAGGTGGCGCCAGTGGCGACCGACCTTGTGATGCGCAGCAGTTGGGTCGGCGCACAGCGAGTGCGCCGACAGGTGACACGAAGACGCTCGATAAGGAACGGTGCCGGGACGCCAGCTGCCAATTGAGGTCGCCGCTGCCAATTGGGGGCGGGACAGCCAGCGCTGGTGCCGACTTGAGGTCAGCCTCCTGTAAGTGGGCACCAGCGCTCTGCAGCGGGAGCAACGCTAGGTGCCGGCACGGAACCCAGCATGGATGGAGACGAGCGGCACTAAGGTGACTTTCGGAGGAAGGTGACCGGGCGGCAGTGGCGCGAGCGGCGGTAGCCGGCGCGCACGTCCACATAGGGGCAGTCGAACGCGTCCAGCATAGCGCCGGCGTGGCGGCAGGTGGAAGTTGTCGCATAAAACGCCTTGTCACCCCAGCCCACAGATACAGATAGGGACACCTGCTCAGCAAAGGGAACCCACCCGCACACCCATGCTCTTCTCTCGCCCGGTGACAAGTTCACCTAGGAAAACACCCGCGGGCGCAAAGAGGGAGGAAGGAGGTGAGAACGCAAATATTTTTTTGTGGGGAAGCCGGGCCACGGGCGCCCCGCTGTCCCCTTTGGCGAATCGAACAAGCGGGCCCAATTGGCCCCGAATCCCACGCATTAGCCTTCCCAAGAGGAGATCTGGCGATCCATACCAGTGGACCCCCCCTACTGTAAAGCAGATAATTCAAGCAATTGACGTACAAATGCAAACGACCCATAATCAAACAAGATCCCAACCAGCAAGGACAGCGCCACCTGTCCGAACCGGGGCGAGACACGTCATCCTCGTGGCCCGGCGCCCCATAGACCTCCTGGCCGGCCACGGGGCCTGGACCGGGCCGCGTAATGCGACAGAAGTCTCCCCCAGGAAAATGTTCGGGTCGACGGGGTCGATGTCTCCTGCCGCGGCCGCTTTGCCGGCTGCCATACCCTTTTGCACGAGGAAAAGGCCACAACCGTGCAGTCCGCAAGCGTCGTCCACTCGGTGGAAGGGTCCATCAGGTCCGTCAGAACCATCACCAGGGCGCCTGTGATGAAGCGGCCTTGCGGTAGCACGGCGCTCATCCCCATGCCTTGGCAAGCGGCAAGCCCGAGGTCAACGCGCAGCTCCTCCAGGAAGAAATTCTTCAGCTCATCCTTCGTGAACATATCCGCGGAGACGCGGCTGCGACGCCAGAAACGCTCTCATGGGCTTGTGCCATCTGTCCCTGGGGAGCCAGGCGCCCCGCCGACGCCAGTGCAACCAACATCGGCTGCTCCATTTCTGCTGCTGTCAACATTTCCCCCAAGACGGTTGGCACCAATGTTGGCGGCGGCCAAACACCCGTGCCCCACGGTCGTCGGATCGGATGCTGTGTCCGAGCCGCAACTGAGATTGGACGGCTGAGATTGCATCGGGCGTGGGATTTGTGAGGGCGCAGGATTTGTGACGTGAGTGTCAGTATTGGGGTGCGAAATTGGTGATGGGAGATTCCGCTGGGCGCCCCGCGGGGGCGCCCAACAGCGATATGGGGTGGCGAGAAACCTTCCCAGCCACACACCGGGAAAAGGACCAACGCGTTTTTCGACAACCAACAGCAATGGCACCATCGCCAACGACACCTACGGCTTCGATGCCACTGACGTGGCCGGCATGGGCGCCGTCGGCACTACGGGCTTGGCCGCCGTCGGCACCACCGGCTTGGGCGCCATAGAGGCCGTAGACATGAGCTCCATGGTCTTCTACTCCACCGCACCCACCGTCACCAGCTGCGCCCCGTACACCGCGCCTCGAGCTCGCCAAAATCTCGACGCTTGAAGTCATAGTGACCATGAACAACACCCCCGACGCGCTGGTGCCGCGGCCTGCGGCGACATTCCTTGCTGCAGCGCCGGCGCGGGCGCCAAAGCCGCCCGCGCCGGGGAGGTCGCTGCCTGTGGTTCTCCCGCGGGAATCAAGGACGCGGTCATCGCCACCTCTGCCCCGACCACCACCTCCCCAACTCCCTCTTCACTGTCCACGATATCGTCTTCAGAGTGCCCTTCAAGGATACGAAGCTCCCCAGGGGCAGACTACGGATCAGCAGCATCACCATCATCACCCCCAGGCAAATGTGTGCAGTCCCGCGCTTCGTCAGTCACGGGTGCTACGTCGTGCAAGAGGCCGCACCGCAAGGGGCGAGATAGAACTCGAGGGGGGGACCTTCCGCTGTCCGTCATGGCTATGAGCGCACATGTGTCCGCAATGTAGTGGCTGGCGGCAACAACGGCCCCAAGACCGTCGTGACGCGCCAGCCTTTGCACGAGGGGTGTGACAACACGCCCAGCCAACCCCACCCAGTCGGGGGAAAGGCGAGCCAGGCCGTGTCGCCGGGTAGTCCTGTCATTGAATACCCGCCCCTGAAGGAGACCCCGAAAAGCACACACGCACGGCGTCGACGGGGGGAAGACGCCCCGAGCGACAAACACGAGTTGTGTGACCGGAAGTTTTCTTGCCCGCGTCGAAGGCCTCGAGTCAACACGCACGCCTCGCCGTCTTATCCCGTCCGCTCCCCTCAGACCCTCCGAAAAACCCCCCCTCAGACACCCTCAAAGGACCCTCAGAAAACCCTCCGAGAACCCCCTCTCAGACACCCTCAAAGGAGCCTCAGAAAACCATCCCCTCAGGGCACATGGGGCCAGTCTCAGCCTTGGACGGCCGAAGCTTCGGACACTGCTTTTTGAGAAGAGGCGGGGGAGGGGTGCTACGTGACACCCTTGCGGCGCTCCGGTGTCAGGGGCGCGGTGTAATACTGGTCAATGGTCCAAGTCGGGTTTACACAAAATTAAGCCCTTAAATGGGGGCCTGCGCGGGGATTTACCAGTCCCAGGGAAGTCTCGAGATCGCGGTTGTGGTTTGTGAGTCACGGGGCGATCACAAGTGGCACGCCACCGGAATCAATCAAAATGTGCGTCAGTAGAACATATTTCTCTCGCGAGAGCCGGAGGCCGTTTCGGACTGACTGGATCCGACCACCCAAGACGCGAATCCACGTGTCCCCTCTTGACTTGGAGGGAACTGGATCCCCGAGTGTGGGGGCCAGGTGTCCGTCCGTCACAAGGGGTAGTCGACGCGTGCACCACACAGAGTGTTGTGCGACGGCAGCGGGTGCCGCCGAAATGTCGATGGTGGTCGCTGCCGCAGCGTCGCACCCAGACGGCGCCGGCAGCGCGGGTCACGACCGCGGTGACGATGGGGGCGGCCACGGCGAGCGTCATCTTCCAGTGCCTTCACAGTACCAAAAGGGCATCCACCTCAGAAGGCCTCCAAACGGCTCTTGCAGAGGGCACCCCTGCGTGTCTGCCAAACAACCCTGCCCAGTGCCGCCCCTAGATCGGGGACCATCCCAGGCTCGCCACTCAGAGCGCCCTCCCGGACAGGTGACCGAGGCAGAAAAGAGACGCACGTACGTGTCAAGGGACACAGCGAAGAACCACGGTACCCAATATCCAGAAACTAGGCGCCATGTGAAGGGCGCGAATCAATACTGATGGTTCCCCGAGATTGGCGAAAGTGTTTGAGATTTGGCCAGAGTCGGCATGGAGACGTCCCACTCGTTTCTGATGCAGTCACACACAGTGTCAACCAATGGATTTCGCATATCAAAGATAAAGACGGTTCTGATTCAATGCACCAACATTTCTGCTCCACGAGAGCCACTTATTGGTGTGGAATTGGTGTGCTTCCAGAATCGGCAAAGTTCGCAGGAACTGTTTTCAAATACATATGAATTGTCAGACCTGTGGATGTGCCATGCGTCGCCGCAGCTGGAAATCTGGCCACTCAGATGGACCGGGTTCGTGCATGGAGCTCGTCGCAATACAGTAATATTGTCGTTTACTGTTCTTTTCGCGCTCATCTCAAACAAGCCCTATTGGTTTATGTATTTCAGAAGCCTCTTCTGAAACAAAAGTGGCGGCACCCCACAAGGGCGTGGCATGGTGGCCCTGGCGCACCCAAACACGGCCCAAATTGCAGCCGCTGAGACGGGTCACGAAACTAGCCGGCCAGTGCTGCCGGAGAAGAATTTTCGGCAAATGGTTGTGGACATCGGCATGCCGTCGGCGCTGTGTCTGCAACGCAATCGCCGTGATCCGGGCGCGCGGTCGATTCATAAACCATTCAGGTGTCGGTCCTGATGCCCGCGCAATGTGACGGCTCACGGGCCGTGACCCCGAGACAGGTGGGCCAGCAATGACGCAGAGGACGGGCCGAGGGTGGCGGATAAACGGCGAGCTAGGCGTGCTGCAGCGTGCCTCAGCTGCCGCGCACACGCCGTGATCCGGGACGATAGTCTTTTGCTTCAGCAATCACGTGTCGGCCATGATGCCCGGTCTATCGTGCGGCCGTAAAATGAAAGGAACAGTGCAGGCCGGTTCTCCCAGCCATCAAATCTGGGGGCCTAGTGGTGTCAATTTGACAATCTGTGGACGCCCCGAAGCACGACGCAAGACATGTACGATCCTGTGGCGGATTCCGAAAACCGTGTAGTACGTCAACCAGAACCGACCCACAATGATTTTCAGAGATTAAACCTCTAAAATAGATCGTGGGGGCTGTTTCCAACGTCTGAGAGGGGGTAGAGTTGCATACGATTTAGATCCAAGTCCCCCACCTGACGCCATTGCGATGGGGCCACTTTTGTCGCCTTCTGCTGCTCATCTTCAATTTCCCATTGGATTTGATGCCGTTGTAGCCTGCTTATTGCTCGGGGGGACCTCGCATTCAGGCGACCAAAAAACGGCCAATCGAGTCATGCGGAGGGGTGGGGGGGAGCCAACGGCGGCGCTTATGCTGGGCCCCGGCAGCCGGGATGCCACCGCCGGCGTGCCCACGAGCGGCCGCGCCGCCGGCGCCGCCCCACCAGCGGCCCAGGCGGCCAGCGCAGTGGCTGCGGCCGCGCGCGCCGCGGCCGATAGGCACGGGGACGTGTCGGCGTCAGCGGCAGTTTCGACAGCGGAACGGGCGGGGAGCGCCACCGCCGCCGCCGCCGACACCGCCGCCGCCGGTTTCCAAGCCGCGTTGCGGGGCGCGCTGCCGGGGGGCGCCGCCCCGCTGGTCACGGCGGGGGGGGGCGACGTAGCGTCGGCATCCCTCCCGCCAGCGCCCAATGGACACCTGCCCACGGCGCTGAGGCCAGTGGTGCGCGGCGCCGCGGTGGCGGGGTGAGGTGGGGCGGCCGCGGAGTGCCCCATAGCGGCACGCCCCGCCCCACCGACAAGGGCCGCCACGCGGTCGCCGTCTGCAGCCAACGCCACCGCCCCCACCGCAGCCAGCAACCGTGGCTCTTTTTCGCCTGGCGCGTTGCTGGGGGTGGCCACCCAGCCGGCGGAATTCGGGAAAGGTGACCCAGCGGTGGCCGCCGCCGCCCCGCAAAGCCACCGCCTCGGTGCTGCGTTCCTGCCTGGCGTTGCGGCCGGTGAGAGGGCGGCAGAGACATTTACGCGCCCTGTCGACGCCCGCGCACCCACTCCCACCGGTGCCGCGGTGCTAAAAGAAGAGGTGGGGCAAGAACCCAGGACCACTCGCTGCGCCGCGGCCACCGGCGCTGCCTGCAGAGGCGCAGGCTGCCGCGCCGCTGAACCCGCCCCCCCGTCGGCCGTAGTCGCCGGCAGGGCAACGGCAGCCGCGCCCGCCATCGCCACCGGAAACAGGGGGTTCTCGGTGCAGGCGGTGGTGGCGGAAGCTGCAGCGGGCGCGGCGGCCATGCCACGGCAGCGGTCGTCTCGCCAAGCTCGTATGTCTGGAGAGGCACTGTGGCCAAATACATTTTCATGCAAAACAGCATGATGGCGTGATTTTCAGCTCATTCTGAATACATAGGCGTGATCAGGGACGTCACTTTACCCAGAAGGGATGAGAAAGTCAAGCACCGCTCGACTTTTATTTTTGGCGCACTACTGTCCCCAGAGTTGTTGCTCTCCTCTACCAGGCATGCCCAGGTATCCTCCGCGAGTCAGCAGAGCAGGTCCGACCAAAAAAAGCTCCACGTCACCATCGACCGAGGAGCTCGAGTAGGATAGAGGACAGCCCCTAGTCACGTTGGTGTGCTCAGCTTGATACAACAAGGGCTCCTTCATGCACAATAGACACCCTGTCTGCTGCCCTTCACGCGTGCCCCGCGACCGATATGAGCTGGGAATGAAGTTGGTTCGAGTGAATCTTGTAGAATATTCTGGTTAGGTCCAGCGGTCAACAGTTTTCTATTCAATGACTCGACGATGTGCAGCCTGAACACAGCACGACACAACCGCAGCCCCTTGCCTGAAACCACTGCTGAGAAGCCTCGGAACGCTTGACGTCTGACTGCCACGGCTCCCAAGACACCGACCATGCACGAGATTTCAATAAAATACAGTGAGTGAAAGCTTTCATATGACCAGTGACCAGTGTCTGAGTGTCTGTTGATAGCCGCTTTTCGGTCAGATAGTCACAACCTCTGGCACGCGGTCTCTTCCATGGACCTCTTATATCTCAGGCAGTGGTCATTGCTTACACGCCGCCGTTGTTTCACAGCCCCCCCCTCCCGACGCAGTATACGAGCAAGTGATAGCTCATGCGTTCACACCATGGAGGAAGGAGCTGGGCGGGGTAAACGCGTGAGCGGAAATAGCATGAAGCAGTCATCGACGTGTCTGCCGTTGCAGCAGTTCCAGACATGGGGGTGCACTGGGGCACCTGCTGTGCGCTGCACCAGTGGTGGGGGCAACCGCTGTGCGTGTGGCAGCGAGAGTAGAACCAAAAAGAGCTGAGTGCTGGACCGCCTCGGATCGTGCGTCCAAGCAGTGCTAACACTGGCCAATCCAGTGCATCACGTGCCTTGTTCTGACACTGCCCTATCTTGTGGATAGCGTGTGTGCGCTTCTGTACCTGCCTATAGCGATTCCCCTCGCTTTTTATCGGGAAACACTGCACAGACGTCAGCACGCCATCAGGCCCTTGGGCGTCTAAATTGACGACCCTCCCCGGATGTCAATTTGCGCCCCCGAGCCCCAGCGATGAGGCCCCGACCCCCCACAGCGCCCCCAAGCATGCCGCTCAGCTCCCCCCGAGTCCCCGGTCAATCCCCCCCTCAACCCCCCCCCCCCTCCGGGCCCGAGCCCAGGGTGGGGTTCAGGTCCACTGCACAGGGTGGGGTTCGTGTGCGGAGCCGAGAATTGGGAGATACTTGAATGTAGCAATGGACGCTATTTCCCCTGCATTATAAGATGGGTTGAGGTGGGGTTCGGTTGCCTGCCCGCCTCAAAGTGGACGCGCCCCCTTGGCGACTCGCGCGCACGCCGCGACGTGCACGCGCCTTGAGCACCCCCCCTCTCGTTGGGGACGCTGAGCGCCCCCCCTCTAGTTAACGACGGCGCTCGACGCGGGGGGGGTGGCTGTGCCGGCGGAGGGGGGGGGGGTGCTTCGTTGGCCC
>ENA-ORXR01004752-ORXR01004752.1-marine-metagenome-genome-assembly--contig:-NODE-4752-length-11187-cov-11.455446_pt1 | contig 11187 bp, 11 predicted proteins | sample MGYA00237866_ERZ511479 | MGnify/ENA metagenome assembly ERZ511479 | reverse complement strand
GAACGCGCGACAGAGTTTTTGCTGGTCGAAGGTCACTCTCCGGGACGTAAAGTCGGGGATAATGACAACCGGACATCACACTATTGGTTTGCCCGCTATTGGGCCGAAGCGATTTCGCTGCAATATGACGATAAGGATCTGAAAGCGCATTTCGCAGAAATTGCGAAACAGCTCGTGGAGAATGAAGAGACAATCTTAAAAGAGTTGCAAGCGGGTGAGGGCAATTCGGTTGATCTCGGCGGATATTATCATTCAGACGCGGATTTGACGGCAATGGTCATGCGCCCGTCGGAGACGTTGAACGGTATTATTGGGTAGGGCTATTTCGAGGCACGAGAGTTATTGAAAGCTAAATTCCTCAGCCGGAATTAGTTGCAACCTCTCTGCCTCAAGGATTCTAAAGCTATACAAGTCAAAATGACGATTGATATCGTATTTTTTCCCGTTGTCTAAATAGAAAGAGGTAATTGCCTCTGCCGCAGAATAGTTTGAATTTGTATGGGTTAATGGTACTGCCGCCTTAATTACTATCGGTCGACCTATGTTCCCTAACTTTTCTTTTAGCTCAAAATTTTTGAGCCAAAAAAATGTTACCTCACCGCCCCAAGTGGATAAAAATGGAGTAATTCCATCATAATCAATTGGTAGAGGTTGAGATGAAAAGTAGACTTTGCCCTCTCTAACTCTTTTTTGATTATGGTTAGAAAGTGGGCTGTTTTTTAAAATCTCTGCTGTTTCGTTGCTACTGAGGACACCTGTTGTTTCGAGGGTGCTCAGTCTCTCAAAAAGGAAATCCGAGTTTGAAATTTTCATTCCATGTGATTGCAAAGCATTGATTTCTGTCACAGTCAATCGGGTGTAATGCCAAGCAAAAATATCATACATTTTTACCAAGGTGAGCAATTCAGTTTCGAAGAAATTCTTATAGGCTAGGTCTAGCGGGTTTCCTCTTGTTAGGTAGGCTGGATCGTCGCAAAGGCGCATTGAAAGCGTCTCATGTTCAAAGTTTTGATATGCCACAAATAATCGAGCGTTTTTATCAAGAAGTGATTTCAGTTCTCTTGGATAGGAGGAGGGGATGTTAATATCCACCACAACTCCCACCATTGTTGCCGTACCCCTATGTCATTTTCCGTTCAAAGTTCTCGGCAATCGCTTCGAGATAACCCTCTGTTGTTAGCCAGCCTTGCTGGTCGCCGACGAGGAGGGCGAGGTCTTTTGTCATTTGGCCGCCTTCTACAGTGTCGATGACGGTCTTCTCGAGACCTGTCGCGAATTCGACCAACTTCTCATTGTCGTCCAATTTCCCGCGATGGGCGAGGCCGCGTGTCCAGGCAAAGATAGATGCCGTGGAGTTCGTCGAAGTCGACTCACCCTTCTGGTGATTGCGATAATGTCGTGTCACCGTGCCATGGGCCGCTTCGGCTTCCATCGTCTTTCCATCCGGCGTCAACAGGAAGGAGGTCATCAGGCCGAGAGAGCCGAAGCCTTGCGCTACTGTGTCGGATTGCACATCGCCGTCATAGTTTTTACAAGCCCAGATATATCCGCCGGACCATTTCATTGCCGCTGCCACCATGTCGTCGATCAAGCGATGCTGATATTCGCCGCCAAATTCTTCGAATTTCTCCGCAAATTCCGTGTCGTAGATCTCTTGAAAGATGTCTTTGAAACGGCCGTCATACTTTTTCAGAATTGTATTCTTTGTTGACAGATAGACCGGCCATTTACGCTGCGTGCCGTAATTGAAAACGGCCCGCGCGAAATCACGGATGGATTGGTCGAGGTTATACATCCCCATCGCCACACCGGCTTCGGGGAAATCAAAGACTTCGCGTTCGATCTTCTCGCCGTTTTCGCCTTCCCAAGTCATCGTCAACTTACCCGCTGATGGCACGAGGAAATCCGTCGCTTTATATTGGTCACCAAAGGCATGGCGGCCAATGACGATAGGCTGCGTCCAACCCGGGACAAGGCGCGGGACGTTGTTACAAATGATCGGCTCGCGGAACACAACGCCGCCGAGTATGTTACGGATTGTGCCATTTGGAGAGCGCCACATCTTCTTCAGGTCGAACTCTTCGACGCGTTGCTCATCCGGCGTGATGGTCGCGCATTTAATGCCGACATTGTGTTTCTTAATAGCATTGGCGGCATCGATCGTAATTTGGTCATCCGTGGCGTCACGCGATTGGATGGACAAGTCATAGTCCAGTAGGTCGATGTCGAGGTAAGGGTGTATCAAACGTTCCTTGATCATGTCCCACATAATGCGTGTCATCTCGTCGCCATTCATGTCGACGACCGGGTTGGTGACCTTGATTTTAGCCATGTTATCCTCATTAAGCGTGCAAGTTGAAATGTTGGGTCGGGCCTAACATCTGTCAGTCACAAACGAAAGCCACGATTCATGGGCAAAGCCGTCAAGGACCAGCTAGGACGCGTGATTGAGCGTGAGACCGCACCGCAGCCTGCGGTTATCCTCGTGCGGCCACAACTCGGTGAAAATATAGGCGCGGCTTGCCGGGGCATGCTGAACTTTGGCTTGACGGAGCTGCGTTTGGTTTCGCCTCGAGACGGTTGGCCCAACCCGGCGGCGGACGCCATGGCGGCGGGGGCGGTTGATCTTATCGAGAACGCCAAGCTGTTCGAGACCGTGGATGAGGCAGTGGCAGATTTATCCTTTGTTTTGGCGGCGACGGCACGGCGGCGAGAGCTGGAAATACCTGTGGTGGGAACCGATGTTGTCGGCGGAGAAATGCGGGCCAAGATCGGGCAAGGCGTGGGTGTTTTATTTGGACCTGAGAAAGCCGGACTAACAAATGCCGATGTCGTCTTTGCCGATAAAATTCTGACCTATCCCGTGAACCCTGCGTTTCAATCCCTAAACCTCGCGCAGGCCGTGAACGTGTTCGCTTTTATCTGGGCGCAAAGTCAAGGCGTGACGGTTCCTGATATATTTGACGATGTCCGCAGCGAAGTCGCCCCGCGCGAAGACCTCACGCGGCTCTTCGGTCACCTTGAGGATGAGCTGGACAAAGCCGGGTTCTTTTTCCCCGCTGCCAAAAAACACCTCATGCAGCAAAACATCCGCGCGCCCCTAACGCGCGCGCAGATGAGCGAGCAGGAAGTGCGGACCTTTAGGGGGATTATTAAGGCCCTCGCGAAAGGGCGAGGGAAGGCGCGCGGGGGCTGAAGGAGGATATAGAACCAACACGCTAGTTGTTGGTGACCTGATAAAAAGCATGGACGCGCATCTCTATCGAAACGACTTTAGGGCACTCTAAGTTCAGAGTCTGGAAGTTCAGAGTCTGGGCCTAGAGGGCGGGCGCCAAGCTTTTGACCATTTTGACAAATTTCGCTGAACTTACGGGTTTGTGCATTTTGATGACGTCTTTAAAACGCGGCGAAATAATTTCAGCACTTCCGTAACCCGTTACAAACGCAAAGGGGACATTCTTATTCATCAATTCAACAGCGAGCGGTTCACTGGTTGTGCCATCACCCATATTTATATCAAGAATGGCAATATCGGGATTTGAGTCCGCAAGACAGGTCAATGCCGACGACACATTTGCACATGGCCCGACAATTTCAAACCCGTTCGCCTCAAGCATTGCGGCCAAACTGAAGGCAATCAATTGTTGATCATCTACGATCAAAACTTTGGGTAATGTTGTCATTTATTTACCTCTTCCTGTGGGAGGCTCAAATCAAAAAATAACCCCTCAGACGTCATCTCATAGTTTACCCTACCTTGAACTTCGGCCGCAACAATCTTTGACAATAAAAAGCTTCCAAATCCACCTCTGGGTTGCCCTTGCGGTGTAGTTTTAAGGTCACCTTTTTCTGCCCAACTAAACTTCGCAATCCCATTTTTGAGGGACGTCGTTATTTCGACTTTTCTATTTGGCTCACTTAAAGCCCCGTGCTTGCAAGCATTTGTCACAAGCTCGTGAATAGCCATCGATATGATCCGAACATGTGATGGAGAAATATAGAGAGAGGGACCTTTGAGATCGTAAAGCTCTTTTTTTGACCCGACATAGGCAAGAAATTCTTTTTCAACAATGGTTTTGATATCAATGCTCTCCCCTTCATTCCGGTTCACTAAAGAATGTGTGTTTGACATCGATAACATCCTATCCTCTAGGGATAGTATGTAGCTTTCTATGTCGTTATCTTTCGGTTTTGAGAGCCTGATGACGGACAAAACGGTCGCCAGCGTATTTTTAACACGGTGCTGGAGTTCATCAATTAGAAGCTTATTCTGTTCCTCTAATTTTCGATGCTCCGTCACGTCTCGAACCGTGCCTAACAGCAGAACCGGGGCGCCGTCTTCAAAAGAGCAAGTCGCTACCGTGCGCACCCACCGCATAGGCTCTCCGTTGCGGGGAATGACCCTATATTCTAAATCGAATAATCCGCCCGTTTTGGGATCAAACGCTTTAATCATCATCTCATTGTGCTTATCGACATCGTCGGGATGGAGACCTGCGATCACAGTTTCATACGTAATCTCTTCATTATAGGGTATACCCCAAATTTTACCCACGCGAAGGTCCCAATGCGTTCTTTCTGTTTGCGGCTCATATTCGAAAATGCCGACATGGGCAGCCTCGAGTGCGGCTGATAAACGATCAACTTGAATCTCGGAAATACGCTCGGTTTTGGATAGAGGTGTTTTTTTAACGTCAGGCACAATACTGGATCCCGCGTTTCTAAATATGAAGCTATTCAAAACGGACGCGAAAACAAGTTACGAAACGGCTGGCTCTATTTCAAGGTCAAACACACAATGAAAACAATAGAAATCAATAAGAGAATCAATAATATTAATGACAGTGTAGAATAATGACATGGTGGAATCATGAAGCATATTTTAATAATGGAAGATAATGCGCTTCTTGCCCATGATTGGGGTGCGGTGTTTGAGCTAAACGGTCACAAAGTAACCCTGACTCATAATGGAACTGACGCGGTCGCGCATCTTAAAAAAACAAAGTTTGACCTCGTGATTACGGATATATTCGTCCCGAATGAAAAAGGCGGGCTCCATGTCGTTGGAGAGATTCTAAGAATGAGAAGAGGTGCGCCGCCCATCATTGCCGTGACGGGTATAAAAAGATTCAAAGATGACGCAGAGACAACGAACTTTTTCTTGCGCCAAGTTGAGCAGCTAGGCGTGTCTTCAACTATTGAAAAACCTTTCGCCGCTGCAGATCTTCTGGTGAAAGCTCAGGAGTTCTGGGACATACCTTAAATAAGATCAGTCTATCCGGTCCGGACCATATGCTAGCGTGCTGTTTGAGCATCTGAGTTACTCATTTTTCAACCATCAAAGTCTTCAATCTTCTACATACCCCGCTTGCGCCAGTTTTATTAGCAAGGCGGCTTATATGGCGACATGACTGTTTTTATCCGTCCAGGTTTCTTCAAATGAATGGGCACCCGCGCTTATTCCGCCCCGCTGTCGCGAGGCCACTTTACACTCTGCCCGAATTACGGCACGCCGCTTCCGTGACCCAATATATTCACATATCCCACGACGTTACCCTGGCGCAGCATGTCTTGCGGAATTGGTTGACGGGGCACGCCTAGATTTATCTTCTCCTGACGACCCTCATCACCCCTTTAGGACGAAGACCATGGACAGACAAAAATACGAAAAAATCATGCGCGGCGCGGGCGATCTTGATTACGAAATTTACCTCAATACAAAACAGCTCCTCGCGTGCCAGCAAGAACCGGACGAGCTCTGCAATCCGGACGAGCTCCAATTCATGATCGTGCATCAGGTTGAAGAGCTTTGGATGAAGCTGATGGCGACCACGCTGCTCGATATCAACGATGAGATGCGGGCGGGGCGAACACTGAAAGCGCTAACGCTGTTTCGGCGAGTGCATATTTGTCAGGAAATGATGACGTCCCAGCTCGTTCTGTTGGAGACAATGTCGCCGAAAGATTATCAGGAGATCCGGTTGAAGCTCGGCAATGGCAGCGGCCAGGAAAGCCCGGGCTTTCGTGTGCTGCTGAAAATGCCGGCAGACCTCTGGGAGACCTATGAGGCAGTCTATCTCGAAGGGGGATCGCGCACGCTGGAACAAATTTATGATAGCGAATATGCCCACGACGAAGCCTATATGATTGCAGAAGCCTATGCCGAATTTGACGAACAATTTCAAAAATTCCGCAATGCGCATATGCAGCTCATCTACCGATCAATCGGGGTGGCGGCGAATTCTCTGAAAGGTCGTCCCGTTGAAATCCTGAATGAGGGTCTGCGGCAGAAATTCTTTCCGGCGCTGTGGCAAGCCCGCGCAGAAATGACGGACCGTTGGGGCGGGACTTACGGAAAAAAACGCGATAAGCTCTCCAAAGATGCGTGAGCATTTCCACGTTCCGGAAAATTACTTCCTCTCGCACAGCGTGGGTTGCCTCCCGAAAGTGAGCCCGGAGGCTCTGCAAACGGGGCTTTTCGGTCCGTGGATATCGGGCGAAAATTGGGCGCTTTGGATGGAGGAATTGAAGACGTTCCGCGCGGGTCTCGCACGGCTTTTGGGCGTGACCGCTTTCACCATCTGCCCGCAAGTCAACGTCTCCAGCGCACTGACGAAAATCTTGTTCAGCCTGCCCAAACGGGACGGGCGTGATGTGATATTACTCTCCAAGATGGACTTTCCGACGATAGGGTTTGTCGCGAAACAGGCAGAGCATCTGGGTTATAAATTGCAATTTATCAACGACGACCCGTCCGATTACCAGTTTTGGGATGAGGTCATAACAGATCGTGTGGCCTTCGTCTTGGTGACCCATGCCTTGTCAAATACGTCGGACCTCCTACCCGTTGAGAGCATCTGTACCAAAGCGAAAGAGGTGGGCGCAATTTCTGTTGTTGATATTGCGCAGTCGTTTGGGGCAGTCCCGGTGGATGTGGCCAAATGGGATCCGGATTTCGTAATCGGGACAGGGGTGAAATTCTTATGTTTCGGGCCCGGCGCCTGTTTTCTCTATGCGTCTGAAAATATGTTACCCAAATGCCGGCCGTTAGATGTCGGGTGGTTCTCGCATGAAAACCCGTTTGAGATGGAAATTGCGAACTTTCGATACGCGCCCGACGCCATGCAGTTTTTCGGCGGCACGCCGTCACCTGCGCCTTATGTATTGGCGAATGCGGCCTTGGCCCTCTGGGAAACTATAGGCTTGGAGACTGTCTATAACGGCATTCAAGGCCATCTATCGGCCCTCCACAATATGCTTCCCAACGATGCGGTTGTGTCGCCTGTGGAAAGAGACAAAAGAGGCGCAACCCTTGTGTTGGCAAACAGCTACGGCGATAAAATTCGTGATGATTTAACGGCCGCAAACATAAAGTTCGACCAACGCAAACAAGGCTATCGCTTCTCCGTCCACGGCTATACGAGCGCGGCAGACATTGAGACACTTGCTAAGATATTTTCTCAATTAAATCGCTGAGATTAAGGACGGGGGGATGCGCAATCGAAATGATCTTCTCGCCTTGGATGATGACGCCTTATTGCGGCTTTGCCGTCAGGAGACTTATCGTGCATCCGGCCCCGGCGGACAACATCGCAACACAACGGATTCTGCTGTTCGCTTAACGGTCTTGGACGGAGCCGCCGTCGCATCTTGCTCAGATCATCGGTCCCAACATCGGAACCGCAGCGAGGCCTTGCGGCGTTTGCGCACGGCTCTTGCAATAGACGTTCGTATGCGCATTCCGCCCGGTCAGGGGACGGAAATTTGGGAAGGTTCGTGGAAACTTGGCCGAAAGGATCGCCGCTATGCAGAATTCCTCGCGCACGTCCTTGATGTGATGGAACACAATAAATGGGCGGTTGGCCACAGCGCCGAAGCGCTCGGCATTTCAACAGGGAAATTAGTACGGGTTTTAGCGCATGACCCACCCGCTTGGAACGCTGTCAATCAAGAACGTGCTAAGCTCAGTTTGGTGAATTTACGGCGACCCTAAGGCGTTCCAGCCCTATTGAAGGGGGAGAATAGAGATGGACAGACTGGAAGCTATGGGTTCCATTTAGGTGATCTCGCTTTCTCATTCTTGCGCCCCATGTTACGCCCCGCGCACTATGACCGACCCCGCGCCAGCAACATTTGAAATTTTCCTCGTGACCCTTCCGGGATTGGAAGAGTTTCTTCTCGCTGAGGCGCGAGAGCAGGGGTTTAAAAAACCGCAGGCGATTTCCGGCGGCGTGTTGATACAAGGCGGCTGGAGCGAGGTTTGGCGCGCGAATTTAGTGTTGCGCGGCGCATCCAAAGTCCTGGCCCGTATCGGAGAATTCCGCGCTCATCATCTGGCGCAATTGGACAAACACGCCCGCAACTTTCCTTGGGCGGAATTCCTTGCACCCGGTCATTCCGTTAAGGTCGAAGTCAGCACAAATCGCAAGAGCGAGATCTATCATAGCGGCGCAGCGGAACAGCGGTTTGAGCGCGCGATATCCGAGACTTTCGGCGCGCGGATTGCGGAGCGATTGGAAGATACCGACATCCTGATCAAAGTCCGTATCGCCCGAAACCTCGTCATCATCTCCTTAGAAACGTCGGGCACGGCCCTCCATAAACGTGGCTATAAGCAAGCCATGGGCAAGGCTCCAATGCGTGAGACCATCGCGGCCATGACGCTGCGGGCGTGCGGGTATAAACGCAAAGAGCCGCTGCTTGATCCCATGTGCGGGTCCGGGACATATGTGATTGAAGCCGCCGAAATGGCCGGGAACTTGATGGCGGGACGAGAGCGTAGTTTCGCCTTTGAAAAGCTGGTCAGCTATGACGCCGCCGCAGTCCAAAAGATGAAGGATGATTGGTTCACGCGGCAGCCGCCAGCGCATTTTTACGGCTTTGACAAGAACGCTGGCGTCATCGAGTCCGCCAAAGCCAATGCCACGCGGGCAGGGGTTGGCGGGGCCTGTCAATTCTCCGCTCAGCCCCTCTCGAAACTCCAAGCCCCCGAAGGCCCGCCCGGCCTCGTCATCGTCAATCCGCCTTACGGTGAACGTATCGGGAATAAGAAGGAGCTCTTAGGCCTCTACAGAGAATTTGGCGATGTGATGCAGACGCGGTTCACCGGATGGCGGGTCGGATTGGTCACATCAGATGACGCCCTCGCGCAGGCAACAAAGCTGCCATGGGCGAAGACGAGTGCGCCTATTCCGCATGGCGGGTTAAAGATAAAGCTCTATCAGACGGAGGGTTTGTAGAGCAGTCGGGGGAGGCGTATATTAGCAGATGATACAGCTTAAACCTTAGATTGACGGCGCGAAATAGCTTGGCCATTATGATATAACAGCATTTGGATGTAACTATGGCGATTATCAGGGCAATATTAGGATTATGGCTAAGTCTGATGATGTCAGCAATTGTCTATGCCAAACCCCTGGAGGTAAAGTCTCAGAACTTTATTCTTTATGGTAATATTGGCGAAGGTAGCGCGAAGACTTTACTGACTGAACTAGAGGATTACCGCGCTGCGATTTTGCAGCGAATGGGAGCCAGCAATCTTGGACCCGAAATAATTCCGGTCAGAATATATATCGCCGACGGACCCAAAGAGATTGAGAAATTAACTGGCGCGGTCGGTGCCGGCGGGGTTTACCGAACGAGCCTTGAAGGGCCCGTCTTTGTTTTGAATTCGCGCAGTGGTTTTCGACGCGGGAATAAAGCCCGCGCAATTGCGCTGCACGAATACACACACCATTTGCTTGCCAGCTTTACGACCACCACTTACCCGCGATGGTATTCTGAGGGATTAGCTGAATATCTCTCGACATTCAAAACGAACAAGAAAGGCCATATTATTATTGGTCAGCCGGAGCAGGATCATGCTTACGCTCTCAAAAATATTAAATGGTTCCCTGTGGAGCGAATGTTGTCTTCTGTTCGGCGCTACCCCTATCCAAATGATAATTCGCGGAATACCCAAATCGCAAAATCTATATTCTATGCCCAAAGCTGGCTGGCTGTTCACTACATTCAATCAACACCGGGCTACCCTGCGAAGTTTGCGGCATATCTGGATCTGCTAAACCAAGCCAACACGCCTGAAAACGCTTTCGAGTCGGCCTTTGGCGAAACGCCTTCGGAATTTGGAGAAAAGCTCAAAACCTATCATAAGCGCAATCGCTATCTAACCGTAACTATCGCATTGCCCGAGACCCGGTCGCAGACTGAGATATCGGTTCGGGTCATGAGCAAATCTGAGCTGGCCTTTCACATGGCAGAGTCCATTCGCCATTTCGAGGCGCATGAATCAGGCTTTGAAAAGGCTTTAGACTATTACGCAAAAGCTTCAGAGGATCCGGCATTGGCCGCTCGAATTAATGCCTCCAAGGCGCAGTTTTTAGGAGCTCTGGGGAAATACGACGAAGCGGTTCCGTTAATTGAAACGGCACTCGCAGGGAATCCGAAAGACACTGACCTAAACCGTGCCGCCGGAATGCTTTGGCTTTTTCAAAATAAGAACGCTGAATCCTTCGACCAAAATACCGTTGTGAAAGCCAGAAAAGCGCTTGTCCGCGCGATGCAGCTCAACCCTGATAATGTGCCGGCTCATTTCTATTACGCGACGTCCTTCATCGACAGCTCCAGCAAACCCTCGAAACAAGCTGTGGCATCTGCGCAGACCAGCTTGGACTATTACCGCAGTGTCAATTTTGTTGAAAAAAACATGGCGCTGGCACATGTTTTGATAAAAGCGGACAAGGCAGATGAGGCCGTGCCTGCGCTGCAAAAAGCGATAGCGTGGTCAAACTCGCCCAGTCGGCGGCGCTATGCAAAAAGCCAGCTGGAAAGGGTGCAACACACAGAGAAAAACTAGGCGGAAGAGTCAAATTTTAAAGTGCATTTCCGCCAAATTTTTCAGGGACTGTTAGACTGTCTAAACAATGTGTTTGGTAAGCTATTATCGTTTCGGAACGTTGCGCTCTTGAGCATACTGAAAGACCAACTTCAAATTTCAATCCTCGTTTCACAAAATCAAAAATCGTTCTGGACCAGTACCTTACATCTAATTTCAAGAGAATAATCCTCGATTTCAAAAGCTGTGATATATTGGACAAGTTCTTTCAGACATTGGACAGGTAGGAGCTCATCTGCTGGTCTGGAGGACGATGGGTCTGAGCGCCTGAGTGTGAGAACTTGGGATCGTGC
>ENA-ORXR01004751-ORXR01004751.1-marine-metagenome-genome-assembly--contig:-NODE-4751-length-11188-cov-14.910449_pt1 | contig 11188 bp, 7 predicted proteins | sample MGYA00237866_ERZ511479 | MGnify/ENA metagenome assembly ERZ511479 | reverse complement strand
GCCGCCCTCCTCTTCCTCCACGGCCGCGGGGACACGGCCGCCGGCTGGGCGCCCGCCTTCCCCCTCCCCGCCTCGCCGCCGCTATCGACCGTCGTCCTCCCCACCGCCCCCGCCACGGCCGTCACCCACGACGGCGGGGCGGTCATGCCCGCCTGGTTTGACGCCCCGCCCGCCGCGGCCGTCGGGGACGCCCCCGCCGCCACCGCGTGTGGCTTGGCAGCGTCGGTCGGGCGGCTGTCGGCAGCGGTGGCGGCGCTGGTGGCCCGGGGGATCCCCGCACCCCGCATCGTCGTGGGCGGGTTTAGTCAGGGCGCCGCCGTTGTCGCCGAGCTGCTCGCGGCGGGCACGTGGCGCTTGGGGGGTGCCATGCTGGTGGGGGGGTGGTTACCGACGGGGGGGGGGAAGGGTGCCGCCGCCGCCGCCGTTGCGGCAGCCGCGGCCGCGGCGGCGGCGGCCAACGACGGCGGCGGCGGCCGGTCGGCCGACGCGCCGCCGCCGCCGCCGTCGGGCGTGCCGGTGCTCGTCCTCCACGGCGCCGCCGACGCGGTTGTGCCCGCGTCTGCGGGTACCGCCGCTGCCGCCGCACTGGCCGCCGCCGGCGCGCGCGTGGCGGTGACGGTGACGCCGGGCCTCGGGCACACGGTGAGTGGGGGGCAGTTGGCGGCGATGGGCGCGTTTTTGGGGACCGCCCTGCCGCCGGGGGGGGGGTGAACCCGTATTCGGGCGCGCGCGTGCGGCGGGCGTCTGCGCTTGGCGGCGGCGGCCGCGGGCGTGGCGCGCGCCGTCTGCCGGGGCCGACATCTCGGACTTGCCTCGACGCCACGGTTGTTTTTATTTGCACCACCGAGTCGCCGGTTGCAGCGGTCGTTGAGCGTATAGCATGCACGCCCCCAATCGTGGCGCCCGTGCTCGTGACGGTCCCCGGTTGTTTGTGGCGGCCCGGCAGAGGGGGTGGAGCGGCCGGCTGCCGCCGTCAAGGCGCGACACCGGCACGGGCGTGTCGGGGACGCGGCGGCGCTGTGGCGCCAACGACGGCCGGCGCCGACGACCGTGGAGGCGCGGATGGCGGCAACGCGGCGGCCGTTGGAGTCGAGTCGGTGCGGGGCATGCGGGGCGCGCGCCCGTAGCCGCCGGTGGCCGCAGGGGGGTGCGCGCCGCCGACCGTGGCGGCCGGCCGGCCGCCCCGCTTTGGTGGTGTGGGGCACCCCCGCGCCTGCCCGCACGGCCGACGCTCGTCGGCTGCGGCGGGGGGGACCAAGGGACGGCGACGCTGGCGGGGGTGTCTGCCGCCCCGCCCGTCGCAGCGGCTCGATGCCCCCCCCGCCACCCGCCGCGCGGCGGCGGCGGCGGCTAGCGGCGCCGCCCGTCGTCTCGGGCGGCCGCCGCCGTGCGGGCGGCACCCGCGGCGGCGCCGCGGGCGGCGGGCGCGCCGCCGGCTCGCACGGGCGGCGGGCGCCCGCCGGCTCTGCCGCCGCGCCACGCGTGTCGGCCCCCCCGTGCCGGGCGGCCACCGCGCCGCGCCGGCGGCGGCGACGGGCGGCGGCGGCACGGATGCCGTATCGTTGGGGGGCGACGGCGGCACGGATGCCGTATCGTTGGGGGGCGACGGCGGCACGGATGCCGTATCGTTGGGGGGCGACGGCGGGGCCTTTTTCCACCGCTCCACCAGGCGGCCGCGGCACCGCGGACGATCCGTCGTGTTCTGCAAAAGAGGCGAAACAAGGTACTTGTGCAGAGATGTCAAGTGATTTATAATTGAATTAAATCAGCACGATTTTAATGACTAAATCAATACAAATCGAACCCACTTTGATTTAAATCTCATGAGCCTGCTGACCTCCTTACAGTGTGGCTTACATGCATGGCGCAGGCGTGGTCGATGGCGACGGTGCCTCGTCGCTGTAAAGCCGACCACTGGCCTCCCCCGCTGACCTCGTGACCACTATTGCAGTCTGCTCAATTTTGCCGGTACGCAACAAGAAGGGGACAAGAACAACAGTGGAAATTCCCGACTGAGGCCATGTAAGGACAGTTTCTAACTACATCCGGGCCCCGATTGTTGGCAGCAGTCGAAAAAGACGACAGCCTTCACAGAATTGAAGCAAGGGGGGGGCACCCATGCCTTCGCAATCGGCGATTTGGTTCGAAACGACCACGAAAAGATTCGGGGGCTGGCAAGATTGTGTGCAGCATCTGTCCCGATCCCGGCATCTGGCGCAGATCGGCGGACAACGGACGGGAACCGAACGGAACCGACGGGAACCGGCCTGCTTTGCAGACCCCGAGCCCGGAGTTGCTGGCGGATCGACGAGGAACGACCGAGAAACGACGGGAACCGACGGGGCCCGACCCACCCCACCCTCTTATCGCAAGGCGACGTGACTGTCTGTCAGACACTTCTTTGCAGTGGATCCACTCCTGATTGGCTGCAACGGGAGTTTTTTGCACTCTGTAATCGATCGCTGATTGGCTGTCATATGATCCGAGTCGCTCTTCGTCTTGGTCGTCTGCTCCGTCCCCTACCCCGTTGCAAGTGGCAAACAAGAAGGGTTTTGTCCAGAGGACGCGGAGACACCGCAAACATAGGGGGGATCTGACTGCTGCGAGGGGAACAAGAACTCGCGTCTAGCAATGGACTCAGGAACGCTAACGTAATGCACAAGCCATACGATCTCTCCACACCCTACCTCTCAGTCAGCCATCCTCAGAATGCCTACCTACAGGCCAGAAGGCTGTCGCGAGCAAAGAAAAAACAGCAAAACCAGAAGTAGATCACAAAGAACAGGAACACCACCAGGAAGGCTTAGACCACCGCCCCCCGTCCCTGGCCCCGCCCCCACGACGCACTCAACCCGCCTCAGACCCCCCCCCCCCCCCAGAGCCGGTGGCCAGATCGGCCAGAGGCTCGTCCCCGTCCGTGTCCGTGTTACTTTCAGTGGGGCCCGCAGAGCCACCACCAGAGACACTTTCTCCTGTCAGCCGGCGCCGCTTGTTCGCCTGATGGCGGAACCATGTCCTCTTGGACACCAGACAGGGAGGGTCTTCACCGTCACCCGTACAGGCGTCGCAATCGCACAGGCGCCGGCTGTCAGTGGGCATTTTGTGCCTGTAGACGGACTGGGGGAGGACGTGAGGAGGACGGAAGAGGGGAGTAGCAGGGGACTGGGGGGGGGTTGAGGGGAGAGGGGGGTCAAGGGGCGACGGCAGGTAGCGTCCGGCGGGCGCGCCGACGCGGCAGCTTTCGGCGGGGACGACGATGAGACAGCACCGAGCGCGGCAGCGAGATGGGAGAGCCCGAGAATGCCGGCACTGCGGCGACGGGGGCACCGACTAAATAGACATGCCGACGGCTCTTCGTCCAATGAGACGAAAGAACCGCCTCATCAAGTCGCGGAATGCGGTTGTCTTTACAGCGGATCGACGAATGCAGTCGAAGGATCACTGTCCATGTCCGTCGCGGTCTCCTGTGTTTCTGTCCAGGGAGAGCCCAGGAAAACTGGCCTGACTGACCCGCGATTTTCAGGCACCCCGTTTGGCTACCTGCCCTGGCACCCCCCTGCGGGAGGAGTGCTGCTGAGAGGGTTGGGGAAACCCGCGATTTTCGTCCGATATTCCGCGATATCGCGGGTATATTTCTTGCAGGGCGCCGCCGGAAGCGTCGGCGCCTGCATCTGCGCCTGCTGCCTGCTGGTCGTGGGCGACAGTGACAACGGCAGCAGCCGCCGCCGCCGCCGCCTGTCGAGCCTCCCACCGCTCGGCGCGGGCGGCGACGCGCGCCGCCGCCGCCGCCGCCCGCGCCTCTTCCACGTCGCCCGACCGCACCGCCGCCACCGCGCGCGCGTCGGCGGCGGCCACGTTGCCGCGGCGGCGGGCGGTGGTGAGCGCCGCGCGCGCCGCCGCCGCCACGGCGGCGACCGCGTCATCGTCGGCCAAAGAGTCGGTGGAGGACGGGGCGACGGCGCGCCGCCGTCGCCGTCGCTGAGGGCGGGGGGAGGTGGGCCGCGGGGGGGGAGGGCGCCGTCGATCGTGGCCGGCCGCATCTACGCAGTGGGTGCGGGTAGCGCCCGTGCCGGGAAAGCCGCCGCGCCTCGCGGGCGTCGCGCAGCGCATGGGACCCGTGCCCGGCGGCGGCAGCGGGGATCCCGGGGCGGGAGCGCTGGGGTGGGGTGGGGGTGAGGTGTGGGTAGAGGGTGGCGGCTGGGGAGGAGGGGGTTGCGCCGCCGCGGTCGGGAGCAATGAGGGAAGTGGCGGGGGCAGGGGGGTGGGGGAGTCGACGTCGACTTTGGAACGTCCGTGCGGCCGTCTGTCGGAGCCGTGCCTGCGCCGCATGTGGCTGTGAGGGCTCGTCCACCCACCACCAGCTCAGGCGATGCCGCATGGATTCCATTGGCCGTGCAGTCGTATGGGCTTGATCGCCTTGAGCACTTTTGGCGGGAGTCGGGGCGGCACTGCGAAGCGAGGCCACCTTCCTGTACTGTACCATACACAGTCCTGGGCTTTGGTTTTGAAACCGACAGCAGCTGAAAGAGTGAAAAATGAAAATCAGTCGACTTAACCAGCCAATAAGGACTACCTGGGTAATTTTACTGGTGTTAAGCCTGGATCAAGCTTTTGAAGGGAGATGGACAGGGTTCATCTTGTACTCTTTCTTCGCAAGACGATGACGGTCTGACAAACGTGCCCAGAAGTCGGCCACCCTTCACACCACTGCCACAGCTGTCGCGTCTCCCGCAACCACGGCAGCCCACCCTGCCGCCCTCTGCGTATGTAGAGGACAGCGGGATGCGCGACTGTAGCTGCGGGGCGGGCGTGGCCCGCTGTGCGTCGTGCTCGGTCGCTGCCACTGGCTCTGCCGCGCGCGCCAGCGCGCGCGCGCCGCGCCGAGACCGAGGCCACTGCGTGTACGGCCGTCTCTGCCGACGAGGAGTGATGCGGCGCCATAGCCGCCGCCCACGACGTGGGCGGTGCCTGAAACACCACCGTCTGCGACGACTGCTACTGCAAGTGCCCCACCGCCTGGGCAGTGCTGCCTCGCGGCGCCACCGCAGTCGCCGCCCGCGTAGCCGCCCTGTAAGCCACCTGCGCGCCGCTGCCCGCGGCCGTCACCACCGCCGCCGCCTGCTCGGCGGCCGTCGGCATGTGTACAGGTGGCAGACAGCGCCTGGCAAAATGCGCCGGCTGCGAGACAACAGGCCAGGCCGCCGCCGAGGCGGTGGCTTTCCCCGATTGCGGGGGCAAGCCGCGTCCCCCAGTACGCGTGCCCGCCCCGGGCTGACGACGCGTCGCCGTCGGCCGGAACGACTCTGGAAGCTGGCACCAAAGGAGGCGGAGGGGGAAACCGAGGAACCATCAGACCCTCACCCCCTCCTGTCCTTGACTTGTGCAGCGCGTGCGCTTCCCCACGTCTTCATGACAAAGATTGGAAGCGTCAAAGCACGTTGCCGAGTACGTCCTTTGGGGATTAGACAGCCGCGGCCGTCGTCTAGCTCAGGGAGACGGTCTGACAATGCCGAGCCGATGAATGCAAGGCAACCGGAGGGGCCACAAGCGCGTCGGTAAACTCCAACGCCACGGTGCGCGGTGATGACAGTCTTTGGTTTGCGCCACCGACCTGCTCGTCAGTGGTGCATCTCGGCAGTGCGGCCATCGCGTGGGTGCCCGCCTGCTTCCTACACGTCTCGTCCGCTTTCTCCCCCCCCTCGAGTCCCTCAGCGAGCGCACTTGCAGTCGGGGTTGGCCCACGCCAGCGGAAACCCCCCCACGGTCGGCGCGCCTGCCGTCAGGCGTGCCAATACGTCCGCGCCCGTCATGTTCCCCCCCTCACTCTCCTCCGCAAGGACCAGCGCGGCCAGCCCCGCCACCACCGGCGCCGCCATACTCGTCCCACTCCGCCGCGCGAGCCCCCCCGGCAGCCAAAACGCGTCGGCCGACAACACGTGCACGCCCGGCGCGATCACGTCGACGCACGGCCCCGCGTCGGAGTCCCCCGACAGCGCGTCGGCGCTGTCGGCCGCGGCGACGGTGATGGCCCGCCGCGCCGCCGCCGGGTGCGCGGCGCACGCGTCGCCGGCCGCGTCGGCGCCGACGCCCTCGCGGTTGCCCGCCGACACGACGACAATGACGCCGGCGGCGGCGGCACGGTCCGCCGCCGTCGTGGAGGCCGGCCCAAAGCCCTGGACCGACGCGGAAAAGACAATCTTGGCGGCGGCGTCCAACGCTTTGAGCGTCGCCGCGTAATCCAACGCGGCGATGAGGTCGGCGCCGGCGCCCGTGTCGTGCCCATCCAGAATCTTGACGGCCATGAGCGTGGCGCCGGGCGCGACGCCGGCGGTCGCCCCACACGCAATGCCGGCCGTGTGGGTGCCGTGCCCATTGTCGTCGTTGCCAGAGCTGTAGGGCGAGCCGGGGCCGGGCATGGCAATGGCGCGAGAGCCAAACTCGGTGTGACCAGTGGCAATGCCCGTGTCGGCAACGAGGACGAGGACGCCCGCGCCGCGGGCGGGGTAACACGCCGTCGAGTTGACGACGCCGTCTAGGGGGAGGTCGTGCTGGTTGACCCGGTCCCGGTGCCAAAAATATGGAGGCGAGCTGCGTTGGGCGGCGGCGGTGGCCATTGTGGCCGTCGGGGCTGGCGCGTCACCGTGGCCGACCGCGTCCGCGTCAACGGCGGTGACGCCCGGAAGAGCGCCCATCCACGCGGCCGTCTTGGCCGATGCTGTCGAGTAGGCAGCCGCGCGGACGCTTGCGGGCGGGGCCGGACTCGAGTCCTTGAGCGGGCAGCGGGCGGCGACCATGCGCAGCGCCCCAAACAGGCGGAGGTCCCCGCAGCCGCCCGACTGAAGGGCGGCCACGACCGTCGCTTGGCAGACCGCGCCGCAGTCGGTGGCAAGGGACAAGACCTGCACGCCCGTCACAGGCGGCGGCGGTGCCGCGTCGGTGTGGGACGCGGCCACGGCGACAAGGGCCGACGCGGCAGTCGCCACCGCGGCGGCGGCCACCACGGCCACGCGTCGTGGGGACGTCGCCATAACGTCAAAGGTGGGGTTGAGGGGTGCAGGGGCGACGGCGTGCACGGCAGGGGCGCCTGCAGCGGCGCGCCGTCACCCTGTGTGGCGTCAAAATCGCCACAACGCCGGGGGCGCGCCCACGGCCGCGGACGCTCAGGTCATTGCTCTTCTCTTGCCAACGGCGCCTGAGCGGGCGCAGCCGCAGCGACGGCTCGGCGGAGGCGCGGACGCCCACGCCGCCATGGTGGCGTGGGCGTCCGCGCCACCGGGCGGCGCCGCACCGCTGATGCGGTGGCACGCGCCGCCCTTGGAACGACGCGCCGACCTCACGCTGACAGCTGCATGCCGCCCGTCGGCGGGGAAGGGGGGCACCTGGCCTGCCCTTCCGAGGCACCACCTGTACAGGCTGACAGAATCCGTGAGGGAGGTGCCCGTTGCACGAAGAGGGCGACGGTCGGACACACACGCCGCCGGTGGACGCGTTGCAAGCGGCGGCGACCGCGGCGACCGCCTCGCATCATGCGATGACCGCCACGTGCCATCTCGTCTGCGTGGTGGCCGCCCGTCGCAGGCAGCGCCACCTGAAAAAACAGGCGGTGCGGCGTCAAAGGATGCGTAGCGCGGCTCGCGACGCGCGAGGCCCCAGCCATGGTAAGCGGCGAGCTGGAGTTGTCGGTCGTCACCAGGTGGACTTGGACGGACGCCGTGCCACCAGAATGACCCAACGTCACACATCACGGTGATGTGCACCAGCGGTGGGAGGTACGTTGTACGGTACGTACGTACCGGAAAAACCCAGTCTTGCTGGCCCCCTTACCATGCACGCGCCTGAGTCTAGATGGCGAGATTGATTGCTGTCCAATCGCTGAACATGAATGTTACAGCGATAGGCTAGCATCGCTCCTTGAGGACGTCGGGCAGCCATTGCTTTCAGCAATTGGTGCAGATTATGCCACGGGTGCTCGCTCCTGACCATGGAAGTATCCGTTTACGACGTGGCGCACACTCTTTCATGTCTTTTAAAATGCAGACAAATTCTATCCCCCTTCAGGACGTGGTGTCGCCTGCGTCTAATGTTTATTGTAATCTTTCATTTAAGATTGCTTGACCACTGTTTTTTTTTACCAAAGCGCACAGCCGGAGACCTGAATTCTTTCCTAATGTGCACGATGCGTTGTTTGACCTTCGAAGGCCCCCAGCTCCGCGCCTGTCTTGCTCCCCCGACATGCTTTTACGGTCCAATGACACCCGTTAACAGCATTGATGAGGTGTTTTTCCCGCTTTTTCTCTCTGATGTGCCCACCCACCACTACACCCCGCATGCCCGCTTGCAGACAACTCCGCCATTCGCATGGCACCTGTGGCCTGCCGGTCTGACAGGCCGCGAGATTCCCGTCGTTGCCCAGTTTTCCCCACGGCGGAGAGATACACATCGATTTTGTGCTTTGTTCTTGGCACCGTCCAGCGGCGTGCAAGAGGTCGCATAGAGCGCACACGCCATGCCACCGTATTACAGCAGCGAAAGATCGCAGGATCCGACACGGCTGAGCACTAAATTCACATGGCCCTAATCCAGAGGGGCCACCTTCCAAAGTACATAATTGAAATAAATGTGCCTGTTGGTGCTTGAGAAGCGGTCCTCCTTGCTGTCCGGCAGGACCGACCTCAACAATGCAGAGCCGGCCAATAATGACTTCGCGAGTGGCCTGTGCTTAAATTTGGCATATCGATAAATTTAATGGATACACGAAATCGGTAAGGATCGGTATCCCGATCGATAATCGGTATTGTCACTTCGATCAACGGTTGGTACAAGTCGGTAAATAAATCACATTGGTATTTCAGCCTGGGAGAGCTCGACCAATGCCACACACCGAGCGAGGCACTCGCCAGACCCACTGAAGCACTTTCGTCGCAGACCAGATAGACCAGCAAACCTGCCACGATGCGATATTGAGCGCACAAGGCACCTGTGTCTGGCGTGCAGACCCTCCCACGCCAGTCCTGCTGGCCCCCTCTGCACGAGCAAACGCGCCCACTGCTATCTCATGACGTGCGTGGGTATCCCGAAGAAGTAGGGTGGAACTTGCGCTACATCCGCGCCATCAAGTTTCCTTTACGTCATATTGTTGGCAACAGAGTGAGCGAGCTGTTTGTTGTCGATAAGTGCGCCTTGATGCGTGATGAATGAAGGGCGTGGCGTCGTACGCAAGAGATTCATAGACGCTGAGGCGAAGGGACGGGTCCAAGCTATTTTAGCTCAGGGCAGGCACCGTCGAGATCGTGGCGCTGGTTGAGTGGAGTGCAGAGGCGAGCAGTTGGTACGGTCGCGGTCAAGTGGTGGCCGGTTGCAGTAGGTGAGTGACGGGGCGAAAGCGAGTGGAGCTCGAAGCACACATCGCACATAATCGGTGTTATTATAATAGTTCGACTACCGACATCTCGGTACGACTTCCTCAAATCGGTATACGATCGGGAAGCGGTATCCAGAATCGAGAAGTTCGGTGAATGCCAACCTTCCTGTCACGAGTCATGCGATCCGGTGATCTCGAGATCAACACAGTGTGTCCTGTGTATTGGGCAGCTCTGTCCAAGAGTAATCGATGACAATTATGTATGCCTCACAGTAGCCCTCATCGTTGTACTAACTAAGACTATTAGAATTCACATCAGATCAAGCATCTGGCTTCATGAAACTGTCGTGACAGAATTAGGCGATGGGCCTCATCCAGTGCGACAGGAGGCGACATGACACCACAGCCGAACCACACGTTCTACCCGGTGCGTACCGCAATGACAGGTCATCACTTGGTCGTGTGGTTCTGCCCTTAAGCCAAGACTAGGGACACTTTTTTGTATGTCTACATTTGGATGGCTGTCGCAAAAAAATGTCAACTGTCACAGGCGCCTGAAGGATGTCTGCAGCCCTCTTTTCAGACTTTTGAAATATTCGCCGGTTATTTTAGTAGCCCCCCTATCTTTTCGCACCGCCGTATTCAAAGCTGAAGTCAGGCGCGTGCATGGTATGGGGGCCGTCTTGCTCGCGGCGGCGGAGCGGGGCCCGCGCGAGACTTCCCGGTTGTGCATTATAATTACTTTCTGGACCATTGACTTGGCCTGTTCATTCATGGACGCAGACAGAGGAGTTCAGTTGAACCATGCAAAAACCACGCCAAAACAGCCCAAAGTTCTGTCACCCCACGCGGGCGGGGCGTCGCGACCGCCGCCTCTGCCACAGATGCTGTCTTGATGCCCTCCCGCATGTGGGAGGGCATCAAGACAGCATCTGTTGCGTGCACCGTCACTTTCCGCCCGTTGTCTGCTCCAGAGTTGCTCATCTTTGCTTGAACTTGTTCAGACGGCACGGCCCAGGTTTGGGTCTGGGGGTCAGAAACACCACACCACCACACGAATCGTGCGCGGCGGTCGCGCAACGGACGCTGCCGCCCCATCTACCGGCGCAACGCATGCTGCCGCAGGTCGGCGCAGCCGCCAAAGTCCGACCAAACCGTCCCGTGCAGACGGACACCGCTGCAGCGCCACAGGTCAGCGCGGGCGCCCCCCGCGCGCCCACAGGCGCACCGCGCGCAGACACGGACAGGGGCGCGGTGGTGCGGCCAGCGCCACCATCGCACGGCGGATGCGCGGCCACAGCAGCAAGCCGGCTCCGACGCCCGCCCGCCGACGGTCACGGGCCGCCCGCCACCGCGTGGTGGCCTTTGGCCGCACGACCCGACCCGCCCCGTGCGGCGACGCGCACCCGCCGTGCGCGCGCACGGCGCCCCGCGCGGGCCGCGGTGCGGCGCCCCGGCGGGCGCTCACCCCCGCCGACCCCCCTCGCTGCGCGTGGGCGGGGCCCCCGCAAGCGCCCCACACGGGCAGCCGCCGGCGGTCGCGCCGCCGCGGCCGCGGCGCCGCCCGCGCGCGCCGCCCGCCCGCCCGCCGCGGGCGGGCGCGCGCCGACCCTCCGCGCTGCGTGGCGCTGGCGTGCACGCGGGGCCGCACTGGGACACCCCTGGGGTGGTGCGCTTCCACGGCGCCCGCGCGCGCGCGGCCACGCCCGTGGCGCGTCTGCCGCGACCGCGGGGAGCCGCTGTTGGCGTCGGGGGGGGGTACCCGCTCGGGGCACCTCCCCCCCCCCCCAAACAACAAAAAAAAAGAAAGCAGAAACCCCCCTACAA
>ENA-ORXR01004749-ORXR01004749.1-marine-metagenome-genome-assembly--contig:-NODE-4749-length-11192-cov-13.835538_pt1 | contig 11192 bp, 11 predicted proteins | sample MGYA00237866_ERZ511479 | MGnify/ENA metagenome assembly ERZ511479 | reverse complement strand
GCACACGGCCTAGGCCGTCTGCGTAAGGACGTCTCGGCCACCTTTGGCCGTGACGCAGAATGGGATGGGACGCCCGCAATAGGCGTCTTCGAATTCCTAAGCTGCTTCGTGAAAGCGGGCGATGACAATGATGTCTCGGAGGGCAGAGCCCTGTATCTCCTTCCCGAGTTCATTAAGGGTGACCTCAAGCGGGAGTTGTATACCATCATGCCGTCCCTCCAAGGAGGGCGGAGCGGAGAGGTCAGTTCCTATCTGGAGCTGATCAACTGGCTTTTCCGCAAATATGCGGACGAGCAATTGCTAAGCGATCAAGATGCCTTGTTTCATGGGGCCTCCTAAGAGGCGGACGAAACAGAGAGTGAGAACTACGTACACCTTCGGGGGTTAGGTCGCCTGTGTGGTTTTGTCCCTACGGAAGGACAAATGAAAAGTCGCTATATGCAGGGACTTGGCTGGGAGGTTCGCGCAGATGTGCGCGAACATAATACCCCGAACATGCCGATGGACCTGCTGGTGCAATATGTCCAGCGGAAGGGTGACGTCTGTCGTAGACGCCACCAAGAACAGAATGATGAGGAAGACAGACGGGCTGAGGCCCGTCGGGTACGTCGCGCTACCCGGCCAGTGCCGCGTAAGTATGTAACCGCGGCAGTAACTGCCCCACCTCAGGTGGGGGAAGCCCCTCAGGGCCCTTCCCGATGGGGCCTACCTAAGGTGGGGGAGGCGGGTCGCTCCCGATGGGGCCCACCTAAGGCTGGTGAAGCGGGTCCGTCCCGATGGGGCCCACCTTAGGGGAGGGAGGTCCCTCCCGGTCAGACCCGATGGGCTCCCACTAAGGTGGGGGAAGTCCCATCAGGGCCTTCCCCACGGACTTTTCCCAAGGTGAGAGAAGCTCCACCTGGTCCTCCCCGAGAGGACACGGGTCGTCCCGGGCGAACCCGGACGAACAATTGCCTCGCATGTAACATGCGGGGACATTTCTTTAGGGAGCGCCTTCGCCTCGACGCGGGGACAAAGGCTCTGCTAACGAAGGCCTTCCTGGAGCGGTTCGAAGAGCGCCGCAAGAAGGAGGAGGAGCTCTGGAAGGGACAACCGGTAGCAGCGGTGAGACACCACTATGGTCCACCATGGTCGTCCTCGGACGACTCACCCTCCCCCGGGAGGGGCGAAGCCGAGCAAGATGAGGAGGACAACTCCTTCTCGGAAAAAGAGTAGCGGGTGGGATAGTCCCACCCATCCTGAAGACAAACGGGGCAGACCGGCGATATAAGTCTTCCCTGAGGGCTGGGAAGAACTGGCCGAGTCGAGTGGGGGGGGCGTCCCAAGGGAAGCTCCCGGAGGGCACGCCTTGTGCTTTTATGCCCTCCTCTAGTTGCCAACTAGCCGTCCGGTTATTCCTGACGGCAGGATTTGATCTCACTACCCGGGCAATATTAGATACCGGTAGTGGGCCGACCCTCATAGACCGGCGGTTACTGCCGGTCGACACCCCGCTACAACCGTTGCGTGATCAGGCGAAGATGTTTCACGACGTCAATGGGGGCTGGCTCCCCATTGTTGGTGGTGTGTGTCTTGGTGTGACCCTTGGGGGTCAGACCTCCTAGATCTCCTTTGGCGTTGTAAACTATATCAGTGTCCCAGCAATCCTGGGCACGTCCTGTATTCATGTCGCAACGAAGAACATTGCGACTCAGGAGCAACATGTGGAACTCCTCAACGGCACCAAGGTGCCGATCAAGAGAAGGGGAGCCCCCAGGGGGCGCCCCGATGCCTCCATCTGGGTGGTCTGTGCTTGCCCCGAGGGGCCTTCGGCTCAGCTGAAGCCGGCCCTGAAGACCTGGGTTCAACCTGGGACCATCGCTCACGTTCCCGTGAGAAGTACCTACACGGGGCATGGCCTCGTGAAAGGGCGGCCCGCTTCATACCATAAGCATGGCATACAGGTCGCCCAAGGCCCCGCCATTATAATGGCGAATGAGCCAGTAACCATCCAGGTGATGCACCTGGGTGTCACGCCGTTACGGTTAACGACAGATATGACCATTGCTTATATCGACGCCCATGAGGAGCCGACCTCTGAGGTCTCGGAGAGCGAGCTCAAAGAGCTGGCGACACCACCGAAGGGGGTAAAGGAGCCTCCTCTCCCTGAGTTAGACGTTTCGTTGGTGCCTACGGAGTGGTCGGGGGCCGTGAAGGCCCTCCTACAAAAGCATGCCTCCCTATGGGAGGGCAAGCTTGGCTTGATCCGAGGTGTGGAACACAGGATCCGAAAGAAGCCTGGGGCTGTCCCTGTGAGACAGCACCCGTATAAGGCCGGGCCTATGACCCGGGAGAGAGAGAAAGCGGAAGTCGAGCGTATGCGCTCGATGGAAGTGATTGAACCCGCAAGCGGGGAATGGGCTAGCCCCGTGGTTATGGTACCGCAGCCTGATGGTTCGGTACGCTTCTGTATCGATTGGAGAAAGCTCAAGTTGATGACTATCAAGGATGCATACCCCATCCCACGGATGGATGAGTGTGTAGACTCCCTAGGGGACGCCAGGGTGTTCTCCACCCTGGACTGTAACGCGGGCTACTGGCAAATACCAGTAGCCGAGGAGGACAAGCACCTCACGGCTTTCACGTGCCACACGGGCGCGTGGCAATGCGTGCGCCTCCCCTTTGGGCTATGCAACGCCCCTGCGATGTTCCAACGCGCCATGGATATGATTCTGGCTGGCGTGAAGTGGCAGATATGTTTAGTATATCTGGACGATGTGATCGATTTTTCGCGTTCCCCAGAGGAACACTTGCAGCACCTAGACGAGGTTCTGACCCTACTCGGGAAGGCGGGGGTCACCTAAAAGCCGTCCCAGTGCCACTTCTTCCAAGAGGAAGTGGAATACCTCGGTCATGTAATCCGACCGGGGCGGGTACATGTCCTGGAGAAGAACCTCCGGGCGCTTCGGGGTTTCCGTTATCCGGAAACCCAGACCCAGATGAAGAGCTTTATGGGTATGTGCGGCGTGTACCGCCACTTTATAGCTGACTTCGCCAAGATATCGAAGCCCTAAACGGCGCTCACGATCACCAAGCTTCCTAAGAAGCTTCCTCCTCCTTCAAGGGAGGAGGTGGACGCCTTTGAGATACTCCGAGGACGTGTATTGGACGCCCCTATCCTTGCCCTGCCCAAGAGGCACGGGCATTACATCGTCGACGTCGACCCCAGCTATGAACAGCTGGGTTGTTGCTTACAGAAACAACAGTCCGACGGGGAATACCACGCCATCGGCTACTACAGCCGTGCGCTTCTCCCTGCGGAGAAGACCTACTTCGCTACGGAGATAGAGGCGCTAGGCGACGTGTGGGCGGTGACCTACATACGGTCCTACCTAGAAGGCGCGGAATTCGTGGTACGGTGTGATCACCACGCCCTTTTATCTGTTCTCACTAGTATGAGTCCGAATGCGCGGATTAACCGATGGCGACTCCGATTGTCGGAGTACAACGACGAGATACGGCATAAGCCGGGAAAGGACCACAAGGTGGCAGACGCGTTATCGCGCCTCCCTGCAGAGGGCCTGGACACCTTGCCTCTGGACGAGGACATCCTCGTCCTGGCTGTAAAAACCCGAGCTAGCGACGCCTTGAAGGAGGCGTCACCGGGGGAGGCTCCCATGGGGGCCCTATCAGCCCAAGACATCATCCTGGGCCAAGCCAAGGATGACTTTTGTCACGCAAGGCTGAAAGAGCTCGATGCTCTTCCGCCCCCCGACACAACTTGGAGTCGACAAGCGTTCTTCTTCCGAAAGAAGAACGGGCTACTCTGTCGCCGCTCGGTGTACGTACGGGAAACCCAAGTGGTTATCCCGGAGGCGCTAAAGGAGCGCCTCCTGATACACCAACACCAGTCGGTGCTAGCCGGGCATCCCGGCTCGAGAAGGATGTACAACCCCCTTCGTAGGTATGTGTACTGGCCGACGTTGGTCTTCGATGTGTACAAGCACGTGGAGCAATGCCCCGCGTGCGCCAAGAACCGCCTCTCGGAGAGAAGGCACACGACGGTGATGAAGCTATTCACCGCCGACGAGCCCTTCTCGGGGCTCGCTATGGACCTGTTGGGCCCACTGCCAACCTCGAAAGGTGGGCACAAGCACGTCCTGGTCATCTGTGACCGGTTCACGAAGTTGACAAGAGCCATCCCCTTGCGGGATGCCACGGCAATAACCGTGGCATCGGCCTTTACTGATACATGGGTTGCCGCGTATGGCATCCCCGACTCGGTCCTTACGGACAACGGGCCGCAGTTCGCCTCGGTATACTACCAGGGCATCCTGGGCTTACTCGGTATAGCTTCGAACTATACCTCGCCTTACCACCCGCAGACGAACGGACAGGTGGAGCGGTATTACCGCACCTTCGTTCGCCAGCTCCGCTGCTATGTAGCGGAGCACCAAGTCGAATGGGACAGCCACCTGTCCCTCTTGACCACTGCGCACAATAAGCAGGTCCACTCCAGCACAGGGGAGCTCCCCTTTGCTTTTGTGAGCCCGAGGCGGCTTCAAATTATCGGTATCGAGAGAATGCCTCGGCTAAGACAAGCCGAGGAAAGGCCTGTCGACGCCAGCTCGGCGGCGGAACGATATGTAGAGGACCTAGAGGTCCTCATACCGAAGGTCCGAGAGCACCTGGGTCAATCCCAGGCTGCGTACAAGCGTGCGTTCGACGCACGCGCTCGGGAAAAGAATAACCAGCTAAAGGCTGGGGACTGGGTGTATCTGGATGCCCACTCCCGCTCGCCGAAGAAGCTTGAATTCAAGACCCAAGGGCCCTACATGGTGCTACAGACCGATGGGTACCGGTTCATGATAGAGAGCCCTAGGGGCATCAGGACGGTAAGCAGTGACCATGTCACTGGAGCTTTCACGCCTCCGGCGCGGGACGCCAAGTGGAACCGTGCCCTTAGGGCACAAGCCCTCTTTAAGGAGGGGACCCATCGTAAGGATGGTCCAGAATTCGTGTTTGAAAAGTTTATCAAACATGGCCGGAATGATGACGGGCAATTGAAGCTCCTGGTCAAATGGTTCGGCTTTCCCGAAAAGGAAGACACGTGGCAATTTGCCTCTTCCCTCCCGAGGGAAGCCCTCCGGGAGTACTGTCTCCGGAAGAAAATTAAACTCCCCGCCTTGACGCGGGAAGGGGTATTCTTCTCTGACCAAGTCAAGAGAAGGGTACAGGACCAGCAGGCTGCCTGGCGTGGCAGAGAGGCAAAGAGGAACAAGAAGAGGAGCTAAGCCCTTTTAATCCCTACGGGGCCCTCTCGCACTCTCCCTCGTAGTGCGGCACCAGCCCTGCGAGGGGCGGTGAAGAGCAACAAAGACAACCCCCCAGAAGGAGGGGGAGGGGGCACAACGAGTGCCCCCAGACCACAAGTCAATAACCCCGTGAACGCGGGGCGTAGCCATGGCCATCGCCCTGGCTAGCACCCCCTTCAGGGGCACAGCCACGGCCATCTCCCTGGCTAGGACCCCCTTCAAGGGCATAGTACTCCGGCCCCGAGGGGCACGGCGGGTTGGCCGACGGCCCCGTTGTCGCCCTATATAGGGGCATAGCCGGGGCACCAGAGCCCGCCCCATAAGAGGGTGCGGGCGACGAACTCGACCCCACCCCGAAGGGGAAGGCGGCCGAAGCACCCGCAACAGCCCCATAAGAGGGCGCGTGAGACGAACCCGACCCCACCCCGTAGGGGGGTGTCGCCGCAACACCAGAGCCCGCCCCATAATGGGGCGGAGCAGGAGACGGCGGACGCTGGTGCGTCGCCGGTGAGATAGGGCCCGCGGTCAGAACCGCCGCCATTATGTGACGAATGGCCCACCCCGCCAAAACGGTGTCAGTCTCCGTCACTGCCACCCCGTACTCCTCCGCCAGAAAACCGGCGGAGTGACTCGGCTGTGCCCAAGGTGCACAGCCGGTCCGCCTCACGGTCCCCCATAGGGCGGGACGCAACCGAGACCATCTCGTTGCGGAGCCGCACGTAAGCGCGGCTCAAGGCCATAATGAGGGTATGGTCCACCCCGTTGTTCAGGATGGGTGGGAGGTCCCCGAGGGAAAGCCCCAACCCCGACCATACGGCCGGACCCACGGGTCGAGAGATCCCCAGTTGGGCGGACCCCTCCCAAGTAAAAAGGGGCATAGGCCCGACCAGGGGCCCCGATTGCCCCCCAATACGGGGGACCAAGTTACTCTCTACGAGGGGGTAGGCCCGACGCGCCCGCGTGTTCCGGGCACCCCCACGGGCGGTGTACGGGGGGCGACCAACGCCCCCACACATGGGAGGCATGAAGCGCGAGGCCGCCGCCGCTTGAGCAGGCGGAGGACGCGTCGACAACGCGGCCGAAGCCGTCGTCGCGTGGGCAGACGACGGCGGAGCCGACGCCGCGGCCAAGGCCGCGGCTGGGCCATACCGAGACGGACCCGACTCGGCCAGCTCGCGATCCAGGGTGCGGAGGCGCAAATAGGGAAGAATGTCCCTCCCGTAAGGGAGGCGCGGGTCCCAAAGTCCCTCAGAGAGTGTCAAAAACCCCTCGTCGTCCACCGCCTTGGCGCAACGGAAGACCCCCCGGGGGGTCCCTTCCCACTCCATCCAAGCGGCGTCAGCCTGCTCCTCCACACGACGGAGCAGCACTGGCCCCGCCTCTAAGAGAGGCTGGACTGTAGAGTCCGCCGAGCATAAACGCTCGGCCGTTAAGACCGCGAAGGCCTCACGCAAGGCCACAGGCAAGCGCCACAGATGCCCGTGATGGCGGATGCTGCCGACAAAGACGTCGGCAACCTCTACGGCCCACAGGGTCGCCAACATACAATGGTAGGGACCCTCGAGTGTCTCCCCCATGAGTTGGCTGCCTTGCAGCCCAACCATATGGGGAAGCCGCGCGGCCATGCCGCGCAGTACTTCCACAGAGGCCCACCACGCCGGCGTGGCGGGGTAGAGTACCTGGCGGCGTGCCACCGAGATGTCACGCAGCTCACGCTGCTCATAGAGCGCGAGGGGACCCTTGTCATTGCGGCAGGCCCACTTCCGCAAGACTACCGGCACATAGAAGCCGGGGTCTGTCACCCCAAACTTAGGGGGCGAACCGGGGTGGTAGTCCCACGAGTAGTAGGGCGCATTAACCACCTCAGGAGGAAGCTCCCTGTTAGCCAAGTGGCTTAAGACCTGGCAAACCTGCCAATCCTCCTTACGACGGAGGAAGGGGAAGTCCGTGACCGTCCTCTCGGGGACGGCATAAAGGGACCCATAGAAGGCCCGGATGTTCGTCCAGACGATAGTCATCCGGCGGCTCTCAATCGTCGCATACCGCTGCTCGACGAGCGAATGCCCCGGCGGTTCCCAAGGGAACCGCCGAAACTGGTCGTCCACGACAGCCGGTACCGGCCACGAGGCCAACAGGAGGTTGGCCAGAGTGGCGTCAATCTCCTCCTCCGGGCCGAGCACATCACCCGAGCCGCCCTGTCGGCTATCGACCGCCATGGCGGCCGCTGCGTCGGCCTCACCGGCCGACATCATCGGATCCCGTAAAGCGGGGACCCGGAAAGAAGAGGTGGGCCCCACCCAAGGGGGGGCACAGAGTCGTCAGGGACGCGGGGCACAGCCCGGACTCGCGCTGTGAGCGCCGTCCCCAACACGTGACGACCCGGACACCTACGGGAGCCCCGGCACGCCGGAACACCGCCCAGCGGTGACCGGCTTATGTGCCCCGACTCAGGCCCTCTCTCTCTCGCGCCCGGGCGTTCCCGTGCGATAGACCCCGCCGGTGGGGGTGTCCCAAAGCACACCCCAAAGGAGGTGATGGGGAGGGGGGGACAGAGGGTACGAGTCCCGGGTCTTTCCCCGGGGCCTGTCAGAGGCGGTGACACACCGCCCTCGGGCCTGCGAGACGCGGGCCCTGAGGTGGGGGATATGTGGGAGAAACCTTCTGTACTCGGATGACACGACCCCCCCGGCCGAGGCCGGAGGGAGTGGGTCGCGAGTTGCCACGTAGCGCTCCCCAGAGGGGGATGGCGGGTGGCGCTTTCTCGGGAGGGTTCCAAGTGTGGTCCCCGACCACACCCGTAACACCCTTCCCTAGGGGGGTGAGTGAAGGAGCATCGCCTGATCAGGCCTTCTTGAGGGGCCTGACACGGACGAAAGGGGCGCACGCCCCTTCGATCTGGGCCCCCTGGAGGGGCCGGGAGGTTTTTAGAAGCTTCCCCATCCGGGGCGGAACCCGGAGCCGAGATAAGATCTCGGTCAATGAAGTTATTCCCCAGGGACTTCCATCTGAGAATTGGAAAATCTTAGGTCTCAGTCCCTTGGGATTTAGACGGACTTGCAAGTCCAGACTGAACCAAATATCTATGGGCCAGATATCTCTTCCAGTGGAAGAGTGTTCTTAGATCCGCAACAGGGGCCACCAGAGGCCCCTGTTTCAGGACCGTGGCCCGCTGGGCACCGGTCCCCCCATGACCGTTCTCGTGGGCTGGGTTCGTGTGCGCTCTGCTTCTCCTGAGGGTATATGAGTGTGAGTTCCTGGGTCGGCCTGCTTCAATGAATTAATCAGCGTTGCGTTTGCGCTAGTACCGGCGTTCTGGTGCGCTTCGCGCCCTGTGATCCAGGCGTTTGTGTTCTTTCTCCTTTGTGTCGCTGCACATCCTGTGCTGTGTTTTCCGACGGGGTCTTGCCCCGTTCGCTTTGCGGGTAGAGACCACAACACTTATGCTGCAATGAGCCACCTCCCCCGCCGGCGGCTGCCTTTTCCTTTGGCTACCGCTGACAGGCACTCAGCCGCCACCCGTTGGCGCGACGCCGCGGCCTCTGTTGCCTGTTGCTCTCTCCCCTCTGTGGCTCCCCGCCGCGCCGGCGGCGCGGCGGGTGCGATGAGGGGCGTCCGCCGGTTGCCGATGCCCGGCGTCGGCGGATTGCCAATGCCCGCCGTCTTGCCGGACGAGAACGACTTCCCGTTTCCGTCACGGGCGACGCAGCTGGGCATTATGGGTGCACTCCGCATGCGTGTCGGACTGCGTCCCGACGAGCTGGACAGCTCTTCTTCTCGACAGCTGCTTGTGAAACGTGCACGCACGCGGCCTGGGCGTGCGGGATGGAGCCAGGGAGGGAGCGCGGGTTAATGCAGCCAAGTGGTCGGTGGGCCCCCGGGGGGTGGGATGTGACGTTGGCGGCGGCAGCGCCGCCACCGCCCACCACCCCCACCCGTGCTCGCTGCAGGCGGTTGCGGCCGCTGCTGCGGCGGCGGCGGCCGCCGACGCCGCTTTGGCGTCAGCCGTCGACGCTACCCAAGAAACCGGCGGGCACTTCCGGGAGGGGGCTGAGTGGCCGAGACCACTGCGACAGCGGGCGGGAGGCGGAGTGTGACACGTCGGCCTCGGCAGGTGCCGAGTGCCGGCAGCGGTGGCAACGGAGGTGGTGGCCGTGCGGTGGGGAGAGTGTCGTGTCTGAGGGGGCGGCGGTGTCATTGTTGCCATCGAATCCAGGGTGTGCTGGAATGGGGTTTGCGAGAGTCGGTAGTGTTGACAGGCAGTCTGTTCTCTTTCTCTTGGATGGTGGGGGGGGCGATGCGGGGAACCACCGCTCGCCTCCATTGTGATGCTGGTGAGGGTGGCGGCGCTGGGAGAGTCCCGTGATCTTAGTCGAACGAAGAGGGAGTCTTATTGCGGATAGAAGACTGTGCCAGTTTACTCCATTCGATCACGTCTCTTCATTTACCCCCAGGGCTTTCTTCCTTTCAGCAGCAAATGCTAACAGCTCGGCTTCTTGCTCATGTGGTGAAGGAGGGGGACGCGGAAGGCCAGCTCCGTCGGCGTCTAGCGATGGTACCCGTGACTCAGCCTCCGCCAGCCACTTCTCCCATGGAATGGCAACAGACCCGGAAATGCGCTTGACATGCTTGTAGAGCCAAAAGCGGTCGCCCATCATGACCGCGTCCAGCTCGAGCGCGTTCTGCAGGAAGTCTGCATCCGTCATCACGCCCGGCTTTGTCATTGCCAAGGCGTGTAGCCGGTCATACACCCGCATCTCGCGACCCTTGTTGCCCCTGCGCGCCCACCGCCAGGACGACACCATCAGCCCGATGGAGGCCTCGGACATGCCCCTGAGGACGTCGGACGGCATACGCATGAAAACGTCATGTACGGAAGGCCACTTCTTCGTCTCCGGGTTGAAGTACGTCAGCATGATGCCGACCGCCGTCATCATGCGGACCATCGTTCGGTCGTGCCGCCCCTTGCTGTCCAAGCCGCCAGCGTCGGCAGCGCCAGCTGCAACGCCTGTCTTGGCCTTCGACGTGACCACCAACTTGCCGCTTTTCTTGTGCGTCTGGGCCGGCGTGACGTCTGCGAGGGCGACTTGAGCCCGCGGAGCATCGGCAGCCGGTCGCTGGCCAGGCGAAGCGGCAAGTGGCAACGGTGGCGAGCTCGCGTGGCCGTCCGAGGCGCGCAACAGGCTGGCCTCGTCTTTGCTTCTTCCGACAGGAAGCGCGTCCGGTAGGTCTGTGACCGACTCTGGCACGTTGAATCCGTACGTAGCATAAGCCGCCGTGATGATCGGCAGCACATGAGCTCGGCGCACGCAGCACAGCGGCTGATCCGCCGCCGCAGAAACTCCCTGCATTGTGGCGTTAAGCAGGCATGAAAACCAGTCTTGGACTCCGCTGCGAGTAGCCGGTGCGTCGGACATCACCTTGGCGGACGCGTAGTGGATGATGTAGGACGGGGAGATGTCTTTTGCCCTTATAAAGAGCTCCACCACCTCAGCGTGCAGGTCGTCCCCCCAAGACACTCCCCAATCGGCGAAGCAAGCGCGCCATGCACGGCGCTCAGCCGCTTACTTCCGCTGCAGCCCAGCTTCTACCACCTGAGGGAAGCGGGACAGAACACTCTCATGCGCGCTGTCAGCGGCTCCCATGACCTCCAAAGCTGCACCACCACCACCAGGGCGCAAGCCTGCAGCTGTCGTGTCGCCGCCACCCCCCGCCGAGCCGTTGTATAAGAATTCCTCACCAGGAAACTGGGGTCCGTCTTCTTTTTTGTCTTCATTGATTGGACCGCCATCGAAAGGGTGCAGAAACTCAGGGTTCGCACCGCGCATAGTGCGCGCGTCTTTTAGGTCAGACGCACCAAGACCGGCGATTGCGGCGGCGAAACCCGCCAGGGATGGCGAC
>ENA-ORXR01004748-ORXR01004748.1-marine-metagenome-genome-assembly--contig:-NODE-4748-length-11193-cov-213.491544_pt1 | contig 11193 bp, 8 predicted proteins | sample MGYA00237866_ERZ511479 | MGnify/ENA metagenome assembly ERZ511479 | reverse complement strand
TTCGAAACAAGGACTCAACCAATTGTTTGTGGGTTTTGATACAGCCCGCCAATATTTAGACCGTCGGTTCAGATCTCGGAATCCGTGGAATTCGAAAATCTGAAACGTGGATACTGAAAGCATCTTTTCGGATCTCCGAAACAAGGACTCAACCGATTGTTTGTGGGTTTTGATACAGCCCGCCTATATTTAAACCGTCGGTTCCCGACGAGCACCCGCCATTCCTGCATATTATCACACAGCCTCTCGGGTCCATGGCTATGCAATGGCACCGCTAAGCGGTTCATCCTCAACTTCGCCACAACCCCCGAAATCCGGTCAAGTTAATCCAGCTCTGCCGCACTGTGCGGTTCACGATAGACGACCCAACTGGCAAAGAGAAGCATCGCACCGCCGAAGAACAGCATACCGCAAAGCAAGACTTTGCCGCATACCTTGTAGATAAAACCAAGGCCGGGAATCATGCGCTCGGAAGCAAGCATCAAAATCGCTTTGGGATTCGCAAGCGCGGCATCGAGCTCGGAGGCCGAGGGAGCCGTTCCGGAAGCCGAAGCATCATCAGAAGGAGCGGCATCACCAGAAGGAGCGGTATCAACAGACGGCGGCGCATCCAAACGAGCCGGAGCCTGCGCCACCGCCTCTACCAATTCGTTTTTCAGCTGAATTTCCACCCGCGTAAAATACGTCCAGAGCACGATGGAAAGCAGAAGCATTCCCCCACCCCAGACAACATTGACCCACCACGGCTCCGGCTTTTTCGACGTTAGTTCAGCATCCATACCCGCCATCCTTATGGACCCAGCCCCGATGGTACACAAAAAAAGCGGCCTTCCGAAGAAGACCGCCTTGGTAAGCATTCGCGCAGGGCGAGCTTACATCATGCCGCCCATGCCATGGTCGTGTCCATGTCCGCCGCCAGCAGCCGGTTCTTCTTCCGGAATGTCGGTGATCATGCACTCAGTGGTGAGGAGCAAGGCCGCGATAGAGGCTGCGTTTTGCAGCGCGCTACGGGTTACTTTTTTCGGATCGATGATACCTGCAGCGATCATGTCGACGTATTCGCTGGTCGCAACGTTGTAACCGGTCTTTTTGCCTTTGGCAGTTTTGACCGCTTGGATAACGATGCTTCCCTCTTCGCCAGCATTGGCGACGAGTTGACGAAGCGGTGCTTCGCACGAGCGACGAATGATGTCGATGCCGATGGTTTCGTCATCGTCGTTGCCTTTGAGGCCGTCAAGAGCAGCTTGAGCGCGGAGCAATGCGCATCCGCCACCGGATACGATGCCTTCGTCAACCGCAGCACGGGTTGCGTGCAATGCGTCTTCGACCCGAGCTTTTTTCTCTTTCATTTCGGTCTCGGTGGCAGCGCCAACGTTAACCACAGCAACCCCGCCAGCTAGTTTCGCAAGACGCTCTTGGAGCTTTTCGCGATCGTAGTCAGAGGTGGTGTCTTCGATCTGCTTACGGATCTGGTCGATACGTGCTTTGATCGCTTTAGAGGTACCGCCACCGTTGATGATGACCGTGTCATCTTTAGAGATGGTGATGCGCTCAGAGGAACCGAGGTCAGTTAGCTCGAGACCTTCGAGTTTGATTCCGAGGTCTTCGGTGATGAAACGTCCACCGGTGAGGATGGCAATGTCTTCCATCATCGCTTTGCGACGATCGCCGAATCCAGGTGCTTTAACCGCAGCTGTATTCAAGGTGCCACGCAGGCGATTCACCACCAAGGTCGCGAGGGCTTCGCCTTCAACATCTTCCGCGATGATGAGGAGAGGCTTGCCAGTTTGAGACACTTTTTGGAGAAGCGGAAGGAGGTCCTGGAGGTTGCTGATCTTCTTTTCGAAGAGCAGAACGTAGGGGCTTTCCATTTCGACTTCCATGCGATCTGCATTGGTCACGAAGTAAGGAGAGAGGTAGCCTTTGTCGAACTGCATCCCTTCGACAACGTCGAGAGTGGTTTCGATAGACTTCGCTTCTTCAACCGTGATGGTTCCGTCTTTGCCGACTTTTTCCATCGCATCAGCAATGATGTCACCGATGGTTTTGTCGCCGTTGGCAGAGATGGTCGCAACTTGAGAAATCTCTTCGCGATCTTTCACCGCAGAAGCTTGCTTCTCGAGGTTCTTCACGATGGCAGCAACCGCTTGGTCGATTCCACGCTTGAGGCCCATAGGGTTTGCACCCGCAGTGACGTTCTTAAGACCTTCGCGATAAATCGCTTCAGCCAAAACCGTCGCCGTGGTGGTTCCGTCACCGGCAAGATCAGATGTCTTGCTTGCAACTTCGCGAACCATTTGTGCGCCCATGTTTTCAAACGGGTCTTCCAGTTCGATCTCTTTGGCAACGGTTACACCGTCTTTTGTGACCGTGGGGGAACCCCATTTTTTGTCGAGGGCAACATTGCGGCCCTTTGGTCCCAACGTGGTTTTCACCGCGCGAGAAAGCTTCTCTACCCCAGCCAAAATCTTTTGGCGGGCTTCCATATCAAATTTGAGTTGTTTAGCCATAATTCGCTATCCTTACTTCTTTTTCTTTGCAGCTTTTTTAGCATTGACCACAACGCCGAGAATATCGTCCTCACGCATGATCTGGTACTCTTTGCCGTCCATTTTGAGTTCAGTTCCGCCGTATTTTGGCATAAGAACTGTATCACCGACTTTGACCGTGAATTCTTTCACGTTGCCGTCTTCGTCTTTACCGCCGGTGCCTAGTGCAATGACTGTGCCGTGCTGCGGTTTTTCGCGTGCGCTATCTGGAATAATAATTCCGCCGATGTTGCCTTCTGATTCTGCTACCGGTTCAACGAGAACGCGGTCTCCTAGTGGTTGGAATCCCATACGTTGATTCTCCTATTGGTTTATTGATTTAATTATTTGTAAAATGAGGTCGCGACAGGCGCTCGCAAGGATGGCCTGTCACGGTTTTGTGTACGCGCTAAACGCTCAGGTTTTTAGGCGCTTAGGCTTTGTCTTCGTCGTCGACCATTTCGAAATCAGCATCGATCACGTCGCCGTCATCGCCACCCGCATCGGCGGTGTCATCGCCACCACCTGCAGCCGCGCCAGCACCTGCCGCCGCACCTGCTCCGCCCATGTCGCCCATATCAGGCGCTTGGCCAGAAGCAGCCATGGCTTGGTAGATTTCTTGACCCATCGCTTCGAGCTCGGCCATGCCTTTTTCCATCCCCTCGTTATCGTCCGCATTGCGTGCGGTTTCGATTTTCTCGAGGATCGGCTCGACTTTGCCTTTCAGATCTTCAGGGAACTTATCCCCTGCATCTTCCATGCTTTTGCGCGTTTGGAAAACCAAGGAGTCGGCTTTGTTTTTCAACTCAGCTCCTTCTTTAAGCTTCTCGTCTTCTTTGGCGTGCTGCTCGGCTTCAGATACCGCAGCCTGAATTTCCTCTTCGGTCATTCCGCTTGGGTCTTGAATCGTGATGTTGTTTTCTTTGCCGGTCGCATCGTCTTTGGCCGAGACGCTCAAGATACCATTCACATCGATGTCGAAGATCACTTTGATTTTCGGCACAGAACGAGGCGCGGGTGGGATCCCATCTAACATGAAATCGCCGAGCTTCTTGTTGTCTTTTGCCATCGGGCGTTCGCCCTGGAAGACTTGAATAAATACTTCGGTCTGGTTGTCGGCCGCGGTGCTGTAGGTGCGCTCAACTTTCTTCGGAATGGTCGCGTTGCGCTCGATCAATACGTCGAACACCCCGCCCATGGTTTCAATCCCGAGGGAAAGTGGTGTCACGTCGAGAAGAACCATGTCCTTCACGTCACCCGCCAAGACACCGCCTTGGATGCAGGCGCCAACCGCGACGACTTCGTCCGGATTCACCCCTTTGTTTGGCTCTTTGCCAAAACGATCTTTTACCGCTTCGTGTACCTTCGGCATACGAGTCGATCCACCGACCAAAACAACTTCGTCGATTTCGTCTGCGTCGAGACCAGAGTCTTTCAAGCAGCTATCAACGGGGTCGAGGGAACGAGCCACAAGATCATCACAAAGCTGCTCGAGCTTGGCGCGAGAAAGCGTGAGGTTCAGGTGTTTAGGTCCGGTTGCATCTGCGGTGATGAACGGAAGATTGATCGTGGTCTCAAGCGAAGAAGAGAGTTCGCATTTTGCTTTCTCGCCTTCTTCTTTCAAGCGCTGAAGCGCCATCGGATCTTGCGAAAGATCGATGCCTTGATCGTTTTTAAATTCGCTTACCATCCAGTCGATGATTTTTTGGTCGAAGTCATCGCCGCCCAAGTGCGTGTCGCCGTTGGTTGCTTTCACTTCGAAAACCCCATCGCCGAGCTCGAGGATCGATACGTCGAAGGTTCCGCCACCGAGGTCATAGACCGCGATGTTTTCATCGGTCTTGCGATCGATGCCGTAGGCGAGAGATGCCGCAGTTGGCTCGTTGATGATCCGAAGAACTTCGAGGCCCGCAATCCGGCCCGCGTCTTTGGTAGCTTGGCGCTGGGTGTCGTTGAAGTACGCCGGAACCGTGACCACCGCCTGGGTAACGGTTTCGCCGAGATAGGCTTCCGCATCCGTTTTGAGCTTCTGCAGAATCATGGCGGAAATTTCAGGTGGCGAATAGGTTTTGTCACCAACGCGGATTTGCGCGTCGCCGTTGTCCGCCTTTTCAACTTTGTACGGCACTTTGGATGCTTCCGAAGCGATTTCGTCGTACTTGCACCCCATGAAACGTTTCACAGAGAAAATCGTGTTTTCCGGATTGGTCACCGCTTGGCGCTTCGCGGCTTGGCCAACCAAGCGCTCGCCTTTGTCAGTGAATGCAACCACGGAAGGAGTCGTGCGACCACCTTCTGCGTTTGGAATGACAGTTGGCTCTCCGCCTTCCATGACGGCCATGCACGAGTTCGTCGTGCCGAGATCGATACCTATAACTTTAGACATAATGTGTGTTCTTTCTAAATTTCTATTATTTCCAGACTACTAATGCACGAAGCGTGCCAATGTTGCCAAATCAGATGAAGAAAGGAGCTGCTGAAGGAGCAAGGCCCGTGTTTTACAGGAAATTCGGCTGTTTACGCGCTAGGGCTCGAAAAAGGGGACAGACACCTTTTGCAGGCGGAAGGGACAGTGCCAAGCCATATGAGACAGGCTGGCACGCCGGTGTGACATGATGGCACAGTGTGACATTCTTGGTGACGCATGCCTTGCGGTGATGGAAGATGTTGCTGAGGCGGAGGTTGAAGTATAATGGCTTGTTGTATGATGAAACCCTCGGAACGCCTTGTCTAAGCCTTACGCCTACTCGAAGACTCGTTGGTTGGAAGCGACTCTGCCGCGGTTCTCTGCTCGGAGTAAAACAAATGAGGGCGGAGTCATTTTCATTAGTCAGCTCAGTTCTAATTGCGTGGAAAGAGTCCCGGCAGGGACGGCAGAAATTAGCGCGGGGTGAAGCGTAGCGGAACCCCGGGAGACCGGTGAGATGAAACCCAGCAACGAGCCATACACCCTGTCTAGCACAGCCGCTCGCCCCTCTAAACCCGGCGCAGATCCTAGCACGCTAACATAGTCCCATTTAAATTGCGGTCAAAAATGCAAACCCAAGCGGACAATTATACTTCTGCCTTCCTGAAAAGAGTGCGTAGTTGTAGCTTCTATTCCGACCGCGCCTCCAGCGCTTGAGAGTTATTTTCCGATTATTTCCGGTGGTTCCCTTCGGTCACCGACCGGCTAATTGCCTTCAAGCCTCCGGCTTTCTTTTCAGGGCAGAGCGATCTCCTTTTTTATGCAAATCGGCTTAACTAAGTGCCATTCGGGACAGAGTCATTTTCATTTACAATCACCCAGTTTGAAGATAATTTTCCAACTTAGGAGGTCGAACTACTCTTGAAAGAGGCAGCGATACGCTTACCACCATCCAAACAACCAGCGGCTTCGCAGAAGAAAATTCCTATGAAAGTAAAAGAATCACCTCCAGAAGACGAGAGACGGGATCTTTTCGGTGCTGTAGCCAATGATGCTGCCAACTTGCTCGGGATCAATTTGGATGACGATACACCCGAGTCAATTATGACGAAGGTGAATGAGGCTGTCGTCGCGTTGGTGTTTGGCAAACCGACACCTGTTGCAGAAGACGAGAACCCTGACCTGTTACTTGGATGCCTTTGGGGAGTGCAGATGGCGAGGCAGTTCGATTGGTATTGGGCCGACGTAGTGATCGATGATTCCATCAACGAGGTTGCAATGATTTCTCCGAACCAGGAGATGATCATATTCCCGCTTTCCTTCGTCGGTGCATGTATCCAGAAGCAGTGTATTTGCACCATCCTTCTCACATTCAATATGCTCCTAGAGAATGAACGGATTGGGGAGGTCGCCCCAGGATCTTACGAGAACATCATGCTCGGAATCCACCATATCGTTCCACCCTACACACTCGAAGAAAACGGCTAACAAGTCGCAGTACCCGACCAGTGACCAGTAGAAGAAAAAGATGTCAGCCCCCTGTCCTTTTAAAATGGGGACAAAGTCATTTCCCACTCTTTCTGCCAGTCAATGGCAGCTTTCCGTTACGCCTCTGCCACTCAATGCCAGCAGATTTACGGACAGACTGATGGTCGCTTGGCTGAAAACCGACCACCAAAAGGAACGAAGCTACATGGGGCCAAGGAGGTAGCATTTGAAAGCCCGACCGCTTATTTGATCGATCGTTTGAGCGCGGCGAAAAAGTGATGCCATAGGCGGTCGTCGGGAACCGACGGATTCGTTATAGGGGGGGTGGCGGTTCACTCGATAGGTCGGTATAAACAAAATGCCGCACTGTCGGCGGTTGGAAACCGCCGCTCCTTGTCCTTCGGCGAATCACTGCTTCTACCTAGGCAATATCGGACCTAGCAGCGTGGCGCGGAATTTATTCCGCGTTTGTCGGAACGGGATTTATCCCATTCTCGCGATGGTGGCGATCTAATGGCACCGCTTCGCGGTTCAAACTTAGCAAACCGGTCGGTTTGCCGAAATAACCGACTAGATCCAAGGATTGCCAAACCAGCCATTTCAAGCGGGCCAAGTCCGGTTCCGGTAATTGACAAAGCGCCTAAAACTTGGGTAAGGCCACAAAAAGGCTTCTTAGTGACCACAACATCTTCTCCAGCACCAAACGCAGACATCGCGATGGGGCGCCTGCTCAAAGGCGACCCGGCAACCTTCAAACGGGCCTACCAAGAGTTTTGCACCTTGCCTGTGGATGAGGATACGCGGGGCGAAATCCCCGCCTTGCGCACGCGGCAAACCACCATCCAAAAACCGGTTTCGATCGAAGGTCCCGGCACCTTCCTCGGCAAGATGATTCGCAAAGTCGAATTCATCCCGACCGACCTCGAAGGCTGGTGGTTTGACCGCACGGATCACCGTGAGTGTCTGCCGGTCCGCGTCTCAATTCGCAATGTCTGGACCACCGGCCAAATTGTAAGCAACATTGTGCTACGTAGTGGCCCGCCACAAAATTACATTCGCTTGGTTGAACACATCATCGCCCTCCGCTGCGGCATGGACATCGACAATGTGATGATCCGCATCGACTCTGGCGATCCTCCCCTCTTTGAACAAGGCTCGCTCGATCTCGTGAATATTCTCGACGAAGCGGGACGGGTAGAGATCGATAAGCCGATCCAATACTGCACCGTAAAAGAACCGGTATCCATGGTGACGCCCGAGGGAAAATTTCTTACCATCGAGCCGGTCGACCCAGCGAACCCAACTCTCGAAGTGGACTGCGCGGTGAATTTCAAAACCGCGATCGGCAAGCAGCGGATTAAGTTTTATCAAAGCCCAGAGATGACTCGCAAGGGCTCGATTGCGCGGACGAATTCGACCTTTCAGAAATTGCTCTACTGTAAAACCGTGGGCAAACTTTTCGCGGACGTGCGCAACTTGGGCTACGATAAAAAGAACGTCCTCATTGCGGGGCGCTTTGGTTATGTGAACAAAGCGCGACTGATTAAAGATGGCAAATCGCTCGAAGCGGTTTGGCATCGTGCGGTACTCGATCTGCTTGCCGCGGTGGCTTTGATCGAAAACGGGGGATTCCTCGGCAAGATCACGAGCTACAAGGCGGGGCATTCGATCGACGTGGAGATGATCCGTCTGTTGTATAATGAGGGGCTCATCGTTCCCTTCGACCCGGCTAATCCGACGGGGACGTAATCCGATTTCACCAAGAACTCGTTTAGAGCCACGGTAAAGTGGCAGAGGCGTGCCGACTCTGTGCTGCAATAGAAGGCGGGGGCAGGCTCAATCTAATACGCGAGGCCTAACGCTTCCGGTAGGACGGAATGCCGCGAGAGGCGTTCTCGATAAACTCGCAAATTTCGTGCGCGGGGCCGGCGGGTAAATCGATCCGAATCTGCTCGGCCGCGGCCTTGGGACTCAGGTCTTTCAGGTAAATCATGCGGAAGGCTTTGCGCACCGCGTTGCGATGCTCCTCATCGATTCCGGCCCGCTTCATTCCCACGAGATTGACCCCCGACACTTGGTTGGTGCAGGAGCTGTGCGCGATGAAAAAGGGCGGCAAATCTTTGCTGATGGCGGAGAGTCCGGAGAGCATGGCGAGGCGACCGACTTTACAGAACTGATGGATCACCGCATTGCCGGCAAGGAAGGCGCCTTCGCCAATCTGCACATGCCCACCAAGCAACACCCCATTGGCCATGATCACTCGGTCGCCGAGTTTACAGTCGTGAGCCACATGCGCGTTGGCCATAAGAAAACACCCGTCACCAATCTCGGTAACCGACTCTGGATTTGTCCCGCCATGAACCGTGACCCCTTCGCGCAGAATGCAATCGGCCCCGATGGAGACGCGACTGGGCGCGCCATCGTATGAGGTGTCTTGCGGATCTTCGCCAACAACCACCTTGGCGTGGAGCCGGGTGCGAGCACCGAGGGTGACGTCCGAAAGTACCATCGAGCCAGGACCGAGGATGCATTCGTCACCGATCACCGTGCGATCCGCAACGTAACAGAGAGGACCAATTTTTGCGCCCGCGCCAATTTTGGCACCGGCTTCAATCACAGCGGATGGATGAATCGTCATAGCTTAGGTATAGCAAATAAACAGCTGGAGAACAGGATGAATAGCGTGAGAGGAAAATCGTTAATCGGCAAATTCAACCAAGCCTGATTCGCGGATGCTGTGATAGTAGGGCGCGGTCGGATCGGTGCAGCGACCGACGATCACATGATCGATGACTTGGATGCCGAGAATCCCGCCCGCCGCGACAAGTTCGCGGGTCGCCTTGATGTCTTCCGGAGAAGGACTCGGATCGCCAGAGGGATGGTTGTGCACTAAGATGACGGCGGCGCAGGCGTGACGCACCGCTTCTTGAAAGACTTCGCGCGGGTGCACCAGCGAGGCGTTCAACAAGCCCTTGGTGACTTCTACCGGAGGGCGAAGGAGGCAGTTCTTGGTGTCTAAAAGGAGAATCCAAAAGATTTCCACCTCGAGATGCCGCGCCATATCTCGCATCACCAAGGCAACCGATTCCGGGGAGGAAACTTCAGCCCGTTCAGGCTGCTGCTCCGCCGCCATCCGCGTTGCCATTTGCAAGGCACACTGCACAATCTGTGCTTTGACCGGCCCCATGCCGGGATAGGCTTGTAGATCCAAGGCCGGGGCTCGAGCCAACTCGGTGAGGCTCCCGAAATCACGCAACATCTCCTGCGCGAGATCGATGACATTTTTCCCCGGAGCTCCGGTGCGTAAAATAATCGCGAGCAGAACATCTTCGGTGACGCCGGTGACCCCAAGGCGATCGAGGACTTCGCGGGGCCGCTGTCGGGCCGGGATGTCGCACATGCGATGGCGGCTGGTGGCTTGATAGCCGGTCGAGGTTGGCTTGGAGGACGTTGGCTTGGAGAAAGCGGGCTTAGGAATGGCCGGAGTTTTGACTGGCTCAATGACCGGCGCTGGGGAAGGCGGCGCTGGGGAAGGCGGTGTTGCCGAGTTGACCTGACTCGGCTTCGGCTCGTGAACCTGTGAAGCCGGCTTGGCTTGTGCAGCTTGTGCCGCCTGTACGGCCTGTACGGAGGAAAACGCCGAGCTGTTTGACTTGGGTTTTGGGAGCTTTAATTCGATCGGCCCAATGTCATCCCAGGCCGCCTGCACCCGTTCAGCAACCGCTTCGACCGCTTCTTCGGGATCGATATCGACCCAAGTCATGTCGAACTGGCGGGAGAAGAACGTCATCTGCCGCTTTGCGAGGCGAGCGGTCCGTACCACGATGCTGTCGATGGCCTTGTTCATCGGCAGATTGCCTTTATGCAAGTCGATGGCTTCGCGGTACCCGATGGCGCCAAGCGCGGTCTCGGAAAACTTTGGGAACTGCTTTAAAAGCTCTTTGGTTTCGAGAGAGAGTCCAGCCGTGAACATCATGCCAACGCGCTTGCTGATGCGGCGGCGCAAAAGCTGTCGGTCCATGCGAAGACCAACCACTTTGGGCTTCGGCTGATCCTGCCACACCCGGCTTAGGGTCACGCCCGCGCTGGCGATTTCGATGGCGCGAATAAGGCGCCTCGGGTTTTGCGCATCGGCTAAGGTGTCGAGGGCTTCGGGATCGAGCTCGTGCAAATGAAGCTGCAAATCTTCGACCCCCTGCCCTTCCAAACTCGCGCGCAACACCGGATCGGCGGCAGGAATATTATCATCCAAGCCAACGAGAAGCGCTTTGACGTAAAGTCCCGTCCCGCCAGCGAGAATGGCTGCGTCAGGCGGCTGGCTCGGCTGAACCGAAGCGATCGCGCCATCGCTTTTGTGGGCGTGTGCAAAGGCGGTTTCGAGGTAATGAATGACGCTGCAGGTTTCGCCGGGATCGACTAAATCCATGCCGTAATAGGTTACTCCCGCTCGTTCCGATACGGTTGGTTTGGCGGTGCCAATATCCATGCCGCGATAGACGAGCATGGAGTCGGTCGAGAGAATCGGAAAGCCGTGTTGCCCCGCTAAGACATGGGCCACCGCAGTTTTTCCGACCGCAGTCGGGCCAACGAGGGTGAACCCTTGGGTCATGCGCTTGGGTCCTGAGCGGAGCTGGCTTTTGATGACGTCGCATCAGCCGAGGCCGATTTTTTTTCAGGAGCGGACTCGGTGGTGAAAAAGGAGGTGATGATGTAGATGGTCACCGCAATACAGATGCAAGAATCAGCGATGTTAAAGGCCGGCCAATGCGA
>ENA-ORXR01004747-ORXR01004747.1-marine-metagenome-genome-assembly--contig:-NODE-4747-length-11194-cov-3.399388_pt1 | contig 11194 bp, 8 predicted proteins | sample MGYA00237866_ERZ511479 | MGnify/ENA metagenome assembly ERZ511479 | reverse complement strand
ACTATTTTTTTAATTTTTTTATTAAGAGAATTTTCAATAATATTCTTACAATGAAAGACCTTTTGAGCATGATACTGAGTTGGAACCATGAGTTCAATTTGTTGCTCAGTTATTGGGTTGATTAAGATATTAGTTGAGATTGAGGCCAATTCTTTAATGTTAACAAAATCAGTAAGTGATTTGAATAATGGCTTTTTTGAGACAGAAGAATCTTGATTTAAAGAGGGGTCTGTACAGTCTTTATACTCATGTTGATTCATATGATATTTGGGGTTCCTAGAAGGATCACTATAAAGGATAATTAGCTGAATTTCCTTTGTATTTTTGACTTTTAATGGTTCTCTACAACAAGCATTAAGTAATCGTTGTCCACAAGTTATCCACAGTTTAAAATACTAAATACGAACTTAGAGTTGTAAGAGCATTGTTCTGAATAACTCTCTGAGGATAAGATCTGTCTTGTTGAAAAAATGCTGAACTTTAGGCGTTTTTAGCTAAGTACCTAGAAATCAGTATTGTTGATTAATTCACCCAATCCACCGGCTCCCGGAACAATGTAATCTTTTTCATTCAAACCTTGCTCCTGGTCTAAAAACTGGCCAGGCTCGCTTTCAAGAACATGTTTTGGGCTTAAGGACCTGTCAATTCTTAGGGCAAAGACGCTGAGTTGGCGAGAGTCTAATAAGGGTTTTAACTTTCTAATATATTCTGGAGTTATGATGAGGTGTAGGGCAACCCAGTGAATAGGGCTTCCATGATCTTTGTAGCTTTCAATTGTTTTTTTTACTGTTGAGCCAGTTGCTCCCATTGGGTCTGGAAAGAATACCCAAGAATTATCAATACTTCCTCCTAATTTTGAAGCATTAAGCTTGGTTCCTGTGACTTTTTGAGTAACTTTGTCCAGTTCTCTTTCCATAACAATATGATCTTGTCTGATTTGCTTGGGGTTGAAATAATAATTGAGTTCATCAAAACAAAGAAAGCTAGGAATGGTTCCAGCTCGAATTAAATTTGCAATAATGATTTTATGGTCACTGTCCAGGTGTGGAAGTAAGCCATGAAAAACTCCTTCTTTGGGATGGTAAAAATGCATACGTGTTGGAATTTTTTTTTGTTTTTTTGGAAGAAGTGAGTTAACTGCTTGGTGAAGAAGTTTTTTATATAATTGAAGAACCCAGTAGTGAATTTGTGGCTGTTGACACTCAGGAGAACATAGTTTTCCGAGTCCTAATAATGCCATGGGATCTGACAATAAATGTACTGAATCACCGTAATGATGGGGAAGTTCATTAATTTTAAAATCAGTGTTTTTTAAGTAGGTAGAGTCCATTAAAGACTTTTTAATAGAGATAATGGTTATCGGCAAGGAGCATTTGCTTAGGCTTCTTTGGAGAAAATTTCATAATCTTCGATATGAAGATTAGTATCAACTTTTAAAGAAACTTTAGTTTTAAGTTTCTCTTCAAGCTGCGTTAAGGCATTATGTCCTTCTTCAGTGAAATAGTTGAGTACTTTTGCATGACAGTAGACAGCAAGAATATCTCCACTACTCGAGGAAAGGTGTTCTTTTTCACATTCTCTCAAAATTTCAAAAGCAAGAGTAGTGATTGATTTATGGTACCCTTTAGAATCACAATAGCTACAAGGAGCCATAAATTGTTGTGACAAGCTTTTTTGGGTGCGTTTTCTAGACATTTGTATGAGTCCAAGTTCACTAATAGGAAAAATATTATTTTTAACAGGGTCTTTGTCGACTTCTTTCATGAATGAATTGAAAATGAGCTCTTTATGCTCAAATTTTTTCATGTCAATAAAGTCAATGATAATAATTCCAGCCAAATTACGAAGCCTTATTTGATAGGCAATTTCACGTGCTGCTTCAAGATTTGTTTCAAAGATAGTTTCCTCTAGATTTCCTCTGCCAACATAGCGTCCAGTATTGACATCAATGGCAATTAAGGCCTCGGTTTGATCGAAGACAATACTGCCGCCAGATTTTAACCAAACTTTTCTAGAAAGCGCTCTTTTCATTTCTCTTTCAATTCCAAAGTTTTGAAAAAGAGGAATTTTGTCTTGATATAACTCAAGCTTTTTCTTGAGTTTAGGTAGAAAATTTTGAATAAATTTATTTAATTTTTTATAAATTACTGGGTTATCAATGACTATTCTTGAAATGTTTTCCGTGACTTGATCTCTCAAAATTTTAGCGGGAAGATTAAGGTCTGAGTGAATCATTCCCTTTTTCTTTTGTTTGTCTGCAGCTTTTTTTATATTTGTCCATTGTTTAACGAGGTAGTCCATGTCGTCTTTGAGGTGCTTTGGAGAGACACCTTCGGCGACGGTTCTGACAATAAAGCCTCCGCTATTGATTTTTGATTTTTTTATAAAATCTTTAAGTCGATTCTTTTCTTCGTCGTTTTCAATGCGATGAGAGATGCCGATTTTAGTTTTACCAGGCAAAAAGACTAAGAAACGACCAGGAATGCTAATATGTCCTGAAACTTGCGCCCCTTTACTGCCTATGGGTTCTTTGGTGACCTGGACGATAATGTCTTGACCCTCTTTTATAAGGGATTCAATTGCTTTATATTTTGTAGGGAGAGGTATATTGTTTATTTTTTTTTCTATGGGCACAGGAGTTTCTGTGTCAGATGTAGATGTTTCGGTGCGCTCGCTTAAGGTCAGAATCTCTTCATTAGCTTCAACTTCTTCTTTTTCATTGGGAGCTACAATTTCAGAACCAATAATGTTTTTGACATAGAGAAAGGCAGTTCGTTCCAGGCCAATATCTAGGAAGGCTGCTTGCATTCCTGGTAAGACTTTGACAATTTTGCCTTTATAGATATTGCCAACAATTCTTTTGTCAGAGTTTCTCTCTGTAAAAATTTCAACAGTTTGTTGATTTTCCATACGAGCAACACGTGTCTCTTCAATTCCAATATTAATATAGAGTTCTGATAGAATTTGAGACATAATCTTTTTTATATAACGAAATCTATATCGGTACAATCGATCAATTCAATGCAGCCCATCTATATTAAAATTAGATTAAATTTTGCTGTGTTTAGCTGAAAGTCGCAGAAAATTTTCAGCAATCGCAGCTTTGTGCCGATAAAGAGCTTATGGCCAGTCTTATTCTTCAATATTTGCAAACTCTTGTGAAACAAAAGGGTTCAGATCTTCATATCGCAGCTCACTCTAGACCGATGATTCGTGTCAATGGAGAATTGATGAAGCTCAACACTCCAGCTTTTACTCCTGAGCAGGTAGAGAAAATTGTTCAAGAAATTACTAATGAAAAGCAAAAAAAAGATTTATTAGATAAAAAAAGTATAGATTTTGCGATTAAAGCAAAGGGCATTGGAGTTTTTCGAATAAATGTCTTTTACCAAAGACACGGTTTAGCTGCAGTTATGCGTGCTCTAGCTGAAACACCTCCGAATATAGATGACCTCAACTTACCGCCCATATTAAAACAGGCCTGTGGATTGTCTAATGGTTTGGTATTAGTAACAGGGCCAACGGGCTCCGGAAAGTCGACGACTCTTGCTTCAATGATAAATTATATTAATGAAACGGATCGAGGACATATATTAACGCTTGAAGACCCTATTGAATTCCATCACGTCACTAAAAAGTGCATGGTTAATCAAAGACAATTAGGCCAGCATTTCACTAGTTTTTCTTCTGCGCTTAAGTCAGCTCTTCGTGAAGATCCAGATGTTATATTAGTTGGGGAAATGAGAGACCCTGAAACAATTGCTTTGGCTATTACGGCTGCAGAAACTGGGCATTTAGTTTTTGCCACACTTCATACTAATTCAGCTGCAAAATCAGTTGATTGAATTATTGATTCGTTTCCAGGAGGAGAACAGGCTCAGATTCGTTCAATGCTATCAGAAAGTTTAAGAGTGATTGCTTCTCAAAAACTTTTGCCGACAATTGATAAAAAATCTCGTTTTGCCGTTCATGATATTTTGGTGGCTAATCCTGCGGTTTCTAATTTAATTCGTGAGGGAAAAACCTATCAAATCCAATCAGTCATGCAGACTGCTAAAGGTGAGGGTATGCAAGTTTTAGATCAAGTCATTCGAGATGCTTTGAAACAAGGTATTATTGATGGGAAAACAGCTTGGGAATTTTGCAATGATAAAGCGCTGTTTAAGCAATATGCTCCAGTTGAAGCCATGGCTCGAGGCGGAACTAATTTGACCAAAAAAGCAGGTTAAGATTTATTTTTGAATATAAAAACTGAGATCTTTAGGAAATGTAAAACTATTAAATTTCTGAGTTAATGGAGGTAGTTGATACCATTTTTTTTTGTATTTAATTCGGACATTGTGGGAATTAGTGAAAGATATGTTTAAAGTTTTGTCAAAGTTGATATCTTCGGAAATATTTGTTTGCAGTGTTTTGTAATAAGAGTTTAAGTTATCTTTTGTTAGGATAATTGAAGCTTTTTTTAGTGGAATTAAAGTTAGAGTATTTCGTGCTTTAGGTGTAGCGACAAGGTTTGAAGTTAATGCAGTTTCAGGTTTAGATTGTGCTTGAAGTGATTTGGACTGCTTTATGGATTCAATAGTTTTTAATGTTTTTAATTCGGGATTAGTGTTTTGTTCTACTTTTTTAAGACTTTGTATTTTTTGATTTTTTGTTTTGTATTGTGATAAAAAATAAGCTGAAGAAGCTAAAACCAGTAATGCAGTTAAACCAATATAAAAATAAGGTTTATTCGTGATTTTTGAAGACTTGTCGAGTTGCTCGCCTATAACGAAATTATTTTTTATACTTTGAGTGACTTCTTGGTGAGAAGGTGAATTTAAAACTGAAGATTTTTTAACTTTTTTGGTTTTGATGTGTTTTTGACAACTTTTTAGTTGGGTGAAAGTTTGTTCTTCATCGAGTTTAAGAATTTTAATGTAGTTAGAAACAAAGCCTTTAATGAAAGCGTTTCCTGCTAATTTGTCCCATTGTCCACTTTCAAGCTGTTTGATCGTTGTCAGTCTAATTTTTGATAATCTTGAAAACTGTTCTACGTTGATATTATTGTTTTCACGTTGTTGTTTAATCCAATGACAGAAATCAATAATTTCTTGGTGAACAGCATTGTCGCTAATTTGACTTTCTTTATTGTTGAGCTCTTCTTTCATAGTGAAACGGGGTCTAGTTCGATTATAGCATTAATTGAAAGAGCTTAGCTCTAATAATAAGGATTTACAGGTTGATTGGATAAAGCAATGCTGCGGTGTTCCGAGTGGCGTCACTCATTTAGCAATCTTTATAAAGTTGCATGAAATATGTCAAAATAAAGAAAGATGTTGGTTCAGGGTTATAGAATAATATGTATTGCTTTGCTTGGAGCAAGTCTATTTGTTGTCCCTGCTTATGCGCAAAAACATAGTGAGTTTAAAGAATGTATAAAACCTAAAAAGTATTCAAAAAAACATAGATTTTATCATTTGATTAATTACTTTCAGAAAACACAGTTTTATAAAAGTGAGCAAGCGCGAGCTACTTTAACAAAAATGGGAAATAAGAAAATAGAGGAATGGACGTTGAGTGTGTTTCCTGAAAAAAATTTAAAAACTAGATATCAACAATATCTACCTAAGTTTTGTAAATTCATTATTAAAAAACAGGAGCTGTTAACATTTAAAAAAAAGAATGATGTCGGCTTAAAGAATACGGATGTTACAGAAGCTGCTAAAAGATTAAAATATAAAAAATCAATCGAAAAGGCCAGTGAACTTTTGGCAAAGTTGGATCAGGCATTGTTTTATGTTTCTGCTGAAGCAAGGCTATCTTTTCAAGAAGTTCTGTCCTTGATAACTGATGAAAATAAAAAGAAGTATTTGGTGAATCGTTTAAAGAAAAAACGACCTAAAATGCCTGGTATATTTGGAGGGTCAACAGGGGAAAGACGTTTTCAGGAAGAAGAGCAAAAACCATTTTTGACTCCTGTCGATTCTGAATTTTACAGGACTCAATTGGGGCAAAAAATAGAAAAAGATCTTGGAGCAGAAGCTAATTTCTGGTCTTATGATTATGAAAACAATGAATTATATGTTCTTAAAAAGGGGCAGAAAAGTCCTTTGAAATTAAAGGTGAAATCAAATTATATTCAATCAAGAAATGGGGAGGGATATTTTAATCCTGTTGGTTCAGATGAAAAAATAGATTTTAACAGAAACGACCCTATTTTAAGGGGGAAGTTTTTATCTAAAAATAAAGATTCTGAAAGTCTTTTCGGTGAATATCAAAAGAAAAAAGGGCCAGCTACTGTAATAGAAAGTGGATCAGGACATTTTCCTGGAGATGGACATGACCACGATCATGATCATGATCACGATTAAGAGTAAACCGTTTGATAAATTATATCAGCAGCAAGGTTTGCCGTTCTATGGTCGATATCTAAATTAGGGTTGAGTTCATACAGACCCAAATGGTGAACTTTATCTTTTAAAAGTTTGAGTACTTCAAAAAATAACTCAATATTAAGTCCTCTTGTTTGGGGCGCACTAACTCCTGGGGCAAAAGCAGATGAAAAAGCATCAAGGTCGATGCTTAAAGCAATTTTTTTATTCATAAAATCAAGTTGAGTTAAATCTTGTCGAATCATCTCAAAGTTGTTTTGTTGATCTAAGGAAAAATCTTTCAAGGGCCTTAATTTTATTCCTTGCTTGATAGCCCATTGAACATGATCTTCGCAGTTGCAGTGATATTGATAAGCTAGAACATAAAGTGGTTGCTGATACTTTGCTTGTTCAATCAGTAAGCGAAATGGAGTTCCTGAGTGTTCCTGGTTTTTAGGGTCTTTTGGATTGGGGCGCATATCAAGATGGGCGTCAACATTGATCAGTAACCAATCTTCTTTTGACTGAAAAAGGTCTTTATAGTCACAAAGAGCAAAGTCATGACCACCACCAAGACTTATAATTTTATCGGTTGAAGATCTTAATTTTTTGATTAAATTATGAGCATTTTCATGAGTTTGGGTTAATTCATTTGAGGGCATTAAGTTTCCAAGGTCTTTGATTTTAGGAATAGTATTAGTATTTAACGCAAAACTTGATTTTTTATACAGTTGTTTGCGAATCTCGTTAGGGCCTAAAGCGGCTCCAGGGCGCCCCAGATTGCTAATAACTCCAGTGTCATCTGGGTAACCGAGTAAAGTCCAAGGGCTTTTACTGTCTAAGTTTTCTGTAAAATCAATACTTTGTATGATCTTGCGATTCTTGGGGTCTTCCTCACGAGGCTTTGTTGAAGTATGGACATACGGGGTTAAAATTTTGCTCATTTAGTCTCCAAAGATGAATTGATTTCGACTATAGTTTCTCAGACCCATAAATACAATTTAATCTCGTAAAGTTGTTTTGGTGAAATGTGAAAACTAATGAAAAGAAATGATCAATTTATAAAAATAAAAGGGGCTCGACAGCATAATCTTAAGAATATTGACGTCGATTTTCCAAAGTATCAATTTACTGTTGTTACAGGTCCGTCTGGAAGTGGTAAGTCAAGTTTAGCTTTTAACACTTTGTTTGCTGAAGGGCAGAGAAGGTATTTAGAATCGCTCAGTACTTATGCACGACAGTTCTTGGATAAACAAGAAAAGCCAGATGTTGATTCAATGGAAGGCATTACACCAACTATTGCCATTGAACAAAAAAATCATACTAAAAGTTCACGTTCAACTGTAGGTACAGCTACAGAAATATACGATTATCTTCGTTTGGTTTATGCCAAAATGGGGAAAATGTATTGTCCGGATTCAGGAGAGCCAGTTAAAAGAGACATTATTCCACATGTCGTTTCTGAATGTATGGATGAGCATGAGGGACAGCGAATTTATATTGGGTTTCCTGTTACTTTGTTGGCAACGTCTACTTTTGAAGATCGAAAACGAAATTTAGGAAGTTTGCTGGAAAGAGCCTATACTAAGGCTTGTCCCTTTGTTGAGCAAAAGCCTTTACTTAAAAAGAAAAAAGCGACAAAGAAGAAAACAAAAAAAACAAAAACATCTAAAAAAGAAAAATTTAAAATATTCGAAATCGAAGATGAATTAGCTAAAAAGAAATCTGTTTTACTGGGAAGCCTTAAGGAAGAGCAAACACTTTTTGTAATGGCTGATCGTATGAGCTTAACACCAGAGGATCGTGGTCGTTTCGAAGAGGCTATTTCTAAAAGTTATGCAGAAGGTTTTGGAAGAGCGCGAGTAGTTATTGTTGATTCCAAGGGAAACGTGCTCAAGGATAAAATGCTAACTGAATTTCCTTCGACTGGAATTGGGGGTAAGCGATATCCTGAATTAACGCCTGCATTGTTTTCGTTTAATACTTCTCAAGGGGCCTGTCCTGATTGCAAGGGAGTTGGAAATCTATTGCGTGTCGATGTTAAAAAAGTAGTTCCTAATGAAAATTTAAGTATCGCTCAAGGAGCTATTGATCCTTTAAGTAAACCTTCGCAAAAAGGTGGGCTTAAAGATTTATTGTTATTTTGTCAGGCGAGTAAAATTCCTTTGAATAAACCTTGGGCTTTGATGGATGATGATCATAAAGAACAGATTTGGAAGGGGCATAATGATTTTATTGGCTTAGAAGAGCATTTAGAGCAGTTACATGCGGATCGTCATCGTGTTGAAATTCGTGTCTTTTTGTCTCGGTATAGAAGTCCTGTGTCGTGTCCCAGTTGTCAGGGAGAAAAATTAAGGGTTGAAGCGCGCTCTGTTTTGTTTCACGGGAAAACAATCGGTGAGCTGAGTAATCAATCTATCGAAGATTTATACAATTGGTTTGATACTTTACCTTTAACAAAAAACGAAAAAGATATTGGTATTGATGTTTTTCCTCAGATAACTGATCGTTTAAATTTCTTACTTCGAGTGGGTCTTGATTATCTTTCTTTAAATCGATTGGCTAAAACATTATCCGGTGGAGAAGCTCAAAGAATAGCGCTGGCTAATCAATTAGCTTCAAGATTGACACAAACAACTTATGTTCTGGATGAGCCCAGTATTGGTTTACACCCTCGAGATACTGAAAAACTTGTAGGAATCATAAAAGATTTAAGAGATCTTAGGAATACAGTTGTTGTTGTTGAACATGATCCCGATATTATTAAAAGTGCAGATTACCTAATGGACATCGGTCCTTTGGCCGGAGAGCATGGTGGGGAGCTTGTTTTTGCTGGAGAGTATAAGAAATTCATTAAACAAAAACAACCAAACAGTATTACAGCTGCTTTTATGCAGGAAAAGGAACATATTCCTGTGCCGAGTAGAAGAAGACCAACACGCTATAAGGAAATTAAGCAAAAAATTGATTGGATTGAAATCAAGGGCTGTCGTGAACATAACCTTAAAGGTGTGGATATAAAAATTCCGCGAAATATGCTGACTTGTGTGACAGGTGTTTCTGGAAGTGGCAAATCGACAGCTATTCGCAAAACTTTGTACCCGGCAATGTGTAAAGAATTGTTACTGAAATCAGATGAACCTGGTGAATTTGATAGTATTAGAAATGTAAAAAAAATTAGAACTATTAAAATGATTGATCAGCAGCCAATTGGTCGGTCTCCTCGATCTAACCCGATTACCTATTTAAAGTCATATGACCAAATTAGGCAATTATTTGCTTCTACACGCGAGGCTAGAAAACATCGTTTTCATCCTGGGCACTTTTCGTTCAATGTTCCAGGTGGCCGTTGTCAAACTTGCGAGGGCGAAGGGTATATTCGCGTTGAAATGGTCTTTATGGAAGACATTTTCATTCCGTGTGATGCTTGTGAAGGGAAACGCTTTCAAGACAGAGTACTTAAGATATTCTATAAAGGAAAAAGTATTTATGACGTTTTAAGTATGACTGTTAATGAAGCGATAGAATTTTTTAAAACTGAAGCTCGCTTACATCGTAATTTGTCTGTTTTAAAAAAAGTTGGGCTTGGTTATTTACGTTTAGGGCAACCTTCAAATACGCTTTCTGGTGGTGAGTGCCAACGACTTAAAATTTCCCGAGAGCTTCTGATGTCTGAAAATACAGATATTGTTTACATTTTAGATGAGCCGACAACAGGTTTGCATTTTCGAGATGTAAAAATATTGGTTAAAGTTCTGCATGAATTAGTTGAGCGGGGCAATACTGTTATTGTTATTGAGCATAATACAGATGTCATGAAGGCTGCAGATTGGATGATTGATTTTGGTCCTGGTGGAGGTGTTCACGGTGGGGAAGTAGTCGCTACAGGCACGCCAGAGGATATTATTAAATCTCGTAAAAGCATAACGGGTAAGTATTTGAAGCCAGTTATGAAGGCTTCTCCTACAATGACGTTAACTAAGTTTATTAAAGAGGCTTAAATATTACTGTTTTTGGGCTTCTTTTTTTGCTGCATTGCTCTTTTAAACCTTGCGGGTGATCAAAAATTATAGATTTTCTTTTCTAAGGGAATACAATTATTTGAAAAAATGGCATAATAGTTAAACTGTGGAATCTTCAATGATACTTGGGGTTTTCTTCGTGGTCTTGATGGTCTCGAAGATTTTGATGAGATTTAAAATTCCTGTTGGGGTCAGCTGTCTTATCTTTGGTTTAGCTTTTATTAGTTATTTTCCAGAACAAAATTTAGACATTGTTCTTATATTAGCTCAAATTGGAATCACGTCATTGTTCTTGTTTGCAGGAATGGAAGTTGAACTTGATGAACTCATTAAATACAAAAAAACATTAATTACATACCTACTGTGTTTTTCAATACTTATTGTTGGCAGCGCTTACGGTCTAAAATTACTTTTCTCTTTTGGATGGAGTGAAGCTCTGTTGCTTTCCGCTGGTATTAATACTTCTTCTGCGGGTTTTATTATTGATTCTTTGAAACAATTTGATTTATACGCTGATGAAAAAAAGTGGATTAAAATTAAATCTATTGCCAAAGAAATCGTATCTTTGATGATTATCTTTTTTGTTGTTCAATCGTCATCTTGGCAATCATTGGCAACATCTGGAGCTGTCATTTTAGCGATGATCATTGTGCTTCCCTTGTTGTTTATGTTCTTTTTTAAATATATACAACCCTATGCTCCTGATACTGAAATGAACTTTTTGGTTTTAGTGGCACTATGTTCTGGCTTCATAACTTATGCTATAGGGGCATATTATTTGGTAGGTGCTTTCTTGGTAGGCATTGTGGCCGTGCGCTA
>ENA-ORXR01004746-ORXR01004746.1-marine-metagenome-genome-assembly--contig:-NODE-4746-length-11196-cov-5.502653_pt1 | contig 11196 bp, 8 predicted proteins | sample MGYA00237866_ERZ511479 | MGnify/ENA metagenome assembly ERZ511479 | reverse complement strand
TCATCCACTTGATCCTCGCGCCTAACCCGCGATCACATGAGGCTCCGCGACGAGTCACCGCCTTTTTCAAAACCCTGTCAGTGCCGAGCAATCTAGGCGCAACTAGGGCGGAAGTTCGTTGAAGGCGACTACTTCCGTGCCAAAACAAAACGCTCGATTCCAGCGAGATCCTTCGCCGTTTCGATTTGTCCCAGTCCGGCCGCTGTCAGAAGTTCCGAAACCGTTTCGGTCTGTCCGACACCTAACTCGAAAGCGACCAAGCCTCCCCGAGACAGACACGTCGGCAGTTGGTCAATGAGCCGGCGCACCAAATCCAAGCCATCTGCTCCGCCATCCAGAGCCAGTGCCGGGTCGTGGAGGACTTCGGCCTGAAGTCCGGGCATGTCGCCACTCTCGATATACGGCAGGTTGGCGACAATGACCTGGAAGGCGTCAGTTGAAAATCCTGTGAGGAGGTCGCCTTGATGAGATTGGATGCGGTCAGCAGGTAGTTCCAGAGCCGTCGCATTTTCTTGAGCGAGTGCCAACGCGTCGGGAGAAATGTCGATCAGCGTGATCGTCGCGTCGGTCTTGTAGGGCAGAGTTTCCGGTTCTTCCGTTGGCTCCTCGGGCTCCGGCTCGGGATTCTCCTCCAGTTCATCGGGATCGATCTGTTTTTGGACGATCGGCTCATAGTGCAAATCGGCATCGAGCGGAATCCCAGCTTCCTGAGTTTCGGAGTCGTCGACTTCCTCTTCTTCCAACTCGACCGGCTCTCTGGGAGGTTTCTGTTTTGGTGGCTCCGCAAGCGCAGCGATCAGAGACAAGCCGATGACGCCAGTGCCGCAGCCGATATCGGCGATGTGGCCCGCGAAGTCGTGACCGATGCGGTCGAGAACCATCTCAACCAAGGTCTCGGTTTCTGGCCGGGGGATGAGGGCTCGGCGATCTGACCGGAACGTCCGGCCCAGAAAATCGACATCTCCCAGCAGATGCTGGAGCGGTTCCCGGCTGCCGCGTCGTCGCAACAGATCCCGAAGCGGCGCTAAATCGTGTTCCTCTAGCGGACGGTCATACTGCATGTAGAGCTCGATCCGGCGACAGCCCAGCGAGTGGGCAAGCAGGTGCTCCATGTTCAGGCGAGCGTCTTCGACCCCGCGCTTTTCCAGGTATTCAGCCCCGGAAGTGATCGTCTCGAGGACGGTCTTCATCTACTCGTCGCTGCTGAGGCCCGCCTCTTGAAGACGCTCTGCCATCTCGGCTGCTTGAAGTTTTTCGGTGAACTCAGTAAGCTCCCCTGCAAGAACCGCGTCGATATTGAAAACACTTAAGCCAATCCGGTGATCCGTGATGCGTCCCTGAGGGAAGTTGTAAGTCCGGATTTTTTCTTCGCGACCACCACTGCCGATCAGGTTTCGGCGCTGCGCAGAATAAGCAGCAGCTTCTTCTTGTTGGCGGTGCTCAAGAATTTTTGCCCGGAGAATCTGTAGCGCGCGCTCTTTGTTTTGAGCCTGCGAACGCCCCTCTTTACATTTCACATAGAGGCCGGTTGGGTGGTGCCAGATCTGGACGGCAGAGTCGGTCGTATTGACCCCCTGACCGCCCGGGCCAGAAGCTCGGCAGGCTTCGATTTTAAGATCTTCGGTGCGCAGTTCGACGTCGACTTCCTCGGCTTCCGGAAGCACGGCGACGGTCGCCGTCGAAGTGTGGATCCGGCCTTGAGTTTCGGTCGCTGGGACACGTTGAACGCGGTGGACGCCAGATTCGTACTTGAGGAAGCGGAAGACTTCGTCGCCACTGACCCGGAAGGTCGCATCCTTCGTCCCACCCACATCGGATGGCGACAATTCGAGGATCTCGACTTTCCAGCCCTTCGATTCCACATAGACCTGATACATTCTCATCAACTCAGCCGCGAACAGAGAAGCTTCATCACCGCCAGTTCCCGCGCGGATCTCAACGATGGCGTCGCGATCCTCAGTCGCATCACGGGGAAGAAGGGCGTACTGAATGTCCGTGTCGAGGGTCTCGATCTTCTGTTCCAAATCGGGGATCTCCTCCTCAGCCATCGCAGCTAGTTCCTCGTCGTCACCTCGGGCCAACTCGCGGTTTTCCTCAAGTGCAGTTTTGGCAGTTTGGAATTCGTCCCAATCCTTTAGCACCTTCATCGTGCGCGCGTGCTCCTTCATGACCCCGGCAACCGCCTTTTGGTCATCATAGAACCCAGGCGCGGAGATCTTGGCGTCGAGGTCGCTGAGCAACTCTCGTTTCTTTTCAATGATCGGTTCGTAGTCCATGGATCAGGATGTGCGGGAGATTAGTCGGTAGAGGTTGAAGGAGGTGAAGAAAATAATGTTGAGGAGAAGTGCCCTAAAGGAGAGATGTTAGAGCAGTCTTGGGTGTTTGGACACAAAAAGGCGGCGAGGCGTCAATACGACACCTGCACCGCCTTTGAAAGGATTTCCGGTAGCTAAGAAGTAGCTGCAGAGAGCTTTGGCTTGCCGCGACGAGCAGGCGTAGAGCCGAAACGTTTCTGGAATTTCTCGACCCGGCCAGCGGTGTCGACAAAACGTTGCTCACCCGTGAAGTAGGGGTGGCATTGGGCGCAGATACCTACTTTGAGGTTCTCAACAGTCGAGCGGGTCTCATAGACAGCGCCACAGGTGCACGAGATGGTTGTCTCGACGTAGTTCGGGTGAATTTCTTTTTTCATGGCCTTGGTCCCGTCGGGTGTGAGAGATGAAAATTATTGCGGTTGGCCCAAGCGTTAAAAACTTGGGGCGCGAAACCTAACGCTGGGCGCATCCGACGCAAGAAAAAGCTTACTTCGGTTTGCTAGTTCTTGAAAGGACGAAATTGAATGAGGATTTTCGAGGGGCTGGTAAGTTCGATCGATGAACTGTTTCCGCTTTCATGCTGCTTTCGTTGGCCTCGTATTGGTTGGGATATTGGGCTTTGTTATTCCCATTTATGCTCAGGATGGGCCAGATCTTGCTGAGCGCTTTAGTGAGGGGGCGGTCGAACATAGTGGCCGCGACTATCGGTTCCGCCTTCTCCAGCCGAAGGCCGTGGCTTCAGGTGGCAGCTTTCCCCTGGTGGTGTTCCTACACGGAGTCGGGGAGCGTGGCAGCGACAACTTGGCCCAGCTCAGGCATCTTCCTGAGCTGATGGTCACCGAGGGCTTCGAGAAGAAGTTTCCGTGTTTCCTGTTGGCTCCGCAATGTCCCAAAGACGATCTGTGGACGAATCAAGACTGGAAGGGAAAGAAGATTCTGCCACTGCCAGCGGAATCCAATGCGGCTTTGGCCGCAGTGATTGTCCAGATCCAAAGAGTCCTTAAAGACAATCCTTCGATCGATCGCAATCGCATCTACTTGACCGGATTGTCGATGGGCGGCTGCGGAGCCTGGGAACTAGCGATGCGGAAACCAGAGTGGTTCGCCGCCTTGGCTCCGGTTTGTGGTGGTGCCGACCCCCAACAGGCCAAGCGCCTTCTCGGAATGCCGATTTGGGCCTTCCACGGAGATCAAGACGACGTCGTTGTCACGGATTGGAGCCGTGACATGATCGCCGCGCTTTGGGCTCTCGATGCCCGACCAGCTCCTCGATATACGGAATATCAAGATGTCGGCCACGGTTCGTGGGACAGCGCCTATCAGGGAGACGAGCTGTTGCCGTGGCTGTTCAAGCAGTTCCGCAAGCCCGCTGAAAAGGTTGGCGAGGATTCCGGGGCGTAAGGGCAGGATTTGAGGGACTTGCTAGTCCTACTGGAGTGCTTCAAGGGCGAGGGTGGCGTTCGCGAATTGCTGGGTGTGGAAGGCCATCTTTAGTCCCTCCTTGTAATTGTGCTGGCCAGCAGCTGTCAGTTCTCTCAATTGTTCGATGCGATCTTTGGATAGTCGGCAACCGCGTTTCAGGGCTTCAATGCACGTGCCGCGGGTGACGTTCTGAAATGCGACTGCCGGAATAAGGTGACCTTGTATGCGGTCTTCGTAACCACTCCGGGAAGAGCAAACAGTCTTCATTTGCGATGCCTTGATCCCAAAGAGTGCTCGCAATGGCTCTGCTTCAAGGACTACAAACCCGAACTCGTGGGCAGACTCCCCGATCGGCATCAAGTAGTCCTCAACCACCAGCAAGTATCCGTCTTTTTTGACGAGTGATTGGAGTATGCTGGCTTTGGAGAACTCCTTTTTCCAATCGGTTGGGGAAATCTCATGGATCACGTTGCAGGCGATGGCGACGTCGACTGTTCCCTCATCAATGGTTCGCAATAGTTCAGCACGCTTTCCAAACCAGCGCTCCTGATTTTCCTGACCGTAGGCCCGTTCGATCGCAGTCTTGCAGGTTTCTTCATCGGCATCACCGGGATCGTAGGCGATGTAGTCCAGCCAGTCTTTCGCTGGTGTTGAACCCTCCGCACAAAGAGCATCCAAAAGCCGCCCCTTTCCTGCTCCAAAGTCCAGTATGCGGAGTGAAGTTTTGCCGTCTCTTCCCTCATGAAGTTGCTTCTGGATTACTTCAACCTGAGGATCGCCCGAAGTTGCTGTCGAAATCACCTCTGGTGGTGCGAGACACTGACTTGAGAAGGTTTGGAAAGCGTGTTTGGTGGGAAGATCGATGAAGCGGCGGAGGGCTTCTCGATTGTCTTCGCCCCCTAATAGTGAATGGAGAACTTTTTCTGGGCGCCGACCGGCAAAATCTAATTTGCCTGCTTCCATACAATAGAGGGCGACTTCCCCATCATATCGTGTTGTGAGTGCTGCAATGAGCGGTACCGAGTGCGTTGCGATCCATATCTGGCCATTGGTGTTGAGGTCAGAAATCCGGCAAATTGTATCGATTAAGCTTTCGGCATGGAGATTGGTTTCAGGTTCATCAAACACGAGGATGGAATCCTTGAGCGAAGCTTGCTGGGCGTGGACGGCGACTGCAAATTGAAGCAGCACCAGTTGGCCCTTACTCAAATTTGCCTTTGCCAGCGGAGAACCGTGCAAAGTAACTTCACCCTCGGCATTCCTACCAGGAGGTTCACCAAGGAGTGCCGCGACTAGCTTTGATAGGTCTTCGTAGCGCGTGACAAGTGTTTAGGTTTCCTCTGTCCCGAGTTGGCTGTTTTGATGGGTAGCTTCCCACCATCTAGCCTGAACCTTCGTAATGTAAGAGAAGGTGTTCTTCACGACACTTGCTAGCCCGAGTGTCTTTGCATTGTCGCTCGATTTGAGCAGCCCCGAAGGAGTTTGCTCACTTGGATCCAGAGGAGTTTCTGGAGAAGTGAGGAATGCTGCGATTTTGAATTTCGCGTCTCGGGTATCCGAAATTGTATGCAGAGAAGGAAGAGTGTATTTTTCGCCACTGCTGAAGCTGTGAGAGTTGCAGATTGTGTTGGCGAAAGCCTTGTCTCCGTCGTCGGATGCGAGCCGTTTTGCAAAATGACTCTCCATGTAGTTACCCTGCTTATCGCTCGGATTTTGACTGCACCCATCGAGCGCGATCAGTCTCCTAAATAGGCGTGTTTTGCCTGATCCATTTGGTCCAGCAACAATGACGATTCGGGGAAGGCGACTGAGTTTAATCTGACCCAAGCCGTCGCCGCCGAGGTTTTCTGGATAGTTAGTCGATTGGATTCTCATTGGGGGCTGGGTTTTTAATTCGGATTGGAAGGAAGGCTTGAATGATTTCGCGCTTCGCCCTGACTTTTCCGAAGGTTCGGGCGACAAGGCCCAGCTTGGCTAAGGCGTTTAGGTCACGCTGAACCATTCGGTCTCCCGCAGTAGCGTATTCACGGGCGAGCTTGGGGGAAATGAGTTCAACCTCATCGATCGAAACCCACTCTTTCTTGCTGAGAGCAAGAACGAGGTCGCGTCGGCGTTTTTGAGCGGGCGAAGTCTTTTTCTCCCGGAAGGCTTGGTGGACGTAGTTTTCCCAAGCGACTTCCATTTGGTGAGCACGGACAAGGGCAATTTGCTCTCGCAAGCCATCAAGCAGTCCCTGCACCGCATAGCGGAGAAACGGCATTAGGTCGCCGCCTGATTGACTCGCGCGATCCAGTTCGCGGTAGTACTTACTCCTGGTTTTATTGTAATGGTCACTTAGGAGGTGGGATGCAGGAAGGGGTAGTCCACTTGAAAAAAGGAGGTGGAACTCCATCGCCCGTGCGGTTCGTCCATTGCCGTCACCATAGGGGTGAATCCAGGCGAGATAGACATGGGCAACGACTGCGCGAATCACAGCGAACGGTATCTCCAGGTCGGGTTTGGGCGCCACAAATTCGGGGCCACTGAGCCAGTCGCAGAGCCGGTCTATCAGGTAAGGGCAGTCCTCTGCAGGAGCTCCTCGGTAGACGTTGCCCACTAAAACCGAATGACTGCGGTATTCTCCTGCAACGACACCTTCTTCTACTTCAAGCCCAGCAAGGATTCGTTCGTTATACCCGCTGAGGAGTCCGGCGCAGAGATCCTTCCTGTTCTCTGGCTGCTCGACTTGCACAGCAATCTCGTTGTTGATGACCTCAAGGATGTTTTGGACTTCTCGTTGGAGGTATTCTTGAGACGGCGGCAGGTCTAATTTTCCGTCAACTTGAGCCCTGACCTGCTCTTCGGACAGTGTATTGCCCTCGATCGCCGTAGTCGCCATCACCCCCTTCGTGAGGAATACCTTGTGCAGTTCTGCTGCGAACTCTGGCTTTAGTGGAACTCCAGAGAGGTGCTCGCACTTTGAGGCAACCTCACCTAACTGAAGCCATAGCTTATGGTCATCCCTATTGACCGAAAGTTGAAACCGAATCCACGGATGTGATTCTTGGTATTTCATCAATCAATATAGGGAGTGATTGATGCTAATCCACTATATTGTGTAAAAATGACGTAGTCAGATGACGTAGTTGTGGCGCAATTTTTGGCAAGCGGTGCCTTTATTAGTGCGTGGTTGATCGTAGATCGGCCAGCAAGCCAAATTAGACAATGATCGGCGAGATTGGCTGCCAAAGATCAGGCCTAATAACTAAACGATTTCCGCGTTCAATGACGAGGCTGAGACCAGACTTAGTCGATTGCCTTGTCGAGGTAGCGCTGCCGCACTTCAACAATCGCGTTGAGCATGACTTCCGCTTCGTCTCGGCGTCTCGCATCGAGACTAGAAGCCGCTCGGTTGTGGCGTTTGTAGAGATTTTGGAGATGCGCGCGGAGTTCTTCCACGGTCATTCCGTCCTTTAGCTCGCACAGTTCCTCGGCTGACTTGGTCTTGAGTTCTGTATCGGTCTTTTCGAGGCGCTCGTCCTCTTTTTGCTTTAGCTCTTCAAGCTTTTCAGCAGCCGCTGACGCCTGACTAGCGCTGATCGGCTCTCGCGTGGAGAAGACCTTCCCGAGTTCTTCTAATACCTTTTTAAACATTTTTTGTGATCCTTAGTATTTTCGTTACTCGATCCTCAACCCTTGAATATAGGTCGCCATGTCCTCAATCTGAGCGTCGCTGAGGACGCCCTCTCCCTTGTAGCTGATGGCCACATCCTGAGATCGACCGGATTCTTTATCCAGAACCAGAGCCCGAACTCGCTGGTTTTCGTCGTAGCTGTAGGTCACCGTCACTTCGCATCCCGCGGGTCGGCCGGGTGGAACTTCGAGGGTGATTTTACCGACGATGTCGACGTAGCGTGGGTCGCTGTCTTCTCCCTGGGTGATCTCAACTTCGATGAATCGTTCGTCGGCCTCCGACGTGATGTAGGTTTGAGACTCCGCACAGGGAATAGGCGTGTTTTTCGGAATGACGATCGAATTTTGGAAGGCTTCCTCCCCGGTTTCGACATTCTCAATGATGGCCAGTGTGCCGTATCCGTGGTTACAAACCTCGTTCACCTGCGCGCCATATTTGGCAAACAGAGCAGCTCCGAGCGCCACACATTCGTCAACGTTTCCGCAACTGCGAGGAGCGAATCCAAAGACACGCTCGAGCATTTGACGAACGCGAGGGATCCGAGTGCTGCCTCCGACGAGAACGACGTGATCGACGTCTTTCGGCGTTAAGTCCGCCCCGGCCAGAGCTTGCTCGACGAGCATCTCTGTTCGCATCATGAGGCGTCCGACAGCTTCTTCAAAGAGCTCGCGAGTTAAGTTCACTCGTGCGATCCCGTCCTGATCATTGCCGATTGTATCGGTGACCTGCTTCAGTTTGGACAGCATCTTTTTAGCATCCTCGCCCGCCTTGAGTGCTCGGCGACGCTGACGCTCGTCATTGTAGAGTTCAGCACCGCGCTCATCTCGGAATTGCTTGGCGTAAATTTCGAGGACGACTTCATCAAAGTCGGAACCGCCCAAGTGTCTGGCACCTTCTGAGAGCAGGATGCGGATCTCTTCTCCGAAGACTTCGAGGATGGTTACGTCCAGTGTGCCTCCTCCGAGGTCATAAACCAGGATCCGCCCCATGATTCCGAAACGATGGGCGTAATAGAGGGCAGCAGCCGTCGGTTCGTTGACTAGGCGCCGCACTTTCATCCCCGCCATTCGAGCCGCCGCGACCGTCGATTTTCGGGCGAGCTCATTGAACAGAGCAGGAACGGTAATCACGACCTCGTCGACATCACCGCAGATTTTAGAGCATTCGCGTCGTAGCTTGCTAAGCACCAGTGCGGAAATCTCTGGAGGAGTCCATCGTTTGCCATCGAACTCCAGAATATAGTTCGGATCGTCCATCCGCTTCTTAATGCAGTGGACGGTGCGATCGGGGTCGCCACCATCGCGGGCTGCGCTGCCGACAAGTTTTACCCCTTCATGGCGATCAAAATAAACAACCGAGGGCGTCAGTCGTTCTCCGTCTCCGTTGGGGACGATTTCTGGATGTCCGTCATCGCGGAGAATCGCGAGTCCAGAGGTGGTGGTTCCGAGGTCGATGCCGACGTATTGTGCCATCTGAGTGATTTGAGAGTTGCCCGTTGTAGTGCTAGGAGCCAGTTAAAATAACCTCGGCTTTTCGCAGGATCACCGGTTCACCATTTGCCGGTGAACTGATAAAACCCGCCCTTAGCGTTTCAAGAATTTTTCGGTCGCCATCTGAGTTGTCGCCGCCTTGGACTTCGATCACCCGAATTCGGTGGCGAGTTTGTAGATCGACGTTGGCACCGACTGGAATTTCATACTCGGTGATATCGTAAAGGCGAAGCATATCTACCAGAGACTGCCGGAGAAGCGAGAGTTGAGATACGATCTCTTGGTCGCCCTTGGCAAACCTCGAAATCAGGGTATCGACGAGATCGATTCGTTTCATCACGTCTTGGCTCATCACTTGGACTGTAGCCGCTTCCAAGTCTTCGGTGATCTGCATCGCAGCACGGCGATTTTCGAAGTGTTCGACTTCGGCTTTGAGGGTCTCGACTTGTTGGACGATCTCAACACTTTCGGACTCTGCATCCCGAATTTGGAGTTTCTGTGCCTCTAGCTCTTTGACTTCGCTGCTGAGTCGACCCTGGCGTTGCTGAATTTGGACGATCTCGGCGAGAAGTGATTCCTTTTCTTCCAAGTGTGTTCGGACGCCATCTTGAATACCAGTAAGCCTGCCTTCTGCTCCACGGATCTGATCAAGGATTCCCTGGTTTTCGGAAATGGTCGATTTGAGCTCATCCAGCTTCCGAGTCGATGCGGCGATTTCGTCCTTAATGGAATCAGCGCGAGTGAGTTGAGTTTCGAGGTGGACAATTTGATCCTCCAACTCGTCCCGGTCTTGGGCGAGAAGACGGAGCTTCTCTTCTTTCGCACCGCGATCTTTCTGCAAGGCGGCATTGTGGGCTTCGAGATCGTCGACTTCTTTGCGACGATTCGCGAGTGACGCGAGCTGACCTTCTAGATCCCGAACCGATTGCTTTCGCTGGGCTTCGTCGCTTAGCAAAGCCTCTAAGCGGGATTCGGCACCTTGGCATTCGGTGATTTTTGCTTCCAGCCGCTCAAGTTCGAGTTCGCGGGTACGGGCTTCCTGTTCGGCGGCTTCTCGGCGGCTTTCGGCATCCTTAATCTTTACGCCGACGGCCGCGCATTGCTCTTCTAATGAGCGAAGTTTGTTCTCGATCGACAAAGACTCGACCTTCTTTGTCTCAAAGCTACGAGTAAGCTCAGCGAGTTCGTTTTTGGCTTTCAGGCCCTCGCCGATCGTTCCTTCAGCTCTCTCCACACTATCGCGCATGGACTGCAAATCGTTCTGATACTCGTTGGTTTCTGCGCGTAATCTGTCTCGGTCTGATTGATAGGTTGCGATTTCGGAAGTCAGGCGCGAAGTCGATTGCTCGAGCATGCGATTCTCCTCTCGAAGGCTCTCAAGATTCTGTTGAGCGGCTGCGATTTCGCTCCGCACGCCTTTGAGGCTTTCCTCATCCTGCTGAAGTTTCTGGATCTCGCTGAAGATCGCTTCGCGTTTGTTGTCGGCAGCTGCGACTTCTTCTGAAATTTTGTCTCGCTCCTGCCGCCGGAGGGCGATGAAGCTCCGAATGCCTTCCTCTTCCCTGTTTCGGGTCTCAAGACTGAGCTGGACTTTGTCGAACTCGGTTTTCGCCGACTTCAGTTTGTCTTCAGCCTCTCGAACTTTCGTTTCGAGATCTGACAACTCCTGCGCCTTTGTCTCTTTCGTAGAGATTTCAGCGTCAAGCCGTGCCGACTTGGCCGAAATCTCATCGAGGTCTCGACGCTGGTCGCGTTGCTTGGATTCGATTTCCGATTGCTCGGACTTGAGGGCTTCGAGTTTGCCTTCCTCGATTTGAATTGCATCGAGATCTTTTTTCCTGTCGGCCAGCTGCGATTCCAGCCGGGAGAGATCTTCCGAATGAGCGCCTGCTTTCTGGGCATCCGTGAGTTTACTTCTCAGGCGTTCGGCTTCCCCTTGAGCGGTCGCTAAATCGGCTTTTAGAGAGCCAATTTGATCTCCTCGTTCGGAGGAAACTCGCTCGGTCTCAGCCCGCTTGTCCTGCAAGGTTTGGATTCGGAGAAGAGCCTCTTCCAACTGACCAGAGAACTCGCCTTTGCTTGAATCTAGTTCTTTCGCTGAGTCGGCAAGTTTTGTCTCCGCTTCCCCAAGCTTGGCCATTGCCTCCTCGGAAGCCTTCTTTGAGCCATCGAGTTCAGCCCTCAAGTCGTCGCGCTCTTTGGTCAGGGCGTCGGATTTCTCAGCGAGTTGTTTCTCGGTGTCTGCGAGCCTTGCCTGAACTTCGTCGGTCGACTTGGAAGCGTCATTGCGAGCCTG
>ENA-ORXR01004745-ORXR01004745.1-marine-metagenome-genome-assembly--contig:-NODE-4745-length-11201-cov-2.235707_pt1 | contig 11201 bp, 11 predicted proteins | sample MGYA00237866_ERZ511479 | MGnify/ENA metagenome assembly ERZ511479 | reverse complement strand
CCCACGCCGGAACCCACCGCAGACCCAGCTGCTGCAGGGCCAGCACCAGAGCAAGACCAACTGCCGCCGGAGCCGACGCAGGAACCGACGCCAGAACCGACGATCGAACCGTTCCTCGTCGAGCCGACCGCAGATCCCCGAAGTGCTAACGACCCGGATCCTGATGCGGCGGGCACGTCGACCGGAACCGGTGTTGTCCCACAAGGCGTGCCCGATCCGAGCACCAGCCCGGGCGCACCTGCCGACGCTGCCCTCGTGGGTCCTGTCATCGAAGGCGTCGCTCCGTGCCTGCTCACCGACGGATCCAGTGGCGAAGTCAATTGTGAACTGTTGGCTGACTACCCGTGTGCCAGCGCGGCCGAAGCTCGACTGTCGTTCCAGGCCATCGATGTCGATGGCGACGGGGTGATCGAAACGTGCCTGGTCATCCCCGGCACGCCGCAATGTGACACCACCGGCGATGGCCTGGGCGACACTCCATGTCGCATCGATGAACCATCGTCGGAGCCAATCGACGGCTGAACCGAAATGGTCGACGCCGGTGGGACCAAAGTGAGGACCTGAAGCGTGTAGTTACTGCTGACCGGTCGGGCCGCATATTCAAGCCCGCTGGTCCGATCGGTCAGCTCACTGCTCGGGCTGCGGTGTCGAGGGCGAGTTCGATCATCTCGTCGACGCCTTGTTGGCGGTCGTCGGAGCTGAGATGTTCGCCGGTCACGAGATGATCGGTCATGGTCATCAAGGTGAGCGCATCGACCCCCTCGACGGCGGCGATGGCGTAGAGCGCAGCAGTCTCCATCTCGACACACAGCACGCCGTTGGCCGCGTGCATGTCTTGGGCGCTGGTGTCTGGTTCGTAGAAGACGTCGCTGGTAAATACTGGGCCGGTGCGCAGCGCGACTCCGCTGGTCTCGGCGGTTGCGCGGGCTGCGGCGAGCAGAATCGCTGAAGCGGCCAGAGCTTCAGGGGCGCCAATCATGGCGGGCAGGTTACTGTTTGTGACTGCTGTCTCGGCTGCTACGATCTCGCGCAGCGCAATGTCTGGCTGGTACACGCCCGCCGTACCGACGCGAATGAAACGAGTCACCCCGTATTCGCGAATCAGTTCGGTGGCGTAGATGGCGGCTGATGGCACCCCCATGCCCGACGGCATCACCGAGATCGGCGTGCCCTTCCATGTGCCGGTGAAGCCGGTCATGGACCGCACGTCGGTGACGAGCGTTGCATCGTCGAGGAAGTTATTGGCGATGCGGGCAGCCCGCTTTGGGTCTCCTGGCATCAGCACGGTAGGTGCGAAGGCGCCTTCAACAGCTGAGATATGGGGGGTTGGCATTGCGGGTTCCTCTGTGCGTCGTGACGGCGTGGGTTGTGCCAGCAGGACCGAGCTTAGAAGTTCGCAGCGCTGCTGCCCAGCCACAGAAGGTCAGGGAGTGCGACCGGACCCAGCCAAACGGCCGTTCACTTGGCGCCGCCATGGCCTAAACTAGTGACGTGCTGATCGTCGTGTCACCTGCCAAGTCCCTCGACTACGAGTCGCCAGTCGCGACCAAGAAGCTGAGCAAACCTCGGTTGCTCGACGAAGCCGCCAGGCTGGCCGATGTCATGGCGGCCAAATCACCAAGTGATCTGCAAGATCTGATGCACATTTCGCCCGCGCTCGCCGAGCTGAACTTCGACCGGTTCCAAGATTGGCAGGTGCCGTTCTCTACTCACACGGCCCGTCAAGCGGTGCTGGCCTTCAACGGCGACGTCTACACCGGCCTCGAAGCGCACACCTTCAGCGAGCGAGACTTCACCCATGCTCAGAAAGTCTTCCGCATTCTGTCAGGGCTCTACGGCGTGCTGCGCCCGCTTGACCTGATGATGCCGTATCGCCTCGAGATGGGTAGCAAGGTTGAGAACGAACGCGGCAACGATCTGTATGACTTCTGGCGCGACGACGTGACCAAGACTTTGGCCGCCGATATCGAAGCAAGTCCGGGCCCCGACGTCCTGATAAACCTGGCGTCCAACGAGTACTTCGGCGCGATTGACCCGAAGGGTCTTGGCGCCCGCATCATCTCACCGGTGTTTCTCGATTCGAAAGACGGCGGTCCTCACAAGATCGTGAGCTTCTTCGCCAAGAAGGCTCGTGGCTCAATGAGCCAGTTTCTGATCAAGGACCGGGTCAGGACGATCAAAGGCATCGCCGGCTTCGACGGCATGGGCTACGCCTACGACGCTGCGCAGTCAACACCAGACCGCCCGGTCTTCCTTCGCTCCTACTGAAAGCATCCATGGCTACGTACCCACAAACCTCGTTCACTGCGCCCACAGGGTCGACCCAAGTAACGCTGGTGCGTCACGGGCAAACCGAGGCGTCCGACCTGGCGAAGCCGTTCCCGCTCAAGCACGGTCACGGCGACCCGAACCTGACCGAACTCGGTGCGCTCCAAGCCGTAGCTGTTGCCGATCGTCTGGTGCACGAAGCGATCGATGGGCTCTATGTGTCATCGCTCATTCGCACCCACCAGACCGCTGAACCACTCGCAAGTCGCGTCGGGCGTCGACCAACCGAAGAGCACGACTTACGAGAAGTCTTCTTGGGCGAATGGGAAGGCGGGCTGTTCCGGCACATGCTGGCCGATGAGCACCCTGCCGCGCTCAAGTTCCGTGAAACCTATGAATGGGGCAGCGTGCCGGGCGCCGAAACCAACGAGATTCTCACCGCTCGCACGTCGAAGGCACTCACCGGCATCCACGAGCGCCATGCTGGCGAGCACATAGTGTGCTTTGTGCACGGCGGCGTGATCGCAGCGCTGTGCTCGCATGCGACCGGCGGCAAAATGGTCGGCTTCGCCGGGGCTGACAATTGCTCCATCCACCGCCTGGTGCTCACCGACGAGCGCTGGTGGCTTCGGGCGTTCAACGACTCGACGCACCTGGGTGACCTGATGACCCCCCAAGCCGTCATCGACACGCCTGCCTAACGGGTAGTCCGCGCCTATGTGTCCACCCCTGGGGTCGACACGTTAGCTATCCCAAGACGTTGGGGGTGTCCACGTGGCCCACGACTGGTCCTACCATGGGCCTTCGGTCTCGAGTCGCTCGATGAGCTCGCGTCCGTAGTTGTGGATCCACTTGCCGAGCTCGGTTGAGTAGCGCCCCTCGTCGACCCGGTCGATCACGGCATCCCAGTCTTTGATCTCCCAGGTGAGGTCGGAAGCGACCACGAAGTATGGCGGCAACGCTATTGCACGAGTCAAACGCGGCCTGGGTGCGCGCGAAGGGTTTCACTCGAGGTAAGAACCAGCCGGGAGTCAACACACTCCGGTTCGAAAACGACTGTGGCCGACCGTCTCAAAGAACGGTCGGCCACAGCCAAGTTAGGTCGAGGGGTCAAACCCTAGAATTTAGCCTTCGTAGGACCCGCCAACTCCTTCAAAGTCGATGAAGTCGCCGTGTGACTCGAACGTTAGGTTGCCTTCGGCATCGACGATCACAGACTGAAGCTGCGCACCTTCGGTCCAGTAGGCATCGTTGGTGCCATCAAGCTTGAGTGATCCACCAAGCATGGTGTCATTGCTGGTGTCAGCGTTCCATGTTGCTGCCATCAGGTTGACTCGGTTGAGTCCACCAGGCATCTCCGAAGCTGCACGCAAGATGTCGACTATGAACTCGCCGTAGAGGATACCGGTCGAGTAGGAACCGTCGGAGCAAGTGACATCGCCGTACTCTGACAGGATGCGCTCGATTTCAATGATCTTCGGGTCATCTGCGTACGCAGGGTCACCACAGATCTTATTCGAGTTGGTCATCCATGGACCTGCATCATCGGCGCTAAGCGTTGCGGCAGCATCGATAACTGGCGAGAAGAACGATGCCAGGTTGTTGCAGGTGTAGGACATGTAGGTGCGAGGGCGCCACTCGACACCAGCCAGAACAGCCGTGGTCTGCGAACAGAACTTCGACGTTGTTCCGGCAATCAACACCTCTGCGTCGGTGGCAATCAACGTGGTCATTTCGTTTGTGATATCGGCTGCGGCTTGGTCATGGAGTTGCTCGGAAACAACGTCGAGGTCGGCGCACGCAGGTGAATTATTCAGGGTCTGCTGGTAGGTCTTACCAAAGTCATTGTTCATGATCAGTGCAGCAACCGTGGTACCTGCGCCGAAGTCATCAACAATCGATGTGCACCAAATCTCGGTCTCGGTCACATAGTTCAAGATGTTGCCGACGGTCCAAGGGAAGTTCGCAGGATCGCCCCAGAACGGGAAGCCTGTCGAGTTGAACAACTGGGGAACACATGCTTCGTCGGTAATTGGACGGATCGCGAGGTTGATTGGCGTACCGATCGTGTGCGCAAAGGCGAAGATGTCATCCGAGTCGATCATCTCTTCGACGTTGGCAACCGCGCGTCCGGCTTCATAACCGTCATCGCGGTTGACGAGGACGAGTTCCTGATCTCCAATTGGGTTGGTGTCGTTGATGAAGTCGAAGTAGAACTGCATACCTTCGCCAATAGCACCGAATGATGCGAGTGCACCTGACTGTGGCAGCGACTGTCCAATACGAATTTCGTCACCGTCTACGCCCTGGTATGCGTCCCAGTCGTCGGGGCACTCATCGAGTTGCAAGGTCGTACCAGTAGCGACCTGGACCGAACCTTCGGTCGCCAGTGCATCACCACTCATAGCATCACCAGCGGCATCGGCTGCATCACCAGCGGCATCGGCTGCATCACCAGCGGCATCGGCTGCGTCACCAGCAGCGTCGCCAGCGGCATCGGCTGCGTCGCCAGCGGCATCGGCTGCGTCACCAGCAGCAACGCTGTCGCTGCCACATGCGGTCATGAGCATTGCGAATGCCAGGAACACGGCGAGCCATCGCCGCGTGTTAGTTACTTTCATTGTTTCCCTCCGGGGTGTTTGGAGTCGATTGCTCGACAATTTCGACGGCACCGGGCGCGGTTTGCGTGCGACCGGTGCAATCGAGCGTTGTTGAAGGCATGGGCCCCAACAACAGTTATACAGTAGTCGCCTTTTCGTCCTTATTGGTGGTCGCTGCAGCTTGAATAGCTTCGACATAGGGTTCCGGTCGTTGCGGAATGATCCGTACGAACTTCGCACGGATCTTGCGTACGCCGGCGATGATGCCGCCGGGCAAGACGAAAGTCAGCACGATTAAACCGATGCCAAGGATCAACCCACCGGTCGGGCCTTGCAGCCACCGCTCAGGAACGCCTGGCAAACTTTGGGTGCTCGATGCCCAGTCAGGGATGAACGCGATGTCGAGTCCACCAATCACTGCGCCTGACAGTGTGCCGACGCCACCGACGACCAGGCCGACGATGAACAGAATCGAGAGCAACTGCGTGAAGTCACCGGGTGAAGCAATACCAAGTTCGGCTACATAGATCATGCCGCCAACGCCACCGAGCGCAGAAGCAACACCGAAAGACATTGCCTTGTGGTAGCTCAGGCTCATACCGTTCACCGCAGCACTTGTCTCGTTGTCTCGAACCGCACGCATTGCTCGGCCAGGCCTACTGTTGATCAGGTTGTTGACCATCTTGAAGCACGCAAGTGCAAGCAGCACCATCATGAAGAATGTCCAGACTCGCTGTTCTTCCTTGTGCGAGAGCCCTTCGCCGTCGCCGAAGTAGCGGCCAACGAGTGGCAACTTGTGCAGCGTGTCAACCATGCCGTCGAGCGGCAGCCAGCCGGGGGGCACAAGGTCCGAATCGACGCTCTTGCCTGCTGCTCCCCCGGTGTAGGGCTCCAGGATGTCGAGGAGGATAAGCGACGGGAAGATCGCGGCCAGACCCAGCGTCACCAGCGCAAGATATAGCCCCTTGATCCGAAGCGCTGGAAGGCCGAAGAGCAGGCCAACCAGGAAACAGGCTGGAACAACTACCGCCAGCGTGAGGAACCATGGCCAGCTGTGATCTGCGACCAGCCAGGCTGCCACATAGGCACCCATGCCGAAGAAGAAGCCCTGGCCTAGCGACAGCTGGCCGGTGTAGCCAGCAACAACTTGCAGCCCCAGGATAGCGACCATGAACGAGATCGACTTCGTTACTCGGGTGATGCTGAGCTTGTAGTCGTTGTCGAACAGTGTGATCGACCCGGTGTCGTTGTATGCAAAGGCCACCACGACTATGAGCAGCGCCAGCAACGTGAACCCGGCGATGCGATACATGCGGTAACGAGATGAGCCCTCGTCGAAGATAAAGCGTGGCGTGGTCATGGCTCGCTACACCCTCTCAACAGCAGCGGTGCCGAATAAACCTGCAGGCTTGAACAACAGCACCAGCATCAATACAACAACGGCGGCGAACAGGCTGAGTTCGCTTGGAATGCCCAGGTACGGCACCACGATGGACTGCACAAGTCCAATCGCAAGGCCGCCAGCAATGGCCCCACCGAGACTGTCGAGACCGCCCAGCGCAGCGGCCGAAACCGCAAAGATCAGGCCGGTAACCATTACCTGTGGTTCAAGCTGGCGCACCGGTGATGCAACGAACACGGCGACGCCGAGCGTTCCTACCGCGGCGGCGATTGCCCAGCCGAACTGCAATGTCGGGCCGACCTTGATGCCCGCCAATTCGCTGGACTCGAGATTCGACGACACCGCCCGGAATGCTAGGCCGGTCTTCGTCTTGTTCAGCAACAGCGTGAGAAGCCCAGCAACCACTGCGATCGTGACGAGTGTACCGATCGTGTACCACGACAACGAGGCGTTGCCCCAGGTGAACGCATTGCCGGACGGGAACATCTCGGGGAATGCCCGTGGGTCAAATCGCCACACGATGCCAGCAATCGCGTTGATCCCTAAGAACAACCCCAGGGTGATAATAACCAGGGGTAAGTGATCCGATGGATCAAAGGGTCTGATCAGCGTCCGTTCGATACCCGCGGCCAGAACCGCGGAAAGCAGCATGCCAACAATGACACCTACCCAGACCGGCAGCCCTTGCTCAAGAACTAGCACCATAACAATAAACCCGCCGAACATAGCGAACTCGCCCTGCGCGAAGTTGATCAGTGTTGTTGCCTTGAAGATCATGACCAATGCCATCGCAAGCAGCGCGTAGGTTGCACCGTTTGAGAGGCCGTCGAAGATCCGGTTGATAAGTAGCTCCATATTTATTTACTCTCCGTATCGATTTTTCGGTCAGACGCCGAGGTAGGCCTTGCGGATGGCGTCGTCATTTATCAACTCGTCGGCGGGGCCTTGGGCAAAGATCGTGCCCGACTCAAGGACGTAGCCGCGATCAGCAATACCAAGGGCAAGCTGTGCATTCTGTTCAACCACCAGCATGGTGGTCCCGTTCTCTCGATTGATCTCCGCGAATCGCTCGAAGAGCTCAGACACGATGATTGGTGCCAGACCAAGCGACGGCTCGTCGAGCAGCAACAAGCTTGGCCGAGACATCAGGGCTCGTGCCACCGCTAGCATCTGCTGCTCGCCACCAGACAGCGACCCCGCACGTTGGTTCTTTCGTTCCCGCAGCACCGGGTACACGTCGTACCACTGCTCGATGTCACTGTCGACCTCGTTGTCGGAGCGAATGTAGGCGCCGACAAGCAGGTTGTCCTCGACCGACAATTCGGGCAGCGTGCCACGCCCTTGCGGGACATGGGCGACACCTTTGCGGACGATGTCGGGGGCCTTGGTCGTGCCAATGTTGTCACCGCGCAGGGTGATCGAGCCGGTGCGTTCGATCATGCCAGAAATGGCACGAAGGGTGGTCGTCTTGCCTGCACCATTGGCACCAAGGATGACCACGATCTCGCCTTCGTCGACCTGAAAGTCGAGCCCATGAAGCACTTGGATGGCGCCATATCCACCGCGCAAGTCCTCGACGTCAAGGACCGGCACGCTGCCGTTGGAGGCGTTACCTTTCGGTGCGCTCTTGTTGGTCGAGTTGCTCATGCGGGTGCTCCGAGGTATGCCCTGATCACCGCAGGGTCTTCCTGTACCTGAGCCGGGAGGCCTTCGGCGATCTTGCGACCAAAGTCGAGGACAACCACGTTCTCGGAGATTCCCATGACCAAGCCCATGTGATGCTCTACGAGCAAAATGGTGAGGTTGTAGTTATCGCGAATCTTCACGATTATGTCGGATAGCACGTCCACCTCACTGTGGGTCAGGCCGGTTGCAGGCTCATCGAGCATGAGCAGCTTTGGTCGACCAATCAGACAGCGAGCAAGCTCGATTCGCTTGAGCGTCCCGTAAGGAAGGCCCGCGCATTGCTGGAACGCCACGCCGCCAAGGTCAAGGTCGTCGAGAATCGAAAACGCCTCCGAGGCGAGTTCTTTCTCTTCCTTGGCCAGCCCAACCTTGAGCATGGAGCTGAAGAAGTTCTGCTTGCTGCGCACATGGGCGCCAGCCATGACGTTCTCGATGACGCTCATATTTGGCCACAGCGCCAGGTTCTGGAACGTTCGAAAGATTCCTGCGTCAGCAATGAGGTGCGGCTTTACTGGCAGCAAATCCTTCCCATCGAAGCGGAGCGCACCCTTGGCCGGGTCATAGATACGGCTGATAACGTTAAACATCGTGGTCTTACCTGCGCCGTTCGGGCCGATCAGGCCGCAGATCTGACCCTCCTGAATGTCGAAGGTCAGGCCGCCGAGAGCAACGATGCCCCCAAACCTCACTTCGACGTCGTCAACTTCAAGTAGTGCCATATGCGGACGTCCCCCTCATGAATCGTCGGTGTACGTCGAGGAACTTAGCACCTTTGGTTGCTCTGACGACAAGTAGCCGTCGAGCGTTTTATTGGCTGCGGCGCGCGCACGACTAACTCGAGACGCCGCTGCTACTACGAGCACCGCCGTGGGTATCGCTTCACGTCCAGCAAAGCCACTGCGCTCTCGATCGCCCTGTGCTGAAGGTGGCGGCAGGCCCAGCTGACAATTGACACGCTGTAAGGACTGATCGAACTTGCCACGATGCCGCCATTGTTGGACTCGGGACTGTCGGTACAAGATTCGTTGAGCAGCTGAGTGCTCGCTTGAGCCCCGACGCCAACGCCCAAACAGCCTTTCGTTCGCTCTTTATGCCATTAGTGCCTCGACCGGCTGTTGGACAGCGAGCGCCTCGGCAAATGTCGCAGGCGGTAGTCGGCTCCGGTCGCCATTGCAGTCACCGCCCCCAGTTGTGCGTCGTGGGCATCTGGCGCGGCGGAGGCATCGACATCGGCCACCGGTGCCCACCCACCATTGCCCACTGCGGAACTGAGTTGATACCAGTCGCTGAGCCGAGATGACTTCGCGCTGCTGCGCACCGTGAACTCAACCTGGTCTGGTCGGCAGTGTCGCTGGTGCCAGCCAGTCGCACTGGCACGCCGCCCCAGTCGAGCGCCGTGGTCGGGTCTGATCCGAAGTCCGGTCGGCGGGTTCGCCAACATCGACCGTCCTGATCGCAGTCGCGTAACCGGGTTGTTTCGGCTTGCCATGCGCGGGGCCACCGAGCGAAATGCAGCTGCCGATCGGTTCCGGTGACATTGCTGCAACACGCTCCACCTCGAATTTGCTCTGCCAGCGTTCGAGCACTTGGCGCTGCGCCGAATACGAAGTTCACCGAGGCTGGGTGCCAGCACGTTCGATGCAATCGACCGCCGCGTGGGTTGCGGCGTTGTCAACACAGAGCGGCTTCTCGCGAAAAACCGTCTTGCCTGCTGCCGTTGCCTGGTCGACGTATGTGTCCGTTCGCTCATGTGCCGCTCGGCCACCTTCTGAGCCGATCGCCTTGTCGTGATCCAAGGGCCAACCCGGCTGACCATTGACCAGGCATGGGCTCGAGGACTACGGATAGTAAACGCAGTGATCGAACTGGGTCCCGAACCAGGCGACCTGGTCGCCTTCTTGAAGACAACACGCATGAATATGTCGACTTCTTCTGCGCTGCAGCGGCCGTAAACCAGGTTCGGGTGCCGCTGTATCCCCGCAATAGCGGCGACGGACATCGCCACATGCTTACCCACACCGGGTGCCGGGCCGCCGTTGTTATCCACAGCCATGTTGACGCTCATGCTGGCATCGAGCGCGAGGTCGACAGCCTTAAGCACATGCTTGTGCGCAGTGGCGACTACGAAAGCTGGCTGGCTTTCCGATGACCGACATTCAGGATCTTGTCATGGTCCCCACCGGATCCACGACGCCAACGGTCATCGGTGACTTCTGCTCGTTCACCCACCACTGCATGATCCACGGCGCCACGATCGGTGCCGGCTGCCTGATCCGCATCAACGGCACAATAGTGGATGGCGCCGTGATCGGGGCTGGCTCCATCGTCGCTGACGGGGTGTTTGTGCCCGTTGATAAGGAGTAGCCACCGAACTCGATCATCATGGGCTCACCTGCCAAGGTGAACGTCGAGTACGCCAGCCATCAGGCCAATCGCATGAATGCGTGGGTCTAAAACCGCAATGCCGAGTTTTATGCCCAGGGTCGCCGCTATGTGTGGAGTTCCGACGACTCGGACTCGTGGTGTATCGCTAAGGTTGCCGAGATCGCTGCCGACGCCGACCGTTTAGGCTTCTGTTTCCCTCGGCCACAGCAAGTTCTGCCGCGCCTGAACAGCCAGCGGGATAGGACACAAGTGCGTTCCCATGTCAAAGAGATGCAGTTCGAATCTGGGCGCATCTAAATGGCAACAAAACAATTAGCCGCCCACGCTCCACCGATTCATGCATCGCATACTGTGAAACGATGAGTGACGCCCAAACCGTCTTGGTGGTCGACGACGAACCAATGGTGCGCGAGGTGCTCGCTCAGTATCTGACCCGCGACGGTTTCGAGGTGGTCGAGGCAAGCAATGGCGACGAAGCCGTCGCCAGCCTCGATGCGCAGATTCCTGACTTGGTGCTGCTCGATCTCATGCTGCCCAAACGTCACGGGCTCGAAGTGCTGCGACACGCTCGAAGCATCAGTGAGGTGCCGGTGATCTTGCTCACCGCGCTTGGCGACGAAAAAGACCGGGTGGCAGGTCTTGAGCTGGGCGCCGACGATTATGTCGTCAAACCTTTCTCGCCCCGCGAGGTCGCAGCTCGGGTCAAGTCGGTGCTGCGGCGATCGTCCGGTGCTCCAGCTCGTGCCATCAGCACCTTCGGAGAGATCGCGGTTGACCTCGATCGGCGCCGGGTATCGAGAGCCGAGGTTAATGTCGAACTGACGCGGCTCGAGTTCGATCTGCTTGCGTTTCTGTTGCGC
>ENA-ORXR01004744-ORXR01004744.1-marine-metagenome-genome-assembly--contig:-NODE-4744-length-11203-cov-7.749775_pt1 | contig 11203 bp, 5 predicted proteins | sample MGYA00237866_ERZ511479 | MGnify/ENA metagenome assembly ERZ511479 | reverse complement strand
TGGCCGCCGCCGCCGCCGACCCCGCGGCGGCGGCCGCCACCCTAGGCGCGGCGCTGACGACGACGGGCTTTTTCCGGCTCGTCGACCACGGGGTGCCGCCCGCGGCGGTGGCCGCCCTCACCGCCGCGGCGGTGCCCTTTTTCGACCGCCCCCCCGCCGCCAAAGCCGCCGCCGCCGTGCCGGGCATGGCCGTCAGCCGCGGCTACGAGGTGTCCCCGCAGCACCGCGCCTACGCGGCGGCGGTGACGGCGGCGGGCGGGGAGGCGCCCGCCGACGCGGCCGCGCGGGCGGCCGCGCCGGTGCGGTCGTCGCGCGACGGGCTGCTCGCGGAGCGGTTTTGTTGTGGGCCCGAACCCCCCGCCGTGGCGGCGGCGGTGGCGGCGGCGGCGGCGGCGGGGGAGCCCCTCTCGGCCGAGGAGGTGGCCCTCTACTACCACCCAAACGTGTGGCCGGCAGACGCGCCAGCGGCGCTGCGGCCGGCCATGACGACCGTGTACGCGGCCATGGCCGCCGCCGCCGACCGCGTTTTGGCCGTCTTGGCCGTTGCCGCGGGCGCGCCGCCGACCTACTTTCGCGACCGCTCCCGCCACGGGCACGCCAACCTCCAAGTCGCCCACTACCCGCCGCTGCCGGTGCGGCCGCCCGACGGGCTGCTGCGCGTCAAGGCGCACGCCGACTCGTCGACGGTGACGCTGCTGTGGCGGGGGGCGGCGGGGGGGGCGGAAGCGCCGGGCCGGGGGGGCCTCCAACTCCTGCCCCGGGGGGCGGCCGCCGCCGCCGACGGCGACGCGGCCGCCGCGGGGGGGTGGGTCGACGTGCCGCCGGCAGACCCGGCGGAGCTCCTCGTCAATGTCGGGGCGGGGCTGGCGCGGTGGACGGGCGGCGCGTGGCCGGCGACGCGGCACCGGGTGGCCGTCCCGGCCGCGTCCGTGGCGGCGGCCGCCGCGTCGCCCCCGGCGTCGTCCGCCGCCGCCGCGGCACCGTCGGCGCCCGCCGCGGGGGCGACCGGGGGGGGGGCCCCCGCCTCGGCGTCGGGGGGGGTGGCGCCCGCGGCGGCGGGCATGGCGCACGGGTCACCGTCGGTGGTGGCGGTGGCGCCGCCGCCGCCGCTGACCATCGATTGCCAGCGGCGGTTGGCGGCGGCGGCGGCGGCCGCCGCCGCCGTTGCCCGCGGCTGCACCGCCGCCCCGTGGAGGGCCACGCCCCGCCGCAGGGCGGCAGAGATCGACAGCAGGGACGCCATGGCGGTGGATAGTGGGCTACACGTCGAGGGGAGGGGGGGGGGGGGGGGGGGGGGGGGGGGGGGGGGGGGGGGGGGGCGGGGGGGGGGGGGGGGGGGGGGGGGCACACGGGAGCACACGGTACCAATGGGGGCGTCCACGACAACCGCCGACCGCGCGGCGGCGGGACGCGGCGACGGCGTCGTCGTGGCAAAGTCGACCGCGGTTGTGCGCGTTGGGGCCGCCCAAGCCAAAAGGTAGCCCCCAACGCAGCACATGACCTGAATATGCCAGAAATGGGGCTTTGCTTTCCAGAGTCCACCCAAGTATCACGAATGCCGAGGGTCAGTCTGCGGCCTCGGATGAGCGCGTGCTCGCATCGGGCTACCACGGTGTCGCCCGCGCCTCTACGGTCGCGGTCGACTGCGCTGGCATCCGTCGCCCCAAAGGCCGTATCTACCCCTCAGCTCCCCCTCTCTGCCGCACACCCACCACAGTCACTCGCTCTTGACCTCCACCTTCTCTCTTGCGCTTCCTTCCCGGGCTCCCCGGCCTTCCCCTTCCCCCCCCCTCCCCGCCTCTGCCTTTGCGCCGTCTCCGGTGGGGCCGCCCTCGTCCATGGCCAGCCTCCTGGCCGCCGCTGGGGCGGGCGACGGCGGCGCCGTGCGGGCCGTCGACCCTGCCATCCGCGCCGTCCTCGACAACGACCACCTGCTCCTCCTCACCATCGCGCATGCGTCGCTGGCGCCGCTGGCGCCGCCGCCCCCGCCCCGCGTCGGCGGCGGCGGCGGCGGCGGCGGCGGCGGCGGCGGCGGCGGCGGCGGCGGGCCCCCCCCCCGCCGCCCCCGCGTGTCCCTCCACGCCGCTGCCGCCGCCGCCTCTGCCGCCGCGACGGTGCGCGCCGACCGGGTGCCGAGCGACGCGGAGCTGGCGCCCCCGTCGGCCTTTTCCGATGCGGACGCGGCGACCATTGGCGCCGCCGTGCGGGCGGCGTGGCGGGCCGACGCGGGCGCCGCGGTCGCCCTCACCGACCCGCTGCTCTACGTCAATGACGGGGCGCCGCTGGTGCCGCTGGGGGGGGGCGACGACCTCGCGCTGCGGGGCCCCCCCGTGGGCGCCAGTGGCACGCTGCTGCCCGCGCCGTTTGCCAACGACGCGGCGGCGGCGGCGGCGGCGGGCGTCGCCCCCGACCGCCGCCCGGACCCCGCGGCCCGCGCCGACGGGGAGGCGGCGGCGGGGCGGGGCCGCCCCCCCCGCGTCCGCGTGCGGGCGGTGCACCCCGCGTGGGTGCCCCCCGCCGTCGGGGGGGTGTGCCGCCGCTGGCGGGCCGCCGCCGACGGTTTGCGCGGCCGCCGCCAGGCGGCGGGCCCTCCTCTGGCGCCGCACCCTCGGGTCGTCCCGCACCCGCCGGCGGGAGGCGGCGCGGGCGGCGCTGCCGCCCGCGGCCGCCGCCGCCCTCGATGCGGCGCTCGCGCGCCCCGTGGGCGCGGGCGGTCGCCCCGGCGGGGCGCCCACCCGGGTGGTCCCCCTCTTGGGCGCGGGCGCGTCGACCATGGGGGCGCCCGACGGGGCGGGGGGGCGCCCGATTTGGGCGCCCCACCGTCCTGCCGCTGGTGCCCGTCCCGCCGCCCGCCGGCGGCGGCCGCGGCCGGCGCGGCGGCGGCGGCCGACGGGGACGCGGCGGCAGGGGCGGACGCCCTCGGGCGGCTGACGGAGATGGCGTGCGCGGCGGGGCCGCGCCCCGCGTGGCGCACCAACCGCCCGTGCGTGGGCCACGGGGACCACGTGTGGCCGTCGGTGGCCATGGCCGCGCTGCTGTCGGGCGACCCGGACGGGGCGACGGAGGGCGTCGGCGACCGCGAGCGCGCCGTCGGGCGGCGGCGGGGCTTTGGGCTCTTCCGCACCATGCTCCTCCGTCGGCTGTACGACGCGCAGCGGCCAGGGGGCGGTGCGGCCACCGCCGCCGCCGCCGCCGCCGCCGCCGCCGCCGCTTTGGCCGTCCCCCGGCGCGTGCCCGCGTGTCGGCCACGTCGGCCCGCCGCCGCCGCCGCCGCCGCCGCCACCGCCCCGTCCCACAGCGGTGTGCTCTTTCCCGACCCGACCGTCCGCGGCCACCGCGAACACCTGTTGGTTTTGCCCGACTTGGTGTTTGACGGCCTCCTCACCGTGGGCGTGCACACCCGCGGCCGCTGGGCGCTGCTCGTCGACGTCATGACGTTGCTGGCGTGGACGGGGTTTGGGGACCTGCACGCCGAGTGGCGCACCTGTCAAAACCCGTCCTGGCCGGCCCTGCCTTGTTCGTGTGGGGCGCCGTTGGGGGGCAGCCCGGCCATTGTGCGCTTGGCCGCCAAGCTCCGCTGCCTCCACTTGCCGGCCGACGCTGGCGGGGACGGCGGTGGCGGCGGTCGGGGTCCCCCCCCGCTCCCAGCCGCCGACCTGGTCCGCGCGCCCGCCGACCCCCCACCGGCGGGCTGGGCCGCCTATGACGCGGTCCTCAGCGGTGGCCTGCCGTCGTCCCTGCACACCGCCGCCGCGCCACGACGGCTCGTGGCGATGGCCGCCGCGCACCCAGACCTGGTGCGGTGTTTGCTCACCGTCGCCCCGTCGGTGGTGACGACGCCCGTGCGCATGCGTCGGCGGACGGTCGTGGCCGCGGCGGCGGCCGCCGCGCCCGCGTGGTTTGCCCAACGGGCGGCGGGGCTCGCCGCCTACGCGCGCTCCGACGCGGTCCGTGGCTGCAAAGGCCGCATCGTTGCGATGCTGGACGCGCTCGCCGCCGACGCGGCGGGGGCGGGTGGGGGGGACGGGGGCCGGGCGGGGTCGGTCCCCTGAGGGGGGGCAGGGGGACGGGGGGGGGGGGGGGGGGGGGGGGGGGGGGGGGGGGGGGGGGGGGGGGGGGGGGGCACCCCATGGTGGCTTGCGAGGCCCACAGCGGGCACGAGCGGACGGCGGTCGCCGCCCTCGACCACCCACCACACACGTGGCTGGTGGCGCCCCGCCGCGTCGGCCGCGACTCCGCGACGTGGTCTCCAGCCGTCGCGTCCCGCTGCCAGAGAGCCAGCACGCTGCACCCTGGCGGGCGCGTTGTGGGCTGCTTGCCCCCGCGCGTCCGCGTCGACCGACACCTGCCACCGCCGCCCATGGGCCGGCCCCGTCGACGCCATGGCTGTGCGTTGCAACGGGTGCCTGGCCTCTGCCAAAAAAAAGACGGCGGCACCCCCGTCGCCGAGCGCGGCCGGGCGGCTTGCCGCTCCGTCGGGGGTCCCGTCAAGCGCGCCCACGAACGGAGGCGGCGTCGGTCGGCCACGGGGCGGCCCGCGGACGGTGCTACGGGGCGCTCCCGCCGGGCGCCCGCTTGGGCGGGCTGGTTGCCGCGGCTGGGGGAGTTTGGGTGGGGTGCTCGCGTGCGGAGCACCCGTTGACGGGGGGCCCCGCGGGCGCGGTGGCGTGGTGTTGCTCTTGGCGTCGGCATGCCGGCGGGTGGCGTCAGCATGCCAACGCGATTAATACGGTCACGCTACCCGTCTTCGGCAGAGGGCCCGGTGGCTGTCTGTCTGCTGCAGTGTATCCTGAACCGAATGGACCGGTACCAATTTGTGGGACTGACTGGCTGGTCAAAAAAAGGATGCAGGTCGTTAGGCGGGCTACCCTCGGTTTCGTGCGTATTGACCTTCCATCATGAAATTCCTCGGCCGAGTGTTGCGGGAATTGCGCCTGATCGGGCGTGGCGCTGGATCGCATAGGATATTATACAGTACACAGAAAACTAACAGGCGTATGATCCAGCTGTCAGCACACACAAGCCATGCTGCTCTGGCTTTGCTTGTATGAGGGAATTCTGCTGTTAGTTGAGACAAAGGAGTCCAGTTAGAACTGTTCGTGGCGCCGTCGACGCGCGGGTCGGTGTCGGCGCGCCGCGTCCGCCGTCCCGGCCGCGACCCCCACGGCGCGGCCGCGTCACGCCCGAGCCGATACCAACGCGCTGCCACCACGCTCGGCACCGCACACGATGACGTCTCTTGCCATCAGTGGCCATCGGGAGAGCGGCCAGGATGTGCGCACCGCCAACGTGACCGCTTGCGTGGCGGTCGCCAACATCCTGCGGTCGAGCCTCGGCCCGCAGGGCCTGGACAAGATGCTCGTCGACGAGGTTGGCGACGTGACCGTTACCAATGATGGCGCCACGATTGTGGGGCTCCTGGAGGTGGAGCACCCGGCGGCGCGCATCCTCACGGAGCTCGCGCAACAGCAGGACCAGGAGGTTGGTGACGGCACGACGTCCGTCGTGATCCTCGCCGCGGAGCTGCTCAAGCGCGCCAACGACTTGGTGGCGGACAAGATTCATCCGACCAACATCATTGGGGGGTATCGGCTGGCCATTCGGGAGGCGTGCAAATACGTGCGGGACCACATGGTACGTTGGGGTGTGCGGGCAGGTGCCGCCGAGGGCGATGGGGCGCCTAGGGAGGGTAGGCATCCGTGCATGTCTCTGGTTCCGTTCTTTCATTGTCGACTGGTGCTCTGCGCTTGCTTTGGCATTTGGCGAATGACGTCAGGCACTAACCGTACTTCGTTGGTTTGGTCGCACCGCGCCTCGGACCGATTCTCTTGTGCTCCCCACCCCAATCCAGGCGACGCCAGTGGAGGCCCTCGGCCGGGAGCTGCTGGTCAACGCGGCGGCCACGTCGCTTTCCTCCAAGATCCTCGGCTCGGCGGAGTCAAACCACTTTGCCAACATGGCCGTCGACGCCGTGCTGTCTGTCAAGACGGGTGGCGTCAAGGGCGGCCCGCCTGCCTCGTACCCTATCAAGGCTGTCCACGTGCTCAAGTGCCAGGGTCAGTCCGCGCGGGAGAGCGAGCTCCTCCCGGGCGTCGCCCTTAACTGCGGGCGGGCGGCCAAGGGCATGCCGTCCCGTGTGTCCCCCGCACGCGTCGCGTGCCTCGACGTCGACTTGCGACGGACCAAGATGAAGATGGGCGTGCAAGTGCAGATTGACGACGCGTCGGCGCTCAACGCAGCGCAGGAGAAGGAGCTGGACATCACCCGCGACCGTGTTCAGGCCATCCTCGCGTCGGGCGCCAACGTCATCTTGACGACCAAGGGCATTGACGACGCGGCGCTCAAATACTTTGTCGAGGCGGGCGCGATTGCCCTTCGGCGGGTGCCGATGGAGGACGTGCGGCGGGTGGCCAAAGCGACGGGGGCGGTCGTGCAGGGCTCCCTCGCCGACCTCGACGGCAACGAGTCGCTTGACAGCAGCCAGCTGGGCGCCGCGGAGGAGGTGGCTGAGATGCGCATCCGCGACGACACGGTCACGGTGCTCCGCGGCTGCCAGTCGACTGCTGCGTGTTCGGTGCTGCTGCGAGGGCCCAACGAGTACATGTGCGATGAGATGGGGCGCTCCTTCCACGATGCGGTGTGTGTCGTTAAGCGGACCCTCGAGTCGGGCACGGTTGTGCCCGGCGGTGGTGCCGTCGAGGCTGCTCTTTCGGTGCACCTCGACCAGTACGCAACGACGCTTGGTACGCGCGAGATGCTCGCGGTTGCCCAAGTAGCCGACGCGCTGCTGGTCATCCCCAAGACGCTCGCAGTCAACGCGGCTTTGGACGCGACCGACCTGGTCGCCCGCCTCCGTGCCGCCCACTACGTGTCGCAAAACGAAAAAGGCAAGGAGGAGCTCGCCCTGACTGGCCTCGACCTAATGACGGGCGTCGTGCGCAACTGCAGTAAGGCGGGGGTGGTGGAGCCAGCCCTCTCCAAGATCAAGTCGATCCAGTTTGCGGCCGAGGCCGCGATCACCATCCTGCGGATAGACGACTCGATCATTGTTGAGCGTAAGGACGCCGACCCAGAGGGATAAGGATGGAGCGCCCTTTGCGTCAGCGGAGGATGCTGGGGAGGCTCGCGCGTGGCGGCGAGGGTGGGCATGGGTTCGTGTAAGCACGAGCAATGTCGCGTCCGCTCTGCGCGCTCGAGTCTCACGGTTTTGCTCTCTTCGGAATAAAGAGAATTGCAAGCGGTGGACTACGAGGCCCTTGGGTCCGGTGGCGAGCCCCGCTGAATTCCCGAGCCGTACCTGGCATGTAAGCCCAAGCGCCCGTTGACACAAACAGCCAAGACTTGGCGCTATGCCATCGGTGCACCGCATTCCCGCCCCACCCCTCTTCTCTGTGTCTCACGGCCCTCACTCTTCATCACCCAACTCAATCCGCGGCACCTCGTCCAGTTTGGCCACGGTCAGGTAGTTGTTGAATCCCCCCGCCGCCGCCCGCCATGCCGCCCAAGCGGCCGACCGGGAGCCACTCTTGGCGGCCGCGCCCAGGCGCCCGACCGCCGCTTCCACGGCGCCAACTTCCTCGGCCAGCTCCTTCTCCCGCTCGCTGACGCGGTTGCCCTCGGAAAAATACGTGGAGCCAAACAGCTTGGCCGCCGACAGCCCCCCGTCGGCGCCCTCGACGTACGCGCGGACGGTGTCGCGCCAGGCGCCGTCATTGGTGGGTGACGTCGGGGCCAGCACCGGGCCGACCGCCCCGAGTGCCGCCACCGCCGCGGTGATGCGGGGCTTGTACCGCCGGGCGGCGGTCAGCTTGGTCGAGTACTTGCCTGTGCGGTCGGCCGTAGCGGGAAGAGGGAGGGCGAGCGAGGTAGTGGCGGCGGCGGTAATCGCGGCGGCGGCAGCGGCGAGGGTGGAGCGGCGGGAGACGTTGGTGGCGGGTTGGGGAGGCGGGGGGGATCGGGAAGGGGAAGGGGATGCCGCACACACGAGTGCCGCTGCCGCCCGCCGCGGCAAGCGAGCGGTTGGGAGTGTAGCCCCAACAAATGCCATGGTGTATAGTTTTGAAGAGGTAGAAGATGAGAAAGGAAAGAGGCGGTCGAAGGAACAAGACCTCGGGCAGGTGGCGCAGTGCGATGGTCACTGCCACAGCGGAGATACCCTGGAGATGCGACCATCTGATTGGCTAGGATCAATGAAGACACGAAAAGAGAAGAACATACAGTATTCAACTCCCGGGCCACTGACCTCGACAACCCGATTCTCTTCCAGCCTGAAACGGCGCGGCTACGGCGCTCCTGCCAAACCACGTGCGCTGACTCCAGCTCACAGCTCAAAATTCGTTCGGGGCGGCGGCGTCGTAGCAGTCGCCCGCCGCCGATCCCGGCGTCGTCACCGCTGTCGCGCGGCGCCTTGGCAAGGGAGGGGGACGGATCGGACGTGGCCGTGGCCGTGACCGCCGGCCTGAGTGGCACGGGTTGTCCATCTACAAGCGCAGTCTGCCGTACCTGCAGGGTGCGTCGGGGAAATGGGCAGCAGGACGGCACCGCGGCAGAGTCGAAAAACGTGCCGCCCGCGCTCATGGGGGCGGTCAGGTCGCCACCATTGAAGGCGTCCTCCCCGGTGGCACCCGCATGTGCTCCGTCGGGGGCGCCGTTTTCCCCCATCCCGCTGGCCCGTCAGCCACAGACAAGAACGTTTCTTAATTACTTCTTAAATAGACGAAAGTCTTACATTCACGCGCCCACCGCTTGCTGTGGCGGCAGACGCAAGAGCCACTGAACGTGGGTGCCCGCCCTCGCCTCAGCGGTGGCCGCCCCCGCAGACCCTTCCCCTCTCCGCCCCTTCCCGAGCCGGTGCGCGTCGATCCAGTCGAGCAGCGGCGCGTCGGGGCGGGAGAATTTGCGCGCAAACAGGTACGGGCTGCTCGCAACGCGGGCCCCAAACGGCCCGGCTGACGGCGGCGGCATGCCATCGTCGCCATCGCCGTCGCTAGCACCGCCGCGCACCCGTTTCCCATCCTTGACGGCCACGCGCGTGGCCGCCCGCTCTTCGGGCCCCACAAGGTCAATCGTGTTGGGGTGCTGCATGATCCCCGTGGCAACGCCGTTCACCCGCTCGCGATCCCAAAACACCGCCCGCAACGCGTGTGGCAGCACGCTATCCCGCCACGACGGTTGGAGGAGGAGCGTGGGGAAGAAGTGCTCAGAGGAGGAGAGGCCGTTGGCCATGGCCACCAGTGCTCGCCGCGCGTCGCTGGAAGACGTGGCGTAAGTGACAAACGGGCGTGTGACAATCATCCACGCGCCGCCCTTTGCCAGCAGCGCTGGCGGCGCATCGTCGGCAGTCAACGGGGGCGCGCCGTCCCTGGCCCACAGCGGATGCACCACACTGGTCGGCTTGACGGCCGTCGCGGTCGCCGGCGGGTGCGGGTCGGCGGTGGTGACGCCGAGTACCCCCACCCCCGAGTCGACGACCAACTGCCGGTAGCGATTGCGGGTGGCCGTCGCCCACTGCGCCCGCGGGTGGAGGGTCATAAAGTTGGCCTGGCGTGCCGCCACGTCGGGACGACCAAGCAGCCGCCGTGTCGCCGTGGCCGGCAGTAGCGGGTAGTCGGATGCGGAGAGGTTGATAAAGTAGGTCCACGGCGGGCGCTCAGCGTCTGCCGCCGCCCGTGACAACCTGTCGGCGGCGGGGTGGGTGTAACCTAACAGCGTCGACATGCCCTCGAGTGTGTTGAGGACGGTGGTGATGCCCCGGTAGGTGACGGGCGTGCGGTCCATGACAAGCACATTCTCCGGAAGCGCCACCTTTGTTCGCTGCGATTTCACGTTTTTCCCTTGTTGCCGCTCAGACGGTGCGCCTTCCGCCGCTAGCACCGCCAGGGCAGACCCGACCTTGTCGACCGTGTCTGCCACCACCGCCGCCCCAATCTTCACGTCAAAGTGCACCGCGTAGACATTGCCTGGATGGTAGATGGCAGCCAATAAGCGCGGCAGCAGCACCACGTTGGCCGCCGACACTTGCACAAAGTAGGCCAAGTCGGCCTCGGGCGGGTTTGGTTCGTGCAAACTCTGCGCCAACCGCCGCAGCGTCGGCTGCGGCGCCGGCGCAGGCGGCGCTGCGTCCCACACCCGCGCGGCAGGGCGGGCGCGGCGGCACGGCAGTGTCTGCCCGACGCCGGGGGGCAACTGCGCGACGGCCACCGCGTTGCCGCTCAGCCGACCGCCGTTGCTGCTGCCGCCGCCCGCGGCAGCGGGGACTGGCGGGACCGCGTCATAGGTGTCGATGAGCTTGGGGCCCGCCACCCACAGCGTGCGGCCAAGCAGAGCTGTGATGGAGAGGGCGAGTACCGCCACCAGTGGGGGTCTGCTCTTCGCCAACATGGTGGCTGGGGTGGGCGAGGGCGGGGGGCGGGAGGACGTCGTCTGTCAAGGACGCCAAGAGGCCTCCAAGAGCTTTTGGTTGACGAGGGGTGGGAGAGACGAGGAGAGTGAAGGCGAGGACACACGCGCACGCTACAACGGGCGCACCACCAACGAGGCGCGCAAGCGGCTTGGGCGGGGGTAGCAAAGCCCCGAGCGCTCGTGGCACCCCCGGACGCGGCGACAGCCAGCAGCGCCCTTGGCGCGCTCTTCACCACTCGCCGCCGACTCGGCTGCCACCACCATCCCGCCCGAGCGCGCCCAACACAGCGAGCGGCGCCGCGTCGCCAACGCGTGCGCCACGCCGAGACACCGGCGAGCGGCAAGCGCCGCGCGCTACCGCCACCCAGGTAGAGCCGTCGCTGGCGCAGGCGCGGGGCCCCCGAGCTCCACAGCCAGCTCCGCGCGCCAGCCAGCCAACCCGGCCCCGACTGGCGCTGGGTGCGGCCAGACGCCGCGCCAGTCCAAGGCGACACGACGCCCCGGCCCCCGCTTGGACGTCTCCCCCCGTTGGCCAAGGGCTGCGGCCGACAAGCCCAGCAACGGCGGCGGAGGCTGCCAAATTCGTCTGCCGCTGCCGCCCAGAGGGCCCCGACACCCAACCTTGCGTGCCGGTGGCGCACCTCCCACGCAGAGGGGCTGCGGGGTACCCCCCCTCACCCCCCCCCGGCACCACCACCCCCCGCGGTGGGTGGTCGGTCCCCGGCGCGGGTGGCTGCCGCACAAGCGCCGTCGGCTGACGAGGTGGCGGCCAAGCGCCCCCCCCCCCCCCCCCCCCCCCCCC
>ENA-ORXR01004742-ORXR01004742.1-marine-metagenome-genome-assembly--contig:-NODE-4742-length-11206-cov-3.358253_pt1 | contig 11206 bp, 5 predicted proteins | sample MGYA00237866_ERZ511479 | MGnify/ENA metagenome assembly ERZ511479 | reverse complement strand
AAAAGTGTTTGTGTTGGAGCCAGAAGAGTTGGCACAAATAAAAGAATTAAAGGGGGTAGAAAATCTCTCATCTACGTTAGAAGAAATTGCTTTTTTTGAGTACAAAGGGAGCCAGGATTTTGGGGTATTGAAAGGGGTGGATTCCAATTTTGATGAGGTGACGGGGATTGATTCTACTGTGCGAGAAGGTCAATATCTTTTGCGTGATGGCGAACGGGTGATGGTGGTGTTGGGTGTGGTGATGCGCAATAACTTGTCGATCAATGTAGACGATGACTTTTCGATGATGAGTGTTTATATGGGCAAGCGTAAGAAGGTGAGTGCATTGGGTGATCCATTTAAGAAGCGCTTTGTCTCGCCAGCCGGGACGTTTGTGATTCAACAAGAATTTGATAGTCGCTATGTTTTGACGGACTTAGATTTTGTACGCGACTTATTAGAATACGACAAAGAGATTAGTTCGCTTGAAATTAAGTTAACTGATGGAGCCGATTCCGAAGCGGTCATACAATCGATTAAAAATGTATTGGGAGATAAGATTGAAGTTAAAAACCGCTATCAGCAAGATGAAGCATTTTTGAGGTTGATGAATGTTGAGAAATGGGTAGCCTATGCTATCGTAAGTTTGATGTTGGTATTGATTGTTTTTAATATGATAGGCGCTCTGTGGATGATAGTCATGGACAAGAAAAAGGATATTGCCATTTTGAGGTCAATGGGGGCGGTCGATCAGACTATCCGAAACGTTTTTTTAAATGAAGGCTTATTACTTTCCTTGTTGGGACTTCTGATAGGTTTCGTTTTAGCAATCTTACTTTATGTCATTCAAAAATACCTCGGTATCGTTCCAATACCTGCGGGTTTTGTGGTGGATGCCTATCCCATTAGTATGCGTATGGTTGACTTTTTAGTGGTTGGCTGCACGGTATTAGCTATCGGTTGGTTAGCTTCTGTTCCTCCTGCCATTAAAGCTTCACGTATTTCACCTCTAATTCGGATGGACTAAGATGGTTTTCAAGCGATAATTTGTCATTTCTACTCTGTAAATTCCCCACTTAATAATCTATCTTTACAGCTTTTAATATATATCTGCAAATGGAAGATTGGAAATTTGATTTTGAATGGCTGAGAGTAAGACATTTGGTGAAAGATCAAACAGGAAAAGCTGAGATTCCCGACCTCAATGGGATATTGTTTCTAATTGGAATTCAGGAATTGGGGCGATGGAAAGAACAATTCACCAAAGAGGAGAAGCAAGACTTGATGCATGTCGCAGTATGCCGTTTGCTAAGTTATGACGGCTATTATAGTTTCGTAGGACGTGATGAAGATGGTTGGCCACACTGGAAAGAAATGAAACCATTAACGGTGAAAGGAGTAAAAACACAGGAGCGAATGCTGAAGGAAAGAGTGATTTATTATTTTGATGATTTACAAAAGGAATGGGATACTTACGAGGAGGAATAGGTGGGCGAAATTGGAATCGAAATCGAAAAAGTACGAGGAGAGAGCTCGCCCCGACGAACGACGGGGTTAGAAACCTTCCTCTCGGGCTCTGGTCAAGTCAGTAGTTGTGTGTTGGTCGAGCCATCACGCTTTGGGCGTGATCAACCTCTTGGCGTTGCAAACCCTATGTAAGAGGAGAGGTTAAAAACCTTCCTCTCGGCCTCCGATCTATGTCGGTAGTTGTGCGCTGTCGTTGCATGAAAACCTCCGCGGCTCAAACGATAGAAGGCATTTGAACTTGCACTTGATACTTGCACTTGAACTTTTGAAGAAAAAGTGCAAGTACAAAACTCCCTCAGTTCGAACTTTGAGCTACCTATTAGCGCTGCAAACCAACCCTATGATAAGGCTATTTTACATCATTTCAAAACCCTGCAGCACAATCATCTCCACGTCGATCTCCCGCACCTTCCAATTTTCCATCCGGTAAAGCCAATATCGCATCTACTCGCCCAATGCTTTCACGTTTTTTAATCGTGTGTCCCATCTTTTGAAGTTTATCAATCATCTCCGGGGATAGGCAATCTCGTTCGATCGATATCTGATCGGGAAGCCATTGATGATGAAACCGTGAAGCATTGACCGCCTCAGTCATACTCATTTCGTATTCAGCGACATGGAGAAAGACTTGAAAAACAGAGGTAATAATAGTAGAGCCCCCCGGTGTGCCAAGTACCATAAATAGTTTATCGTCTTTTTCTACAATAGTAGGAGTCATTGAACTCAACATTCTTTTTCCCGGAGCAATCGCATTTGCTTCAGCTCCTACCAATCCATAAAAATTGGGAACACCAGGTTTTGAACTAAAATCATCCATCTCATTATTCAATAAGAATCCGGCACCTCTTACTACGGTTTTGGATCCGTAGCTCGCATTAAGTGTAGTAGTGACCGACACAGCATTCCCCTGTGGATCAACAATAGAGAAGTGGGTGGTTTCTTCACTCTCGACCGGATTAAAAACGCCTGCTTCAATAGAGGCACTTTCTGTTGCACGGAAAGCATTAAAATTTTCCATTCTAGAAGTTAGGTAATTATCATCCAGTAAATTGTCTATCGGCACCTCGAAGAAATCACTATCCCCAAGGTAAGTAGCCCGGTCAGCATAAACGCGTCGTTCTGCTTCCGCCATCACGTGAATGGCTTCTTTAGAGTGAAAGCCAAGTCCTTTTAAATCATATTTTTCAACGATCTTAAGTAGCTGCGCCAATGCAATGCCACCACTGGAAGGTGGCGGCATTGAGTGAATGGTATAGCCTTTATAGTTAGCGGTAATGGGGGTTCGCCAAACGGATTTGTAATCTTTCAAATCCTGATGTGAGATAATCCCTTTTCCGGATTTCATTTCAGCCACAATTTTATCGGCAGTAGTACCTTCATAAAATCCTGCGCGACCATAGTCCTGGATAAGTCGAAGCGTTGTTGCCAAAATTTTTTGGACCAATAAATCGCCAGCCTTCCATTGTTCCTCTTTGACGAATATTGTTGCTCCTTGGTTCAGCCGCAGAAAGTCTGCTTTTTTGCTATTGAGCCTTTCCGCTTCTTGTCGAGTGATTGCAAAACCTTCCTCTGCTAGCTGGATGGCGGGTTCGACCAATTCCCGCATACTCATTTTCCCATACCGTTCATGCGCTGCAAATACCCCATCAACTGTTCCGGGAACACCAGCAGCCAAATGTCCATCAAGACTTAACCGTGGAATTACGGTACCCGATTCATCCAGGTACATATCCTTGTGGGCAAGTTGCGGTGCCTTTTCTCTAAAATCTAAAGCATCAACCTTTCCTTCTTTTGTACGAATGATCATGAAACCACCACCACCTATATTACCAGCTGCCGGATAGCAAACTGCTAATGCATATTGTACTGCAATAGCTGCATCGACAGCATTGCCCCCATTTTGTAAAACAGCTTTTCCGATGTTACTGGCAAGTGGATGAGCAGTCACTACCATCCCATTTTTAGCAATATCATTTTTTTTATACTTATAAATACCAGGAGAAGAGACCTTACAGGAACTTATAAATAGCAAAAAAACGAAGGACAGTATTGACTTTTTCCGAAAAGGAGCTGTGCTGAGTGACCTTGTAAACAGTGCTTTATACATAATTAAAATTATAAATTATGATTATTTTGGTATGATGTTTGAAAGCTTGCATATTGAAATTAATTAATAAGTCTTTAGTAAATAAAGTACTAAGTAAACCCCCACACTATGGGCACCCATTTTTTAAAAAATAAAAATAGCAAAACTTTACTGTTGGTCCTATTAATGGTACCGATGGTTGTTGCTTACCTCACTGCAGGCTGTACTTATTCCAAGCCATTGACTGCAAAGGAAGTAGAAATGGGTAACCTTATAACATGGTCTACTTCTGAAGAAATTTCAACTTCAGTATTTCAAGTTCAAAAATCAATTGACGGAGTCTTTTTTACCAGCGTAGGTGAAATCGATGCAGCAGGAACTTCAAGCGAAACTAAAAATTATCGCTTCCTTGATCCAGCTATCGGAGAAACAAAAGTGTTTTACCGTATTCTTCAACAAGACATTGATGGACGATCTGCTTTCACGCACATCGCCGTACTCAACAAAGAAAATAAAAACGACTACCTAATCACAATGATGGGTAATACTACGACAGAAAGATATTTCAATTTAGTCATAAATTCTAAAGCAACCGGCTTGATGACTTATCGAATTGAAGACTTAAAACAGAAGGTTCTTAAATCAGGCGACGCCAATATTGTTGAAGGCGCCAACTTATTATCTATCGATTTAGATAAACTAACAGATGACAAATATTTGTGCATCTTCGAAATGAACGAAGAGGTCGAAGAAATTCATCTGGTAAAAGGAACATTGGAACCACTGGTAGGAAAGAAATAATTGCCAACAGGCGCATTATAAAAAACGAGAAGATGACGCTTATTAATAGCTGTTATTATACAGCATTGTGGCGGCATTGAAGATTTGGTTATGTATTTTCATGGTTATGTTGTTGTGTCATCCCGAGTATTCGAGATGGCACTTTTTTTTTGCCCTATATATTACCTGGGCCCATCGAATTCAAATACTAAATTAAAGTTCTCCGAATCAACCCTAGAATCATATCACAGCAGAGCCCAATGGGCTTTAACATATCAAGTAGAGGCATCGCTTCTACGAGTAAAAAGAGCATAGTAAAAGTCCTGAAGAGACGCAACAAATCACCAAAAATGTAATCATCATAAAACCTAAAATCAAACCCACTTTTGGAGTCGTTTTTGTAAATAAAAATAATGAATCCTCATTTCATTAAATTATAAAAAAATCCATCTCATGAGAATCATTATATGCTTATTTTTCCTGGCCTGCACAAGCACCGCTTTTTCACAAGTGTTTGTCAACAAACAAGACGTCAACAAACGCTCCATTCAATATGTGGAAGTTTGGGAAAAATACAATAAAGACACCCAAAAGTTTTTTGCAATGGTCGACTACGGACAGGAAGACGATAAAAGTGATGCCTCTGGCAACATGCTTATGATGACCAATGATGAGGGACAGACACTCGAATTCAATGGCATCATTGATATAATTAATTATATGGCTCGAAATGGCTGGCAAGTACTTCACATAAAAACCATTGATAAATACGAGTCCTTTGTCATGCACCGAAAAGATGAAGTGATGCAGGCAAAACAACAATTGTCAACGACTAATGAATAGAGATATGTTATAACTGTTTAGTGTGGAGGTCGGAGGTCGAGAGTCCGAAGAACGGAGCGCAGCTTCAACGCGTATTATTTTTCGGACTTCCGGCCTCGGACTTCGGACCTCTTCATAAATCGCTGAATGAAAAATCAATTCGTTTGCTCCTAATCAGGACAAACGTTTTTTTAATGAACCTGTCAAAACAACTTCATACACAAAATGTCCTCCCCCAAGCGATACTATATAGCGACTTGCTTGCTCGTTTTCGTCTTTTCTCCTTATATTTGTTCTGAACTAATTATTCACAACCTTTAAGCTATGTACAGTCGGAATAATATATGCGAATACCTACTGCCCGTTCGGTTCGTTATTATTTCATTTATAGTTTCGGTTTCCCTTTTTACCTCTTCATGTTTTTCGGATCACTTAAATAAAGAAGTGACTGAAAGTTCAATAGAAAACGATCTGCAACCTAATGATTGGTTTTTCAGACAAAGAGCTTATCCTCAAGGGAAAATTAATAAGACAGCCTATTCTGAAGCACAACGATATCGTAAAGATTTGTTGATTAAACAAAAGGCTACCCGTGGCAATCAACCTGCCTGGTATAGTTGTGGACCTACCAACATTGGTGGACGACTTGTCGATGTGGAAATGCATGATTTGGATACGCTAACCATTTTTGTAGGAACTGCGGCTGGTGGTGTTTTTAAGTCAGAAGATTTGGGGCAAAGCTGGACGGCTGTTTTTGATGAGCAACCAAGTTTATCGATTGGTGATATTGCTATATCGCCTTCAGACCCCAATCAAATATATGTCGGTACTGGTGAAGCCAATGGCGGTGGTGGTTCATTGACCTATGATGGTCTTGGTGTCTTCAAATCTACTGACGGTGGTGAGAGTTGGGAGGATATTGGATTAAACAATGTAGGAAGTATTGGCAAGGTGGTCGTTGATCCGATTAATCCTAACCGACTTTATGTAGCTGCTATGGGTGATTTGTTTGGGAATAATTCTGATCGGGGATTATATATTAGCGAGGATGGTGGGATTACCTGGAAACATGCTCTTTTTGTTAACGACTCAACAGGAGTGATTGATATAGCCATTCATCCGGAGAATGGAGACATTGTCTATGCGGCTAGCTGGCAACGAGTCAGGCGACACAACACCCGCAAATATGGCGGCCCGGGTTGTGCCATTCACAAAACAGTTGACGGAGGTGAAACCTGGACAGAATTAGAGGGAACTGGTTTGCCCAGTTTGAATAAAGGTCGAATCGGAATCGCGATTGCTAATTCCAACCCAGATGTGTTGTATGCAATTTATGCAGATATTTCGGGAGATTATAAAAACATATACAAGTCACTAAATGCAGGAGAAAGTTGGGAAGAAGTTCCAGCGCCACCACTAAATTGGCTTTATGCGACCTATGGCTGGTGGTTCGGAAAAATAGTTGTAGATCCTACTGACGAAGATCGCGTATTTGTTTTAGGACTCGATCTCTTTCTCACCGAAGACGGTGGTGACTCCTGGAGTAATGTTTCACATGAGCTTGTCCATATTGATCAGCATGCTGTTTATATCCATCCTCAAAATACGGATTTGGTATTGATAGGTAATGACGGAGGGCTATATGTAAGTAAATCGGGTGGTGCGGTTGCTACCTGGGAGCACAGAGAGAATATGCCGATCACCCAATTTTATACGATTGAAGTAGACGAACAAAATCCAGAACGACTTTTTGGGGGTACACAAGACAACAGTTCGATGCGAACGATTAGTGGAGAGCCAGATGACTGGGAAATAATTTTTAGTGGTGATGGATTTGCAACATTGGTTGACCCAATTGATAATTCATTTGTTTACACAGAATACCAATATGGCAATTTAGCTAAGTCAACTTCGGGGGGTGCCCCCGGTACGTTCTTGGGCGCAACGATGGGGATCGATGCAGATGACCGAAGAAACTGGAGTACACCAGTTGTATTTGATCCTTCCAATACTACAACCTTATATTACGGCACTTATCGACTATTTCGTTCAACCGATCAAGCAGACTCCTGGACACCTATTAGTGGTGACTTGACCAATGGAGAGATACCTGGTAATTTAATTTTCGCAACGCTGACTACGATCTCAGTCTCACCTGCAGATGAAGATGTTATTTACACAGGTTCCGATGATGGAAGCATTCATATAACGACCAATGGGGGAGGTAGTTGGACTTCGATTGATGCGGATTTGCCGAATCGATGGGTTACCAAAATAGAAGCACATCCGACGAATCCAATGACCGCTTATCTAACTATTTCAGGATTTCGTCACAATGAAACTTTACCTCACGTTTTTAAAACAACAAATCAGGGCACAACCTGGAAGAGCATTCATTCCAACTTGCCGGATATTCCAGTAAATGATATCGTTGTTGATCCTAATAACAAGGGTTGGTTATATATCGCCACAGACCTCGGAGTATTTGCATCTTTTTCTGATGGGGAAAACTGGATCCTCTTTGGTAAAGACCTACCTAATGTTCCAATTATCGATATTCGATTGCATAACCCTACGCGCACTTTGATAGCAGCTACTTATGGTCGATCTGTTTATAAGATTGGACTGGATGAAGTAACCTCAATTGACCAAGCGCTTTCCGAGGACCAGACGAACCCATTGCAGGTTTTTCCCAACCCCCTAACGACTGACTCTAAAGTTTACGTAGAGTTGCTTGATTTCGATCAAATTGAGTTGCAACTCTTCGATGCTCAGGGCCGATTATTGGAAACTATTTTTGATGGAAAACTAACTACGGGAAAACACGTATTCGATCTACCTATAATTACAGAGACTGGAACATATTTTTGTAGATTAAAGATTAATCAAAAAAAATATTCGCAAACTTTAGTTTTTGTAAAATAATTTCCATTGCCTTTTATTTTTTTTGTGATAAAAATAAATCAGCATAAGTGATTGGTAAACAGTTTGCTATATGTTGTTATTTATTTTATATCAAATAATCTTCCACTAATTACTTATTCCTGTGACCTTGTGCGTACCTTTGTTGGGTTTTCAACGATCAAATTTCGATTGCATACTAAATTATTCCTAATAAAGTCTATTCACCCCACACAATCACAAAAGATTTCAAAGCTTTGATTTTGTAATCTTACTACTAACTCATCTCATAAATAACAAGCACAAGCTGTCGCGGATTTATGGGACGGGGCAACAATCTCAAAAATCATATACGAAATTTATCTTTTCCAAAAGTGAATGGCTGACTAGTTGGCCTTTCTATTTTTTTTCGTAAAAAATTTACCCAAGCAAACCTTTCCCAATTCCGAAAAAAGACTGATGCTCTAGCCAGACAACTTCAATATTTGCCTTCGTCTGTTAGTCTAGATCAGGTGTTATTAAGTAACCTTCTTTAATACTTTATTAAAAACTAAATTTTTTCTAACCAATTATATTTAATTATGAGAATTTTAAACACTCTATTCGTTTTGCTCATTAGTATTAGCATGCTCAGTGCCCAGACTGTCTGGACTGGAGCTGTCGATACCGATTGGAACAATCCGGGTAACTGGAACGCAGGTATTCCTTCCACTGGAGTCCTGGCCACAATTTCTGGTAGCGCAACCAATCAGCCAACTTATGCAGGAAGTACGGTACTCGATTTTACTATTCAAAATGCAGGTACACTTACTTTTAACACCATTATTTATAATGTGGGTACCATTATCAATTTCGGTGGAGCTACTATCATCAATGACGATCAAATCATTAATGCTGGTTCGATTACTTTTGATAATGATGGTATCCTTAATAATAATGGAACCTTCGACAATTACGGAAGCTACGATCACGCTGCTTCTGCTATACTCAATAATGCCAATGGTGCGACCTTTAACAGCTACGGAAGTTTTAATAGCAATGGTCAAATTAACAACGATGGTTTACTCAATATCGAAGGCAGCTTTTCTAATAGTAATGGAATGACCAATAACGGAACATTCGCTATTAGCGGTATGGCTTCTTTCCCTTTTGGATCTAACCTTGATAATAATTCAGGTGCTCAAATTGATGTACAGTCCGGTGGTACACTCGACGTAAATGGTAATCTCAACAATGATGCAGCCATTACAGTTAACGGAATGTTAGCTGTTCAGTCAGCAGCGGTATTAACCAACGAGGCTACCATTACTATCAACAATGAATTGGACCTCGGTGGTATGCTCGTCAATAATTCAACCGTAACAAATAATAGTTTGTTGAACATTAGCTCCTCTGGAGTTCTTGAAAACAACACTAACCTTAATAATAGCGGAACAATAACCATAGAGATTTGCGGTAAGCTCATCCAAAACGCTGGAAATAATATTGGCGGAACGATTGAAAACGGAGGCTTGGTCTACGAAATCACTGGTACCGTAAATGAGGTTAACGGTGAGTTCGGCGAAACATTTACCGACATCAATTCTACTCCCTCACCAATTCCTGCATGTAAGGGAGATGTGACTCTAGTATTAGATGCCAATGGTGTTGTCAACTTTACTGGTGAAGATATCGATCAGGGTAGAAGTTATGGAAGCTGTGGCGCATCGCTAGTTTCTTATGATGCAACACCTAATCAATTTACAACTGCCGACATAGGGGTGCAAATAGTAACACTTACGATCACTGATAACTTTGGTGTATCTTCTTCTTGTGAAGATTTTGTATCAGTTGTGCCAATGCCTATTCCGATAGTACCTATCGATGATCCAGACATTACTTTTAGCTGCCCTAATAATATTTCTGTCGATAGTGAGCCAGGCGCTAATTTTGCTGAAGCCAACTGGACCACCCCAACTGCAGAAACGACCTGTGTGGCAGGCTCAACTATACAAGTTCGTGCAAAAGGTGATGAAGGACAAGAGAATATGGAACTTTGGATCAATTGTACTTTAGTGGATAGTTGGACGGTAGGTACCACTTACCAAAATTATACTTACAATACTACTGATCTAGTTACTGCTGATCAGGTACTGGTAAAGTTTACCAATGATCACTATGATCCTAACACTGGTTTTGATAACAACTTGTACGTTGATAGAATAAATATTGATGGAGTAAGTTATCAAACAGAAGATGCATCCGTCTTAGGGTATGGTGTTTCAGGAGTTGGTTGCCATAACCTTGGTTACCACACTGCTCAAAAATTGACTTGCAGCGGATTCTTCCAATATGGTGGAGGTACTCCTGGTTGCTCTAATATTTCTGGCATCGATGGTTTTACTTATTTAGGTGACTACAATGGTAGTAAATACTATTGCTCAGAAAATAACTATAATTGGAACGCTGCTCAAGCTTTAGTGACCGGACATGGTGGACATTTGGTAACGGTCAATGGTGCTGGTGAAAATCAATTTTTACAAAATAATATAGTAGCTTCCGTAGCATGGATCGGTTATAACGATATCGCAAGCGAAGGTAACTTCGTATGGTCCAATGGTGAGACTCCTGGCTATATCAACTGGGATTTAGATGAACCAAACAACTATAATAATTCAGATGGCTCTGTATTTTTACAGTCCACAGGTTTATGGCGCGATAGACCAACATCCGATTCATATGAAGTGATAATGGAAATCCCTTGCTGTGCTGAATCAATTGCTTGCACTGCTATTGCAGACAATATTTCTGGTTTCTCTTTATTAGGAGAATACAACAACAGTAAATACTATGTATCAAATGCTGCTGCTACCTGGACCGCTGCTAATGTAGCTGCCTCAAATAATGGAGGCCACTTAACATCAATATCCAGCCAGGGTGAGAATGACTTTATTCAAAATGCCATCAACCCAGCTTCAGGATCGATATGGACTGGCCTTAATACAGTTTACTCCCAAGGAGTATTTAATTGGATTAATGGCGAATCAGTCAGTTACACAAACTGGCAATCCGGAGAGCCTAATAGTAATGGAATTGATAATGCTGCCCGTATGAAAAAGGCAACAGGTGAGT
>ENA-ORXR01004741-ORXR01004741.1-marine-metagenome-genome-assembly--contig:-NODE-4741-length-11207-cov-13.629919_pt1 | contig 11207 bp, 11 predicted proteins | sample MGYA00237866_ERZ511479 | MGnify/ENA metagenome assembly ERZ511479 | reverse complement strand
CCCATTTGCGCGGACCAGAGGGCGGCGGCGAGTGAACCGCCTAGGCGGTCATCGGCGTTGGAGCCGTCGATGCGGCCAATAAAGCTCTTCCGGCTCGCGCCCATCAGGATGGGGAAACCCAGCGCTTTGAACTGATCGAGATGACGCAATATGGCGAGGTTATCTTCTTGGCGTTTCCCAAACCCAATCCCCGGATCTAGCGTTATGGCGGAGCGCTCCACCCCCGCCTCGCAGATTTTTTCCACGCGCCGCTTTAACCAATCCAGAAGGTCCGGCACGACATCGGCATAAGTCGGATTATCTTGCATGTCTTCAGGCTGCCCCTGCGCATGCATCAGGATAACGGGACAAGCTAAGTCAGCCGCTACCTCTGGCGAGTTTTCATCAAACCCAAGCCCCGACACATCATTCCAAATATCAGCGCCGACGAAAATCGCGCGCTCCGCCACCTCAGACCGGCGCGTATCAATCGAAATGAGAACATCCTCGTCATGATCTTTGGTGGCCGCGCGTATGGCCTTGATAACGGGAATTGTGCGGCGGATTTCTTCATGCAGCTCTACAGGTTCAGCGCCGGGCCGCGTGCTCTCTCCGCCAATGTCAATAATATCCGCCCCGTCATCGATAAGGCGCAAGGCCTGTTTTACAGCCAGCTCCGCCGTTTCATATTGTCCGCCATCAGAAAAACTATCCGGCGTGACATTAAGAATGCCCATGATTTGAGGACGGGTGAACATAGGCGGGCCTTAATACACTGCGTCCGCCATCGCAATCATGCGCGGCGTAAGTAAGCGCTAGTAACTCATTCGCTTTAGGTGTCGCCAACTCCACGTCAGAATAATTGCGAGGCCAATCGGCATGCTTACCGCCAAGGTAAAAAATGGCCAGAGCTGCGCAAGGCGGGCACCGTGGGCCAAATTTTCGACTATCGGAATCCAAGGAATAATAGAGCCAATCACTGAAACGGTAATGGCGTAACCCATAGTCATATATCCGAGTTTTGTTCTCCTCTCACTCCAAGGCCCGGAACGACGTTCAACCTCGAACGCCCGGACATCGACGTCGAATGCAGCCGCAAGAGCTTTCCATGTCTCCAGCGAACCGCCGCCGCTTCGTTCGATACGCTGGATTGTCCGTGTACTGACACCTGATGCGGCCGCCAAATCTTCCTGCGTCCAAAAATTATCGCGGCGCAGGTTTATCAGAATTTTTGCGTCAAAAGTCGGTTTCATACCTTAACCTTAAACGAAAACGGGCGTCTGCCACCACGACAAACGCCCGCCAAAACAAATTTAAGTCCTGCGTTACTCAGAAATATCTTTCGCCGTTGCCGTTCCGCCGATCGGTTTTGGCTTGCGGGTAGTTGGCACTGCGGAGACTGCGGGTTTACCGCCGCCGCCATCCGGGCGTTTCGGCTTTGTATCATCGTCAAGCAAGGCTTTGATTTCATCGCCTGAGAGAGTCTCATATTCGAGAAGCGCTTCGGCGAGTTTGACCCAATCCTTCTTTTTCTTTTTCAGGATTTTCAAAGCTGTCTCATGCGCTTCGGTGATGAAACGTTTGATTTCGGACTCAATCAGTTTTGCGGTGTCGGGCGAAATCGCCGAGCCGCGTCCAATACCCGGCACGAAGGAGTTACTATCCTTATGCTTATAGGCAATCGGACCAATTTCATCAGACAGACCCCACTCAGTTACCATCGCTGTTGCGATGCGCGTAACTTGCTCAATGTCTGAACTCGCACCGGAGGTTACGCGGTCATATCCAAAGTGAAGCTCTTCCGCCGCCCGGCCACCCATAGCCATAGCCATGCGCGCAATCATCTCTTGGCGGGATTGTGAAATTTGATCCCGTTCAGGAAGATACTGGACCATGCCAAGCGCACGGCCTCTCGGAATTATTGTGGCTTTGTGGATAGGCAAGCTACCAACCATGTTCAAACCGACGATCGCATGGCCAGCTTCGTGGTAAGCTGTGTTCTCACGCTCTTCATCCGTCATGGATAAGGTGCGGCGTTCAGCCCCCATGAGAACTTTGTCACGCGCATCTTCAAATTCACGCTGAGTGATTTTAAGCTTATTGCGACGTGCCGACAAAAGAGCGGCTTCATTCACAAGGTTCATCAAATCCGCACCGGAAAATCCTGGCGTTCCGCGTGCGATATATTTCACGTTCACATCAGCAGCAATTGGCTTGCCCTTCATATGAACTTCGAGAATTTTCTCGCGGCCTTGAATATCAGGATATGGCACTTCGATCTGGCGGTCGAAACGGCCCGGACGCAACAGCGCTTTATCGAGCACATCGGGGCGGTTTGTCGCCGCGATGATGATAATCCCTTCGTCGCCTTCAAAGCCGTCCATCTCTACGAGGAGTTGGTTCAAGGTTTGCTCGCGCTCTTCATGGCCGCCCGATGTGCCGACACCGCGATGACGTCCGACCGCATCGATCTCGTCAATGAAGATAATGCACGGCGCTTGCTTGCGCGCTTCCGCGAACATTTCGCGCACGCGGCTCGCGCCGACACCGACAAACATTTCGACAAAGTCAGAACCTGAAATCGTATAGAACGGAACACCCGCCTCGCCCGCAACAGCGCGCGCGAGTAGCGTTTTACCCGTACCGGGGGGACCCACAAGCAATGCGCCCGTTGGAATTTTTGCGCCGAGGCGCGTAAAGCGCGTCGGGTCTTGCAAAAATTGGACGACCTCTTGCAGATCTTCTTTGGCCGCTTCAACGCCCGCCACGTCATCAAATGTCTTTCGCTGGTTATTTTCAGTTAGAAGCTTGGCTTTCGACTTACCGAAATTCATCGCGCCGCCACGTCCGCCGCCTTGCATGTTGCGGAAGAATAACAGGAATAGTCCTGCGATTAAGAGAATTGGCAACAAACCGATCAGCATGCCGCCGAGGACGGATTGCTGCTTCTGCTGCTCAAACTCATAAGGGATGTCAGAGCCTTCGAAGATTTCATCTGAATCGAGATTATACGGTCCGATGTTCGTTCTATAGGTCTCACCATTATTAAGCGTGCCTGTAATCACGCCGCGCTCGACATCAATATTCGCAGACTTAACTTCGCCCGCCTGAACTTTTTGCTCAAGTACGGAATAGGTCAGCTCATCACTGGTTTGGGACGTCATCGGCGAATTACTGGCGGCAATCATGGCCAGCAATAGAGCAATAACGATGCCCCAAACGATGAAATTGCGAGTATTGGCGTTCTTCATGAAGTTTAGGCCTTTATTGGTACAGGTTCGGTGTTGCTTAACATATGGTGCGGCGCGCGACAAAATAAAGCTGCAAACTGCACTGGATTATATACGGCTCAGATCGATACAGGGTGTAACGCTTTATACAGACCTTGCAATCGTGACGCCGAAGCGGCGTGCGAGACCAAATATTTTGTATCGCACGCGCCATAGGCCACAGGCTCGCCGCCTAGAAAATAGACAGGCAAGCTCTCCCTCACCTCTTTCGGAAGCTCAAAAAGCGTTTTAAATTCAGGTAATTGACGCAGTTTTTGCAAATGCCCCGCCCCGAGATCGACCTCTACGCCGTCCGTCCTCGCCTGGCAAAAAAAACGTCCGTCCCAAAGCGTATGCGCGCCCTTTTTAAGATTAAGCCGCCGAAGTCGGGATGTGGCGTCCCGGCCTGTGACTGCGACTCTATCCCGCAGAAACACAAAACTGTGTGACCCGCCGTGCGGGGCGTCCCGATTCTTTCGCACCACCCAGGCCCCGCCCAAGGTCGCAGATTTAAAGCCGGGCGATTCCATGTCCTTGCAGAGACGAGCCCGTTTCGCCGCGTCAATCGGACCGCCTCTTCCGCTAACGGCGTTGAGAATATGCAGCAACACTTCCGGCGGCGGTATGGTATTAGTTTCGATATAATTTTGTCCCGAAATTCTTGCGTGTCGTTTGAGCCAAGTGCCATCTGTCGCGCGTTCAGCTGTCAGGCGGGTGCGCATTTGTTTTTGTTGAGCCAATAAATCCGCGCGCAAGGCCGGATCAGCAGCTAAGGCTTGCCGCGCGCGAATACGTGCGAAATCTGTATTCTCATTCGACGGATCTTCGACGAAGCTCAGACCGTGCCGCGCATTATAGTCTCTCAACTCCTGTCGGGATTTGCTCAGCCAAGGCCGGTGTAGCGTCACGCCCGCCAAAGCCGGCCAAAGCGGCGCGTAAGCGTCTTCCGGCATACCCGCCAATCCGCGCCATCCTGTTTGGCGGTCCAGCCGCATCAATAGAGTCTCGGCCTGATCATCCGCCGTGTGCGCCGTTAAAAGATGTTCAATCCCCGCCTCGCGGCAAAGCTGCCCCAGCGCTGCGTAGCGATAAACTCTGGCTTTGGCCTGGATCCCGGTGGTTATACCCTTATGTTGCCAGCGCATGATGCGGGCTTCATAGCCCAATGCGCGAGCTGTCTCCGCCGCCCCTTCTGCTTCGATTGCACTGCTCTCTCGCAAGGCGTGGTCAATAATGAAAGCATGTTTGATATTCGGGTTGTCGCGGCCCGCGTGGAGCATCGCCGTGCTATCGCCGCCGCCGGAGAACGCAATTGCGGCACGCAACGAAAAAACCGGGACGCGGCTCGTTGGGATACCCGGCTCTAGCACCCGGCGCGCGCAGCTTCCAATCTGGCTTTATCTTTCACTGCAGAAGACGCGTCCGGATATTGGCTCGGCAGGCTTGCCAGTGTCGTGCACGCATCTTGCGGTTTACCGAGTTCGCGAAGTGCACCCGCTAAACGCACCATCGCATCCGGCGCTTTCACACCGCGCGGATCAAGCTTCATACTCGAAATATATGCGTCGGCTGCGTCAGCAAAGCCACGGCGCACATAATAGCTTTCGCCGAGATAGAAATTCATCTCTCCGGCATCGGGCGCATCTGGATTAAATTGAAGATATTGTTTGAACGACGTTTGCGCTCCGGCGAAATCACCCTCGGCCAAGAGGCGTTTTCCATTTTGCCCTAGTTCAGCAACATCATTTGACGGCGCGTTTGACACCGGCGCGGCTGCGCTATTGCCAATGACCGCTCCGCTATTGCCAATGACTAATGGGCGCTCATTAAACACAGGCGCGCCGCCTAACGGGTCCAATGGCGTCACCGGGCCTTGCGACATCGGGCCGACGCGGCGGGGAACCGGACGTGACTGTTCTTCGGCGATTAAATCGACAGCATCCAAATGAATTTTCATCCGTCCGGCCATATCCTGAATGATTTGGAGTTCAGTGCGCAATTTCCGAACCTCGGCGGTCAAGCCATCACGCTCAAACGTCAGGCGTTCCAATTCGCCGCGTAGCGCGCGCTGCGAGGCTTCCAAGGAGTCAATCCGCGCCATAAGGCGTTCAGCTGCGGGATCGCCTGTCAGCATGCGGGATTCCAGTCTCGCTAAACGCTCCGCCAAGGCCGTATTCTGAGCCGCAAGATCCTTCTTGGATTGCGCTTGCGCCGGGGCAGCCGCCAAGCAAGTTGTTGCCAAAAGCGTGAAAACAAGGGGTTTGATAATTTTATACATAACGGTTTCCAGAGACTGCGCCTTATGGACGAACACCGCCAAACTAACCGACGGAGAACGATTTGTATCTTAAATCGCGGTCAGGGTTATGACCACAAGCTTAACGTCCCATACAGAACTTGGGCGTTAACTCACGCTCCGAAGTCGTAGGTTTGTATATCCATTTCGATTACGCGCCCATCCCTCTGCATTTGACCGGGCGTCGATCGGGCGTTCTTTTCCATATGAGATTGTGTCCAACCGGCGGGGCGAGACGCCTTGGCTTACGAGGAAGGCTTTGACGCTTTCAGCGCGGCGCGCGCCGAGCGCCAAATTATATTCACGTGTCCCGCGCTCGTCAGCGTGGCCTTCAATAGTCGCTGTAACATCAGTATAGAGATTGAGCCAATTCGCCTGCCGCCTTAGAACATCACGGGCTTCCGGAGATAAATCAAATTGGTCATATCCGAAGAAAACGCGAGGCTCTCCGCCAGACTGATAGGCAAAATCTTCGGATGACCCCGGGGTAGGTAAGTCCGCTTGCGGGATAATTTCAACGACTTGCGGCGCTTGTTGAATGACGGGAGGCAATGGCGTGGGCTCAATGACTTGCGGCGCGGGCGCGGGCGCAGGTGCCGTTTGAACAACCTCTTTTACCGGGTCGGGCGCACTCGCGCAGGCGCTTAGTATTAAAAGCGCAGCTCCGCCTATCAGATATCGTTTCATCAGTTTCTCCTTCTTAAGGCGTGAAAATACTGTCGCACCCGCCGACACTAAACGCAGGGTTTGAGGCGTAATCAAGGCTGAATTTTGTCCATAAATCCAATAATCTTTAAAAATTAGATGGATAGCAGCGGAAATTCTATTGCAGAAGCGGCGACCAAGCCGGATCGCTGGACATGCCGGGTGTTTCAACACGGCGCAAATTTTGCCCCGTAAGATCAACAGACCAGACTTCCCGGCGGCCATCGACACCGCGATACTCACGCGAGAATATAATAACGCGGCCATTCGGGCTCCATGTCGGACTTTCATCCATGTAGCTGCCCGTCAGCATACGCTCATTCTTGCCGTCAACATCCATGACGCCAATCCCGAATTTACCGTCAATGCTGCGGGAGTAAGCAATCTTATCGCCGCGGGGGCTCCAGATCGGAGCTGAATATCCGCCTTTTCCGAAACTAATGCGTTTGACGTTTTTACCATTGGCATCCATCGTATAAAGCTGCGGCGAACCGCCTCTATCAGAGTTGAAGATAATTTTCTTTCCATCCGGCGAGAAGCTAGCGGACACTTCAATAGCGGGATCGGTTGTCAATCTAGAGGTGCTCCGAGATTTCAGATCCATAATATAAACATCGGAGTTCCCGTTGCGCTCCATTGTAAAGATAAGACTTTTGCCATCCGGCGATAAATGCGCCGCATAGGTCATGCCCGGAAAATCTCCGAGACGTTCGCGGCGCCCCGTTTCAATATCTAATAGATAGATATGCGGATTGTTATTCTCATAACTCATATAGACAATTGTCTGGGTGTTGGGAGAAAACCGCGGCGTAATAACAAGATCATTCCCGCCCAATAGATATATTGGATTCTCGCCGTCTTGGTCCATAATCGCAAGGCGTTTGGTCCGATTTGTTTTCGGGCCGCGTTCGTCAATGAACACGATCCGCGAATCAAAATATCCGCTTTCACCTGTTAGTGCCTCGTAAATTGCGTCTGACGCCTTATGCGCTGTGCGGCGCCAATTGTCAGGCGTGGTCGCAAAACGAACGCCGTTTAACTGCTCACCCGCAAAGACATCCCAAAGACGGAACTCAACGAGAATACGGCTCGCACTTTCCGTTTTAATACGGCCCGAAACAAGCGCGTCAGCTTTAATAACGCGCCAATCTGAAAAGGTGGGTTTGTAATCAATATTGGTTTGCGTTTCGATAAAACTGGCTGAATCGAGCGCTTTGAAAAGGCCTGATCGCTCCAAATCGGCTTGGATCACACCTGCGATTTTCGCGCCAAGATCACGTTCCGCAGATGTGGCCCCTAGGAAATTAGGGACCGCGATCTGCACCGGCTCTAAATTTCCTTTGGTAATATCGATCTCAAGCTGGGCGTGCGCCGGCAAGCTTAAAAGCAGCCCGAGCATCAAGCCGGACAGAAGGAATAAAATTCGTGTGAGACGTATCATACAGCCAGTCTTTACAGTTTCGGACGTAGGTTCAGAATGAGCTCCCGCCACACGCCGTAACGCTCTTCTGGCAGAAAATCATAGGGGGCGCACTTGTTGACCGCAGCAATGGCACTTCGCTCGGCGACCTCCCAATAGGCATTTCCGGGTGACAAGCGGTGCGACGCGGCTTGGTCAATCAAGGTTACGCTTTCGACGAATCCTCCGATCACAAGTTTCACATTCAGACGCACCTGCAAATTTTCGGCGTCAGTAGCAGCGGCCGGCATACGCCAACATTTATACATGGCATTTGCGACCAGATCGGCTTCGGTGGCCGATAAGGCACTGCCGACACCCTCCGCCCGGCGCGCCCTGTCTTCATATCTGGCTTGCGCGGTTTCACTTTGCAGCGCGACTTGCTGATTGGCCTCTGGCGCGGTTTCCCGCGTTTTATCAATCAGGCCTGACAAAGCGTCGAGGTCAAAACTGGGCGGCTCAGGCGTTGGGTCTTCAATAAGGTCAGGAATGATGTCTGCGTCTTCGACAAGCTCCGGCACGACTTCCGCCTGTTTTTCGACGGGTGCCTCTTTCGGCGCAATCTTGACCTCTGGAGCCGCCTCTTCCGCATTTTCCATCGGAGTCTCAGTCGTCATGACCTCGGGCTCGGGCTCTTCGATGACAGGCTTTTGCGGGCGTTTAATCGCAGCCGAGACATTTGTTTCAGGCGCAACGATCAGAATATCGACAGGAATGACTTTCGCCACATCCAAAGGTTTGGCTTCGGCGGAAAAATAAGTAAATCCACCAAAGACGGCCAGATGCAACCCGAGGGATATGGGAAGGCCGAGCTTAATTACCTGCTCCCGCTGTACCATCAGTTTCTGTCACGAGGCCGATATTAGAGAAGCCAGCTGAATTTACTCTGGCCATGACCTTCATAATGGATTCATAATCCGCCTGTCCGTCGCCGCGCAAATATATGCGCTCATCATAGCCATTATTACTTATCGCGATGAGCTTGGTGGCGACCTCATCCAGCGAAAATTCGGTTTCTTGAATAAAGATTTGCCCGTCGACATTCACCGAAATGGTAATGGGTTCCGTCTGAGAGGGCAGCGATTGCGCGTCTGTTTTCGGCAGCTCAATCGCCACGCCATTGGCAAGCTCATGCGCGACAATCATAAAGACAATCAACAGAACCAGCATGACATCCACAAAGGGCGTTACATTGATATCCGCGTTTAAGCCTTTACCCCTGCGTCGTCTCCGGCCGGAGCTTTTGCCAACGCCGCGCTGTATAGTGGCGCCCATCCTTACGCGCCCTTGCTGAGCTTACGGGACAAAATTGCGGAGAGCTCGTCAGAGTAGCCTTCAAGGCGTCCGCCATATTTATCCAGATCTGACGTAAACATATTGTAGAAGACCAACGCCGGTATCGCCGCAATCAGACCAAGGGCCGTAGCAAAGAGCGCCTCAGCAATACCCGGAGCCACAACAGACAGGTTTGTATTCTGGCTGGCGGCAATCGCGCGAAAGGCATTCATAATGCCCCACACGGTCCCGAAAAGTCCGACAAACACAGACGCTGATGCAACGGTCGCCAAAACCGTCATTCCGCGCTCGGCTTTCGCAAGCTCGCGGTTGATGACCAAATTCATGACGCTGTCGATACGCTCATGGGTCGCATTTGACCGGCCCAACACGCCGGAGGACGCGGAGGCATTTCGGCTTTCATTATATTCCCGCATGGCGGCGGCAAAAACCCTTGCCATAGGATCGCGCGTATCCGTGCCGAGCGCTTTCGAAAGCTCGTCCAATGTCCGCCCGGACCAGAATGTGTCTTCAAAGTCGGTCGCGCGGCGTTTGAGCATGTAGAACATCACAAATTTATCTATCGCGACCACCCAAGACCAAATTGAGGCCAGCGCCAATAAAATCATGACCGATTTCACAACCCAATCGGCGCGCATGAACAGGGACGCAAACGTAAAGCTGCCACTATGCACATCAGGCAGTGAGTTAGCCTGAAAAATAATGTCAAACATGTGAACCCTCGTTTCGGTCTTTGATCAGTTTCGTGCGTAAATAGCGCTACGTTCAGCTTGTAGCCAGTTACGCGTTTGTAAGCTGTAATAATAAAAGCTTAACCTTATCCTTAAACCTCTCGGTCAAAGAGGTGCAAATTCATCGTAATTTTGTCTTAATTTCGACGGAATCATTACATATCCACGCTTAAAGCATCGGAGATAAACATGCGAACACATAACACTCGACTTCTGGCGGCAGCTTTTGCCACAATTACGCTCTCGGCCTGCGCCGTTATTCCGGAACCCGTAGAGCCGGAAGCGCCGCCAATCGTTGTCGAAGTTCCGCCGACCCCGACCTGCTTTGAGGTGTCAGCCTTGCAAAGAGTAGAGATCCCTGCGGAAACGAAAACCGTTGTCGGCATCAGCATCATCGAGAACCCGCCCTATGATCCGATCGAGCAACGGACAGAACAGGAAATCGTAATCAAGCAAGCGGAAGTCTATTACGCCGTGATCGACCCGCAAACAGGCAACCAAAAAGAAGTCACAAACCTCTGTGACCCGACAGTCGTTGTCGGGCCTGTTGGACCTGCGCCGGGCGAACTGATTGGCGCATCCACACCCGGATAATTGGCCGGTTGATTGTTTTGACTAAAGCGGTCCCGTGCCACGCGGGATCGCCGTTCCATAACGCTGGGACCAATAGCGGCCAATATCCCGTGCATTATTAAGGAAGCGCTCGCCGCGGCGAGTCATAATGCCGCAATTTTCAAACACAGGACTCCCCTCGCCTAGCACAAGCGTTGGGCAGTTTTGATTCTTATCCCCCAAGCGTGCGACCAAATCGGCGCGAGGTTTGGCTATCAGTTGATAGATCACCTCAACACTCTCTTTGATGGCAGGATAATAGGCGAGCACGCCCCAAATCTCGGCGCATTCCGGACAATATTCCCGGCGCTGATTATCTGCGAACCCCGGCGGGAGGAGGAAGAGCGTATCCTTTGCTGTAGAGCTCGCGGTCATTAGAAATATTCCTTCAGCACGGCATCCAAGCGGCGGCGCACGAGGGCTGTCAATTTTTGCAAGCCATAATGATCGAGCACGGCGCGATAAATATCTTCGCGGCCTGCAAACTCGTCGCCGCTGCGGATTTCGAGGACGAGCGCTGCCAGTTCGCTCATAGGGATTTCCGCAAAACCGCGTGGGCCAAGATCGCGCAGGCTGACAGGCGCTTGGTCCGGCAATCGTAAAATCCAGCCGACGCTATCATCAGGACCATCGGCTTCGGGATCAGGCTCGCGCTCGACAATTATCTCGCCCGACTTCTCCGCTAATGTAACGGCGCGCTCGAACTTGCGGCGAACCGGGGCTGCGATTTTCATCAAGCCGGAGGCCTTGGCATAGGTCTGAAACAGCGACAGCGCCTGCATCGGAGCTTGATATTGCAGGATTTCAGTCAAGCCATGCACAAATTGAACCTGCGTCGCTGCGCGAGGGTCAGCGGTTTT
>ENA-ORXR01004739-ORXR01004739.1-marine-metagenome-genome-assembly--contig:-NODE-4739-length-11209-cov-11.998383_pt1 | contig 11209 bp, 5 predicted proteins | sample MGYA00237866_ERZ511479 | MGnify/ENA metagenome assembly ERZ511479 | reverse complement strand
GCCACCGGTGGGGGCGATCGGCGTCGCTGCCGCCGCCGCTGACCACGTGCTGGTGGCGGCGGCTGTGCTCGCCGCGTACGCGGCCTGCCGTGTGGGGTGCCGTCTGCAAGGGGGCTCGACGGCGCCGGCGGGTGCGCGGTCGGCGGCAGGTCGGGCGTGGCCTCTGGGGGGCTCTGGCGACACGGGTCGTGGGCGCGCGCGACGGGCGGGTGGGCGCGCCTGGGGAGGCGCTCGTGCCTCTCACCCGCAAGTGCGCGTCGGTGCAGCGGTTCTTTGTTCGCGGCTCTGCTCGCGCAATGTTATACTTTGTTGCCTTGCAGCGCGGCGTTGAGTGACCCGCACCATTGTTTATCTTCACAGAGCAACGCTTGGTGACACGGTGGTCAGGAGGGACGCGCGCGCCAGTGAGGGGAGCGGACAGCGGACGGCTGGGCGGCTGCGCTAGCCACGCTCATGTCGCAATCTCGCCTCATTGTGCTCGACCCGACCGACAACAAACGCCACCTCTTCACCCCAGCGCACCCACTGCCGCCCGAACTGCTGCAGCGACCGCGCGCTTACCACCGCCGCCTCCCACCGCTCGGCAACAAGCTGTGCCTGCATAAAGAGGATCGTGGCATCAGCCCAACATTATGGCGCAACCTCCCGCGTCCGCACCTCCAGCGCCAGGCCGTAGCACTCGACGGCCTTTTCCACGTTGGCGCCCTTGTCCCCGCGCACACGGTCACCGTACGCGATCCCCAAGTTCATCTGCGTCGTCGCCCAGACCAGCGGGGCCGCCTCCCGCGTCACCACCTCCAGCGCCAGGCCGTAGCACTCGATGGCCTTGTCCACGTTGGCGCCATTGTCCCCGCGCACACGGCGGTAGTAGGTGTTGCCCAAGTTCATCTGCGTCGCCGCCCAGCCCAGCGGCGCCGCCTCCCTCGTCAGCACCTCCAGCGCTAGGCCGTAGCACTCGATGGCCTTGTCCACGTTGGCGCCCTTGTCCCCTCGCACACGGTCACTGTACGCGTTCGCCATGTTCATTTGCGTCGTTGCCCAGGCCAGCGGCGCCGCCTCCCGCGTCCACACCTCCAGCGACAGTGCGTGGCACTCGATGGCCTTGTCCACGTTGGCGGCCTTGTCACCTCCAACACGGTCACAGTACGCGACACCCAGGTTCATCTGCGTCATCGCCCAGGCCATCGGCGCCGCGTCCCGCGTCAGCACCTCCAGCACCTGTCCGTAGCAGTCGATGGACTTGTCCACGTTGGCGCCCTTGGCCCCTCGCACACGGTCACCGTACGCGGCCCCCAGGTTCATCTGCGTCATTGCCCAGTCCAGCGGCGCCGCTTCCCGCGTCCACACCTCCAGCGCCAGGCCGTGGCACTCGATGGCCTTGTCCACGTTGGCGCCCTCGTCCCCTCGCACACGGTCACGGTATGCGTTGGCCAGGCTCATTTGCGTCCACGCCGAGTCCAGCGGCGCTGCCTCCCGCGTCCACACCTCCAGCGCCAGGCCGTAGCACTCGATGGCCTTGTCCATGTTGGCGCCCCTGTCGCCTCGCACACGGTTCCGGTACGCGACACCCAGGTTCATCTGCGTCGTCGCCCAGGCCAGCGGCGCCGTCTCCTGCGTGCGCACTTCCAGCGCCAGGCCGTAGCACTCGATGGCCTTGTCCATGTTGGCGCCCTTGTCCCCTCGCACACGGCCACTGTATGCGTTGGCCAGGTTCATCTGCGTCGTCGCCCAGGCCAGTGGCGCGGCCTCCCGCGTCCACTCCTCCAGGGCCAAACGGTAGCAGTCGATGGCCTTGTCCACGTTGGTGCCCTTGTCGCCTCGCACACGGACACCGTACGCGGCCCCGAGGTTCATCTGCGTCGACGCCCAGTCCAGCGGCGCCGCCTCCCGCGTCCGCTCCTCCAGCGCCAGGCTGTGGCACTCGATGGCCTTGTCCACGTTGGCGCCCTTGTCCCCTCGCACACGGGCACTGTACGCGTTCCCCATGTTCATTTGCGTCGTCGCCCAGTCCAACGGCGACGCCTCCCGCGTCCACACCTCCAGCACCAGGCCGTAGCACTCGATGGCCTTCTCCACGTTGGCGCCCTTGTCCCCTTCTACACGGTGGCAGTAGGCGTTGCCCAAGGTCATCTGCATGACCGCCCACTGGTCTGGCGCTTCTGACCGAGGGGCCGCATCGAGGGCTTTGCTTGCGTAACAGATGGCGCGCTCGATGTTAGTAGCGCGTTGCCCTGCAAGCCGGTCGCAGAGGGCCAAAGTGAGCCCGCGATACACGCGGTACTGCAGCTGCAGGTTCCGCCTGGCCTCGTGAGGGTCGTCATCTGCCACCGCTAGCAGTGCTGCGAGCACCGTCTCAACGTCACCCTGGTACGCCAACAGCGAGCCGGTCCGCTCACGACGCTGCTGCCACTCCGTTCTCAGCAACCAAGGCAGCCCCCAGACGTCTCTACTCCCCGCAACGTGGCGGGCCACGTTGTCGTACAAGTACCCATCGTCGGCCGTCATCCAAAACGGGTACGACCGCCTCTCGTCGTCGTCCGAGATGGCGCCCTGCCCACTGAGGTAGTCGCGCGCCAACCGCAGATGCGTGGCAACGAGGCGGTCTGGCCCCAGCAACGTCACTGCATACTCGCCCACCACAGGATGTACCGTCACGGACGCAAGGTTCCCGGTCTCTGCACTAACCTCCCAGCGCATCAGCCCGGTACGCACCAGGGTGTCAATCAGCTGCGCCACCGGGTCACGCACCACCACACATGCAGCACCCCCGGCACCGTCGGCCGGCGGCGCTCCATCATTGGCGACTCCTCCCAGCAGGGGACGCCATAGTCTTGCTAGCGCGCACACAACCACCTTGGCATTGGTGGGCAGGACGCCGCAAGCCTTGAACGCATCGCGGCTCACCTCGTCGGGGAGCAGGTCCAAACTCATGTCCAGCGCCGCCCTGACGGAAGGGGGCAAGCCACCAAAGGGGTGCGCAAAGCCGGGGTCCATCCACTTTTGCTCCAACGCGTCTACGACCACGCGCCAAGCACCACCCAGGTGCGCAATGTTCGCCCCGACAATGCTGAGCGACAGCGCGTGCCGCTCCGTCTTGTCCAGCACCCGATGCACCCACTCATCTTTGTCCGCCGCACTAAATGGGGACTCCCTCTCCGTCACCGGCCACCTCGCCGCTTTGGCCAGCACCGCCTGCGCGTCAGCGTCCGGCAGCGCGTCAATGGGAACAGGCGTGGACCCTGGGACGGACTCCACGACAGCTTGCGAGCGCGTTGTGAACAGGACGGGCGCGGCGCTCGGCACGACCCGCAGCAGCGTGTGCAGCAGCTCGCGCTTTTTGTCGAGAACGTCGTCAATGACGACCAGCTGCTCACCCGCACGCTCCGCCGAGACCGACCCCACGTGCGTGGCCGCCAAAGAAACAAAGTCGGCCTTCTCCTTCCCCGCGAAAAGCATCTTTGCGATCTTCGCCGTGCAAAACCGGTAAACCAGCGCCATCACGTCCTCGACGATCGCCACGGCCGTCGATTCCGCGTGGAGCTGCACCCAGACCGCTCCTCCCGGATACAGCTCCTTGATGGCGCCACACGCCGTCACACCCGCACAGGCAAACGACTTGCCACTCCCGCCAATCGCGCAGATGCCCAAACGGGGCGCCAGAGTGTTTCCGTCCCGCGCATGCTGCTGGAGTTTGCTGATGATGGTGTGCTCTGCGCGGCCCGGTGTCGATGCTCCAGACACGTAGGTGTGCTCATCCAGTCTGGGTGGCATCCACCGCGCCTTGTACGGCAAAAGGTCGGGTCCGGCGGCCGGCTGCACGAAGCCATTCAGTATGAAGCCCACCGCCCCATTCTGCTGCAGCTCGTCAATGTTGTCCTCGAGCTCGTCCAGGTCGCTCTTCCACCTGCGAATGGTTTCATCCGCCGTCAGGTGCCCCACAAGCCCCAACAGCGTGGCCTCCTCCACCTCCTCCAGCAGCGCTTCCAGCTTGCTTAACCGCCGGCACAGCCGCTTCTCATACGGGGCAACAAAGGCGTTCTTGGGAATCTGTAGCGTCTCGAGCAGGTGCTCGAGCAATCCATGAGCCAGCTTCGAGCACCGCTTGGTCACCGACGTAAAAAGTTCCGCGTGCTCGCGCACGCGGACGGCCACGGCACCCACATGCACCACCAAGCAGGCAACGCGCACAGCGATTCCCACAACAGGCACTCCGATATCCTTATCCACAGCGTCCACGACCATTTTGGCCACACTTGCTGCGGGTGCACCCACACCCGGCGTCGGCTGTAAGCAATGCGAGGCGGTCAGGACGGCCCGCCGCCCAGGCGTTCTCAGCAGCACAAACAAAGCGCGGGACACCTTCCCGCCTTGCGTGGGAGCCAGAAGATGCACCTCGTCGAGCAGCTGCTTCACCGCCGCCACACTGACCTCGTCGGACACACCGGCCGGCAGCAGAGACGTCCAGGAATGCGCCAAAAACGAACCCGCCGTGGCCCACGACGCGCACACGCCGGCGTCGTCGGCTTCCAGCAGCAACGTGATGCGTTTGAGGTCACGGCCGCCTTGCACAGTGCTGCGCTCCATCCCACGCACCAACAGCATACGGTCGGTGAGAACAACGTCGCCAGGTATCTCGTCGGCTGCATTGGCGACGCGCAGGTCACAGTCGTCCCGCGGCAGGCGGACGCACCACGGCTTCTGCTTGATAAAATCGACCACCGACTCGGGCGGCAGCGCCCGCGCCTTGGCCCGTGCCAGGTACAGGTTGCGGCCGAGCAAGGCGTGCAAGACGGTGCCATGTCTCAATTTCTTGACGTCGGACTCACACGACACTACCCTAAAGGTGGCCATGTTGGAAGAGACGCGTTGTTTTACTCCGTCGGGGTTCCCCACGCCGACGCCGTCGCCCCCCTTGCGGGCGGCGGCCGCCTAGAATCCCGACCGACCCGACCGCACCGGTCGATCGCCCACGCTATAAACCCACCGGCCCAGTTGACACGCTGTCGACCGGGCCCTCTCAAATCCTACGCAAGTCCCTGCCGCGGGTGCAGCCAAGGCCGCTCCGGCTCCCAGCTCAACAGGCCATGGGGTACTCTGTCGCCTCTGTGTCACCGCCAGATCCGCCGCCTGCCGGGCCAGCCGCCGCGCTGCCCGACGCTTCGACGCCACTCGAGGCTGACGGCCCCGCCGGGTCGCCCTCATCGGGCACAGCGGCGGGCGGGCCGTCGCGCGCGAGCCCGCTCGCGCGGGCCCCTCCGCCGGCCGAGCCGACCCCAGCCGACAGCGCGGCCACCACCGCGCCACCGACCGGCGCGTGTGCCGCCGCCCCAGATGTCGCGCCCTCAGCGGCGGGGCCGCCCAACGCTACGGTAGCTGCCGCCGGCGGGACAGGCCGTGCCGGTGTCAACACTGCACCAGACGCGGCGCCGGCAGACGCGGTGCCCGCAGGCGCGTTGTCAGCAACGACGTTGCCAGCCGCCACTGTGGCAGCCGCCGCCGGTGGGGTCACGGGCATGGCCCCTGAGACGGGGCTTCCGCCGCCGCCGCCATTATCGCCGCCCGCCTCCTCCGTTTGCGGTCTCGAGTCATCCCCCACGCAGCGCCCCAGACACAAACGCCACAGGCTGCTCATGGCAGGCGGGCCGGGATGCCGTCGTCACCCACCCCCGCCACGACACCCGCCGATGCCTCCCACTGCCGCCGCCGCCCACAGCCGCCGCCACCAACTGCCGGACCAGGGCGCAAGCTACTGTTCAAGCGGGGGCCACCGCCGACGGGTGGCCGGTTGCTGGCTCGTGGGTGCCGGCGCTGGAAGGGTGCCGACCCTTCTTGGCCCATGCAAAAGCCCCCGATGCGAAGGGTGCCGACGCCGGCGGCGCGTCTGCTCCGGCCCCCACCGTCGCCGCCGCAACTGCCACCTCCGCCGCCCTTGCGGCGGCCGCGCACGCAGCGGGGGTGCAGGCCGGGCGAGCAGGGAGGCCACCGGGCGCGGTGTGGGAGCGCGCGCCCGACTATGCGGCGAGCCACCCTCTGCAAGAAGGTGGGTTCACGGCAGACAGGGACAGAGGGGTCGTCCGCTCTGGACATTCTCCCATCGCGGTCCCATCGAGCTCTCGATGGACCTGCGATGGGCGAAAAAAGACAGTCAATGGGCTTTTTCTGCCCATCGGTGATCCCATCGAAGTCATCGCCGCGATGAGGTCCTGTCAACTTTCGAGGGTCTGACCGTCCCCTCCATATATAGATGCAGCCATCTTGATTGGGCAGTTGATGCCGAAGTGTCTTGACGTGTCGACCAACGTTCTGTCAATGGAAATTTCAAAAACTCGTGCACGAATGGTATTGCACTTAGCCTTACAAGTTCTCCGTCTCACCGTCGTCGTGACCACGTCTTCTTCGCAAGAACCATCGCCGGCAGCATCTGACTCTGCGTCTACAACAGCGCGTCTGGCCGATGACATCAAGCGCAGAAGTGTACGTAGAGCCGGTCGCACGTCCATGAGAGAGCGAAAAAACCAATGAAAGCACAGTCATTATCTCGATCACTCATCAGGTGTGCGTCTGTTGGCCGCACGCACGCTCCACACATTGACTCCACTTCAGTTCGCCCATGCTCGAGCTCGGCCAGGAGTCAGAGATCGGCGAGATGTCGAAGGAAGTGGCGGGACGACGGTGGTCGTCCCATTGTATTTAATATAGTTGGTAGGAGTTTCTCGAACCAACTAAGCGGAATTAACGTCTCTCCCACGCATCCTATATGTCGACGGTCTGGGTGCTTGGTGGCCACCCAATTCAGACCATCGCAAAGCCCAACAATGTCCATCGAGCAACCCTGCAGGAAATCATCAGGATATGATAACCTGAGCGATGCCAACCTCATCGCAAATGAGGCCTCGATGGGGAAAAAGTCATGACGGGACAGTCTCGGTTCCTGGACCCCTCTCGGCGTCGAGGTGGCTGTCAGCCAGAATAAATTGTCAGGACCATTCACGTTGCACAACGCGGTGATTCCATACTTCGGAAGCACGGCGGTATGGAAGATTCCTGGGCCATGGAGGAATCCACGTCAGCACGACCGGGCCCGCAAAGGTGTGAATCGACAGATTCTGGACTGTCAGTCTTGGTGTCAACCTCGCACACGGCGTGATGGGCGGCCCATGGCAGTGGCCAATGACGGGCCGCGGCGGTGTGGTGGGACCGCGCGCGGCACCTGATTGGCTGCATGAGCGCCGCCGGTGGTGGACCTGGAGGCGCCACGTTGCGATTGTGACGTGTTCTTACGGGCCGACCCTCACTTGTAGGATCCGCGTTCGTCTTGATGTTCGACCCTGCGCCTACGTATCGGCGCCGGGGGGCCCCAAGCGCTGATAGAGCGGCGGGCCTTTGGTTTGTTTTAGGCCCCTGGGCGCGCGGACGCGTGCGCCCTATGGGGGCCAGCGTGGGCACCCGTCTGCGGACCTCTGCCATAGGATTATCATGTGAGCCCCTATTTTGGGGGTGCTGGGCGTAATGTGATTGCGCCCTATGAGCGCCTTACCAGCGCCTGCCAGCGCCCCCAGCGCCCTAAGCGCCCTCGGTAGCCCCCCCACCATATACGGTTGAATCCCATCGAACTTTTTTCGATCTGCAGGGTTGGACGCGTCCGAGCTGAGCAGCGCGAGAAAGCCAGCATACTTCTCGAGTACTTCGCTGCGCTCCAGTGTTCCTCCATAAGCTGATCGAGTACTTTGCTGCGCTCCAGTGTTCCTGTACGTGGGACAAGCAGTAGTGCTGAAACATGGTCACGCGCGCAGCACATTGAGCTTCAGGTTCACACCCGCCAACGACCCCCACTGAGGTACCACGCACTGCATCAAACCGGCGGCGTCTCTGTAATCCCGTCCAGCCACGAACAGATACGAGAGTACCCTTGTTGATCCCCCGCCTCCGTCTCCATGAGGTCCTTGTCAACCCATCCGTCCGTGCGCGATCCATCAAAGTCCATGATAACCAAGTCGCCCGAGTTCATGATAATGATGTTGTCCGTCTTGGCGTCACCCCACACACGCGGGACCTCATTGCCAGCCGGACCGATCTTGTGTGCGTGCACGTGCTGCAGCGCCGACTTCAGCTGCATCTTCCACTTGGCCGCGCACTCGGGGCTCACGGACTTGTAAGTCGAAAGGGCCTTGCCCTTGAGCAGCGTCAGGAGCAGCCCGTCGACCTTTCCGTCCTGGTTGGTAACCACGCCATGAAGCGATATGATGTGAGGATGTGGAGGTAGACCGGCCAGCTGGCGCGCCTCACGCGCGAACGCGACTGAGTCACTACGCCGGTACACCTCCTTGTTGCACCAATGACTGCCGTCCGGCAGGACGACCTCAAACACATGGCGCTCAATGGCGCCAATGATGGTCAGGTCCGTCTTCGCAAACACAGGAACCGCAGGACCACACGGGTTGGCCACCGAGTACTCCTTGGACTCGGCCAGGCCCTTGTCGATGCAAACGAGCTCGCCGTGGACCGTCTTGAGCTGCCGCTTGACCGGCGCAGCCATATAGTAGTTTGGTACCGCTTGCAGCGCAGCCATTGCCTCCTCCGCAGGAATCTCCCACAGGCGACGATTGACCCCGAACAGGTGTACGCACGCAATCTCGGTGGCCACGACGGCCTTGTGCTTCTCTTTGCTACAAGAATAGTTGCCGTTGGGGAAGGCGGACAGCGCCACATTCTCGGCACAGTTATCGACGTCCTTGTTCTCAGCCACCGTCACCTCGTACTCGACGCCATTCAGTACGAAGGTCATCTCTACCAGGTCGCCAACGCCAGGGACCTTGCCGGCGCACCAAATCGTCGTCACGCGTATCGCCATCGGATGCGTTCACAGGAAGGTCAGGGGGAAGAAGGCAGAGGAGGAAGGGCGCTGGACAGCGTACGGTGCAGCGGTAGGGGGGGTCAGCAGAGGGGAAGAGTAGAGGAGGTTGGCAGAGGGGGAGTGGATGGGAGCCGAAGGAAGCCGCAGCGGCATATTCCCCTGCTGATATGCCAGACGAGGGCGCACTGGGTGACGCACACCGCGCGGGTACATGCTAAAACCAGTTCCCATTTGAGCCTCTTTTCATCAGTGCAATCGCCGTTCGAGTCTCCGATTCGGGCGAGGCCCTCGTGCGATACAGCCGTTCTCCCAAAAATCCCGCACTGCAACAGTTCCAAAAATGTTCCAAATCGGCCTCTGCGGGGTCGTAGAGGCCGATTTGGAACTCTTTTGCAACAGTTGCAGTGCGGGATGTTTGAGAGAACGGCTTTAAGTTTTAAATGTCCGCTTTGCCACAGCACAAAAGGAAGCCGCCTCGCTCAACGGGTTCGGTCGGGGTCGCGGTCAAGCGGTGGGCACGGTGTGCTCTTCCCCCTTCTTCTGGCTTTGGTTCCGCCTGTTGTTGCCTTCTCCGCACGGCGCGACAGTCGCAGTTGTCGACCACTCCACCCACCACCCCCGTGTCGACTCGTCGTTCCCCTTGCCCTCCTCGCCCCGTCCTGGGCACCATGTCGACGGCCACAGCGACCAAGCCGGCTACGGCGACCAACTCTGAAGCGACCAATGGCGGATCTGGGGGCTCCCCCCCCTCTCCCCGTCAGGTGCTGTGCCCCCCCGATGGCATCAACCCCGCCCTTGAGGCAATGGAGTACGCGGTCCGAGGTCCGCTCGTCTTGAAGGCTGGCCGCCACGCGGCGGCGCTCAAGGAGGCCGCGTCGGGCGGCAAGCCCGCCGACCTCCCCTTTGACTCGGTCGTGTTGTGCAACATTGGAAACCCGCAGTCGGTCGGTCAGGCACCCATGAATTACTTGCGCCAGGTGCTCGCGGCGATTGCCTGTCCGTGGCTCCTCGCGCAGCCGACCATCCGTGCAGAGCTGCCGTCAGATGTGGTTGCCCGCGCGGAAGCCTTCCTCTCCTCCTCCCACGGACTGGGCGCCTACTCTTGAGTCCAAGGGCCTCCCGTCCGTGCGTGCCAACGTCGCTGCCTACATCGCTGCCCGAGACGGCGGAGATCCTGCAGACAAGGACGCCGTGTTTCTGACAAACGGTGCGTCGGATAGCGTCAAGAATATTCTCGAGATGCTCGTCCGCGGCCCGACAGATGGCGTCATGGTCCCGACGCCGCAGTATCCGCTCTACTCGGCGGCGCTGACTATAATGGGCGCGCGGCGGGTGTCCTACGGGCTCCTCGAGGCGGAGGGCTGGGGTGTTGGTGTCGATGACTGGGAGGCCGCCCACGCCGCCGCAGTCGCTGAAGGTACAACCGTCCGCGCGCTGGTTGTGATCAACCCTGGCAACCCGACCGGGAAAGTTTTGTCCCTGGCAGGGATGGAGGACCTCGTCCGTTTTCGCGAGCGCCACACGCTCGTCCTCATGGCCGACGAGGTGTACCAAGTCAACGTTTACGCTGAGGGTAAGGCGTTTACATCGTTTAAGAGGGTGGTCCAGTCACTGGGCTCCCCCGTGGAGCTCGTCTCGTTCCATTCCACATCCAAGGGCATGATTGGCGAGTGCGGCCTGCGTGGCGGCTCTATGGAGGTCGTCAACTTTCACCCGCACGCGATGGATGTGTTCTACAAGGCCGCGTCCGTGTCGTTGTGCTCCAGCATTCCCGGCCAAGCTGCCATGGACGTGATGGTCAAGCCACCGGTCGAGGGGGAGCCCTCCTTCGCTCTGTACAAGCAAGAGATGGATGCAACGTATGACGCGCTGCGGTGCAAGACGGCCAAGCTCGCATCCGTCCTTAACACCCTCCCGGGCATACACGCAACCGGTCGGAATGAAACTGGACGGGCTGTACGCAAACGAGCTGCTCGACGCGACCGGCGTGTGTGTCGTACCTGGGTCGGGCTTTGGGAAAGCGCCAGGAACCTTCCACATCCGCACTACCTTCCTGCCAACCGAGGATGCGATGGAACAGATGGTCAACCGGATGCGCGACTTCCATCTGAGCTTTATGAAGAAATACGGGGCGGAGGCCGCCGAGTAGGGAGGGGAACGTGTGGGGAAGGACGGTCGAGTAGAAGTCAGACGTTTGGTGGATGAGATTGGTAGCGGCGGATGCAGGCAGGTGGAAATGGGGAGAGTTGTAGTCGAGGAGACCCTCAGAGCAAACCCGGCAACGTCGGCCCCAAGTCATATTTGCGAAACGTGGCGCAACGTGGCGCAAACGTGTCTCATCATTAAGGAAATGGG
>ENA-ORXR01004737-ORXR01004737.1-marine-metagenome-genome-assembly--contig:-NODE-4737-length-11215-cov-11.288741_pt1 | contig 11215 bp, 15 predicted proteins | sample MGYA00237866_ERZ511479 | MGnify/ENA metagenome assembly ERZ511479 | reverse complement strand
GGGGGGGGGGGGGGGGGGGGGGGGGGGGGGGGGGGGGGGGGGGGGGGGGGGGGGGAAGGGGAGGGCGGCAGAAACAGGAGACCCCCCCGTTGTCGGCAGGCGGGGGTGGCAGCGATCGGTGGCGGGCCGAGGCGGGAGGCGGCAGGCAGCGGCAGGCGGCGGCGAGCGGCACGCGGCGGAAGGCGGCCGCCGTAGGGTACGGCCGCGCGTGCCACCACGGGGATCTGCGTGGGCACGAAAGCGCCCTTCCCGGGGTAGCCGCTGTAGCCGTGGATGGCGATGGCAGCCGAAGCGGCCAGCGCCGGACGCGGTGCCGTGGACGGTGGCACCGGTAGCAGCGACGACAGCGATCGGACGCATCGGAGCACCCGACCTGGCGACCGCTGTAGACGCGTCCGAGAGCGGCCAAACGGTAGAATGTACCCCGCTGGTGTGGGGTCCACGCCCCTTCTGAAGGGGGTATCACGAGGGGTCAATGTCAAAAACCAGTGCCGCAAGGACCTGGTGGACAGCCAATAGAATTCAAGTAGCAGCATTGACGCCAGCATTGACGGAGCCCGTCAATGCTAGAGTTTCCCGTCTTGCGGCGGGGGAGATCTGGGTCCGGGCGGCTTTGGGGATGCTGTCGGCTGTTGTGTCCGGGAGGCCCAAATCCGGCCTGAGTTGCCCAATTCCGGGATATTGGCACATTGAGCCCCTCGATCCAAATACTTTGAATCGAGGCCCAAACTCCCGATTCAGCCCAACCCCATGCGGGGAAGCTCAATCCCGACACAGCCCTAATCCGGACAGCTGTCCCCCCCCTACCGGCTGCTACTTTTGGCCGAACTTTGTCATATTCATGTTTGTTGGTATTGATTCATTGATTGGTTTCCGCCATTCTGTTCTTAACGGCGTCGGACTCCGCCCTTGCCTTCCCGTCTTGCTCGCCATCCGAGTCTTCGTGTCTCCTTTGCGGTCTGGCCACTGCGCGTCATCGCCGCCCGGGGTACAACTTTGGGTTGACCCCTCGAATCCTTATTCTTGTTTGTACTGTGGTTTTGACCTTCTTCTAAAAGGTACTTGCTTTTCCCTTGTTGTTGCCACACTTGGTGGAGCGGTAAGAGAGAGGAACTCCGTAGCCTTTGGGGGACACCCTCTCCTCTGCCGAATCCTGGTGAAGAAACTTGGAGCTATACCTTTTCTAATGCAAGCTCACGTGGGCCCTGTTGGGGGCTGGGGTCACCGGCGGCTGTTGTTGCAAGTCGGGGAAGTCGCTTGTCGTCGCCCGACGGACCATGGCGGCGGCGTGTCTGAAATTGGGTTGTCGTTGAACTATCACCCCCTTCCTCCTTGCGCATGGTGGGTGAGGGAACTCGTGCCCCACGTTTTGCCCCATTTATTAGAGCCGGGATGCGCAACCTGCACGGCGAGAGCAACCCCCCCCACCCGGACTCGGAGACCCGTCGCCCGAGTTCCTCAGATGCAAATCTGCCGGACCCTATAGACCCGCCCCACGATCGACAAGAATACTCAATACAACCCGCCGAGACGATGACCGGCTCGAGCTTCGCGTCATTGACGCAATTCGTCCACAACATCGCCCATTCTTTCGCGGATATCAAGACAGAGGTCCGGGAGATGTAGGTTCCCCACTCCACCGGCTCGCCCGGGCCCGACTCGCTGCCGGGCACGATGCGGCATGCGGGAAGTACACCTGCCAACACGCCATTGCCACACGGCCGCAAACGCATCCTCAAGGCGCCAGCGGCCTCCATGGTAGTTACCTCCGCGTTGCACGCCGCGACCCCCGCTTTCAACCCCGAAGGAAGCGACCCGTCGGACTCGAGATCATGGGAGGACGACGGTTCCCATGCGGCCGATCGCAAACCGGCCCGCCGGAGGCACCAATACGTCAAGGACCAACAACGCAGCCCGGGACTAACCTTTCTATAGCCGACCCCGTTTCACTCCCGACATGGCCCCTTTTGCACCCTGTTGCCCTACGGCCGCTACTTGGACCGGAATACGGACCCCTGCTTTGTGGTCAGCCACGCCGGGGAGCTTGGCCGCCGGCGCAAGCTGCGCGAACCGCACTTCCACAGAGTGTCCGGGTTCGATGGCGCCGAGCCGTCGGCGATCTTGGCGTTGCTGACCCGCCTCCGCAGCGCTACTGACGAGGTGGGAGTGACGATGGGGGAAGCCCTGTACCAATTTGCGTACCGCCTATGCGTTGATGCCAGACACAATCTCATCCAGGAAGCCCCGGGCACGCACGCTAGCCCCGTGTGCACATCGTTCCCGAATATGTTGAACTACCTCCTCCGCCGCTGCGCCCAGGATGAGGCCTTTCATAAGGCAGAATTGGAGCTGCGCAACGCAGCCAACGCGACGACGAAGGTGAACGCGCCTTCTACAACCGCGTGCTGCGGCAAGGACGCGCCCTGATGAGCATGTACGACACCGAATAGCTACGCTACCTCTACGTCCATGGCCTGCACCCGTCGGTGCAGGCCGCCGCTCAGGTCGCGGACCGCTCGAACACTAGAACGGACGAGCTGGTGACTCTGGCCAATAAACTGGGGGACGGAGTACGCGCGGCACGCCCGAGCCCCGGACGCGCCGCTCGCTACGCCAACACTCAGGCCCTCATCCACGCCGGTCCCCCTAGCGGCGATTGCAAGGCAGCTCCTGTGCCATGGGCCGCCCCCACCCCGACGCCACCGAATTCGATACCCAGGTGGGAGGCGCTGCCTGCCGCGAGGCCCCCGCCCTCGCGTTGGTCCCCGCGGCCAGGACCGGGCCCAAACCTGTCTCCTCCTCCGCGACTGCCCTAATGCGGGCCCCCCGCTGTGCCACCCCTGGTATCCGACCTTCGACCACCAAGGGTCCTCCCAAGCCAGCTCCAGTGTCTGCGCTGCCAGGGGTATGATCATTACGCCCGGGTTTGCCCATACTACCGCCCAGCGACCGCACTTCAAGCCGCCCGCCCAGCAGCGGCGGTGGCCGACGCCCCTGCTCGTCTACCACAACGAGGGTCGTAAGTTCATGTCGAATGTACGGATGGTGACATGAATCAGGTTGAATTCAAGAAGTGAACCAAACCAAACGGTAAACGACTTGGTGGTACTTATATACAAGATTTCCCTCGATGACATTAAAGACTTCATTGGCGCCTCGTCGTTCGCCACTGGACGCAGAAACAGGTGACTCCCTCGGTCCGTCCCCACTCGGGGTTAACAGCGCTGCGACAGTTGCTCGCGGGCCCCTTTTCACGTCACATGCTCTCTGTCGGCTGTACCCCAATGTAGGCGCTGAGTACGTAGGCCGTGAGCCTCGGTGGGGGCTTCGTCCTCGCCACAGAGCGGGAGGAGGAGTAGGCGCACCCGCCGCCGTTGCCGCGGTCGCCACCGCCGTCCCCCCCCCCCACGCCGCGAATCGCGTGAGGGCGCCAACGGTGTCCAGGCCGCACCGTGTCGGTTTGCGCCGAAAGTCCGTGACGGACGGGGCAGGCGGCGCGGCGATTGTCACCGACCGGCTGCCGGGCGGGCTCGGCGGCTGCACCGCGTCGGGGGCGGCACAGCCGACGCAGTAAACAGGACAGACCAGCAAGGCTGGTGGCGACGGCCCCACCCCCACCTCCGTGCCCGGACTCGGCTGTCTCATCCGCACTCTCACAGGGAGCTCGGCGACTGCAGCAGCACGAGTGTAAGTAACTTGAGACGTGACGCGATAAGTACAATGTGCATCAAGTATGCTCCGCGCATTGTCAGGTTCGAACTGAACGCTCCAGCGTTCAAGTGATTCACGTTGAATTCCGTTCATGTTTTGTAAACCAAACCGAACGCTGACAACCCTGACCACAACGGCTCTGTCGGAAGTTGTACGCCCTTGTGGCGGTCGTAACGGAGCCAGACTCCGATTTGATGGTCCCGGCCGACAGCGGGGAGGATTCTGTGGAGGACGCTGCTGAGTCGACCGACGCCCCTGACAACGCCCTGGCCGAGGCGCTGACACCAGCGGACAACTCAGACGGGGCGCACGACCAACATTACCGTGGTGCCGTCGTCCCTGGAGCTCGGCGTCCTATAATGTGCGTCAGAGCCACTGGCTGAGTTTTCCTATATACATCTTGTATGGTCGATCATGATCCCTTCTGTGCTGATGATGGCAGTTGTGCCCCTCGCCGAAAGGTTGACGAGACGGTCCGGGCACAGCTGAACAATGTCAACATGGCCAAATTCAGGGGTGCTGCTTCCAGACGGTACGAGGTCGAGCTTGAACACAGCCTCAACAGTACAGTTCCGGCCTTAGCCTCCTGGTCAGAATGGGCAGCCGGCCCCGCATGATGTACGGCCTTCTTGGTTTTGAAGTTCTCCACGTACGTTCGTTTGCACGCTTGGCGCTTCTTTTTTTGGTGTGTGTTGTGATTGTCATGGTAGCTTTCAAGGTCTGGTGTTGGCTTGAAGTCTAGTGAGACTCGTTGTGGTCGTGATCATTCTTTTATCAGGGACTGCCCTTTTTTGTACCACTGAGTGTACTGCAGTCGATGAGTTATAGACGTGGGAGTGAGCCGCAAAGTTGCAAGCCTGGTACCCTCTTTCCTCCGCAAGTCCGCAGGTAACGGCAGCCAGGCCCGCTTCGACACGGTCACGAACACAGAGCGTGGCATTAACCTGCGCTTCAAGCACGCGTCACGTTGCCTGCAAGCGCCTCATATCCACCGTGGGTACGATCTGCCAGTACAGGAGCTCTGTTCTTCCTTGTGGGTGTAGGAACGGAGGAGCAGGACTTTCGTGTCTTGATGGGGAAATAAGGCACTTCACATTTACGGCGGCAGCAGTAGAATCTCTAAAGTTGTTGACGCAGTACGGTTTCTTTTCCTCTCGCGTTGCGGTGTCGCGCTGCCCTTGTTTTTCCTTTCGAATATGTGTTTGTTTCCGTCCCCGGTATGTCGTTCCTGAGACAACGAAGCAAGCCACGCTGACCGGCAGTGAGCACGGTCGCGCCGTGCCCCTTTTATCTTTTGGTGTTGTTGGTGTTTCAGGCGCTCCAGGCGACGAAGATGAACACCGGGCATTGACGACGGCAGTCCGCGAGCTGGTCACGCTGATGACCTCATTTTTTGTGCCCAGTGTACTGGTGGAGGTATACTGTACTCTATTGCGATCGTACTGGCTCATAAGGCGCATGAATGGGTCATGCAAACCGTCCAGCCTCTACTTTGTCCTGTGTACACAACAAAACTGCCCCGCCTGTCCTTCTATCTCCTTGAAGAGTTTTGTTTGCGGAGTAACCTCCATGACGGGAAATCTGGCTATAACGAAGAGATCCAGAAGTTTTTGAAGGCGGCAGACAAGAAGACCAACAAGAAGAGGGGGCTGTTCGTGAAGCATGTGGTCGTCAATGAGGCGGTGGCTCTAGTCCTCAAGGAGGACCAAGAAAATGAGGAGAACGAGCAGCAGGAGCAGGACGAAGACCTATCAACAGCGAGCAGCCGGTACGACTCTGATGCACCCCGTCGCCGCCGCCAGAGACGGCGGTTACAGAAACGACGCAAGTTCTCAAAGAAGAAGTCGCTCGCTCACCTGGAGAGCAGTCGCGCTGCTCCAGGAATCGCCGCTGTACTACGAGACAATACAGAGAAAGCGGCTTACACGTTCTGGAGGACGCGCTGAACTGCGACGAGATGACCCTGTATTGTACCAGTAGCAACCTGTACTACGGAGACGCCTCCGCTCTCAGGCGAGGGAGAATGCAGCACACGATTAGGTAAGCGCTCTCCTTTAACGGGGCTCTGTGGATGGACTGGTTGAGGTATCGGGGAAGGGACGACGTACTGAGGGTAGGCCAGACGGTCGTTGTGCTCAACACGCGGGCACGTAGCTGGCAGCGGCTGGTGGTGCGCCGTGCAGACAGTGCTCTCCCTCGCTCCGAGTGTGTTTTCACCAAGTACGGATGCGAGAGGCGTGGCCACTGACGGTACAGCGCGTCTCGACGTCATCAGGGAAGAGGACGTGGTGGATTGGTTGGCTGTTGAGTATGACTGGGAGGATCTCTGCGAGCGCCATGGGGTGCTGGTCATGCCTACCGCTGTGCCGCGCACCGAGGAGGAGCTGAGGGAGACACGCTTTTTTGTGATCGCTTTTGTTTGCAAGGAAGGTATGGTGGGAGACGAGGTCGAGGAGGAGGAGGGGAGAGATGAGGGGATGGAGGAGGAGGAGGAGGACGTCGAGTAAATTGTTCTAGCTGTTGCCTCTCTGCTGTCGAGTGTGCCTAGTGCCTCTAGTGGCATGGCAAAGTGGGATCGGGTACCTAAGCAACGAAGGCAACGAAGGCATCTGCGTGCAAGTTACCTTAAAGCACTTTGGCTGGTTTCTCATAATGAGCAGGATAGGGTGAATACGACAAGAAAGAAAGTTAGGAAGGGGAGGGGAGGAGCAGAGGACGGGGAAGGATGAGGGGGGGAGAGGGGTGGGGGCGGGGGGGGAAAGGAGGTGAGGCGTCGACTCGCATCGGTGGCTGGGGCAGGAAGGCACCCAGACTGGAAGCAGGGGCGTCGGCATACATAGCTGTTGGCTGGCAGTGCACACCGCCACCTCTTTAGTGATCGGAGATCTGGCTGGTCGATCGTCGGGGGAACACAGTGAGGATCACAGAGGTCCACGTATTACCCAGTCTGGCCACCTTGCACTCCAGCAGTGAAAGACTGGAGTTGATCATTGACCAGGCCTTAACCGGGTCAGTCCAGGTGGGATTGAATGGCCGTATCTGTGATATTCCCCTTCCGTATGGTGAGGCTACATCATCGATTCTAGCAGGCTCGTGCTGCAAGAATCTCTTCCGGTCGGACCGCCGGCGGCCGGCATGGTGGCAGCACGCCGCCAGCATGGGCACGCCTCATTAGGGTGGCTCTTCTCGGTCTGAGCATTACACACCGTCTTGAAAGGCAAACAGCAACGTGCTGAAATTCTAGTGGCTAAAAATAGATGGGGTCGCGATCCCATTATTTTCCCCAGCTCACGGCGTCTATGAGGGGGGTCACGGCCGGTGCCGAATCAGCAGCTGTCAAAGTTGATCTGGGGCCCCGGATGAACTTTGCCGCGGGATGGATTATGTCTTGCCCCGGCCTTGTTCTCCTGCGTCGGCTTCGGATTTCTCTGTCACAAAAAGGTGGCGTTGCTGTCGTCCTTCACGAGTTGGGCGCTACATGGAGGGTGAATATATCAGTATGACGTACACTTCTTCGTTGTTCGGGGGGAAGAAGGGGGTGGGGGGAGGGGGGGGGGGGGGGGGGGGGGGGGGGGGGTGTCCATAACGGGGGTGACCATGGAGGGGGAGGGGGTCGATGTTAATGACGGCGGGTGCTTTCGAAGCTCCCCCTACACGACAACGGACAAGGCGTATGCGCTGAGGGCGGATGTGGCCGCAGAAAGCAATCACTACGTGGTCCTCCCCTCTGGCGCCCGCCTATCAGCCATTTTGGGGCACGATGGCCACCTGACCTACGTTCCCTGCAAAACATGGTGTTTTCGCTCACTGCACACGAACAGGATGTGACTGCATAGCCGCTCCAAATGATCCAAAGAACGAAAAAAACGGACCAACGCAGCCGGAGTTATGGTTCACTATGTGCCGGAGATGTTGTCAGAGCTGCTCGCGTTGGCGAGGAGTCTACTACACTGTTGCAGCACGCGCGCACCCGGGTTCGAGAGAAGCAAAAATTTCGAACGCGTCTCTCTTTCCGTTGATCCCTGATGGAGCTTGAGGGCAGGTCAGAGCAGACACGATGGGATCTAACAAAATAAGTTCGTTCCTTTCGTACCAACAGCGCAGTTGCGCTTACAATGTGAGCAGCCTCCAATGAGGAGTCGCATTTGTAATCCAGAGCCAACCATGTGCAGCAGAGCCCTCCAGAACTCAGAAGAGCCGATACACTGTCCTTTTTGCTAGGAGTATGGGAGGTGCGGATGGAGCCCACGCTTTCGACCGCCCGGGTGGCGGCTCGGGGACCTCAGCACCGATTTCAGAATCCTGGTACCGAATTGAGCTCCCAGTACGGTCCAGAACAGCTCAAGTACGCCTCCAGCACTGTGGTACCTTTTCGAGACGATTGCGGCGCGCTCACGAATTTTCGTACTCTGTTGGACGGCAGTTTGGATTCACGCTTTCATCTAAATGACTTCACATTGGCGCGTTGTCTTGAGAGAACAGCCAACAACGTCCGAACCGAACTCATTTCATTCTTTTACCGGCTGGAACGTGGACGCACGTGACTGGCTGGATGTCGACATATTACTACTTTCCGAATGGTTGCAGAGGTGGACGAATGTAGTTACCGATCAACATGGGCTACATGCTGCTATGTCGGTTGAGATCAGAGAACGGTGGCGTTGGTGGCTGCACATTCCCAAACATCATCCGAACCGCATCCGAAATGTTGGAGTGCCTCACTGCATGGTAGAACTGTGATTGTCGTGCTGACAGCGTGGGATCGTTGCATAGCTGCAGCGATAGTGGACATACGCAGCGGGCGAAGACGCCGATCACGCCAGAGAAGAGCCCCGAAAGGACCCTCAGACACCGATCGTTAGGCCACATTGGTCCAAGAATCGTGCCTCGCGCAGATATAGCGCATGCCCTGGCTCGCCGGGCCACTGCAGAGCTATGTAAACGGCGATCACGGCTGCGATCGTCGGCGTTACATGTGGCGTTGCCTGCCGAACGGCATTCCTGTGTCGGTCGATTTGCTGCTTACTCCCATGGCCCCAGTTGACCGATCAGGAGGCAGCAACCAGTTCGGAATGGTTCGGAAATCCGAACTGGCTTCCGCACACGCGCCTGGTACGGGGAAACGGACGTCCGAACTGCTTCCGAACTTATCGGTAGGACTTACCTCTTTCGATCTAATTCGGTATACCTACATCATGGGCATGTGAGTAGATCTAACGTTGTTTTCACCATAGTTGTGGGTCAGATCCCTCATAATATGCCACGTTTCGCAATTTTCTTGTAATTTGCCCCCCAAACGGTTCGGAAACGACGTTGTTGGCTGTGCTCTGAGATCACGAGATGATATGACCGTTTTCCGGTTGAGCAAGGATGACTGGACACTTGGTCTTTTGAGATTCGTGTCTTCCTAGGAGTCGTTATATTTGAATCATTATGTGCCACGGAGGCATCTACATGATTAACTTTGGGGTCGCGCCATAAAAGTATGTTATTTTTGAGGCACATGTGGGTGCGACCAGGTGTGTGGCTTCTGAGAGATTGGCTGTAGGTGTGTGGTGTGTGTTTGCGCAATCGAGTGTGGGTAATGCCAGGGTTGGATCGAGATTAGTAAGGCTTGGATCCATTAACAAGGGTACATAGGATCCACAGTAACTAAGCTAGTCAGCACCGTAGTAGCACGTTCGACACGGTCGATCTCCATGTGGCTCCCGATCCGCCCACGTGCGTGCGGCGTGCGGGCCACCTCCGCTGGCCGCTTCCCCCGCCGCCGGCCGTTGCTCCAACCGCCGCCGCCACCCCCACCGCTGTCGCCGCCCTGGCCGCTGACGGCCGACCCCCTGGCCGGCTCCGCTTTCACCGGCGCCCCTGGCCGCGGCTTCCGCCGCTGGCACCGTCCTCACCGCTGGCCGCCACCCCCGCTGCTGCCTCCGCTCCCGTAGCTGGCTGCAACTCCAGTCGCTGGCGCCGCCATCGCTGCTGGCCGCCACCCTCCCTGCCGGTGCCGCCTCAGCCGTCGCCGCCGCCCCCGTCGCTAGCCGCCGCCCTCGCCGGCGGTCAGAAGCGGCGATCCCGGCGCGTGTGCCGTCCGCAGGGGGGCGGGCTGTCGGTGACGGTTGGCGGGTGGTGGCGGCGGTCGGTATTGGGGTGGGTGGTCCGCGGCCGTCGACTATGGGCGGGGCGGCCGAAATGGCTGGGGGATGGGGGGGCGGCAACAGCGGGGAGGAAAGGCAGAGGTGGAGTGGGGAAGCAGTTTTTATGGGGGGGGGGCGGCGGACTCGAGAGTCAGCGAGGTCGTGAGCGAAAAAGGGTCGGTGCCGGGGGAGAAGAGACGGGGAACGGGGGTACGGGGGAGATGGCCTCTTCTGACAGCGCTTCAGACATAATTTAAACGACAGAAAAGGCACTGACGACGGCAGTCGTATTGGTCCCGGGAACGAGGGGGCTCCACCAAGCAGTGTGAATGGACCCCCTCTCTGACAGTGTTCAAATCCAGTGTTCTCGGCAGATTGAGACTGACACTGTCCAAAGCAGTGGATCATGCATTTTCGCTGACACTGTTCAATCCAGTGGGTTGGGACCCTGCGCTTCACTTGCTGCCTATAACAGTTTTGCTTCTTTTCTTGCAAAACGAAACGACACTGCACACGTCCTAAAGCATCCTTTGCCCATTATATTTCACTTTTGTAGGAGACGATATGGTCTGGTCACCGCCGGGTTACACGCTGCCATCTGGTCCATGAGGGAGGAGCATACGGAATGTCTGGGACGAACTCGACCGAAACACCACATTTTCAGAGAGAGTCGTTTCTGGTGCTTTGAAGGGTCCTGGGAACGGAAACGTAGGTCCCTAGGCTTGCAAACGCCTCTTTCCTACTTTTCTCTCCCCTAAAGTTCACAGCGGCCAGATATGCCGCTACCTCCCCACGGTGCCCTGTCTGCCTGCAGGCCAAGTATTCACAGCGGCCAGATATGCCGCTACCTCCCCACGGTGCCCTGTCTGCCTGAAGGCCAAGTATCTGTGTGCGTTGGCTTTGTTACATCTCATACACTCGATAGAGGCTAAAAAGAAACACCAGGAAGGTCGTACGATGACCACGGCGCATAGTGCCCTTTCAGCCCCGCCGGCCACTACCGCAGCCGGCTGCACCCACACACCCACCACGACCAGCTGCCCCACCCACACCCGACAGCAGCGGACCATCCACCCCAACACCCGCCGCCCGCCACCCGCCACCGACGGCCCGCCCTCCCGCCGAGGGGTCGCCGTCACCGACCACGGGCGGGGGCGGCGGCCAGCGGCGGGAGAGGTGGACAGGGGCAGGGGCGACGCCAGCAAGGGTGGCGGCAGCCAGCGCCGGGAGCGGTGATAGCGGAAGGGGCGGCGACAAGAGGCGGGGGAGGCGGCCAGGAGCGGGAGCGGCGCCAGCAGCGGGGGCCGCGGGCAGGGGCAGGGGCGGCGGCAGCAGTGAGGGCCGCGGCCAGGGGCGCGGGCGGCGGCGGGGGC
>ENA-ORXR01004736-ORXR01004736.1-marine-metagenome-genome-assembly--contig:-NODE-4736-length-11216-cov-7.156657_pt1 | contig 11216 bp, 8 predicted proteins | sample MGYA00237866_ERZ511479 | MGnify/ENA metagenome assembly ERZ511479 | reverse complement strand
TCACAGAGATTTCAACAAAAACCATCGAGGACTGGGGGCAGGCGATTGGAGTGATTGGAGTCAAAAGTCGGAACAAGAAAACTACGAGTCCGCGATACAAAGCCTTTTCGGTATTTTCGAATTCAAAGTACAGGTTGACCGAACGTCAAAAAAAACGCGTGCGTCTTGGTTATACCCTCCCCAAATGAAAATGGGCAGCGGCGACAATGGCAGACTCGAGTGACTTCTTGCCACTTCCTGTACATGGTAGCCACGGATGATCGGAACCGCACAGCTTCCGGACGGTCCGGCCGAATTGGGTGCGTACGAGTCGATTCAGCACGACACAATCCGCCGAGCGAAGCTTTGACTTGAAGACTTCAACATCTTTGTTCCAATTTGAGGACCAACCCGGCAAGATAAAGGAGAGCGTGAGGCCAGGGTACTCGCTCCCCAACCTCGATTTTATTCCCTCTACGTATTGTTGCTGGGTCTCGTTCCCGCCGACATAAAGCACATGGACTGCCTCGCCGTCTTTGAGCCGTTTCTCAACCGAAACGTCGCATTCTGCTTCTTCACAACACTTGGCCAAGCAACAGTCCATCGATTCGATTACGTCGGCATTTAGCGCCCAATGATGTATCTTGTCGCGGATTCCTTGTAGTTCGAGAAGGTGCCTTGACTCAAAGTCCCCAGCGATCTGGTAAAAGATCTTCTTTAGAATGACGGTTGCTTGTTCACGCTGCCCTGTTTGCTCGTACAGTCTGATGAGGCACGCATCTGCTTCTTCTCCTCGCCAGGCGGGATCCCATTCTTTGGATTCACACAGGAAACGTGCGAACTCCTCAGAGATATCGTCGTGCCCATGGGCCGTCTGCTCCATGAGGTCCAAGATCTCACGATCCAGTTCCATCCCTTCCGGGGTATTGTCGGCCCCAAGCATGGAAGAACAGACGTCCCATTTCTCGGCCGACTTCAATGGTTCATCACGCAGGAACCTGAGCACATCGGCTCGAATCGATGGGGACTTGTGAACTCCAGAATTGATGACGATTTGCATCGCCCCAGCATCTCCCTCCTCAAGGAGATGTTGTGTGATTTTCAAGGCAAGGCTCTGATCTTGAAATGCTGCGGCATACTTCAGAGCTTCCCGCCAAATCCAATGAGGCAATCCGACATCTGACTGGAGAACCTGGCTGATGCGCTCCACAGCTTCTTGAAACCGTCCATTTTCCATGGTGGAGAGCAGCGAGACCGCGAGTCCCATTCGGGCCCATTCAATGAGCCCTCCCTGCTCGTATTGCTCTTCATCTCGATTCATACCTTGAAGAGCCCGATTGAATGACTCCGCTGCCTCGTGCGGAACGTCGGCTGCGATCAAGGTACTGATCCCTATGCAGAAGTGGGACTCCGTCGTGCCTTGCCCGTTTTTGATGGATGCCGAGAAGTGTTCTAGGCCTTTGGCTAGTGCATCACGCTTTGCGGGCAGCTCGTCCCCAGAGAGTGGCAGAACATCTTCAAGGCTTCGGAAGCCACCGGCAATGAGGCCTCGATCCGAGTGCATCATACCAAGAATCGGCGGTTCTTCTCCTTCCAGTTCGATTTTAAGACTATCTAACGATTTCTGTGCTGCGGCAAAGTTTCCTAGCCGGCGTTCGGCGAGAGCCCGCGTGCGGACCAGCCTAGGAAGGAGATATCCCATGTATCCGGCTTCGAGCTCCTGACCACGAGCGCTTGACAGTTCGAGGGCATGACGGAGGAGCTCTTCGGCCTCAGTAGCCTGGCCCTCGCGGATCAACGCATCAGCATCCCTCCACAGGCTCTGCAAGAAACCCATCAGGTACTTGGGATTCATCTTCGCAGCCGACGGAACCCAACGGTTCACAAGACCGAAGGCTTTTTGGGCCACGAGGACCGGATACACATGTGGCAAGACCATCACACCGCAGGGAGTGGGAGCACCATCCGCCAATAGGTTTCTCATGATCGCAGAGGGCGATTTGAGCGACTTCAGAAGCTCTTCCGGCCGATCGCGTCTCAATAAACCCATCAGCGCACCGTACGCATACCATTCTCGGCGCTTGGCATTCGCGCCAGGGAAGTCAAAGTTGTATTCGCGCCCCATCAAGGCGTCAAAGAAGCCCTTGTGAAAATACGATCTCATGCGTTTCTCGTCCATGTTGAGCACTTCGTCAACAAGGTGCTCCAAGTCATCTGGAGGCAAGCAGTTGTCGGTATCCATCGCGGTTGCGACGGCCGCGCTAATAAGCATTCTGTCGAGCGTAGTGAAGCTTGTATCCTCCACCATGGCATCCTCGGCTTCTCGCTCTGGACCTGACGCCTCCAAAGGTTCTTCTGCAACGGCTGGCGCGATCACATTCTCCCAATCGCTTACGGCCTTTGGCAGATTCACCCAGAGTTCGTCGCTGGTACCCAAGAGCGTCTGGAAATATAGCGCTAAAAGTGACGGTGGATATTTTGAACGGATCGCGGCAAGTCCCTTCTTGAGAGACTCAAGACTAGGAGATTCTATCTCTTCCGAAATGGCCCCATTTTCGTGGGGAATATCCTGCACATTCAGGAAGTCGGACATGAGATCCACTTGGCACCCTAAAAACCAGGCGACGATCATCGTGCGAAGGGCGTGCTCATCTAACTTACCCCTAATGGACGCAGTCAATAGGTATTGCGCCTTCTGGGCCGCAGGCCTCTGTGAGACGAATTTCTCTCTGTATGAAAGTGCCTTTGCGATTGCTGATCGAAGAATTTTCTTTGGTTCGGAATCCTTGACCCCCCAAACCTCAGTAGCGACCTGGTCTTTCAACTCCGTTGGGGTGCGACCCCAAATATCTACAAATTTCAGCTCTTGTCCAATTTTCAAAATCATAGTTCCGTGTTCCTCTTTTATTTCGCAAGATTCTCAGTTTTCCCGCTTCAAATCGAGTGATTTTTCATTACGGCCAATTTACTCGCACACGCTTACCATCCTTCCATCCGAACGCTGCCTGACTATATTTTGAGATCTCATAAATCTCAATAAGGTCGTATGAGCTAGACTTGGGATCACATTGGCATTTTGAATCTTCCGCTTGCGAACGGCTAAGGTAGTAGTATTTCGACTTGTCACCGGCTCGGATATCCATCCCATTCTCGATACAAATTGAACCACGATTCGTAATGATTTCTCGCTCGTGCGGCTTCCTGCTGCCCGGTAATTGCTCCCAGCAATAGATCGTGATTTCCGAATTGGCCCTTAACTGCCTCCCGAGCTCAATGAGACCTGCTCGAAATATATCTATGGAAGCTTGATCCTTTTGAACTACGGTATGATACTCTATTCGCTTGGCAGGTGTGGAAGAGCAGGCCTTTTCGAGCACCATGAGCAATGGCTTTAAGAACCGACTCAATTTCGGTGTGAAATGGGGATCAATAATCAGGAACTCCGAAGACGTCCTCAGGAGGGTGTGAAGCAATTTCCCCAAGGCAGGGAGGTTCCTGTCGATTACTGAGGGTTCTGAGTTCCATCTCGCATCTTGGGGATCATGCTCGGTTACCGGGAAAATCCCCAATTTAGGCTTGGATGTTGCCTCTGGAGTGCAAACGATCGCGTCCCATTGCTTGCCATTTGTATCTTCTTGCAACCTCGCAGCGTTCTGTGTCCAGGACTCCGAGGGCTCATCGTACTCCTCGTTGCAATAGATAAGAGCAGAGTTCACGAGATCCTGAAGCTGAATTTCAATTATTGTTAAGGTCCTTTCTGTAAAGTCCTCACTCGCCTCGACATTTTCCATGACAAGTTTGCGCCATTTCCGCTTTGGATAGTCGGAAATAAATTTTCCTTGCGCTGGAGTACAAAGCGCAAAGAATTTTGACCAACGCTCAAAGGTATCAAAAATTGCCGGATCGAGTGCAACTGTCTTATACACTAAAAAATTTCCCTTCGCCGTTCTGAGAAAAAACCGCTTGGCCATCTCTCCTTAAAATCACCGTCAGAGGTGATATTTATAGATGTGATCTCAGTTCCACTCTCACCTTGATTTTCCACCCAGATGACACTGAATCCACTTGGGGTCATGGTCGGCATTCCCTGCTCCAGTTCGTTGTTCGTCGTTTCTCGAACACGACGGAGAAAGCGTAACATCAAATGCTCACTGTGCGTCTCGACTAGGAGCAGGCGACCATCCTCGATCGCCGCTTTTGCCAGAATGTCTGCAAGCAGGCATTGGATGCGAGGGTGGATATGGAGTTCTGGCTGCTCCAGTGCCACGACTGTGCTTCCTGGGGCCAAGGCCGCGACAACAACCGGGATGACCTGCGAGACTCCTATCCCAACATCTTGCAGATCAATATTTCGACCGTTCGCATCCACCACTCGGTATCCAAGTCGCAAGCACTCCAGGAATTTCTCAACTGCTCTTTCCGGAAGATCGATCTCATGAGCCAGAAAATTGCGCATAAGAGTTAAGTTTGCAGGGTCGACACGTGAATCAAGTTGAAGCACTTCTTCAACGTGATACCCGAGATCAAGCTGCTCCACTGCGTCGAATATTCGAGAGCGGTCGGATGAGCTCGATGGGGCCAGCAAATGGAACCATGCGGCCATGCCATCTGACCACGCGATGCCATCTCTCGGCGCAGCTGGAGCGAATCCCCGGGGGGGAACCTTCCGCATGGGGCCAATATGCCTGAGGTCCTTGAGGATCATCGACAGATCATAGAGAGGAATGATGGCGGCCGAATAGAGGAATGAGACCATAGGGCTACCTCTAATAAGTAATCCTTCGGACGCTTGATCATGAACAGAAGACGGCCCTTCCGAGTCAACACCTCTCGAATCTCCTAGGCCAAGCGGGCTTAGATCGATTTCCTCCACTGGGATACCTATAAAATACCAACGTTGCTTTTCCGCATCGAACTCCGGTTGGTCTCCATACGCACCTACAAATTCCCTCCAATCCACCGGCAGGTCGCGACTGCCATCGTTCAGAACATCTGGCAGGCGTGGAGCCAGCGCCACTATTTTTAAGCCCCATGGGTCATCCCACAATGCCTGAACGAAATGATTGTCGTAGAAAATTTCAACTCCTAGGTCTGGGGCTTTCTCGTATGGGTGCCAACTGATTTGAAAGAGCATGCGGATCGTGGTGCCGGCCGCAGCCTCAATCCCTTCTAAACCAAACATTGGGATTGGCATCAAACCGTCGTCGTCCACCCCGATCTCCACGCCGATCTCAACCGTTCTCTCAATGTCGTGCCGGTGGACGTAATTTCGGAAATCGCCGATGTCGGCCCCCTCTTCGGAATCCCAGAGCTCCAAGCTGCCTCGGCATAGAATCTGCCTTATGAGTAGGAGGGCGTGGAGGATTGTCGACTTGCCGGCGCTGTTTGCTCCGAAGAGTAGAGTAATGGGGGCGAGGGGAATGACGACCTCCTCGTCTCCTACGCCTTTGAAGTTACGCAGCGAAATCGCCTTGAGGCCGACTTGGCCGGTGGGATCGGTGTCGTCTTTCAACTTACTTGCCTCCTTTGACCTTTACCGGATTTACCGCAACCCGTTTGGGTTTGAGAAAGATGCAGAGGTTGATGCCAGATTCTTTCCCGGCCTTAGTGGCGCGGTTGAGTTTGACCAATTCCAAAAGGCCGTTTTGAAGAGCCATGTGAAGCTTCAGTGCCTCTTCGTAACTTAGGGCGACGTTTACGGCCTTGGTCTTCTCCGTGATATTTTCCGGTTTGGGCGAGATATGATCAATCCCGGCGCTGCCGAATGTAAATGTGTTCCTTTTTGCTGCCATGATGCCTCCAAGCAAGTGGTTCAGCGTGACTCGACTATAAGTGATTCAGGCGTGTTTGTATCGACAAAATTTCGGATTGGTTCGACCCGCCATGCGAAGGTTCGGTGGCGGCGTGGATCCAACTCGGCAATAGGGGTGAATGTATGTTCCCCATGCTGAAATACCTCTGGCTCTTCGCCTTCGTTCCAGATTTTTGTGCCCACCAAACTCGAACAACAACCATCGGAGATGATGATACCGGGCGTTGCCAGTTTTTGCATTAGGGTAGCGTGCAGATTCCGGCGTTCGGGAATGGGTGACCCCGTCCCGTGATGGCCAAGAATGGCAAGCAAGGAACCTCCTTCGCCAAGCGGATTGTCGGCCCGATGCATGAATACATGAAGTGACGCGTCCGCGAACTCCTTGTGCAAGGCGAATGCACCACAGCCATTCCGGAAATTCACCTGAACCTGCCGGTCCGAATTTGGCCCGGCAAAAGTGTAGCGGTGCACTACCGGATCGACATGGCGGTACTGGCGCCGGCGGCCGGTACTATTCAGGGGGAACCCGTACCGATCGAGTGGGCCGCCTTTTTGTGTCCGAAATTCAATGGGGCTCGGCCGTGCGGAATCCTCATGATCCAACAGAATCCAGGGGGCCATGGCCGCGGCAACAGAACGTCGTTTTGTTCCCTCCTGGAAATAGCCGAAGTCGCAGAACCAAAATTCATCAACAATATTACGGAGTAAATGGAGGGGGCGCGCAATGTCCGAATATGCTGCCACCGAAAGGAAGCGGATCGGGCCCTCATGTGCGTTCAGACACTGGCCAATTGCTTTTACAAATTCCGGTTTTCTTCGGGGTAAATTTGTCATGCGCGTCCTCCCTGCGCGATGCGGATCGCGCTCTGGAGTTTGCGCCAATGGGGCCGGACTTGCTTGCGGATGGCGTCGGAGTCCATGATGCGGGCGGCACGATGGGCATAGGTGATGTAATTCTTATTGCCGTGGGGCTGCTTCGGCTTTCGGGTTCGACGTGTGGCCAGATAGGAATAGCGACGATAGAGCTTCGTGGTTTTCAGCTGGCTTAGGGGGTTGCCGGCCGCGGTCTCCTTTGTATTCGCCTTCCGCTGGGTGGCTTGGGCCAGGCGAACGGCGCGGCGCATTTTCCCGTAGTAGCGATTGAGGGAGGCATCGCGGAGACGGATGGTCTCGCCGTCGAAAATAAAACCAAGATAGGGGAGAGGCTTCCCCGAGACCTTGCCAGAGGTTGGAAATTGCACCTCCTCGCGCTTGTCTGGATGTGAGGTCAGTTGGAGGTCATTCAACTGGTCTGCGATAAGGGCCTCAATATCGGCCAAGTTTTCCGCCGGGACAACAATCATGATGTCGTCGCAGTAACGTCGATACATTCCACCCACAGCCTCGACGGCCCTATGAACCACAGTGTCGAACTCAAGCATGTAGAGGTTGGAGAGCATCGCGCTGATCGGGGAACCTTGTGGGATCCCCTTTCGTTCACGGTTTCCGAATCTGAGGAGCCCCCGGTCCCGAATTTGAGTCCGAAACTCTTGCGCGCTACAAAGACGGTGGCGGCGCTGGCGAGGAGGCCCTTTGCGCAAGGGTTTTCGGCGTAATTCAACGGCCTTGCGGGCCTGCTTCACGTCGACCCAACAATATCGTGTGAGGGAGCGATAAACCGCGTAGTGGTCATCGGGCAAATTGGTTTCGCCGAGGAGATGGCACCAGGCACGTTTCAGTACGGCATGATCCAAATTGTCGAAGAACCCTTCAATATCGAGAGCAAGGGTAACGCAGGGCCGGTTTGCTCTCACGAATTGAAAGACATCCCGTGCGATGTGGATATTGGTGCCTTGGTCTGAGCGAAATGCGGAGACGACATCTTTCAGTCCTCGCAGGGAAAGCTCATCCTCATACTTTTCCGAGAGCCGGTGGCTGTACCACGCATAAATCGCCGCGTCCTTATGTGAAGCGTATCGGATGGGCCGCTCCTTCACACTCACATGACGCACGCCTTCTTCCTTGCGATAACGCTTGGTCTTCATCGAAAATCCCAGAAATGGCAGGAATGAATGTGATGCGACCGCCTCAGGATTTGTTGAAAGCTCTCGTGCCTGAATCTCGGATAGCGGTTCGTCGAAATGCAGATAGGTGCGTGACTTATGCGGAAAGCGGAGGATGAGTTGGGCTTGGACGGTATTGCTCATGGCTTGGCCGCTTCGTGGGTTTCCAGTAAGAACAAGGCCATTGAGGCACCGACGTTCACCGCGAAATTCGCATGGCGCTTCGATGGCCGAATTTTCAGGCGGCCATCCCCATGGGCATCGCCCAGTTTGTTCCGGATGGCTCCCAAGCCACTCACCACGCCGGAACAACCGCCCAAGATTTGCTTAAAGATCTGCTCCTGATGCTGCTCGGGGGCCAGATTAAGCTCCGAAGCCACTGCCCGATACAGCACAGGAAGATCCGCTGTAGAATCGTATTCAACGATCCGATCATCTAGGATGTGTTTGCACACAGACTCGATAAGTGTTCGTGCAAGTGTGATCGCACCCTCAAGGTCCTCCGGCAGTCGATAGAGGATGAGTCTCCAAACACGACTGACGGCCTCGCTATTCAAATTGGCAAGTTGCGCCTCAATGTCATCCGTCGCGGGTACAGATGACGCCGATTCAATGTGTGAGAGCAGCGGTTCGAATTCATTCCACAAGAAGGAGCGTCGCTCGGCGTACGTGGGGAATTGGTGCTTGATAAATTGCCAGAATTGATTGGTCGACCGCTTGGAGGGGTACCATTCGGGGAGTAATTTCCCATAATCACCATGCTTGGTGAAAAACTCCCTCAGTAACAGGAAATCTTCCTGAGATGCATTTCCTCCTGTGGCTTCATCCACCAAATTATCAACGAGGGCATGAGCTCGATCGAAATCACTGCTACAATCTGACAGGATGGTCAATATTAGGTCCTTTCTTGATATACTCAGCCGCAAGGAAGGGCACTCGAACGAGCCGAGTGAGGGTAGCTGCGTCCCCCCGCCAAATTGACGGACCCTCCTAACGGATAAAGCAGGCCAGCCGAACTGGTACCATGGATGCCGTTCGGCATCCGCTTATCATAACTATGAGGTATAGTATGACCATGAAATTGAGACCATTGAGATCCCGCCTTCACGGGCTGGCGCGAATCGTTGCCGCCTTCTTCGGCCCCGTTTGGGACTTCCGAATTCGGGTTGACTCGTCCAGGACGACCCACGGTCCAATTCGCCGTGGCACCGACACGAGGCCGGAAAGTGGTTTTATAAATCACAGCTCACCCCGAAACGCGCGTTGTTGAAGGGATGCGAAGAGAGAGTCTGATTTCTCCTTCGCTTTATTAAGCTTGTCGACGAGTAAAGCGTGCCTATCGATAACGCTTTTGTATTCTTTCTGGTCCACTAGTGAAGGAGCTAGCAGTGGCGCGCCCCGTAATTGAGTCTTATTAATGGACGCTATTCCCGTCGTTTGCTTGGCGCACTTGAAGAAGTATCTCTTCCCTAGTGGGCTTCCGAGGGAGGCACTGGCAAAATGTGGAATCATCTTTGATTCATCAAAGCGTACTCGGAAGACATGATTTTGGTGGATGCAGGGATCGATTTCGCCGCCCCAGATGCCTCCTCGTCCAAGCTTGTCAGGATCTCCACCCTCGGTAAGTAATAGATCGCCTCTTTGTAATCGATACCTCTCTACCTCCGCTTCAGTTGCGTCAATTTCTGTAACTGTGTCCAGCCGGATGAAGCCAGCTTGCACGTTGGCGACACGCATATAGGGGACAAGGCGGACCGGACCGCGAGCCTTCCTCCCCTTCGTTATTCCAGAGCTAATTTCAGCAACTTCCTCGAGTGACAGAATTTCCCAGCCCTTCGGATTCGTCACGGGATCGCCGAACATATCCAGGAAGACGGAGCGGAGGAATTCGTCGCTGAGGCGGAGGGCCTCCTCTCGCTTGCGGCGGATTTCGTCGGCCTTGTCGAGGATGGCGGCGATGCGTTTTTGTTCGGGGAGGGGTGGGAGTGGGATTGGGATTTCTTCTGCGCGCCCTTTGGTCAATTTAGCACGCGTGGATCCTGTGGTAAAAGGTCTCACATCGTAGTGCTCCAGAGCCCGTGTGAGAAAATCGATATCGACATCAGCTTTTGGCCTAAGCACATGAGCGTGATTATTGACCCAAGACTTTCCGTTTATCTTATAGGCGATTTTACGGCCGGGCACCCCGAAATGGCCCCCATCTTCGGCAAGCAACACCAATGATTCATTAAAGATGAACCCATCAATGGTGCCCTGAAGGCCATTCGCCCCATAATATGGGTAAGGACCAGGAATGCGCTCTGACTCGCGCACAGGTCGTCGCTGTGAGTCTAAAAACTCTACGATTGAACCTAGAGGCTTGCTGCTCCAAGCAGCTTCTACAAGCTCTCTTCTTAACATTGGAGTTCATTCTCCAGTTTGGAAATCGAGACTAAGATTTCGTTTTCCAACTTTTTTAGATCAGACAGGATTTTCATTGGAGGAACAGTTACCTCTTCTTCGTAGGGCTCCTCATAGTAGCGCCCAAGAGAGAGGTCATATTTGTTTTCCCGAATCTCATCCACGGGCACGAAAAAGTGCGGGGTGCCGCGGTCGGACTCGGCGGAGGCATCGCGGGCGGTCCAAGCCTCTTGAAGGGCGGGAAGGTCGTTCTCGTCGATCTTGTTGCGTTTGTCGTCGAGGGAGTAGCCGTCGTTGTGGACGTTGAAGAACCAGACGTCATCAGTGCGACCGCCTTTGGAGAAGACGAGGACGGCGGTGGAGACACCGGCATAGGGCTTGAAGGCGCCGGCGGGCAGGGAGATCACGGCTTCGAGCTGATTTTCATCGACGATCATCTTACGGACGGCGACGTGGGCCTTGCTGCTGCCGAAGAGGACGCCGTCGGGGACGATGACGGCGCAGCGGCCGCCCATCTTGAGCATGCGCAGCATGAGGACGAGGAAGAGGAGTTCGGTCTTCTTGGTTTTGACCTTCTGCTTGAGCTGGGGGTCAATGTTCTCGATGTCGATCGATCCCTTGAAGGGGGGATTGGCGAGAATGACGTCGAAGTAGTCGGCGGAGGCACCGGGTTGGCGTTCGCTGAATCGGTTGCCGAGAGTGTCGGCGTAGTCAATTTTAGGGGACTCGATGCCGTGAAGAAGGAGGTTCATGGCCGCGATGCGCAGCATGGTGATGTCGAAGTCGAAGCCGTGGAACATGTCGCGCTGGATGTGGTCACGGTAAGGGTCGAGCAGGTCGCCAGGGTAGACCTTCTCGTCGGTGCCGTCCTCGTGAGTGATGGTTTGAACCAGGTCCGGGGTGCTATGGGTCATGCGGAGGTGGTCCATGACGGCGACGAGAAAGCCGGCAGTGCCGCAGGCGGGGTCGCAGACGCGTTCGTC
>ENA-ORXR01004735-ORXR01004735.1-marine-metagenome-genome-assembly--contig:-NODE-4735-length-11217-cov-21.464452_pt1 | contig 11217 bp, 13 predicted proteins | sample MGYA00237866_ERZ511479 | MGnify/ENA metagenome assembly ERZ511479 | reverse complement strand
CAGAAGGCGCGTCAGCAGGCGCCCGCGCAGAGGCGGCCGTGGGGGCGGCCGCCGACGCGGAGGCGGCCGCCGGGGCGTGGGTGGCCGCCGGGGCGGGGGTGGCCGCCGGCACCGGCGCACGGGCGGGCGCCAGCGCTAGGGAACGCACTGGCCCAGCCGGTGACGGCCGTCGGTGTGATGCCGACGAAACCTCAGAGTCGAGTGAAGCCAGCGATCGAAGCTGCGACATCGATCTAGACGACGATCCACCACCCGAGTTCGACGCCGATCTTGCACCGGAAAGTGACAACGGGCCTCCTACATCTCCCAGTTTTCAACCGGACGTATGCGCCAACGAGATGCGGTTGCCCGTGGGTCAGTTCAAGGATAAGATCGCCGATCTGGCGATGTATGCTTGCGCCGTGCAACACTATTTGACGCAAGCATCGATTTCGGATCTACTTCACCCGAGGTCCCCACGGCCAAGGACCGCACGCCCTTTCTTATGGAGCGTTTCATCGACGCAAGCGTAAATTTGGAGACGCGGGACGTCGATTGTTGCGTGAACGGGTGCCTAGCACTCACACACAAGCGCGCACAGCTGACTGCATGTGACGCCTGCGGCTCGCAGCGCTACAAATCCAACGGAAAAGCCGCCAAGAAAGTCACATACTGGTCGCTGACCTCTTGTCTACCTCAGCTTCTTGGCGACCCCGTCATTGGAACGTCCATGTTGGAGAATATGGCTGCCGCCCGCCAGGCTGCGGATGACGAGACGGACGGTGTGCACGACTACCCCCACTCATCCAACTTCGGCCACTACCGCGACAGAAAACTGCTCGACGGCGGCCCCTTTGCTATGATCAGTTTAGGGACTTCCGGCTGCCAATTCTTCCGGCAGAAAGGGTTTGAAGGCTGGCCAGTCACTGCAACCCCGCTTAGCTTGAGCCCCGAGGAACCGACGCGAAACAAGGACCAGCTGCTGCTTGTAGCTTCACAACTCCTGGACCAAGACAGCCGGTCAACCTCGATTCATTTCTACACCCTAACGCGGAGGAGTTAAACGATCTGGCGAAGGGTGTTCCTGGCCTTATCGTTCCTAACTCCGCGACGCCGGTCATGTTAAGGGCGGGAGTGCTCCACTTTACCACGGACCATCCCGTGGTGACAAGCTTTCCAATATTAAAGGAGCCAGCAGGCACGTCTACAATCTGTTACGGCTTGTCAAGGGCGTGTACGTGCCTACAAGCAGCCACATGTTCTACAAACCTAAGGACTCTTCGAGCGGAAGGATCCTGTTCAAAGTACACGACTGTACTGTTCCACGCCGCTCAGCCGCAAGCATCGCCGCAAGTGCTGCTGAATTGGAGCACGCGCGCTCATCCGGACGGTCGGTGACTTTCCAGACCCGTCAGGAGCAAGCAAGTGGCGTCAAGGGCTACTCCCTGTTCTATGCGCCCAGTCCAGAAGCGCGCGCCGCCTACCCGCACATACATCACCTTTGGGACATAGGCCCGACTGCCGAGCCCTACGACACGATGCACCCTGTGCTCCTCAGTGTCGTGCCACACTTGAGGAAGCTGTTTGCCGGTCTGAAGCTCGTCAATAAGAAAAAGGACGAAGAATACATCCTTCCTAAGACTACTGTGGCGCTGATCAGCCAAGAGCTCGCGGGGGCACGACACACTGTTACACCGGCCCAGACCAGGTCTCTGAGGAACATTGATGCGCACCACAAGTCGTTTAAGGGGGTCGACTGGATGCACTTCATTCTCTGCAGCGGAGACGCTCTCCTCGTTAGAAGGATTCCTGGTGCCTTCTACGACATTTTCATGGCATCATGCCGGGCTTGCCGTTTGCGATTCCGGCCAAGGGGTCTGGCTAAGGTGGAGATCGAGGCGATTGACAAAGATCTGAAATACTTCGTCGCCAACTACTATGATAAGATCCACCGCGGAACTGCCGAGCGCTTGCCACTCTGCCTCTCTACAATTGCACCTCTTCTATACATCGTGCCCTTGCTCTGGGCGTGCGGACCTCCTGGGTCGTCTGGCAGTCTCCGATGGAACGAAAGATTGGGACGCTTGGCAGGCTCATCTGATCGGCATCAAAACCTCACGCAAGCCTCGTCGGGAATACAACTCGCCACGCCAAAGTCGACCTGGTAACTTCCTTTGGTGAAACGTTATAACCAAGGGAGTGGGCCTACGCGACGGGAAAGTAGCCTGCGACACCTGGAATTCCATTCGGCAGCTTGACGGTGCCTGAGGTCATCGGCCCGGACTGCGCGCTAATCCCTCCTAAGAGTGCGCCTGCCGCCCTGAACGGAGCGGAGTTCGCCAGCACGCGGGCGGTGCTGAAACAAGAGAACGTGACCGCCGTTCCTCCCATTATTCTTGCTAAGAAGTACTACCGGGATAAATTGACCTCTGGCAGATTTGCCGGGTCTAAGCTCGTCGGGTCGGACTGTGACAAGCATCGGCGGTGGAACAACTTGGTACAAATCAACTCCACGTAAGAGTTTTCCCGACCGGACGGGACGAAAGGGGAACGCCCCGTCTCGACTTTTGGCGCCGTTATGCACTACGCCGCCGTCTACATCGACGACCGACCGATGACATTCGCGTATATGGAGCGTGTCAAGTCCGTCAAGGACCGCCCGGGTCAGTTTGGGTACGCAGCGGTGAAGCACGGCATTGAGTGCATCTCGGGGCTGGGGGGCGCGCCGTAGTACGTGCCTGTTGCTGCCGTGTCTGAAGTCGTGGCGACGATTGAGAGAGAGGGGCTGCATTTTATTTTGCACAGTCGGGAGCCGTTTTCCGAGGGATAGATAATTGGGTCGTTATACAGAAGTCGTCATCGCAGCCAATTTAACAGCGGAACTAAGGGAAGGATGACTGCCGACTTTGCGTGAGAAGTATTTGATTTCCCCACATCCACAGTTCTATATCCGACATGTAAGTTCAGGCCTCTCGGCTCCCCGATCTCGCTGCCGCCCTCCATCTAGAGAGCCTCTCCGCCGCACAATCTGGGAAACGAGGCCCAGAGAGCGTCAAAGGGGCTGTGCGAGGGGCTGTCCGCCACCCACGCATGGAGGGTGCTCGGAGAGGGTCTGCGTCCACAGCGTGTGTGAGGGGGATCGCCTGGGTGGCGCTCTGGGAGGGTTTGCTGTCCGCCGCCTGTGCATGAAGGGTGCTGGGAGAGGGTAGGAGGACGGGCTTTCACAGCCTGTGTGAGGGGGGTGGCCTGGCTGCCTGTGGGGACGATGTGGCACAGGACCTCCAACTGCGCAAGTCACGCAATCACCGTCGTGCCGATGCCCAGCTCGCATTCCTTCCGTCGTCGTCGCGCACATCCATCCCGACTACCCTGATCCCTCGTCGTCCCTGCCCCCCCGTTGACCCCGTTGGTATCTTCCCCCCAGCTCCCCCGGCCACTGCTGGCCTGCACCTTTCTTCCCCCTGTACCTCTACCAGGCCATCGTTGTGTCGTGACCATACCCGGTGGTCGCAAGCGCACTCGCACCGAGACAGCGACTGGGGGTATGCTTTCTCTTTTTTTCTATCTTTTACTGTTTCCTCTACAACACGCTCCCCAGTGCTCTTCGAATGCCACGTGCGATGTACTCTTGCATTCGCTCTCTCCCGTCGGGTTCCCTGCCTGTGCCGTCTTCTTCCCGCGTTTGGATTTCAAACACTGTTGGGTCACACATATTCGTTCACGATGACTGACGCTGCAGATCGATCATTTTTCTTTCGCATGTGTATTTCTATTGATTTTGCGTATCCCGTGTGACTCATCTACTCTTTTCCATCAGTGGATCTGGCCGCTGCTCTGTCGGCTGCCGCCAGCTTATCGGCAACGTCGGCAGCTGCCAGACGCGAAGGGCCGCGTCCGCCGACACCACCACCGCGCCGTCAACCGAGGAGATCCGGACGCGGTCGCCCCGAGGTCCCACCAGCCCTGGCAACCCCGTCGAGCGATCGCGTCCCCACCGGCGTCGCAGCAAGGGCGCTGCCCCCACCCCCCGCGCGGCCCCGCCCGGCGGCGTCCAATGCATTGTCGCGGGCGGCCCCTGCCGCCCCCGTCTCCAGCGGTCGCCACTTAGGCAGCCGTCCTGGAACGGCCCGCCAGTCGGAACCACAACCGGTGCAACCACCACCGAGTTGGGTTGGTGGGCGGTCCGTCCCCATGGGGGCTACTTTGCGCGCGGTCAAAGGGGCTGCACACGAGGCTGCTATGGCGGCTTCCCGCGGCTCGGCCAGTCGGCCGCCCCCACCGCCGGTGTCTTTTCCTTCTCCTTCTCGCCCGGCCAAGGTTGGGCGGCCTCGAATCCGCACAAATGAGGGGATGGGGTTTGAACTTGACTACGGCCCGCATGCCGCCCGCAGGACCGCCGCCATTCCGGAGGCGAAATCGGTGAACCGCATGAAGGTTTTCGGCTCACACGCGCTCGGCATCCCGATTTCCGACGCTAAGCGCCTGCGCGGCTTGGCCCGACGGGCAGAAGCGGATTTTGTCAAGGGTGAGCGGCAAACGTTTTGCACGCAGAGTCGGGGCGTGATCGAGAGAGCGATCACCCTGCTGGAGCTTGACGAGCCCCGTCTCGCCGTGCGCGTGCGGTCGCAGGGGGCTGGCGCGCTGCTATCGAGGACAGCCAAGAACGCGGCCGACTATGCTGTGCAAGTGGCGGGGCAGAGTCGGGCGGCGCCGCCCGCGGCTGCAGCCGAGTCGGCCGCGTCCGAGTCGCTGCCGCCCCCCCCGCCGCACCGAACGCCGCAGGCGCGAGTGCCGGCGCCCTTTCCGCCTGCACCATCAAACGGGGCAGTTGGCATCGCTGGCTCGCACGGGGCCCGCCGGCTGTCGGCCCATGAGTACCTGGCATCTCTTTAATAGTAGTAGCTAGTCTTAATGGTAACCAATGAAAAGTGCCCGTTAGTCGCAATCACGCCCATGTTACTAAAGACTAATCAGCGCTTAGTTAGCAATAGATCAGGAACTAGCTGCAATTGAGATTCTCCTAATACCGGTACGTATTGCTAACCTCCAAAAAATGGCGGTTGCAGAGAGAAGGGAGGCAGAGCCGACGACAGGGCGTAGAAATGAAGTCGGATTGGCTGTTCGACAAGCCACGATCGAACTATTGGCTGAGAGTTGCCGCCAGTAATCTTGCAAGCCAATCACCGTGTCTTGCGGGAGTCACGCAGAGCCATTGCAACCCACAATGAGATTTCCTGAGATTTTTGGGCCGCTTGCTTGGGCCTGAAGAGGGCATGGAGAGGGTTCTGGGCCAGACCTGTGATTTCTCATGAGATCAACAAACTTCTTAAGATTTCTTGAGATCCTGATGTGCGTTTCCAGTGCGCAGAGCTGCATGGGGAGACTCTGTAAGGAACTCAGATGATTCCTAGCCTTTCCATTGGTCCACGTACGCTGCTGAAGGATTGCAACCACTCTGCAACCGCCATTTTTTGGAGGTGAGCAATACATCTCTCAAACGGGGGCGAACTGCTTTGCACAAGTCATTCAGCCTCGCTGTGCTTTGACACCAGTGCTCCCGCGCCTGACAGCCGCTGCAGCTCTTTCTATTCTTCCGTGCGCAGTCAGGCCGCGCGCTTGTTAGTCTGGCATTCCTTCTCCTACCCACTGCAACGCGTTCCCTCTCCTCCTCCCCCCCACTTCCTACTGCTGGTGGTTAACTGCTTTTTGGCCACCTTGCCATAGCCATGGCGCAATGCCCCACCGACATCGCCACGGCGCCTGCCGGGGGCAACCGGAGGCTGCACCATTACCGCTGCCGAGGTCATCATGTGGCTGATGTGGAGTCGCTGTTGGCAACGGCGACGGCGGCGGGTTGACGACGATGTAGACCTTAGTGCCCGCGGGGGGAATCCCACCTCTATGTCGTAGTTGTGCATCCCCGCCGTCATTTGGCTCCCCGCCATGACCGCCGGCGAGGTAGCGGGGTTGTTGGCCGACGCCACGTCTTGGCGGAAGACCCCCGCGGCTGGCCGCAATAGGCAGTTATCGTGCCCCCCCGTGGTGTTTTCCATTCAAGACCCACCGACGTCGACGGCTGCGGCGACAGCGGCGGCGACGGGGGTGGAAAGGGGAGGGGAAGGGGGGAATCCTACGCTGGCGGCGACACGGAGGAGGCGGTGGCGCTCCTCGCGGGCGTCAACCCTTCCCTGTCCCGTGGGTGGACGGATGGTGCCAGGAGAGTCTGGTGGTCCTACTCTTTGGTACTGGAGATTTGCGATGCAAGCGGAGCTGGAAAGAACAGGAAACAAGGTTCATTCATTGAATGAACTAGGCGCTACATTGTATCGGTCTCGACGCGCTTCGCCCCACGCGCGCGAGCATACACCTGCCCACGAGACAAGAGGTGATGGACGAGTGTGAGCCGTACAAAGTCCTCACGAGGACGAGACGTCGACAGATCGAACCCAGTCAGCGAGCAAAAGACATGGGCGACCGCGAAGACACCACAGCTGCAATCGTCCTCCTGGGTGGGCGTGTCGAGCTGCGTCATGGCCCAACCCTTTGAGTTCAGCATCGCGGTGCCATTGGCCAGCGTCTGCTGCATCAATACGGCGTCGCACAAGAGCTGGATGCGGCTCTCCGCCATGTCCCGCTCCACTCCTGCCACGCCCGGCTTTGAGTCGTACATGAAGATCTTGCGCTCTGAGATGTCGACCACCGCCGACACCCAATGCATATTGTTCAAGTTGACGACGTTGCCCAGCTCGCTGCAGTGGCCTGCCTCAATGGAGATTTCGGCTGCGGCCTTCCGCGCCGCCGGAAACGACACCCGCTTGTCGCCAATCCGCAGCAACGACGCCATCTGTTGGGTGAGCAGCACGTACGACTGGGACAGCCGCAACTCCAGCCGCAGCTCGACTAGAAGGCCGTTGATCATGTCAGAAGTCAGCCACGACCGCTGACAGGCTCCCGAAATCTCCCTCACCGTCACAGTCTGTCCACCGTAGCTCCTGCTCCCGGCCTCGTCACCGCCAGAGCTGACCTCACAGTCAAAAAAGCGCCACGAGTCTTCACCAATGCGCTCTCCTTGAAGCTGGTCAAGGACACTGCGGGCCACTCGAGCCACCGACACGACAGGTGAGAGCACGCGGCCGAGACCGGGCTCAAATTTCGCGGTCGAAGCAGCCAGCCCTCGCAGCCACTCGAGTGCGGTTCGCACCGTACGCACGTCCGCGTTGTGCGAGTGGACGGACACCATGTTCATGACCGAAGTGCGGGTCAGAATAGTGGGGGCGAGCGACGCAGACAACAGCTTGAGTATGGGCTCGGAGGTGGAGGATGCAATGCTGTCCACATTGTTTGGGTAGTACTCGAGGCGCTGCAACACAATCCGATACGGGAGCAGGATCGACAAGTCACTACTCGCCGCCTCGGCAGCCGAGCGCTGGTCCACGTCGACCGCAGCATGCTCAATGACCGTGGACTCGAGGTTGACCTCAGACACCGCCTCCATGCCCGCCAGCTCCCGCAATGTCCGCTGCTCCGCGCCGCGCAGCACCTCAGTCAAAGACGCCCCAGTTGATGCCGACCGGTCGCCGTCCCCCCCCGACCCGCCATCATCACCCGTCGCTCCTCCAGCCTGCTTGGACTCATTGGACGCGATTTTGGACGAGAGGGTGGTGACGCCGGGCTTGCTGTTTGTGTTTGGCGCCAAGCGTTGCTTCTTGATGCCCTTGCCCATCTCTTTAACGTCGCGTGAGGGCCTCCTCTTGATGAGCGGCAGAAGGACTGCGGGGGTCACCGTGTCGCTGTTGATCTTGAAGCGCAAATCGGGCGTCCATGGCACGCCCATCTCCTTGTTTTTGATCGCGTTGGACCAGGGAGGGTACACGCAGCCCGAGTCGATGGGCAGAGCGCCCTTCTTGGAGGTGACAAACTTGTTCATAAGTAGCTCCAGCGGGCACACCTGAATGTACGAAAACTGCGCTTTGGGCTTGTTGGGGGGGTTGATGCGTCGGCTGAGGCGCTGGAAGACGCGCCGCACGCGCGTCGCGTTGAGCTGAGTGAGCTTAGTCCGCCCGACCGCCGCCAAGACGCCGGCGACCTTGGCGTCGGAGATGGAGCGCCAGCCGTTTGACTGCTTGGCCTTCGCCAGCACGTCCACGCCGTGCAGGGAGAGCTCCGGGCAGTCGTCCATGTCGCCATCGTCGTTTCCAGCATCGTCCTCGTCACCGTCGATGCCTGCAGAAGAGGGACTGCCCGCTGAAGTGCGTGCGGAGGCGGCGCTCTGCTTCTTCGGGGTCCCGGTACAGTCGCGGTGCACCACGGGAGAGTCGCCCAGCGAGCGGCAACGCGGCGCCCACCACGCCTGCTTGAACTCCTCCTCCAGTTCTACCGGCATGGGCCGTCCCCCGCACTTGACGACCTCCCCTCGATACGGACTGGCCGCCGAGCCGTCGCCCCACTCAACGATCAGGTACGTGTTTGTGATGGGACATGAGCCCTCGGCCGTCCGCACCAGCTCTTTACTCAGAGAGCAAATGCTCCGGATGAGCGCCGCTGTGGCGGGAAGAACGGTAGGATTTGAGGGTGTAGTAGATGTCACCTGCTCTGGCACAGAGGTGCCACCAGACCGGGACGGCGGGGAAGCCGCAGAAGAGCGAGGAGGGCGGGGAGGACAAGGCCGTCCGCCTGTCGACCACTCGGCGCCGTAGGAGCATCTGCCTCCTTCGTCAGCCACGTTGGCTGGGTTTGGCCGGTGACTGGGTCTGGCCGATAAGATGCTTGGAAGCGGGCGGGGCAGCGTAGAAACCGCGGGCTTCTTGACGGTGCCGCCGAGGGGACGGGATTCCATGTCTTCCCGGAGAGGGGGGACCACCGCATGCCTCGTGGGGGGGCGCGGGAGGACGCCAGGTGGGACAAGGGAGGCCTGACGAGAAGGTGTGGAGGTAGTAGAAGGCGGTGGGCGAGACGGTGGAAAACACTGCGTGCTAGACAGTGGGCGAGTCGTTGGCTGAGCCGGTGCTGCCCGAGAAAAAGAACCAGTAGGAGGGGGACAATGAGAGGGTGAAGAAAGAAAATGGGGCGGAGGTAGCGAGTGTGACAGGGGGTCTGTCTCAGGCAGGAGCACGCCTTGGAGTGGTTTCGGGAGCATCCCTTGGAACACGTCGGGAGGCCGCGGGGGTGTTAGTTCCATCAGCGGCGGCCTGGCACCGCCAGTCGTGGCCAAACGTCCAGTCGCCATCGTACGCCCACTGCAACAGGGGCCTGCCTCCGCCACCGGCCGATCACACCAGCTGTCGCGCTTCCCCGCGTCACCAGCCTCACCGCCCTCGCCGCCGGTCGCCGGCTTCCCCGCTGGCCGTCACGGCCCAGAGCCGCCGACGCAGCCCCGCCCGCGCAGACAAGTCTAGTATGCCGCCGCTGCCGCCGCTGCCGCCGCTCCGGCGGGATAAAGGGGGGCCTCCGCCGCCGTCGCCAGCGACGCCGCCGATGCACGGCAGAGAGGATCCACCCCCGCCGAGACCCGCCCCGCCCTCTGCCGCAGCCACCGCCGCCGCACAGGCTGGAGGGAAAGTCCGATGCCCCCGCCGGCGCACACGCCGCTACGCTGGCGGGGAGGCGGCGTCAGACCCCTTCACCACAGGTGCGCGAGAGGGGTGGGACTCGGTGGCCGCTGCCGCCGCCGCTCCGGCAGGAGAGCGAGTTCGCCGCCGTGCGAGCGGGGGGGTGGGGGGTGGCCGCCACCGCCGCCGCTTCGGCGGGGGGTGGGGTCCGCTGCCGCCGCTGAAACAGCCACTGGCGCGCCGTCGGGCACGGGGGATCCACTGCCGTCTCCTCTACCGCCGGAACCGCGCGGTCCGCTGGGCGTCCGCCGCCAACGCCGCCAGCTCGCGGGCGCGTGGGAGCGTATGCCGCCGCCGCCGCCGCCGCCGCCGCCGCCGCCGCCGCCGCCGCCACCGCCGCCGCTGCGCGAGCAAGGGGCGGCTCCGCCACAGCCACCCGCCACGGCCAGCCCCTGCCAACGCCCTGCCCCGGCCCCCGACCACCAGCTGCAAGTCACGCCTCTACAGCCCCGCTGCAGTCCGCTCCGCTGCCGGCCGCCCCCGCGGCTACACCCCCTCTCAGAGACGACCACGCAAGCACGCCGATCCCGGTGACCGCGCCGGAAGGCAGCACACGTAGGTGCACGCCGCCCCGGCACGAAATAGTCACAGAACTGTACGCAAGGGCCACGCGCTGTTTTGCCCTGTCGGGGGAGCTACCAAAAAGCGGCAGGCAAGAGCGCTCACCACACGCTCCCTCCCACCTGTCTGGAAGCGCGGTGGTAGCAGCAGTTGCGGGGCTCCCTGCCCCCCGCGCACGCGGCGGCGACGGCGGCTGCGGTGGATCCCACCGCCCTGCATCCACGGCGCTCAGCGAGCGGCAGCCGCGAAAGCGCGCGCAGGCCGCGCCCAGCCCGATAGAGGCGACCTCTCCGAGCACGTCCGATATTAGTGCCGAGGGGGGTCGACCGGGCGGCCGCCGCAAAAAAAGCGCGGGCGCGCGCGCCGGCGCCGCTCACTGCAGCCACCCCAACGAGCCGGAACTGGCGATTTCCCAGGGCACGCTCGCGGCCCCATGCGCGGGCGATAAATTTTGGCGCGCGAAATGGCAACCCCGACCGTGCCCCAAATCGTACCGAAAGCCCACACCCCAGTGCGCCGGAAACGCCGGGCCCTGAGTAGGTGCGGTTCGTGTCGCAGCGCGCGCAAAACACCGCGGCTGCCCACGACGCAGCCACCAGTGCCAAAACTGCGTCGGCGGCAGAGAACGCGGTAGTACCCGCGGCAGGGCGCCACCATCCGCTCGCCATGCCATCAAAAACTAGTAGTGGCCAGGGCATCCAAGCGCGGGCCGGGCGATACGGGCGGGTACGAGACCAACACCGAACGCTTGGCAGCCTGAGAGAGGCAGCAGCCCGACGCCGATTCATCTGCGGGTACCACACAGGAAGTGGCGCCAGCCGCAGGCGCTGTGAACGCCCACAGCCTAAATACCACTACATGCGTTCAACTCCAAAAGCCGCAGTCCAAGCATTGACATGCGCGTCCAGATGTACAGCAGTGTCATGATCGTGTCGGCAACGTATTCGTCAAAGAATGGCTTGTGCGGCCGCTGATGGGTGACACAGCACGAACAAGTGCCGAATAGAGGCAATGAGGGGGGGGGGGGCGAACCGCGTTTGTGGTGTCTCCAGGGGGGGCGAAATGGAAC
>ENA-ORXR01004734-ORXR01004734.1-marine-metagenome-genome-assembly--contig:-NODE-4734-length-11218-cov-12.920743_pt1 | contig 11218 bp, 12 predicted proteins | sample MGYA00237866_ERZ511479 | MGnify/ENA metagenome assembly ERZ511479 | reverse complement strand
CGCATGAAAGAAAACCCGCGCTCAGCCTGATCGAGCTGCATGGAAGACACGCCAATATCGAGAACAACCGCGTCAACGGGTTCAAGCCCCAGCTCATCCATTTTCGAAAACGGTGTTTGAATAAATTTAAACTTATCGCCCCACTCACCCGCCAATTCTTTGGCTCGCGGGATAACATTGGGGTCGCGGTCCAACCCGATTACGGAACAGCCCGCAGAGCCTAATATTGCCTGGCTATAGCCCCCATTTCCAAAGGTGCCGTCCACGCACGTCTCTCCCGCCCGCATTGCAAGCGCACTTAAAACTTCCGGTAACATGACAGGGTAATGCCTCATACCGGTTTCATCCGGTGGCGATTGGCCAGCGCCTTTTCACGCAATTTTATGCGGCGTGCCTCATGCGCGGCCTCATCCCAAACCTCAAATTTCCGCCCGCGCCCAACGAAAGTAACCTTACCGGACAATCCGGCATGGTCGCGAAATTTGGCCGGCAAACTAATCCGTCCGGTGGAGTCAAAGCCGAGCTTTTCACTCTCGCCGAAAATCACAAGCTCCAGAGCCTCGCGCCCTTCATCATACATATCCATGCGGTCGAGCATCTCTTGGTAGTGGTTCAGGACGGAGAGATCGCCGCCCTCCAGAAAAGCGCCGTCAAGGCTAGGCCAGAGCACAACGCCCTCAAAACCGGACGCTACACATTGCGTTCGAAAATTAGCGGGCACGGAAATCCGGCCCTTCGAGTCGAGATTGTTTGTTACGCTGGACAGAAACATTCAGCAGATCACCCATAAGCACCGCAAAGCCCCACGCTCGCGATATACATGGGTTACTATGGGATTTGATGGGAAACAATGCCATTTGCTTTTAAAGACTTACCTTATTCTGTCCCACACACATCCTGTGTATAATGGGGATAAACACAGCTTTCTTATAGGTTTCAGGCAGTTAAGCTGTGGTTAACCATGATACGTTCGCGTGGGTGATTGCAGCAGATAGCAGATTATTCGAAAATGAAAGGTGTCAGGGAGCCTGTAAGCCGGGTTCTGTCCCCATAAATGGGTGACGATCATTCATCTAGGACAGGCTTTGCAACCTGTCTCATGCAACCAACCCGGACAGCGGTGGCGCGACCCACAATGCTGTCCCTATTTGGTTTTGCTCCGGATGGGGTTTACCTTGCGGCCCCTGTTGCCAGGCGCCCGGTGCGCTCTTACCGCACCCTTTCAGCTTTTCCCTTTTGTTTTGCGAACAAATCAATCGGGTAGTCTTCTCTCTGTGGCACTGTCCCTCAATTTACATTGGCCGGGCGTTACCCGGCATCCTGTACGCGCTGGAGCCCGGACTTTCCTCGAATGCAAGCATCCGCGACCGTCCGGCTCCCTGACAGAGCGGTAAGTGTTTGGAGATTGGTACAAAGTCAAGCTAGGCAGGGCATATGAAATATTTATCTGCCTTGTCTGCGCTCCTGTTGCTTACGGCGTGCTCAGCCCCCGAAGCCGTGTTGAACAATACAAAAATCTACTCAACCAGGGGAATCATTACAGTCGACCCTTCAAACCCCATTGCCGAGGCGGTGGCCATTCAGGACGGCGAAATTATTGGGGTTGGAAGCTTGGCAGAGCTTGGAATACAGTTCCCGGGCGCCTCACTGGATGAGCAATATGCCAAATCTGTCCTCGTGCCGGGCCTAATTGATCCGCATGTCCATATGACGCTCGGAGCCATGATGTATGGGCTGGACTGGGTACCACCTTGGGATATGCCGCATCCTGACGGGTTGGTCGAAGGCATAGCTTCAAAAACTGAATTACTTCAAAAGATTGCGGAATTTAACTCAAGCAAAATAGATGGCAGCCCGCTCATTCTCTACGGTTATCACAACCTTGTTCAAGGCGACATCGTCAAATCGGATTTGGACACCATATCCGAAACACGGCCCATCATTATCTGGCATTATTCGGGTCATGATTTTTACATGAACTCCGCCGCACTCAACTTATTTGCGATAAAGCCTGAGATGCATGAAACATATGAAGGCGTGGCTCTGGACGAGAGAGGGGAATTGACAGGCCGAATATATGAGGACGCTGTTGCGTCCCTGCTTCCGAAGCTGGCCCCTTATCTTTTTAACCCTGAACAAATCGAAAAAGGATTTAACGGCTTCGAGAAACTCTTGGCAGAAGGCGGCGTTACGACCGTTGCGGAAATGGGTTATGGGTTATTCGGACGGGAGTTCGAGAATACACTGCTAGCAACGCATTACGACAAAACAGACTCTTACGTGCTATACCTTGTGCCGGAACACAGAGCCTTTGCACGGGAATTCGGCAACGACAGCGCCGCAAAAATTGCCGAGCTGTCAGGCGATAACCCGCGCATTTTACCTCAAGTCAAACTCTTCACTGATGCAGCTTTCTATTCGCAGACAATGAAATTGGCTGCCCCTGGATATTTGTCGGGTCAGTCCAAAGGCACGGATGGACTTTGGGTCACAGAGCCCGAAGACCTCCCCGCATTGATGTCGACATATTGGGAAGAGGGTCTGGACATCCATATTCACTCCAACGGAGACGCTGCGCAGGACTCCACATTATCAGCTTTCTCGAAACAAAATGCGGGTAAGGACGGACAGCGGCTCATCATTGAACATGCAGGCCTCATCACGCCCACCCAAATGGAAAAAGCCGCCGCGCTCGGCATCGGTATTTCCGCAGCGTCGCATTATGTGAATTTTATGGGCGAGGACTACAAACCCGTCATCGCGGAGAAGGTGGACTATATCACGCCTCTCGCGTCAGCTTTTAAGGCTGGACTGCATGTGACAGTTCATTCGGATGCCCCCTCGCCCCGCCAATGCCTCTCCTCGCGGCGGGCCGTCATATGACCCGCGCGACTCGTGAAGGCGGGGTTAGCACGCCGAGTGAGCGGTTAAATGCAGAACAAGCCTTGCGAGCAATCACAATTGACGCCGCTTGGTCATTAGGATTGGAGGAGGAAATAGGGTCTATTGAAGTTGGAAAACGCGCGAACTTCACGATACTCGGCGCGAATCCGATGGACCTTCCCGGTGAGAGCTGGGGCGCTATACCGATTAAAGGCGTGATGCTGGATGGGAAAAAGTATAACACTCCATGAACTCGGAAGCCCTCGACAATTTCCAACTCGAATTGGGAAATGCGTCTGAGATCGGCATGGCAGTTGTGTTGGGTACGATGATGTTTGCTGTGGCCTTAGGGCTCCGTCCGTCGAGCTTTAGCTTTTTCAAGACGCAGCCCAAGCTCTATTTTACAGGCATCATCGCCCAAATTATTGGCCTGCCCTTAATTACGCTACTGATGTGCTTTGTGATCAATCCGCATCCCAGTATCGCCCTTGGCATGATTTTGATCGCATGCTGCCCCGGCGGGAATACGTCCAATTTGATAGCGCTGTTCGCACGCGCAAACACGGCGCTATCGGTCAGTTTGACCGCAACATCGTCGGTTTTTGCGGCCTTCATCACACCGTTCTCCATCTTGTTTTGGAGCGGGCTTTACCCGCCAACGCGGGCGCTGCTTACAGAAATTGACATCGACGTTGTCAACTTCCTCGTCCAAACCTTGGTCATTCTCGCTTTGCCGCTTTTGCTCGGCATGGTGTTTCGGCATTTTCTCCCGCGCATTGCAGATCGCATTCAAACCCCTTTAGCTATTTTGTCCGGTCTCGCCCTCCTCGCGATTATTCTGATCGCCAGCGTTCGGCTTTTCCCGGTCTTCGCCGTATTGGGCATCGGGCTCTATTTCATCGTTCTACCGCATAATATTCTTGCCTTTGCGCTTGGCAATTTAGCCGCCCGTGCGATTAAAGCGGATGTCCCCAGTCGCCGCGCGCTAACAATTGAAGTTGGCATCCAAAATTCCGGATTGGGCATAGTCATTCTGCTGACCCAATTAGGCGGCGTTGGCGGCGCGGGAGCGGTTGCAGGACTGTGGGGCGTCTGGCATCTAATAGCCGGAAGCGGCCTTGCCCTTTTTTGGAGATGGAAAGATGCACGATCTACTCATTGAGAACGGAACAGTTTTTGACGGCTCCGGCGGCGAAGGCCAAACCGTCGGTATCGCGATTAAGGATGGCCGTATTGCGGCCCTCGGAACAGACCTAGGTGATGCCAAAGAGACGATTGACGCCAGAGGCCACATCGTCACGCCCGGCTTTATTGATCTGCACACACATTATGACGGTCAAGTCAGTTGGGATGATACTCTGCAACCCAGCGTCAATCACGGCGTCACAACTGCAGTCATGGGGAATTGCGGCGTCGGCTTTGCGCCTTGCCGTGCGGAGGATCGCGATAAGCTCATTCGCCTGATGGAAGGGGTCGAGGACATTCCCGGCACGGCTTTGCATGAGGGGCTGGATTGGCAGTGGGAGAGTTTCCCTGAATATCTGGACGCGCTGGATGCCAAACCTCGTACAATCGATATCGCCGCCATGGTGCCGCATGATCCGCTACGCGTCTTTGCCATGGGTGACCGCGCTGTCTTCAATCAACCCGCAAATGATGCGGATATCGCGGTAATGGAGAGCCTCGTCAAAGAGGCGATGGATGCCGGGGCGATTGGCATTTCTACGGGCCGTAGCGATTTCCATAAATCCAGCGATGGCGGTTGGACCCCGGCTTCCGAAGCCGGAAAGGATGAGCTAGAAGGCCTTGCTCGTGCAGTAGCCGCCTCAGGTCACGGCGTTCTACAAGCCGTCAATGATTTCGACATGGTCCGCCCCGGCGAAACTTTCGATACAGAATTTGCATTGATGGAAGCGTTCTTCCGTGCAGGCAAAGGCCGCCCCGGATCAATGAGCTTAATGGAACGGGACTTTGCGCCGGATGATTGGAAAAACATTATCAGCCGCACCGAAGAACTTAACGCCGATGGGCTCGATATTTCCTTCCAAGTCGCCCCGCGTGCCATTGGCGCGATCAACGGATTAAACTGCACTTTCCACCCCATCATGGCGTTTCCGAGCTATCTGAGCATTGCGTTTTTACCTTTGGAGGAACGTGTCGAAATTCTCTCCGACCCAGCGTTCAAAGCCAAGCTTTTGTCTGAAAAACCCATCACACTCTCCGGAGATGACAGTCCCGTCCCGCCCCTCGTCGATATGATGATCGCGACCTTCCCCCAGCTCTCTGAGAAGGTCTTCCCGATGAACCGCCATGAAGGGTCGGTGGATTATGAACCGTCCTCCGAAGCGTCCATTGCGGGCCTCGCGCGGGGCGCGGGGGTGAGCGTCTGGGAAATGGCTTATGATCTATTACTGGAAGATGACGGCCACGCCCTCTTCTATTTTCCGGTCTATAATTACACCAATATGAATTACGACAACGTCCTGACCATGATGCGGCACCCGAAAGCCCTGCCTGGTCTGTCCGATGGCGGGGCGCATGTCGGGACGATCTGCGATGCGAGTTTCCCGACCTATCTACTCGCGCATTGGACGCGCGACAGACCAAACCGCGGCAAGCCGGGCATCACCCTGCCCCGCGCGGTTCAGATGCTGACAGCTAACAGCGCGGATTATCTCGGTCTTTCAGATCGCGGGCGTATTGCTGTGGGACAAAAAGCCGATTTGAACGTCATTGATTACGATGCGCTCAGCCTCGGCGTACCGGTAATGGTCAAAGACCTGCCCGCAGGTGGTCAGCGCCTCCTTCAACCCGTGAAAGGATATGTGGCGACTTTCGTCAACGGAGAACGCGTGATCGAGAATGATGAGGTTACAGCAGCTCGCCCGGGAAGACTGGTGAGAAGCAAGGTCAGCGCCTAAACGCTGACCTCCGACGCGCGTATCATTTCGCTCAGCCGTTTTATTATTTCCATCACAGGAATGTCTATGACGCCGTCAATCCGCGCAGGGCGATAGCGTCTTTGGACGGCGCGGATGATGGCTTGTGTGGGGGCGTCAAGACAGCCCGTGACGCTGGCTCCATAGCCTAAATCTGCCAGCCCGCGTTGAATGATGGAGATACCGCGATCCCGATCACCCGCTTCAAAAACGACGCGGGTATCATCAGGCAGATCGCCCGGCCAAAACCCGATTCCGGCGGCGGCTAACCCGGACCATGGGAAATGCTCGCCCGGATCTTCTTTGCGCTCCGGCGCAATATCGGAATGGCCGACGATATTTCGGGTTTTGATGTTGTGACGCTTGATGATGTCCTTTGCCAATTTGATCACCGCCAAAATTTGAGCGTCAGGATAAGGCGGCAAGCTCCCGTCGGCCAGCGGCACATTATGCCCGCCATTGACGATTTCAATTCCGATGCTGGCCGAGTTTATATCGGTGATGCCATTCCAGCTGCCCACGCCTGCGTGCCAAGCGCGGTTTTCTTCCGCTACGAGGTTTTCGGAAGTCCCGTCTTCATGGACGAGCCAATGCGCGCTGACCTCGGCGCTCGAATCGCACAGCCTATCGCGGGCTGCCGGACCGCTTTCCATTCCAGTGTAATGTAACACCAGCATAGAAACCGGCAGCTTTCTCTCATTATAATTTGGACTTTTCACCGTGGGTATTTTTCATCCATCTGACGCACACCCTCAACCATAATTTCTCTCAAAACAGCCTCATCAATATCGCTTAGACGTTTGATATAAAGACAGGCCTTTCCGATCTTATGCTCACCCAGTCGCGAGAGCTGATCTGAAAAATCCTGATAGCCCGGCATGATATAGATTGAGATGCTCTGTGCGCGATTTGCAAACCCTAAGCGGAGCGCGTCCCCCTCTCGCCCGCTGTCATATTTATAGTGATACTCGCCGAAACCAACAATTCCACTGGAGAGCTTGCTGCCCCAAATTTTCGGGTCTTCACCGACGATCTCCAACATTATATCGTGAATTCTTCGGCAATCGACTTGCCTCTGCTCATCCGAAATTTCATCCAGATAGTCTGATACTTTTAAGCCGTGCGGCACTGTTTTATTCGCCATCAATTGTCTCTTATTCCAAATCCACAGGTGCCGGAGCACCCCGGCGTGCGATAAACCAAACACAGGGCAGGATCAGCGCCGCTCCGATGATATAGCGCGGGTAGAGGGTCTCGTCCAACAACAGAACACCCAATATCGTCGCAAAGACGGTGACAAGAATGGTTAGGGGCACGACGCGGTTGACAGAATAACTTTGTAAGAGGCGGAAATACTGCCCATGTGCAATGACCGAAACGGTGATTGCGGAATAACCTGCCGCAATTAGAAGCGGTTGTTTATCAACTCTCCAAATTTCAGCGTGATTATCCTCGAACAGAAGAGACAAACCCGACAGGAGAACAATAATGAGAACAGCCGTCCACGCGACATAGACCCGCCAATCGACATTCGGAATACGCCGGATCACGACTGTACCAAACGCCATGGATACATAAGCGCCAAGCACGAAAATTAAAGCCGGGTCAAAGCTCAATGCACCCGGTTCATATATCATGATGACGACGCCGATTAGCGCGCCAATAATGGCGACACTCCGCCGCCATCCAATATGTTCTTTCAGCCAGACGACTGAAAGCAACGTCGCAATCGGGATGAGAGCTTGGGACAGGATAGATGCGCCCGAGGCCGACGCTGTTTGCAGCCCTGTGTAGAGCAATCCCAAATGCACCGGGCCAACGCAAAAAGCGACAAACAGCAATTTCAGAAAGTGCTTCGGTAGCGGACGGAACAGGAAATAGCCGACCAGTACCAGCACAATTCCGGCCCGGACCGCAGCCAACATAAAGGGCGGCACGGTGCTATCCCCTAGGGCCCAGGCAATCATAACAAAATTACCGCCCCAACAGAGACAGCATAAAATCATAATCCAAAAATCAAAAGCCCGCATGAGACGGGCTTATCAAAGGTGGCTATGAATGTAAGCTCTATAGTCGTTTAGTCGTCAACGGACCAGCCATCCGGTGTTTGGTGTGCATCAACGACCGGGCCTTGATCTGTGGCCTGAGAGGCTGGCTGGCCAGCCAGTTGTGCCTCCATACCCGTGCGCATTTGTTCCATTTGTGCCGCCATCATCGCTTTAGGGCCAAAAGGCTTACCCGTAACTTTGGCTTTCGCCCAAAAGAAAGCGAAGATTAGAAAACCAATTACGGCGATACCGGCGACAACAAACAGGGCAAAGGTTGCCGAAATAATCAGCATGAACAATCCACCAAGAGTTGCGATTGCGAATATAGCGGTCCGGGCGACGGTCGAGAAAAGACCGGAACGACGGCCCTGAATGTTATAGGTCTGAGTCATGTCACATATGTCGGGGGAAAGACGCGTTTCGTCAACCCCAACTATTATAACGAATTCGACAGATTACGCGAGGCGGGGACGCTCGGCTTTGCGTTCTTCCAATATTTGCGAATAGGCCCGATTAATAATCGCCATTTTGTGGTTGGCAATGCCAACCATCTCTTTTGGCAGACCTCGCGCCAATAAGCGGTCGGGGTGGTTCGCAGCAGCTTGACGCCGATAAGCCGTTTTGAGGTCTATATCCGATATGTCGGGGTCTACGGCCAGAATGAGATAGGGGTCGTCAGCGTCCTGACCGAGATGCGCATTCCGGATCCGGCGGTACTCCCTGTCAGAGAAACCAAAAACTTCCGCAACGGTCTCGAGAAATTCAGCCTCGTCCTCTGTAACGATACCGTCGGCCAGCGCGATATGAAATAATCCGTCCAGCACATCTTCCAAAATACCGGGCTGCGCGCGAAACGCTTTTGTGACGATGCGGGCATATCGTTTATATCCCAAGGTCGTTTGGCGGGCGAGATTGAAGAACCGGCCGATAGTGGCCTCTGTTTGCGGGTCGGTGCGAAAGACTTGGCGGAAGGCGACAATGTCCTCGTCCCTGACCTGTCCGTCGGCTTTGGCCATTTTCGCGCCAAGTGCGACCAGAGCAGCCACCAGCTTGGCTTGGTCTATGTCCGCGGCGCGGCCATTCCTGTCATCCGCAGTGGGCGGACCGAACAGGCGGGCTGCGCCCATGGATATGTGTGTCCAGAGTGACATTGCGGAGAGCGCCTATCCCGACTCGTGCCGTCTTGTCACGAACCGAGTTATCGGGACGCTAGTCAGACACAGCCGCACGAAGATAGAGAGACCCGGTATAAACGGAGAGCAAAGCCGCAACCCATAACATCCCTAATCCGAGCGTTTTCGCGATCTGCGTGATTTCCGGCAGAGCATCATCAATAGGCAAAACAGCCAGACCAGCTGTCCACACGATAAGCGCGGCAATGGCCGCCATTTCGAAAGCTGTTTTCCATTTCGCCAATTTCGTCGGCGGCATGACTTTTCCTGTGAGGGCCGCATGTTCGCGAGCGCCGGAGACAAGAATATCGCGAAAAATTATCGCGACTGCGGGCATCAGGAATACCCAACTGCCGTGCGCGACGATGCAAAGTGCGATGAGGCAACCGGCCACCAATAGCTTGTCAGCAATCGGGTCGATCATACGTCCAAAGCCGGATACGACTTTCCATTTGCGGGCCAAATATCCGTCGAGCCAATCTGTCGCCGTCGCCGCAACAAATAATCCGCCAACCAATGGGATATGGGCCAGCCAACTTTCTTGCTGCAGACCGAGGGCGAGGATTCCGGCCATCAATATCGGCACGGTGACAATCCGACCAATCGTAAGCGCATTCGGAACCCACCACAGCCGATGTCGGTCGCTAGGTTCCGTAAGGATTGGATCGCTCACTTAAACATCATTCGCAGCAGTGAAATCGGTTTTGAATAGGTGAACGGCCGTGATTATTGACAGAAGAGCCGCGACCCAGAGCAAAATCTGCCCTGCGATCCAAACGCCGGGAGACCCCGTCGCAAAGACTTCTGCGACCTGATCTTCACCGGCCATGATACGGTCGACCCAAACCTGTAACCATGGCGAAGCGAGGAGCAAGCAGGTTGCCAGCATGGACACCCCGGACTTCATGTTAGACAACAACGTATCCGGCAAAAAATACCGTGACAGCTCGAAGCCTTTCAATAGGCCGACAATCAATTCCCTGCCAATCAAAATGCCGGCAGGCACCAGAAACATCCAAGACATCAATCCCGCTCTGTTCACGACAAATATAAGGGCGATGAGTGTGCCGACGACGAGCACTGTATCGGCAATATCATCAAGAAAGCCAAACTTGCGGTGCACAGAACGCTCATTTCCGCCTAGGAAATCGTCAAAAATATCAGTCAGCGCGGCTATCGCAAATAAAGCTGATGCCAGAAGCGTCAGGCCGAGATCGATCCCACCCACGGCCACAGGTTGCCAGCCTTTCCAAATTAGAAAAGCCACCAATGGCATGATGAGAATACGAAGCCAGGTCAGCGCATCTGCGAACGCGCCGCCAGCGGCTTTTGGGTTATCAATTGTGTCTTCAGTCTTCATGGAAGTAGTCATGAATTGTCTGCGCCAGCTTTTGGCTGACCCCCTCTACCGATGCCAAATCTTCGACCGTGGCGCCTTTGACGGCTTTGGCCGAACCAAAATGATTTAATAAGGCTTTCTTGCGTCCCGGGCCGATGCCGTCAATACCGTCTAGCGGATTTGATACCATAGATTTCTTGCGCCGCGCACGGTGCGTGCCGATTGCAAAGCGATGCGCTTCATCGCGCAAGCGCTGCAAATAATAGAGCGCAGGCGTCCGCATAGGCAGTGTGAACATGCTCCGCCCATTCATATGAAACGTCTCGCGGCCCGCATTCCGATCCGGACCTTTGGCAATAGCAACCAACGAGATGCGGTCCAACACTTTGAGCTTTTCCAACGTTTCCGTAACAGCCGAGAGCTGCCCTTTTCCGCCATCAATAATGACGAGGTCAGGCCATTCCAGCTTTGGATCTTTTGACAGGCGGGCGAATCTGCGTTGCAGAACTTCACGCATCATGCCGAAATCGTCGCCGGGCGTGATGGTCGTGTCTTTGATGTTGAAGGTCCGGTAGTCACGTTTTTGGAATCCTTCAGGACCCGCGACGATAAATGCGCCAATCGCATTTGTGCCTTGAATATGGCTGTTATCGTAGACCTCAATTCTTTGAGGGACATCTTCCATCCCAAATAGGTTTTGCACTTCTTTTAGCAATTTTTCCTGCGCGCCCGTCTCCGCCAGCTTACGCCCCAGCGCCTCTTGCGCATTTTTGACGGCCTGCCCGACGATCTTCTTTTTCTCGCCGCGTTGCGGGATGAGGACCTCAATCTTGCGGT
>ENA-ORXR01004732-ORXR01004732.1-marine-metagenome-genome-assembly--contig:-NODE-4732-length-11222-cov-8.895469_pt1 | contig 11222 bp, 7 predicted proteins | sample MGYA00237866_ERZ511479 | MGnify/ENA metagenome assembly ERZ511479 | reverse complement strand
CCCCCCCTCCCCCGTGTCACCCCTACAGCACCCGCTCCCACACGCCGCACGCGCCACAGCCGAGGACGACGCCGCCCCCGCCACACGCGACGCCGCGCAGGCGCGCCCCACACCCGCCCTCCCCGTGCGACGCGTGGACGGCGGCGAGGCGCGCGCGGGCGGCGGCGGCCACGCCCCCTCCCCCGCCGCCCCCGCCGTCGAGCGCGACCGGGGCAGCCACGCCACACCCCGCCGTGCACGTCACGCCGCCGCCCGACGGCCACGGGGCGAGCGCGCCGCTCTCGCAGACGGGGCACAGGGGTCCGCCGCCGGCCGCGTCCGCCCCGCCGCCGCCGTCGCCGAGGCTCATCCGCGACTGCCACGCAATGAGGTCGTCGAGGTCGGCGTCAAACGCGGCGCCATCATCCGCGTCGGCCGCGGCGGCGGCGGCGGTGGCGGCGGCGGCAGAGGCGGCGGTGCTGCCAGGGGGCGCCCCCCCCCCCCCGACGTGGACCCCGTCCATCGCAACACCCGACGCGGCGGGGCGACCACCCCCGCCGTCCGTTGATAAGTAGGCGTCGAGGCGGGCGGCTTCCTCCGCCGCCGCCTCCTCTGCCAGCGCGACTTCGACTTCGGCGAGGATCACCTCCAGCTCCGCGTCGGCCACGTCGAGCCACCCTTCCGACGCGGCCGTCGCAACGACCTCGGCCCGCACGCCGGCGGAGGGTGGCGGCGGCCCCCGTGGACCGCCAAAGGGGGCGGGCCCGCCGCCCGCCGTGACTGCCATGGCGTCGTCGACGCTCGTCGCGCCGCCCGCGGCGGGGGTGGTCCGCGTCAGCGCGTCGTCGCCGCCTGCTCCCCGGTCCCCGTGCCTCCCAAACGGCACGGCAAGTACGGTCAGCCCCTGCGGTCGTGGCGGCACCGCCTTGACGGGCGACGCGATTGGGGACGATGGCGGCAGTGGCTGCGGCCACCCTGCCCACGGGGGTGGGGTCAGCGCCTCTGCCGCCATGCCCTCGACGCCGCTGCCGCTGCCGCCGCCGCCGCCGCCGCCGCCGTCGCCGCCGTCGTGCCGCCCCGAGTCTGGGGCAGTGGCGACGCCCCCCCTCCCCCGGCCGAGCCGCCGCGCGTCAATGACGGCCGCGCGGTTGGCCTTGACGCGCGTCAAGCAGCGGGCGATAAATTGCTGCCGCCACGGTGCGGGCGGTGCGGTTCGTGACGAGGCGGCGGCGCGGGCGGCAGCGCGGGTGGCAGCGCGCGGGGGGGGGCGTGGTGGCTGCATGGTAGTCGTGGCGGTAGGGGGGGAGGGGCGGATGGCAGTGTCGACAAAAACGCAGGGTGGCGGCGGGGAGCCACAGCGCGGTGAACACGAGAAATGGATGGTTCGCGGGCCCGGGAGTGAGGCAGGGGCAGAGGGGAAACAATGATGGGAAGGGAGGGGCAGGGGGGAGTGGCGGATGGCGAAAGAGGTGGGCGACGCGGTCGAATGCAGGCAGGGCGAGCGACGCACAACAAACCAGTGGCGGACCGCAATGGCGGCGCGGCGTCAACCCAGAGTGGTGGTTGACGCTCCCGACAGTTGCATAGGAAAAGAGACCACGGAAACAGACGCCGCCGTGGCGAACGTCGTCGCCTACAGGGTCGACGGGGGGGTCACGTCCGACGGGGTTGGGTGGGGCGAGGGGCGACGCAAGCGGCAGCGGCCAAGTGGTGGGAGTCACGAATGAATGGAGGTGCTCCACCTGCGCTCGGGCGTGCTGGAGAGACGCCCCCGCCCACGCACGGGGACGGGCGCCGCAGCCACCGCGTCCCGCCGCGACCGCGGGAACCGCAAAGGAGAGGTGTAAGGCGGCTGCATTGGCGTTTGTGTTCTAGTAGCCCGCCCAAGACGAACTTGTGTTCAACAGACCACTTTTAATTCAGCCGCCCAATCTTGCAAGTGCTCGACGGGAGACGATGGCGAGTCCAGCCGCTCGCCCAAACGTGTGTGTCGCTGCCCACAACCATGCACGGTGACAAGGATGCCTGCAAGGTGCGGCCTGCGGGCCAAGCAGTCCCAACCACCACTCTCCTCTCTCTGCGCAACTGCGGCGACCACTCGTCCGTCCCTCGCCACAACTGCCTCGGCAGTCGTTTGGTGGGACAACCGCCATCATGACGAGGCGCAGCAGTGCACGCAGTGATGCGGCACCGAGGCATTGGGGAGGCTCGGTGGGGCCATGACAGGTCACCGCCCCCGCCTCGGGCTACGCGCCTCTTGACCACAAAAGGTGTGGCGGCATCACACGCTTGTCACGCGACCACCGCCACCCCGTGGTGGTGGTCGCGTGGTGACCGCCACGCTATTTGCAGCAGCGGTGCCGGTGTCGCGGCTAGCGCCATTGATGTGGGGGCGGCCTGTCCCGCGCTGAGCTCCGCAACAAGGGATGAGCTGCGGCGGATGCACGGACGATGGCTGACATGCGGGGCTCCCGCAGCGGCGGCGGCGCATCCACCCCGCCAGTCTGGGATGTCGGCAGGGGCGTGGAGAGCTCTAGCTCTGTGTTGCGACTCCCACGACGGGCGGAGCGGGCGGGTACCAGACTAATACCGCCTGGCGTGCTGCGGCACGGCGGACGCTAGAGCGAGCAAAAAAAGAAACAACATAATCAAAGGCAACGATAAAGACTGCACAAAAAAGAGCAAAGAGAGAGAAACGTGTGCGTCGGATGCAAAAAAAAAAAAAGCCCAATCTCCCGCTGCAGCTCGGCCACGAGCGTCTCGGCATACACGGTGCGGTTGCGGCGGCTCCCCTGGTTGAGCAACAACCGCAGGCGCTCCCGCTCCTCCGCCGCCCCCCCCCCAGCGGCCAACGCGCGCGACTTGGCCTCGGACGCGGCCGACACCTTGGCCGCATTGTCCGCGTCCCACACGCGCCGCGCGGCGGCGCCCGCCGCCGACGCGGCCGCCTCGGCGCGCTCCGCCGCGGCGCGCCCGCCGGGGAGGGCGTTGAGGGTGGCGAGGAGCTCCTCCTGCCGCGCCATCCGCCGCCGCCGGTACGCTTGCGCCGACACCGCGCCGGGCGTCGGCCCGAGGGTGGGCGGGCGCGGCCGCCGCCGGGGGGGGGGGGGGGACGCTGCGTCCCGCTCCGCCCCCGCCGACGCGTCGACGGGCGGGGGGGCGCCCGCCGCCGCAGACGCTGCCGCCGATACGGGTGGCAGCGGCGGGTGCAGCGGCGCGGCGGCGGGTGGGAGGAGCGCCGGCGCCGGCACGGGCGGCGCCTCTTGAAACGTCACACACGCAATTGGCTTGCCGACGGGGGGCTCCCGCGGGGGCTCCCGCGGCGCCTCCCGCGGCACCTCTCGCTGCGCCTCGCGCGACGCGTCGCGTGGTGGCGGTCGCCCCGCCTCCCGCGCCGCCGGCACGGCGTAGCCGACGCCCGCCAGCACCCCATAGCCGCCCGGCGGGGACACCCCCGCCGGCCGGCCCGTCCACGGTGGGGGGGGATACCCGCCCGCCCCCGCGCCCGCCCCTCGTCCGGCGGCCACGACCGCCGCCGCCGACGGTGGGGGCGTCCAGCCGGTGCGCGACGCCACGCCCAGCGGGGGCGGGGGGCGGGCGCCCCACGTGGCCGCATCCCCGCCCGCCCCCGCGGCGGCAGCCACCGCGCCGGCCGCCGCCGCCCAGCCGACGGCGCCCGCCGCGCGGCCGGCGGGGGGGGTCCACCCGGCCGCCGCCACCGCGGCGCCACCACCGCCGCCGCGCGAGAGCGGCGGCGTCCACCCCGACGATGGGTGCACCCCCGGCGGGGGCGTCCAGCCGAGGCCGCCGCTGACCGGCGCGCCCGCATACGGCGACCAGCGGTCGTACAAGCCGCCGCCGGCACTGCCCAGTGGTGAGCCGCCCGTATCCATGGCGCCGCCGCCGCCGGGGGAGCCCGCCACCGGCAAATCGACGAGCGGCGACCACAGCTTGCCCGTCGCGTCGACGGCGACGATGGGTGGCAGCCGCAGCGGCGCGCGGCGCCCGCCGCCGGGCGTGCCACTCGCGCCGACCGGGGGCGTGGCGCCCGTGCCGCCGGCGCCGACGAGCGCCGACCCCGCCGCCGTCACCGCCGCCGTCAGGGATGGGGTCAACAAGGAGCCGCCCGCCCCCGCGGCGGTCGGCCAGCCGCCATACCCCGCCGGCGGCGCCACCGCCGGCGCCACCGCCCCGTCGGCCGACAGCGGGGCGAGGCGACTCGCCGCGCCGCCGCCGCCGCCGCCGCCAAACTCGGACGGCGGCTCCCACGACGGCGGCGGCGCCGGGCGCCCGCCGCCCGGCGACGGCGCGACGGGCACCTCGTCGCTGTCGTCGCCCCCCGACCCCGGCGGCGGCGTGCGGGGCGCCAGCGGCCACCCGCCGACCGGCGACGGCGCGGCCGACAGGGGGAGCAGGTGCAGGGGGGCGGGCGGCGTGGTGGTCACGTCCATCCCGTCGCCGCCGTCAAAGGTGGGCGGTCCGGGGAGACCCCGGTGGGGCAGCAGCGGCGGCGGTGGGAGCACGCCGCCCGCCGGGGCGGACCCAAAAAAGGTGTCCATGGGCGACGGGGGCGTGCGGGAATCCTGCCCGCCCGCCCCGTCCATGGCGTGGCCACCGTGGCGCCACTCGCGCCGGTCGTTGGCGGGGGGGCCCCACTGGGAGATGGGCGGCAGCCACACAATCGGCGGCTTCGGGGGGTGCTCAAGCGGCGCGGGCGTCAGAATCTGGGAGGCGGAGGGGGTGTTATAGGGCGGCCGCGGCCGCGGCGGATGATAGTAGTCCATTGGGTGGTGAAGGGGGAGGGGGGCGTCACGTGCGCCCTGACGTGCGAGCCCGCCAATGTATGGAGGTGGCGACCCGGCCGAGCCGGTGGCGTGCGGTCCACCACTCATGCAGCGCACCGCCGCACGGCGGCGCCGAGAGCCGACGCCTGATGGCGATCACGGCGGGAGAGAGCACACCAGTGCGGGATCGGCGGCCCCCGCCAGAGTGGCGAGGAAAACGGCAGCGCGGCGCGGCACGGGGCGGCCGCGTGGCGTTGCGCGGCGCGCACTTGCACGCGCGGCCAGACAGCAAACACAGAGACACACAACACCTGAAGGCAACAATCACCTCGCGGCGTGCGTGAGAGAAGAGGTAACCAACGGGAGGGGGTGCGCGTCGTGACGCGTCCAAGGCATCAGGAGTAAGGGGGGTGCGAACCGCGCCGCTTGCGGAAGAGAGGTGGATACCGTGCGCGCTGGGCGGTGGCGGTCCAAGGCCGGCCGGAGCGACGCGCTGCGCGGCACGGTGTGGGCGCGCGGGCCACCCACCGCGTGCGTGCGGGGGCGTGCACGGCTGGACCCCGTGGGTGCCCTGGTGCCGCCTGTGTGGAGGCCAAGAACAGAGGTGTGACGATGCGCATTGCAGCCCGCGGAGGGGTGGCCCCCTTGGCGACGCTGACGAGACCCAAAGGCCCACGCCAGCGAGCCGTTGGTCCGTGCCTCTGGGGGCTGTTTCTGTGACGAGGTTGCTTGCAGAATAGGGTGCTGGACCTGAAATGAGCACAAGAACCCTCACAGGTGTGACCATCGTGGGTTTCCTGCTGTCTCGCCAGTCCAGTGTCAGCTTTTCCTGACCTACCGTTTGGAGGGCACGCTGTACCTCTTTCTGAAGGAGTGTTGGGGTTCCACTTGCCATGTGGCACCTGAATTGAAGCGTTGAACTCGGTGTGGGGGCCACAATGAACCAATCGCTCTCAAGAATCTAAGCCCACACCAGAGCTCAACGAGATCAGTTCGGCCGACCTCCCCCTGGCTGTGGCTCCGACGCCCCACCTTCGTTCCGCCGCTCGGGAGACCACCAGGCGCGCTCTCCATACGTCGAGGGGCTCGGCGGCGGCCACTGGGATGTGGCTCTGCCAGTGGTTGGCCGTCGCCCGCACCCTCCCCCGCCGCTCGGTGGCGCCGCCGCCAGATGCGTGACGGGGGGCGGCTTCGGGAGGAGCGTCGGCCGCCGGTTGGGGTGCCGCCGGGGCCACCCAGACTGCAGCGCTCCCGGTGCGGCGCGGCGAGGGTTTGCAGCTCCCCCGAGCGGGGGGGTCGGAGCGCGGGAGGCTGGATCCCCGCGGTTGAATCTCTTTTGGTAGAAACCGAAGCACTGTCGCCCGCGCCCGCCCCGCCCGTTGCGCCACCTCCCCGCCGTCCCCCCGAACGACGCACCCCACTATTCCGATCCCGTCCGTCGCCTCTTCCGTCCCTCCCAGCCCCACCGTGACCGAGCTCTCCCTGACGCCCCCCCCCCCCTCCTTCACCATGGCGACCGCCTTTGCCGTGACGGGCATGTTCCCGACCACGAAGGCCACCGGTTCGGCTTTCACCGCCAATGCGTTGAAGGCGCCGGCGGCGGCGCCCGCCAAGGCGGCGTCGACGGTGACGATGGTGGACGCGTTCCAGCGCCGCTTCCAGTCGCCCGGCAAGATTGGCATTGACTACTCGCGCCCGCGCAAGCTGTCTTCGTACAAGCGCTCTGGCCCGTCGTCGCTGATTGACTACCCCACCTCCCCCGCCATGGCCGGCTTCTACACCCTGTCGACCTGCGGCCGGATGTCTGGGGCGGGTAAGACGCTTGCCAAGGCCGATGAGTACATGGCCAAGGGTATCAACATGGTCTACAAGCGCACCGCCGCCGCGTCGGGCGTGTACACGACCAAGTGCGCCGAGTCGACCACCCCGGGTGGCGCTGAGTTCAAGCGCGTCTTCAACCGCATCAGCGCCTTCAAGGCCGCGCAGAAGTCGCCGGCCGCCAAGGCTACCCAGAAGTTCCAGAACCGCCGGAAGGCGATCATTGCCGCGCACGGCTGCCACCATGAGGAGGTGCAGTTCTGCAACAACCCGATGTCGGCATCGGTCTACCTGGCTGGCCGCAACGAGGCGTCGGGCACCTGCATCCGCTACGCGACGCCGTCGTCGGCCGCGGAGGAGTACATGGCCCGGTCGGTGGCGGACCAGAAGCGCCGCCCGTCGGCGGCCGGCGGTGTCTTCCGCGTTTCGCCGTACTGCACGGATGGCCACGCCAAGGGCCAGGCCGAGCAGCGCCGCGTCGCCGCCCTCGCGGGTGAGTTCCGGGCGGTGCAGCAGGGCCCGTCCGCGACTTCTGCGGCCGCCTACAAGGCGGCGACCGAAGCGCTGACCGTGTATGGCCACGGCGACTGCAACGCGGAGGAGGTCATCTACCGCAACTACCCGGCGACGGCCATGGCCATGGTCACGGATTAAGTCGCTTGACCTATGACCCGTGCGGCCGCTCGGCCGTCGCGCCGCTCGTGTAGAGGTCCCGGGGTGGGGGTGGCGGGGGGTGGGGTTTTCGGGCTTTGGAGTTCCATTTTGTGTTGGGTCGGTCCCGCTTTGCCTGTCCCTTTGCATCCACGCCCGTAATTGTTGTGCGGTTTGCATCTTTTTTGTTTGCTGGGTGGTGCTCGGTGTCCACCGTCGACGATCGTCGGCGGTCCCATAGTTCTTCATTTTGGTCCCTTCCTCTTGTCGCTATGCCATGTGACCTCGTGTTGCCCACCGAGCTAGCAGTGTCTCCTCTTGCATGGTTGCGGCGGCTTCTCGCCCTTTTATGTGCGTTGTCTCGATCAACAGCAGTTTCTGCCGCTTGTGAGGTACACTGCGACGTTATCTGGAAATGGAGCACATGCAGCGCGACGGCAAAGCCATACAGGGCAACAGCACATGTACATGGGGCCTGAACCCCACGGGGCCACAGTATTGGCACTCGTGGGTACCGCCTGCCTGCAGGTCAAACGCTAGACAACCAGGCAATCGTGCCGCACAGACAGAGGACCGGTACCTCCCGAATGCGGCTGAGGTGGTGGTGTGTGTGTGGAAGGCAAACAAACGATTGAGCACAAAAACAGAGACTGGCTGGCACGTGAATGTGATCGTACAAGTGTTTTTTAGCAAAAATCATCGATAAAGCTCGCACCCCCCTGTCCCAGGGTGTCTCATAGCTCGTCGTGGCACGCCGCCCACGGGTTTGCCGTTCAATGCAGCCTCCGCAATAAAATAAGCCACGCACTCCTCCTCCCTCCTCCTCCCAACGCGTTAGGCTCTCCCTCCTCTCTTGCATCCCACTCGCCACCGCCGCCATCTTCCCCATCTAGGAGAAGTTGGCAAACGTCTCCTCATCCTCGGGCACCATGTCAGCCCGCGCCTTGCTGGCCTCCGCCGCCGCCTCCTCCTTGGACGCGTGGTACGCCTTCCAGTTGGCGTATGCGCACGCAATCGCGTACAGCCACGTAAACACCAAGCCGCTGCCGCTCGTCGGTCGCACCACCGGTCGTGGCCGCACGTCTGTAACAACCCCTCGCACCGCTGACAGGCAGCTGACGGTGGGGATCCACGCGATGAGAAGGAACCCTAGGAAGGAGGATTCAGTCTTGAGGCTAATCGGCCGCCGACCAAGCCACGTCAGCGCGACGCCAACGTGGACGGCGACGAGCAGGCCCGTGACGATGGCCGCACCGATGGAGGAAAGGATGCCGTAGATGCACTCGCCTTTACAGACGCCCGTCCCAGAGGCCCAGTCCGAGGTGGAACCAAACACCACCAGGGCGGCGATGAGGAGGAAGGCCTCGGCCAACACCATGTGCGCGTAGGGGGTGAGGTGGCTGTTGCGCGAGCTCTGCGACAGAAGATGAAAAGCCATGATGGCAGGAGAGGGCGAAGGGGGATGGGCAGCCGCTGGCCAGTGAGACCAGGGGCTGGTGAACGAGGGTGCAGGGCGAAGGGGAATAATAAAATTCAACGGGCAGCAGGGAACAGGGACGGCACCGTCGCCGGCGTGACGACAGCAGCCCGCGATATCCACCCCTACCACAACGGCCTACCGGAAGAGCGCCCGACGTGAGAGGCAGTGACTGGTGCAGGCCACGCAACGCACTGGCGCGCCGGCTCGAAGAGGCGCTACGCCACAACAGGCAGCGAGGACAGTTGGGCGGCTACTGCGTGACGACCGCGCTCGCGCCGGTGTGGGCGAGCAGAGCAAAGCTGGACAACGGCGCCCGCACCCCCGACGGAGGAGAGCAGGCAGTCGCACAAGAGGTGACGGGGTCCCCCCGGGGGGTCAACGCACGCAGTACTGCAGTCGGCGCCAGCCCGCGTGGCGCCAAGCAGGCGTTCACGCGTTGTCTTCAGCAGGTAGCCGTTTCTGGGTCACTGGGCACGTCGCCTGTGGGGGCGATTGTACGAACGCGCATTGCAAGCTCAGTGGACCCCGAGCAGGCGCCTGGGAAAGGAGTGGGCCCGCCAATAGGTCACCAGGGTGGGCGTCAGTTGCTCTGCCTCCACTGTACGCAGCGTAGATCATGTCAGACACTCAACTGACAACACCTCGGAAAAAATACACCACTTCAGAAAGAATTCCGTCCACCTTCAGACTTCAAAGGAAGGCGAGCTGTCCAAGACATGACCGGAAAACCTGAAGGACGATTTCATCGTTTTCAAGTGTCGCAATTGGTGCCGGGTTTTGTGGCCGGATGCCCTGACCAATGTCGCGTCGCGGCTGGGCAGGCTTGCCGATCGATTCGCCGACTGCGTCTTGCTCGCCGTCGGGCTGGTGGACGCGGTCGCCGCCGGAGCCCGTCGTGTTGCCGCCCGTGGTCGCCGTCGTGCGTGCTCGCGAACCATCTTCCTGCCGCCGGTCCTGTTCAACTCGTCACGATGAGGTCCATTCTGTCCCAGGCCTATGTGACGGTTCCCGAGGGCGGTATGTTCGGCCGGTTTTGATCGCGTCGTGAGTGACGGAACAATGCCGCGGACCGGATGTGGGCGGTGAGAGGGGCTGACCTCTTTTTTTTTGTGTGCTGCGCTCTACTGGTCCGTGCTGTTGTCTGACGATCATCTTCTGTTCGCGTTATGTTCTTTTCTGTGTACACTTGGTCGATTTCATGGCTGGTCTGCTGCCTGGATGGGCCTGTCACGCTTTCGATCATGACGATGGCTACGGCTGTGTCTGCGGCCCTGGTCGTGCCTCTCATGTCGCTCCTACCGTTCGTGCCGCCGCACCAATGTCATCCGGCTGCTGGTCATGGATTTGGTCCCTCGGCGATTATTCCCCACATTCCCTGTGTCTTGACCTCTTGCTCTGCTTACCTGCGCAGTGACCTGTGAAGTGCAGGCTCGCAAGATCCGCATCAAGGGCCCCCGTGGCACCTTGTCGCGCGTCGTCCGCCACCTGAACATGGAAGTGGTGAAGGTGGACGAGGGCAAGCGCATCCGTATCGACGTGTGGCACGGCCACCGGATGCAGCTGGCTCAGATCAACACCGCCAAGTCGATGATTGAGAACCTGGTCACCGGCGTGACGATCGGCTACCGCTACAAGCTCCGCTTTGTGTACGCCCATTTCCCCATCAACGGGTCGGTGACGGACGACAACAAGGCGGTCGAGCTTCGCAACTTCCTCGGTGAGAAGCGCGTGCGCCGCGTGGAGATGCTTGATGGCGTGACGTGCTACCGCTCGGAGAAGGTGAAGGACGAGCTCATTGTGGAGGGCAATGACCTGGACAACGTGTCGCAGTCGGCCGCGTCGGTGCACCAGAGCTGTCTCGTCAGGCACAAGGACATCCGCAAGTTCCTCGACGGTGTCTACGTGTCGGAGAAGGGCAACATTGAGTCGCCGGAGGAGTAGGGCGGGAGTGGACAACTTCCAAAAGTTTTCATCGAAGTGAATGGTTTGGCGAGGACGGAGTGAGTGGTGCGGAGCGCTGCATCCCGCAGCACAGCGTGCTGCGGCCTGAGCTGCAGCAGCCTAGGACGACATGGCACCGTAGGCACATACATGTCGCTGGTGCGAAAACACTGTCCTCGTCAGGTGTGTACGCGATTCGGAGTCATGCATTATTTGGAGCGGAACGAGGACGTGCAGCTGTGGGCCTGCGTCCCTGTGGCGTTGCGGGGTGCGACCCCGTTGTCTAAGGCGCGGGCACCACTGCGTCCCGGCGCTGCGCCGGTGAGAACCCGTGGCACGGACGGTGGGCGCGACTCGGGTGGAACACCGCCGCTTTGTGGCTCATCCGTTGGGGCATGGGGGTGTTGCCAACCCACCGGCACACCCCCCCGTGCCTATAATGGAATTACCCGGTGCGCGCCGTGCGAAACAGATGGCCGCGGGCGCGCCCCGCCCGCCCCACCCCCGACCGACGCTGATGAAGAGGCGTGCACGACCCCCCCCGCCGACCCCTCGGCGCCACCCCCCCC
>ENA-ORXR01004729-ORXR01004729.1-marine-metagenome-genome-assembly--contig:-NODE-4729-length-11224-cov-26.573428_pt1 | contig 11224 bp, 10 predicted proteins | sample MGYA00237866_ERZ511479 | MGnify/ENA metagenome assembly ERZ511479 | reverse complement strand
GTGCGGTCGGGGGGGGTGTGTGCGGGGGGTGGGGCGGGCGGCGACCGCGGGGGATTGACCATCCCCCGCGGCGGCAGCGGCCGGCGCGATCGGCGCCGCGCCGCTCGCCGCCCCGCCGCCCGCGTCGCCCCACTGCGGCGCGGCTGCGCGTTTGCCGCCGCCGCCGCCGACCCCGACGCCGCCGCCGCCGTTGGCGACGACGGCGGCGTTTTTCGTGGCGGGGCGGCGGCGACGGCGCGCGCGGCGGGACGGCGGCGGCGATGGCGGCGGCGGCGAGGGCGGTGTTTTGGTGCGGTCGGGGGGGGTGTGTGCGGGGGGTGGGGCGGGCGGCGACCGCGGGGGATTGACCATCCCCCGCGGCGGCAGGGGCCGGCGCGATCGCCTTCCCCATCCCCCGCTGTGGTGTCATGCAGTTGTAGCTTTTCATTGCTTGGTGTGGTCGATGAGTGCACCAGTTTTATTCTAAGGGACGTACAAGTTGTATCGGCGCACTGCTGCTTGGACAAAGCCCCGGCACATATGGCCAGTAATGTGGTCTAGCATAGAGTTGATCGTCAGCATGGGCCATGCGTTGAACTGTGCCGGGCTGGACCACCGCCGAAGCCAGCTGCTGCCCACAGAGAAGACGTCCTCAATGGGATTGAAGTCCGGCGAGTACGGTGGGAGCAGTAACACAACGACACCCGCGGCCCGCACGGCCGTCAAAGCCACCTCGTCGTGAATGCGTGCATTGTCCAAGACGAGCACGCACCGCTCGGGCTGCTGGCTCCACTCTCTCCCCTCCACCACTGGTCGCATATAAGGCAATACAAAGCTAGTCATGAACAGTATGAAGTCAACCGCTGTCTGCCCGGGAGGTGGCCGCGTGATGAGCCAGTCCAACAGACGGTCATGAGCCATGGCCACAAAGAAACTCGTGCGCACCCCCGCCGACGACGCAACGTAACATTCCGCTCGAGCCCCCCTCAGAGACCACGCCCATCGCCGCTCGGCCGCACGCCCCACCCGATGGGCCTCGTCGACATACACGCGGCAGCGTAGCGGGACCTGCCACTGCGCCGCCACCCACGCGGCGCGGTTCGCCTCGTTGCGCGTGACAAACGCGCGTTCAATCACCTTGCGCGTGAATCCGTTGTGAGCTAGCACTCGAGCCACCGTCGACAACGACACGATCACCGAACCGTCAACTCGGGCGGCGATCTCGTTGACAGCGTCGGTAAGCTCATCGAGGAAGAGCTCGGGCTGGTCCTCGACAGTTGCCAGGACGGCCTCGCGAAGTTGTGGGTCGTCGACCAAGTTGTCGGAGTGTCGATTCCACTGCGCCGGGTTGTGGTGGAACTCACCGCCAGTGTCCCGAAAATACGCCAGGAAGCGCGTCGCCGACCGCACGGACATGTTGAGGTCACGCGCGGCGGAGGCGACGCTGCGACCTTCGACGCGCACCATCCGCACGAGGTGCTCCCGAGTCTCGGCACTCTTCATGATGGCCCAAAAGAGAGGACAGCGAAGAAGGGGGCGCGCGGGAAGGGGGGGGAGGGGGAGAGATAGGGCGGCGGGAATGGTGGGGTCGGCGAGGGGGGGGCACACCGAGGAGGCAGGAGCGATGTTCAGATGCCAGCGCATGCATGTGACGCAGTGCGACTGTCAGAGCCCAGGCCGTCGGGATGTGTCCGTCTGCCCGGCTTTCCTCTCGTTTGCGGCCAGTTTCCTCGGGCCTCAGCCCGACTCCGCTCAAGGCGCCATCAATTTCCGGCAGACGGGCTCGTGATCGCCTCGGTTTTCCCCGGATGCCCTGAGACTGGTGTCGAGGCTCCCAGACGCGCACGACAGAAGCGTCTGAGACCAGACCAATCGCAAATTAGGCAGCGCAGGCGAGTACTGCATTCCCACGCACGGGGCGATAAGCAGGACAGCTGTTGGAATGACATGCCGAGACGACAACAGATGCTTCAAAACTTTGAGCGTATTCAAGGTTCATAACATGAGGCCGATTCTGGAATCCCAAAAGGACCTCTCCCAGGCCGTTCAGAGGCCACGCGAAGCAAATCTTCAATATGTTTTGAATTGTATAGTTGACTCATGCACTGGTGTTCCTGTTCGGATCGGCCAAAATTGAGCGTTCTGCAATAAATGTAAACAAAACATAGGGTGAGCCAGTCTGAGAGAAACAACCAACGAACGGACGCGAACAAATCAATCATCAAATAGGCGGGGTATAACGTACTTGCGGCGTTCCCGTAGTGCCCCAGACTGAACAGTGCAACCTTTTGCATGAGGTCAACAGGAAAGAGAGGGCGCCCCGTCCGTCTCTGCTTAGGTAGATGAGGAGCCACAAGCAGCTCCATCTGCGCGTATGTGGCCCGGTCCATTCGCATGATCTTTCGCCACTGGTACTCTGGCAGGGCGTCCAAAACATACAAACTCCAGTTACGGCTCTTGGGTACAAAGTCCCGGTCCATGCGCAGGTAGCGGGTCTGCAGGAGAACCTGCAGGCGCTGGCACGACACCCAAAGTGAAAAAGACACCGAGGACATGCCGGCCAGACCGTGCGACGCCAGCGTCTGCTTCGGCCACACCCCGGCGACCTCCAGGCACATGAGAAGCGTGAGAGCGTGCACGTCCCGCACGGCGCGCCGAATGGTAATCTTCCCGTAAGAGACACGCACCATCGTGTACGTCGCGGCGGCGAGGTTGCCGCGAGGTTGTCGTCGAGCACTTCGTGGGCACCGCGAGTGAACGCTTTTAACAGAGCCGCACGCGGTCTTGCATGCCACGTTCTTGTCCCTGTCAGACAGACAACCAATCTCGTGGGAAATGACACACTGTACGTCGTTCCAGCATGTCCCGACCTGCTGTCAAAATTCCTGCAAGGTCTTTCCAGCACGTCCGGGTCTGCTGTCAAATTTCTTGTGACCCCCGAGCGGGCTTTCCATTGCCCCAGAGCAAGGCTCCTTGACAACAACCCCGCTCGGGGCCTGCGCAATCCGCCAGAGCAGATGAGCAGAGGAGCCGAGGAGCATTTTTTTCGAGTTTATGAACCACCCTACTGGCCTCGGCGCCGTGGGCCGGAGGCCATTGAGTTATGACGGGGGGGGTACCCTCGCCACGTCGCCGCCCTATGCCGTGACAGGCGGGGCGGCGCGCCCCGGCAGCGCGCGGCGTAGCGTTGTTTGGCAGCCGGCGGCGGTGGTGGCGGTCGCGGTGGCGGCGGTGCTCCCTTTTCGCCCCGCTGACAAACCTTCCGCCGACGGCGACACATCCCCGCGCCTTACGGACCCGACGCGCGAGGCCGCAGCCACCACATCTGTCTCCTGGGCCTCCGGTGGGGCGGCACCAGTGGCGCGGCCCTCCTTTGGCGCGCACAGAGCATGTCTTTGAGGTACGTGGCGTTGGCGCACTTCAGGGGGTCGGCTTCTCTTTCTGGCGGGGGGCGGGGCGGGGTCGGAGGGGGGGGGGGGTGGGGGGGGGGGCGCCTGGGTGCTTGTTGTATGGCGGTAGGCGCGATCTTTCATGTTGTGCTCCTTGTGACTGTGTCTTTCTGTTGTAAATTTTGTCCCTCTCCCGGTGGCGTGAATTTGCGGTGGAGAACATGGTGTGGCATCAGCATGTATACTATGCTTGAGTCGTCACTGTTACCCGCCCCTCTCTTTTGTGAGTCTGCCGTCCACATAAGCGTGTGTGGGAAACGTGGGGCATTCTGGTTGCCGCAGAGTAGGGCGTTCTGGCGGGCAGCATAGACGGCGGCGGTGGAGGGGGGAGGGCGTGAAGAGTCAGATGTGCTTTTGCATCGCGCTAACAAACAACCCAGGTAGAAACGCCGTCTTTTTCTTCACACTATAGTCACTCTCTCCTTGCGTGGGCAGTCTTTCCTCCTTTTTTGCCGCGGCGTGAGCAAGGAACCCAACTGTGGCGCAACTTGGGGGGGGGGGACAGAGGCGCGGCAAAGACGAAGACGACAACGCGCCAGCAGCAACAGACAGCCAATCAGCGACCGAATCTCATGTGCAAGGTTTTTCGGTTGCAGCCAATCAGCAGGTGAGGCTCTGTAAAGAGGTCCCTTTCCGACAGATGGCGTGTCCAGCGGCCCGACCAAGGTCGTTGGGGCCCTCTTGCCCTCCCGTCGTTTCCCTTCGTTTCTTTTCGTTTCTCGTCGTTTCTCGGGCGTTCTGCCTCGGATCCGGATCAGATGCGAGCTCCGAGGCCCCCCAGTTGCGCAAGACAGACCCGATCCAGGCAGAATCGCCTCGGAGACATGCATCGCAACAAGAGTGCGGTGCACCGAGATAGGAATTTTCCTCATCAGGTATCACCAATAAATGTGGTGAATGTCGTCGTGAACCTGGGGGGGGGGGGGGGGGGGGGGGGGGGGGGGGGGGGGGGGGGGGGGGGGGCCGCCACGCTCCACTCGACCGTCGCACTTACATCGGATTGGCCCTGCGATCGACCTCGGCCGTCGTGCATCACCGACCCCCTGATTTGATGGCATCGCGGACACAGTGCCCTCGAAGATTGGGGCCCCAGCTCTGGGACGACGGCGCTTCCGCCACCAGCTAGTCGCCCGCCGCGCCCCGACCGTGGGATCGGTGCGGTGTGGTGCAGCGGGGCGCGGGCGAGGGGCTAGGACGGGGTGGAGGCGGGTCGCATATCTGGGGCCGAGAGGTCGTGCGCGCACGCTCGCACGTCGTCAACGCCATGTCGGCGCTACCAGCCTGGCCATGGTGCTGTCGTGGTCGGTACGGTTACCCATGACGTGAGGTGCAGGCATATATCGGCCGGTGCACGTCGCGGAGCCCGTGGCGCGAGGTTGGTGAGCGCGCTTGCACGTGGGGTGGCGCTCCCCACGGGGTCGTGTGTGGGGGGGTCACAGGGTGGTGCGTAAGCGTGCGACCTGCTTGCAATTTCCGTTTCTACTACCTGGCATTGGGGGAGGGGACGCTCTCCAACGCGGAGGAGGTTGATGTTTTTCCGACGAGCGGGGTGTGCTTGGGTCCTCGTGCCTGAGTCCACGTGCGTCATCTCACACGGTTGCACGGAAGTGTGCATGACGTCGGCGCCGAGGCCGACGGTATCCCTGGGAGAGTGGCGGGCTCATCCCGGGCCCTGCAAGTGTGGTCCGAGCGGTGGCGAGGGGACGTACTGCTGTGCTGCTTTAGTCAACTACTTGGTACGTCACGCGAGTGTGTTTGTCGCCGTTCTGGTGCTGTTATTGTTGTGTTCGTCTGCGTCTCATCGTCCATGCGCTCGCGCCGCGTTGTCTCTCACTTTTGAGTGACGGCCACTGACCAATGTTTGCATGTTTTAACCCACCCGCAAGCTTCGCGATGTCCATGGTATCTGGCTGTTGATACTGAATTTGACAACTTGATGGCATCTTGTGCAGGCGTCATGCCGACAGCGACGGAACAAGACAAGGAGTACCTGCTTTTTTTGGAGTCGCTTGGCATCCCGGACGTTAGCAAGGTGGTCTTCCTTGCTGGCCTACTGCGGGACGCGCATGAAGCTGCGGCCAAGCTGGACAAGTACTCGGAGCCGCATGGGGCCTTCTTTCACTCGGCTATCAGTCGGCTGTTGACCACCGACAACCCACACGACGCGCCGGCTGTATGTTGGGTTCGTGTTTTGGATCGTCTGGGCTTCTTCACCGACACCGACCCACACGCCCAGCGCATTGTCAACGTAGGCCTCTCGTTTGCCTACCTCCACAAGCACGTCGACTCCCTCGCCGCGGCTAATGCCCTGGCGCTGGATTGTGCTGTCGGACCAACAGCGGCCGCCAAGGGCGGCCCTGCTGACGTTAGCGGTTCCATCCCAAGTGGTGGTCGGGTGATCAGGTTGGACGCCCCTCATGATGGCGGCCTGGACAGGGCGGTGGCCAGTGCACTCGGGGGAGGGACATTAGATACGGTCGGCGAAGTCGTGGACGTCGGGGAGCTGGCAGTGGCTGGCCAGCATCCTCTTGGCGGCGTTGTGGCGTGTCGGTCCCAAGATGTATCGGCACCGGCCTCGGACGCAGCGGCTGGAAAAGACCTCAACGGGACTCCTCCTGCGGGTGACGACCGCATCGGGCCAGGGGGCTTTGTGGTCGCCCGACGCCCTGCGCCACCGGCACCCGCAGCGGCGGCTGGCGACCCTGACCCTGAGGAGGACGCGTCCATGGAGCCGTCTGGCCCAAGTACGACCAACTGCGCCGTCGCCCCGACGCTCGCGCCATCCCAGACGGCACTAGATTCGGTCTGCTTCGTGCTGACAGCTGTGGTGGAGCGTGCCGATGTTCTCGACGTGCTGAGGGACCTGCTATCAGACGCGCTGGCGTGCTTGGTGCGTTCCCGCGAGACTGCTGGTGTTCTCGGTGCCGCCCTCCCCGTGCCACAGGTCAGCTCATCGCAAGTCTCCCACTTGACTGCTTCGTGGTGGCCTACCTGGGAGTTGAGCCGGAGCGAGGGCAAAGGCCTTCCTCCAGCCGGGACCGTGGCGTATGAGAACCCGTCGTCGCGCAAGGTGTGGTCGTCAAGGTGGTGCATTCACGTGGACATGGTGGGCATCAAGGAGTATCTGCAGCGTCTACACACCAAGGACAAGCGCTACTTCGTCAAGGGGGAAATTCCCGTGCTGGAGGTGGTGTCCCGATTGATTGGGAAGAAGCCCCTGAGATTGACGGTCGTTGTCGCGTGCATGCTTCTCATGGCAACAAAGGAGGTGAGGTTTGGAGGGTTGTTGACCGAGCTGGTCTCAGCTGGGCGCGCCCCTCAGCTCCAAGGTTCCCGTCTGTCTACAGCGTCGGTTCACGAGTTCGCCACGTCAAGCATGACCGAGGTCGTCTCCGCCGTCGGTCCGGCCATCTCTGCTGGCAGCGGGCTTTGTGGTGCTGTGGCCGAGGTGACGGTTGCGGACACCGAGGCTGACGCGTTTCTCGGGACCCCCACGATTGACCTGGAGGTTGCTATTGCAGAGATGGAGGCTGAGGAAGCCGCGGAGGATGTCGTTGTGGCAGCGAAGGAGCGCGCCAAGCGCATCGCCGTCCGTCGGCGGGTACGCGTTACAAGCGCTGCCGCCGGTGCCGTCGCAGGTGCGGCGGCAGCCGGTCCTACACCACCGGTCGGGATGGGTGCTCAAGGTGCAAGGCGACCCCATCCTGGCGTTTGACGAACAAGGCCACCGTCGGCGGCACCGTCCACGGGAGCTGGTGCAGCAGGCAGTAGCAGGTCGAAGCGCCCACGGCCCCATCCCGCTCCCGCTCTCGCGGCAGCAATCCCTGGCAAGACGCCACCCGCCAAGCGCAGCAGGCCACCACCCGCACAGGCCGCTCTTATGTCGGCGGTTGAGAGCCCCTCTCTGCTGGCACCCGCGGACGAACAAGATACTCCTTTGAGTGGAGCGACTGCAGCGGAGGTTGGAGCGGGCATCGCCGGTATGCCGGACACTAAGCCATCTGGTGGTCATACCACGGCCGGGTGACGCCTCGCTGCAGTTATTTTATTTTGAGCATTATCCGCTTACTATAAAGAATCATGAGAGATGCTCTCTTCGTTCATTGAATACACCCTCGTGCTGCAGCAGGTCGCCACGGTAAAAAACGGACCCCGCGGTATACAACGGACTAAGGACAAGATGAGGAGACGAAGCGATGTAACAATGCTTGTCACACTAAAGTAGTAAAGGTCAGCGTCCATCTACAGCCACTGCCACTGGTCATACAAAGCGAGCACCAAAGGATCAGCAAACAAACGGCTCGGGGTAAATGACTTGACATACATACGCTCCTTAGTCTCCACACGGCTCACGGCGGAGTTGACCATCCCCGCCTTCAACGACATGTTGAGGTCCAGCACGGCCTCCGACAACGTCAGGCTCTTTGCCATGTGAATAATAATGGCCCACCCCAGCACGAAAGGCACTTGGCGCCGCACTGCAAGGGTGCCTGGGGATGACAGGATCCGAGCCGTGAAGTCAACCGGCGGACACTCCACCTCCACCCACGTCTCGCCAGCGTTAACGACCCCGAGTTCCGTCGGCCACGGGCCCGGCGGCGGCGGGTTGTCCTCAAACCGCACCACAGCCGTGCCCGCCAAGTTGTAGGACGTGATGGACCCGATGCTGCCATGTGTCAACCCAAGCTCCTTCCGCCTGTTGTCGACAAGCATAACTTGGGCGTGGAGACCGTGGGCCACTGAAGATGGTGCCACACAGTCCGACAAAGCGGCGCGCATGGCATAGACCGACGCATTGTCAACGTTGGGCTCGACCACTTGGCCGTCTCGGTCCCGGTCCACGGCTACGGAATCCACCGCCTTGTAGGTGGCAGGGCGGTCGCGCAGGTGCAGGCGTGCCAAGCAGCCGCTGTTGTGCTTGTGAACATCCTTGGTGAGTGGTACCAGGTGCAGCACCCGGTCTTGCAAAGCCGTGTACGCCGCCCCGTTCACAGCGCGGTCCTTCATGAGCGTCAGCACTGCCGGGGAGCAGACGCCGTTACGCGCGTCACGCAGGGCGGCGACACAGTCGGGTTGATGTTGACGGTGAACCACCGTGAGGTTGAGAAGGGAGCCGCCAAACAAGGTCGGCCAGCAAGCCGCTTTGCACGCAATGTTTCCAACCACGGGCTGCAGCTGAAGGAAGTCGCCAAACGCAAAGATGATGCACGGCGACGACGCGAGCGACCGCACCTGGTTGAGCATTTCGTACAGGACGTCCAGCTTCTCCGCGGCCACGAGGGATATCTCATCCAGTAGCAATACCCGCACCTTGCGCAGGCGATCCTTGATCGGCGCGAATCGCGGCGTACGCAACAGCCGGGCCGCCTCTGCAGCGGGCTCGTCGAGGGCCGGCTCATAGTCCTTCACAAACCCGAAAAAAAAGTGAAGCGTCATCCCCTGCGCCGTTTTGGCCGATGTCCCGGTCGGTGCCACGACAACCACTTCTCCAGGGGCTTGAAGAACCTTGAGGAGCCGCTCGCGAAAGTGGCGCAGCAGCGTCGACGTGCCCGTGCCCGGTCCTCCTGACACAAATGTACTGCGACCACGGGCCCACAGTGCGTCGCCCAGCTCACCCCACCGCCCGCCATTGGCCAGGAGCCCCAAAGGGCCGGGTAGACGCGGAGAAGAGGCGTGCCGTACCTTCTCATCCGAAGTATATTGCCCGGCGTCTTCCTCGATCACCACAACGTCCGGGGAGCTCTGCTCCTTGCAAAGCGAGGAGGCCGACATCGGTGGGGACGGCCGGTCACGCAGGCTGCTACCACCGGGAGGAGTCACCGGGCTGGCCTCGAGGCTGTCAAACAGGGCACCTTTGGTCGACTGACCGCATCGTTGCTCGGCGACCACGCCGCCCGTGCGAAGTGCTCCCCGTACCTCCACGTTGGGGGCAGTGGGAGCCAATGAACTCTTGGCGCCTGAGGCAGCAGGGGTGCCCGGTGTCGTCCCCTGCGCCTCCTTGGTAGCCGCGGTCCACTCCTGGGCGTGCGTCTCCATCATCTTGGAGATCTCCGACATGGAGAGCATCCCACTCCAAGGCTTGCGCGATGAGTGACGCGGGTTGAGTGCCGTGCCGGGCGCCATGTCCTTGGGGGCGCTCGGCTTAAGCTTCTTGGAGAAGGTCGGAAAGGCCACAGCCTTCGTCGCCGCCGCGCCGTCAAAGGCACTGCCGGACCGCACAGACGAGCCGCCCTGCTTGGGATGACCATCATTCGCGGCGGCGCCGGGGTGTCGCGCTTGTCGGATTGAGCGCTTGCCTAGAGCCGAGCACATGCCCGAGCGTCGCGATGACATACCGCCGCCGCCACGGCTTGGCGAGGCAGTTGCCGGGGGCAGGCACTTGAACGACAGGCCGCCCACAGCGGCAGGAGCACGTGGAATAGCCCGACGGGAGCGGGCCTGCCCAACAGACGGGGATGTGACCGCACCAGGGTGAAGACCGACCACCGGATCATCACCCTCTGGCAAAGTGGCAGTTGGCGTGTGCCCCGCCGTCGCGCTCACCACCGGCTGCCGCCGGTCAAGCGCGTCCTTGACACCTTCCGTCGCCGTCGCGGCGGCATCAGCTCCGGATCCCCAACTGACCACTTCCAACAGCGTCCGCCCCGCCGACCCCGTCAACCACCGCCATGCAAGAGCGTCCGTTGGAAACCAATGGAAGACACACGGGCCAACGCCACCGTTTCGGACCAAAGAGAGTGCAGCCGCGAGTCCCGCCTCGTCCAACTGGAAGCAGGAACGAAAGGACGGCGTCGTTTCCGCCAACCATCCGGGAGTGGTGCGAGGGAGAGCTACCACACACGGGTCGTCGTCCGAGTGGCAACCGGCAACCGCCTCCGTCCGCACAGGGTCCGTGACCCAGCACACGGCCGCCTCCTGCGAAACGAAGCAGTTTGTGACGAAGCGGGCCTCATCGCCGCCGAGAAGGCGCTCAGCAAGGCCCTCCGCATCAGTCGAGCTGTGGATGACCGAGAGCAGCGGGGAGACGAAGCCAACAAAGGGTTGCAGCGTGAATCCGCCACCTACACCCGCGGCCGCCATGAAGAGAGGTCGGGGAGGATCGGGGGCGCCGGGTGCGGGTTGCGGGGTGCGGATGTCTCGATGCACGGCGGCACTGCGCTCCAACGGGCAAGGCGGGCGCACGCGTGAGACGTCGACCACCGCGATCACAACAAGTACGGCGAGCCCCCCAACAAAACAAGGCGTCGACACTCGAGGGCTCGCGCAAGCAGTTCTGGGTGCTACGGGCGAGTTTTAAACCAAGCGTCAAGTGGGCGCCGAACGGAACGCGCCGCGGGTCCCGCTCCACCACAAAGGCCCCTCGGTCAAAAGCATGGAAGGGGGGGGGGAGGGTAAGGAGATTGTCGGCGGAAATGCAAGGCACGGTGGCAGCGCGGGTTGGGGGTGGGCGCCAGGGCGGGCCATGGGTAGGCGGGAAACGGGTGGGCGGGCACAGGGCGGGCGGGCAAAACGTGGGCAGGAGAAGCGCGGGCGAAGGGCGGGCAAGACCGGAACGGATCCTGGCGCGAAGCCGGTCTTGCCCGATCCGTCCGCGCGGTCGGGTTCGAAGCCGGCATTGGGGCCCCATGGGACCCCTCAAAATGCGGCACGACTGAGTCACAAACCCGAGGCAGGACTCTCCAATGGGGGCTAACTTACTGGAATCGCATCTGATGTCCTCTGTGGGATTAATGACGTTGGTTAACTAACCAGTAAATGGCGACCGACCGTAGACGCGCGATAAAGCGAACGCTATC
>ENA-ORXR01004728-ORXR01004728.1-marine-metagenome-genome-assembly--contig:-NODE-4728-length-11227-cov-15.921345_pt1 | contig 11227 bp, 19 predicted proteins | sample MGYA00237866_ERZ511479 | MGnify/ENA metagenome assembly ERZ511479 | reverse complement strand
TTCAAAACATTGTTCTTGTACCCTGTACAGCCTGCTGCATTGCTTTGAACTATTTAGGGTGAGGCACCCTTCAAATGTATAAGTCACATTTGAAAGCCCGTCGGGGGGCTTCGCAGGGAGGCACGCCATTGGCTGAGATCGACTCGACATCCGTCGAGTCGGCGTGGTCAGTTACACCCTCGACGGGGGGGTGCTTGATACTCACCAGCACCGGGCGATTGGAGGATCCTTCGCTGTCAGCAAATGCCGCACCAATGATCATCGTTCATGAAATGTGGCAGGGGACAGAACATCGGGCCACCCCGCACCTGCCAGGACCCCTCGTCAACAGACACGGGGTCCACATGGGGGCCCCGATTCGAGGGTGCCAGAGCGCGCGCGCGCGCTGGCTGGTGCGACCTCCACGCCGACGTGGCGCTCACTCCCACCCGACCGCGGAGCGACGTCTGCATCCCCACGACCAGCTACCACCCCGGTGCCAACACCCCTGACCACCCCTTCCCGGTATTCTCGACAAGTACCACGCCCATCTCATGCATTGAAGTGTTGAACCTACGCCTTTACGCCATCCCCCCGTGCGGCACTATCTCCCACCCTCCACTGCCACCGTCTCACCCCCCTCTTCCTGTCCGCGGCTGTCCCGACAAGGGTACAAGGGAGAGCGATGCCGATGGCCAACCGCTCCGGCGCCTCCTCATGTGTGGCTTTCTTCAGAGCTTGCCGGCAATTGATGACGATGCTGAGGACGCGTATCTCCCGCTAGGTGACTCGTCGCAAGCTCTGCTCGTCCAGGCTAGGAGCGCCTACGCCGACTACAGTGCCAACCACGAAGCGGGGGACGCAGCGATTGGCGCAACCTCGGGGGCCACGCACGACGATGGCTACGACGCCAATAGCGGCGGGCCGCCCGACAGCGCCCAAGGCGCCAGCCTCTCTGCGCCACGACACGTGGACGCCAACGGACCTGGAGAGGCACCGACGCCGTCTGCGCTTTCCAAGCCACAGCCAAGAAGCCGCCGCAGCCGACCGAAGGCGGCCCGTCGTCTGCCGGGACGACCATCCGCCCGAAGAAGCCACGCCAGCCCACCAAGATGGAGCGGGCATACTGCAAGGAGGAGCTGGTCACAGTCTTCCTCTCCGAGCTCCGCGTAGCCGTCGATCTCGACGCGCGCATGGGTGGCGACGAAGAGCTCGAGGGGGGTTGTGTCCACGGCGCCAACGGCATTGGCTTTGTCGAGGCTTTCGACCCCATCTGCGTGTGGACGACACTGCTCAAGGGCAACGTCGCCGCCTTCTGCACCTGCGGGGGCGTCATGGTCAGCGGCTTGGAGGCCACAGTGGATTACGCGATCGAACATGTCGAGATTCAATGGAAACGCAAGAAGAGCTCGACGTGCCGCCATGCGGCGGCGCTTCTGGCGGCGCACTGCGTGATGTCGGCTGAGTTGAGCCTGCAAACGCCCGAGGCGTTGATCAGCGCCATGCCGGCCTTGCGCGGTCCGGAAGTCAAGGCGGACGGAAAGTCGGACGAGACGGTTGTCCACGTAGTTGGCATCGTGGGCAGGCGGATGAACATCCCGCTGTATGCCATCTGCTACGACAACACATGGTCGCCGGCCATCGTCCGGCCGGGTGGAAACCGGTACAGGTTGGCCACTTTCTGCCTCCTGTCCTGCCAAACCCAGCCTTTGGGGTGCCCTCATGCCAAGGCCGTCAACAAGTTCAGCCGCGTCGAGGCCTCGGCTGCGTCGGAGGCGGCGGCGGCTGCTCAAGAGGCTTTGCGATTTGGGCCGAACGGTGTGCTGAACGAGATGGGCGAACCGCTGCCGGCCGAGCCCGTGGCCGCCGCCCCCACCTCCCCAGCGGTGCCGCCGCCGCCTCCGGGCCCCCGTCGTGCACGTAATATGTTCCCGTGCACGTAGGAGGTGGCTTTGTGCGACGTCTACTGCAATTTTGTGGACGCAGCAAGGGCGGCCAGCAACATCTACAGGTACGAATCAAGGCTTCACGTGGAGGAGAAGTGCATCGTGTGCTAGGAGCCGCGAGGAGACTCGCTGTCGTGCCAGAACATTGCCGTCCTCTTCACCATAAGGGGACGCATGCAGATCTTGGTCGGCCAGTTGGTGTGCGTAAATGGGCATGACGTCTTGTACGACGGGGCGGGAGACGGGCTGTTTGCCGTGACTCAGGAAACCGTGTACGCGCGCATCTTTTTGGAACTTGTGCTGGAGCTGTGCGTCATTGCGCGGTCAACCATGGCGGCAGCGTGCCAATGCCTCACGGGGCTGCTGAGGAACACAGCCGCCTATGGAGAAGGCGAGCCCGGTCAAGCCCGGCATCTGCTGTCCGAAGCGACCGGCGAGTTCTCGGGCACGCTGGTGGTGCCGGCCGCGGATTTCAAGTGCCATCATTGTGGCCGGGAGGAGGCGGCCCGCGGGCCCTTCAAGTGCATTGTGTGTGACGGGAAAATGCTATCGGTGCGTCAGGCGCATGTCAAGAAGATGGTTCGGCCGAGCGGAAACGCGCGGCGGGTCGACTTTTCCATCCTGTTTGCATGTGCGATCCGAACGTCTTCGATGAGGGGGCTGGTGCGCCGCCGCGTCCGGGCCAAGCCGGACGAGGCGGTCGAGCCCACCATTTCCGAGTCGCGTGCGTGGCCCCAATTTGCGGCTGCCGCGGAAGAGGCACCTCCCCCAGCCCCGCCACTGCCCACAGCCGACGGGGTGGTGCAGCGTGCGCCGATAGAAGACGAGCGGGCGTGCCGGTGGTCCACCGCCCAACTCACCAAGCACTATTTTGCGTTACAAGGCCGCGGCGATCCTGGGGCGCCCGCTGTGCAAGCCGCGCCGGCCGCCGCGCTGGAACTCGCCCCGTACATTGGCGCCAGTGAGGACGGCGCGGCCTCCGCTGACGAGTACGAAGACGAGGGCCTGGTGAGCGGGCAAGAGGACAGCGGCAGCGACGACGACGAGAGTGACACCGACGAGGACGAGACCGACGGAGCCGACGAGGAAGCTGGCAGCGGGGATCCGGTAGGCGGCGACACTGACGACGGTGGGAGTGAGGTGGCGCTCGAGGGCGCTGCGGCGCCGGTGGAGGAGACCTGCGCGTTGGACAGCAGCCCATGTGCAGCCTCGTTGCCCGGCGATGGGTTTTCGGCGATCAATGACACTGTGTCACCCATGTCACGCTTGCCATGACGGCCGCCGTCTGCTATAAGGTCCGGCTCGTCTTCATTCTCTTTATCTGCCCCTCCGACGAGGCGCCGCCGAGGCATGGCAGCTGCCGCCCGCGCGGAGCGCCCTACACGTCGGTCAAGGCGTCGGTCAGCCGCCAGGGTTGGGACGGACGCGTGGCAGCTGGAGCAGGGGGAGGTTGAGGAGGTGACGGCCGGGGCAAGGGCCAGCGAGGACCCAGTTGCCATCGACCGCGCGGATCCGCTGTCGCCGCTGACGTTCCGTGCCACCAAGGCGACGGCTAACGTCATCGTCCCACCGCCCGATGGCGTCGCCACTGTGGTGCTCAAGATCGGCCCCATCCCTCTGCAGATGGAGGACTTCCAACTTGCGCTGCCTAACCAGTGGTTCAACGACGAGCTCTTCAACGCGTACGTCGAGCTGCTGCGCGTCCGTCAGCTCAAGTTTGCATCATCCGTACGGCCCAAGCCGCAGTACATCTTCTTCATCTCATTCTTATACGAAAAGCTCGTCGATAAAGGCCGGTACAACTACGACGCAGTGCGGCGTTGGACTAAAAAGGAGTTCGTGCTCAAGGCCAACAAGATTTTCATCGCTGTCAACATCACTGATGCTCACTGGTTCTTGGCGGTGGTGATCCCGGCGGCCGGGCACGTCGAGCTCTAAGACTTTTTGGGCCGCGCGCAGGAGCAGATGGGCAAGAACATTGCGAAGTGGGTCAAGAGGGAGGCCGCCGTGCACGGCTTGCCCAAGAAGCAGTGGAGCGTCGGTACGATGCCCTGCCGCACACAGGAAAACTGTGACGATTGCGGCGTCTTCACGTGCCGGCACGTGGAGCCCATGTCCAAGGGCGAATCGGCCATCGGCTGGGGCGGGAGCTCGTCTTACCATCGGCGCCGCATAGCGGCCGAGTTGTTGTCCGGATCTTTATAACGTTTTGCTTGTCGTATCTCTTTGACTTCTTGCCCTGTCATTGGCCTGCATGAGCACGACTCCATACACCACTGTTAGTTTGTTTCCTAGTGCGCCGGCCGCCAGCCCAGATACGCAATCCAAATCAAGTTATCGACAATGGCATCGTCAAAGAAGGCGGTGGGCACTCAGGCTACAAGCAGCGAACAGAACAGAACACAAATAATCCTCTTCCCCCGCCATCGGGTCGCCGACGGCTTGGCCGCTGGCCACCTGCCTCCTGATGGCAGCCATCGCCTCGTCGGAGGCGGTTGGCTTGGTGTGGACACCGGCGTTGGCGGGTCCCACGTGGTCCTTCGTCACTGCCGCCGCCACGTTGGGCAGCTGTACGTCGGAAGGCGCAGCGGACGGGAAGATCAGGTTGCCGTTGGCCGCCTCCGTCTTGTTCGTGGCTACCGCCCCGTCGGCAGTAGTCGGCTTGGCTCTGTGGTGGACACGGATATGTCTGTCTCGGATGGCTGGCTCCGGACGGCGGCGGTTGGGGGCGCCGCCTCGACCATCGCTGCCATCGCGGCCGTAGTGGCCGACTGCTTTTCGGCGGGCGGGGCACGCGTGACCCGCGAGTTGGAGCCGGCTGCTTCCCCCGTCATGGAGGTCACCGCCTCATACGCGATGGGTGCCTCAACGCGGACGGCCACGGCTGCGCTTAACGCTCTGCCTGCGACAGTCACTGTGACCATATCTCCCGGCTCCGGGACGGCGCGCGAGGCTGACGTGACAGGCAAGTTGCAGACGGCTTTCTTGTCCGACTGGACGACAGCCGACTCCCTGGCGCTGGTCGACACGCCCGTTGCCACCTCCGCCGCCGCGTCGGTAGGCCGCTCGCCCGAGGACGCTGAGAAAGTGACCGGCACGTTGTTACCGGCCGCCGCAGTTTGCACTGGGAGCATCCGCCCTGACGGCGGCGTTTGACTTGACGCCAAGAGCGGCAGCGGTGGCAGCCGCCACGTCCGTACCCACAACCGCCGACGTGTCTGCTCACCGCCCGATACCGGGCGCGGCAAGTGAGACCGGCAGCTCACGCTTGGCGGTATCCCGCGTCTTGGACTCCACCGCCTCATTGGCGGCGGTCGGGCAGCCGTCGCTGGTGCCGGTTTCCACTGCCAGATCGATGACCTCCGCTGTCAGTTCCCTCCGGCCCATAAGTGAACACGACATGGCACGGTGGCGCCTGGTCACACGTCCCTTCTCCCGATGCGCGGCACTTCTCAGAAAGTATCGAGGCCAGATATGGAGGGTGAGCAGTTGTTACTCTCTGGATCTTAAGTTGGTGGCGTATCACTGCAGTTCCTCATAGCTCTCGTTCTGCACAGTGGTCACCGAGATCATTTGGCGATCTCACCTGACTCGGGCCTCTCGCCCATCGCAGCCGCCACCATCTGCATACAGTCGACAGCAGGGAGATCGTGGCGTGGTGAGGCAAGGCTTCGCAGCCCACAGACGGGTGTCCTATGGACCACTGATGCTGCCATATGGGAGCCATGGCCCTTGCTGCAACTGCCACGAGGCGTCCACTCGAGACTGCGAGGCGCGCCGGTGCGTACAGTAGCACGATCTCATGAACCCTGCTGTGACCCCGATCGCACGGCTCCACTGTCGCACATCGGCGCGATCCTGGAGCCATAATATCTGCATGTGACGGTGATGATCTGTAAGTGGCTCCACAGCGTGTATGCGTGAATCGTGCAGGCGCCAGGCCCCCGATCAGCCTGCAGAGGCACCTGCCGCGGCCAGTTCTCCCGTGACGGCAACGTCCGCGCTGCGAGGCCCTGTTGCGGGCGCTTCACTCGTTTCTGTCAGAGTGCGCCTCTCCAGTGGGGTCCCAGCGGCCTTTATTCAGAGGTCATAGGGAGAGATCTCGGCCTGAGGGTCGTGAACCACGTTCACTCGAGAGGAATCCCCCCCCTTCCAAACACCGATGGCGCGCCCAGGCTTTGCGCTTGACGCCTCTGCTCCACCCCCCCCCCAACTGCTTTGAACTTTGGATGCACAGCCCCTCCGATGGTATGTGGTAGCCACGACCACGGCGCCTCTCTGGGTCCCGTCGGCGACTTCCTGGCGGCGGCCGAGCGAGCTCGCCGTCGACCCCGTGGACGCGGAGCAAACTATTGTCGACGAGTCGGTCGCTGTCGCGAGGCGAGAGGCGGCGGCGGCGGCGTGATCTGTGCATATGGTCGGTCCGCGAATGTGCAGCCCGCCGGATTTCCGGAGCTGAAAGAGACGGACAAGGCGGCGACCACGACCGCCGCTCTCTGCGCCACGTCTACCGCCGGCCACAATGTCGAGGCCGCCAACGAAGGAGCGGTGGCCGAAGGGAGTCTGTCGCTCCCGTCTTCCGCGACCGCTGACTCGCGGCCGGCCAACGCGGCGTTTCTGAGGGCAACCGACGTCGCTCCAGCAGCGGCCGCCCCTGTCGGAGCTGAGCCAACCTCCACCGACGAGGAGGTGCCGGCCGGAAACGGGCACGTGGCCGAGGGGAGGTTGCAGGTCGTGTGAGCTGCTCCCGCCGACGCGCTGCGTGCCAACGCGGCGCTTCTCTGCGGGACGGGCGCGGTGCGCTCCTCCCCAGACACCGGCGGCGCCAAGGCGCGCACCGCCAACCAGACGGCAGCCACCATCAAAGGGGTTTCGGCTGACGACAGAGTGCCCCTTTCATCTGTGGCGGCCACTGACGAGCCGCTGGCCGGCGCGGCGGTGAAGGTGGGGTCGGCAGTGGTGGCGCCCTCCGCGGCGGCCGTCACGGCCAACCGTACCGCCACCGACGGGATGTTTTCTGTCAAGACAGCGGAGGAGGCGACCGGTCCGACCGACCGCAACTCGCCGGCCGTGCCAGCCGCACCTGCCGACGACTGGCCAGCTCACGTGTTGCCGGCTGACGTCGCGGCGGCTGTTCGTGTGGACTTGGCGGAGGCAGTCCCAGCCGCCGACGCCGCCACGCCTAGCGCGTCTCTCAAGGCGCTCAAAGCAAGCCAGGAGCAGGACGCCGAGGTCACGCTGCCGGCCTTTTCTGGTTCACACGCGGACGCGCAGCAGGCCGACATGGCGGCGGGGGCTGAGGACGGTTGTGGCCGCGAGCACCGCTGCCGCCTTCTGCTTCAAGAAGACTACCGCCGACAAGGCGTACACGTGTAGGTGCTCCGTTGCGCCATGGTCGACCCCGTGCCCATTGATGATGTTGGTGGAAATGGCGGCGGCGCGCCGGCATCCAGCAGCGTGATTCTCACCACCATCGCGTCTGTGCTCCCCTCCGCAGACGATGATGACCTGGAGCTAGACCGGTGGCGCAAGGTGCGCGTTTTCGTTGCGGAGTTTTTGGCGGAGCCGGCACTCAATGTCTTCAACGGCTGTGACATGCTCGACGTGGAGGTCTTGGCGCGCGCTCTCATCGCTGGCGTGGCCAGTGAGTTTTAGCTACACTACGTGGACTGCATCCAGGGCGTTGTCTTTGTGTGGCAGTTCTTTTTGCTCATGAGCAATCACATGGACGCTTCACCGGCGTTGAGCCGCGCAGTTGGCGAGCTCCTATTTTTTGCCTGCCGTACGGACACGCGGGCGCTGGTGCCCTGGGAGGCCAAGGCGGTAGAGGATGCCCAGGCGTTCAAGGATGAGTGGGTGGACACGTCCATCGAGAAGCATGAAGCGTGGCTTGTGAGCCGAGGCGTGCGCGACGCGGCGGCTCACGTCGTCGCCTTCGGACCGTCCACGGTCCGCGTTATTGAGCAAGCGAACGAGTTGCGCTCCGGCCAGGTCTGGCCAGGCCGTAAGGCGGTGCGCGCCTTCCTCGAGGACTACACCGCTGAGCGGCAGCGGAAGAAGGCGGCCGACAAGCGGGCTACCGACAAGGCTGGCGGCAGGACGGGTGGCAAAAGGAAGGGCGGCAAGGACGGCGACAAGGCCGGCAAGAAGAAGGAGCGCAAGGCCTGCGATGAGGACGACTGCCGCCACCACTTCCCTGACAACGTCTTTCAGGCGCCGGGGGTTCTGACGTTCATGTGCGGGTGCGGATACATCGTCGGCTCCGAACTAGCTAATGCGTGAGACGGAGAGCCCGGCTCAAGTCATGTCGTCGTTGGCGCAGCGTTTTATAAAGCTCCCTCGGGTGGTGTAATTTGATACTGCTTGCCAAGCACAGCGCAACGCGCTTCGCCGTGTGCCATGGTTCCTGCACCAGTCTCTGACGGCCTGGTTTGTGCACCGTTTCCACCTTGTCGGCCACAAGTGCTTGCCTGTTTTTAACGCCGACCAGTACCCGCTACTCTCCCAGGGTCACGACACGTCGGGTTCCGCGAGGCAGCACTCCATCAAGAAGAATTACAAGAACGCCTTGACCTACATGACGCAGCGGCGTTTTATCGTTCGCTCCAGATATATTGCGGCTCACGACAACGTTCGCCTGTCGCAGAGGCGACAAGCCCGCAAGCTCAACGCCGCGGGCCGCCTTCCAGGCGAGGCCAAGAGGTCCACGGAGATCCAGCATCACCCAATCGAGGCATACTTCCATTGGAGTAAAGTACAGCACTGCGAACGTGAAGGGTGCGTGTGTCGTGAGGGAGATATAGGGCAAGGTGAGGCCTTTGGGCTTGAGACCAAGTTGTAGCAACAGAAATCTTTCCCAAGATTTCAAGCTTTTCCGACTTGAGAAATAACAGAACTCCAGAACATCTATGAGTTTTGGTGGGTTGGCTTTTTGTGGGAGGTAGGATGTGCAGCAAGCTGCTGACGCCGCTTGGGGCCACAAGCGCGCCGCCAGGCGGCGGGGACGGCTCCCTCTCCTCCCGGCCCGCTTCCTACCCCCCTGAGAGAAAAGGTGGCTCTCTTGTTGCCTGCTGCACCGTTCGCTTTCCCACAGATCTCTCTCCCAGCTGATAGGCTCCGAGCGTCCCTCTCTCTCTTCTGTCAGAGGCCGCTTCCCCACCCAGTGGTGCACGCGCGTGGCTCGCGCCGCCGCCTTCCCCCGACGCCAGAACTGACCAGTGCGTCCTTGCGTGCGGAGCCCCCCCGGTCCTGTTGGCTTCGTGGCGACAAGTCTTGACGGCTCGGCCGCACCAGCACGCGCCGGCGCGTACGAGTGGCGTTCGCGCCTCCCCCGTGTTTCCAGGGAGAAGTCGCGCCCGTCCGTCCGCGTCAGCACGTGTCCGCACGTACCGCCTTAGTTGCGGCGGGCGCTTTCACCCCCGTGACGCTGTGGGCTCGGCCGGGACGCTGGCACCAAATTGTTCACACCCCGAATCCTGTGGCGGCAGGCGTCCAGGACTGCACACAGTGGGAGTCGACAGCAGGCATGACCAGCGGGTCTGTGTGTCCACGAGGCGGCCGAGAACAACACCTGGTCGGCAGACGTGTCTAACGCGGCCCCCCAATCGCCTGCTCGAAACGCTTCTGGATAGTGAGCCAGTGTTCTTCTCTGGCGTGCATTCTGTGGAGGAAGCCAAAATGGTAGCCTGATTTTGACCGCATAGGGGACGTGCCGTGCCGCCACGCGCATATGGCCTGGAGCGGCGGCCAATGGTGCCCGTATGAGCCGATGACGCTGCCGTGCGGGCGAGTCGGTTGGGTTCCTTTGTGGGCGTGGGAATACCTCCGATCCGCCGGCACGGCGCCGTCACCTGGGCATACGGGCTCCATTGCCTGAGCATGCGAATACAGGACTCGTGGTACTGTGGAACCGTTTAGACTCGGGTCCTGTCGCAGAGGGACCCGAACAGCACGGAGAGCTCGACGCCACTAACAATTGAGCACGCTCGAACAGCCCGGAGAGCTTCACACTACTGGCAATTGAGCATGCTCGGGAGAACTACAGCCTTAGTCATGTAGGGAGCGGGCACGCTCCTACATGGGAGTAGCGATACAGGTGAGGGACGCTGTAAAGTATTTCCAGCAGGGTTCTCCTTTCTGGCCACGTGACCCCTCCTCAGCTCGCTGGATCAGCGGGTTGCAAGGTTCGTCGACGAGCACAGCAATGACTACGATAACTGATCTCACAAGAATTCAATTTCTTTCAGTAACTCTACATCTCCATTGAGCAGATTGTGCATCTCGCACGACCAGGTCTTGAATAAATCTTGAGTGCAGGTCTTCATTGGCAGACGAGGCCCGAGCCGGAATCTGCGTCTGACAACATTGTCGAAGTCGGGCTCTAACGGCGGATTGCCCGCTGAAGGACACATCCAGTCGCAGTTCAATTGTAGGTCCGCGAGGCATCCACGGGCGGTTGCATGCCGCTCTGGGATATGTTCTCGCCAGTCGTCAGACGTATCCATCCAGGACATCTGAGGCGCCTCCTTGAGGCTGAGAGGCCACAATACTGGTTCGTGCACTGTGTGGGCCCGTGCCATACACGCGCTCTGTTGTGCCACGCGTCTATCTCATCAAATGGCCACCCAGAGGACCACTGTCGCACTGTGTACCCGCCGCCATAGCTCTGTTGACAGAGAGGCTGCCTCAAGATCTTTTCCGAGAGTACGCCCTTCCCAGGTGATGGCCTCACACCACACCGGGGGGCTCAAAGTGGCGGTTTGCAGTCACGCAGAGGCTCCTTTTAGAGGGCCCCGCCAGGACCCTGTGCTGGGCCACGCCCTGGTCCTCCGCAGCGCCACTCTCGCCGCCTCGGCCGCGACCAGCCTGGTCCTCCGTGACGCTGGGTTGTGACAGCCGGCCCGGAGCCCCGCGGTGCCGTGCCGCCGCTTCGGCGGCGGCGGGCCGGCCTCCTACCTTTGATGCGGCAGCTCTTTTTTCGGACCGGTCCCGCTTCCCACCAAAGCCTCCGGCCTTGGCCGCGGCCCCAGGCTTCGTAGCCGCTTCGACATGATAATTCCCACTTGGACGATCGACATCGCTGCGATGCACTCTCCATGCTACCCACCCCCCTGTTTTTCTGTCCCAACCCCCCCTGCATGCTACCTCCGCGCCCCCTCCGTGCTACCCCCGCCCCCGAACCATGATACCCCCGCCCCTCATCATGCTACCTCCGGCGTCGCTCTGTTTTCTACCCTCCCCCCCCCACGTTTCACTGGCGGAGGCGCCTCGTTGCAGTTGCTGTCGGCCAAGCCACCGACGCG
>ENA-ORXR01004725-ORXR01004725.1-marine-metagenome-genome-assembly--contig:-NODE-4725-length-11231-cov-8.525551_pt1 | contig 11231 bp, 8 predicted proteins | sample MGYA00237866_ERZ511479 | MGnify/ENA metagenome assembly ERZ511479 | reverse complement strand
GGGGGGGGGGGGGGGGGTGGGGGGGGGGGGGGGGGGGGGGGGGGGGGGGGGGGGGGGGGGGGGGGGGGGGGGGGGGCAACGGGCGGCGCGTATGGCGCGCGGTCTGTCGAAACGAAACGGGTGGCCACAGGTGGCGACTGGTGCGACTTAAAACCCTCATAGTCGCTTATTCCAACCTCCATGCAGCCCACGAGTGGCGTGGTGGTCACCGTGACAGAGAGATAAGGGCACAAAAAAGAGAGCCAGTCGAGGCGCAAGCGTTTACGTTGCCGCCGATCCCAACGCCCCCCAACGCCACGCGCCGTCCGCCAAACCAAGGCTGAGAACCGACCGCACCGCGCCGCGGCCGTGCACACCGCACACACCCGCTCGCGCCTCTTCACCGGTACTGTGGGTGCGCCAACCGGGACACACCGCAAGGGCAACCACCGCCGCCCCACCATCGATCAAACGCGACAAACAACCCACACGAAGAGCCTCCCAGGATTGCGTGTCAGCAGCTGATCGTCGTCCCACAACGCCCGTCACCCAAACACGCAGTCCGTTCGCGCACCACCCGGCGCGCCCCCCGCGCCGCCGCGCCCAACCCCGTCGACGCCACCGCGGCAGAGGGCCTGCCCACCTAAAAAGCGGCCTCACCACCCCCACCACCATGATGCCCGCGCCCGCCAAGCCCCGGCCCGCCACTCCCTCAACGCCCGCACACACACGCTGCAGCGGGCTCTGGCCACCGCCGGCTCCATATGGCTTCCCAAACGCACCCCACCCACCCTCACCCCCCGACCCGCAACGTACCTTGTGGAAGCCAATCGCGTTGGCATTCTCCCGGAAGCACCGCCGGCAAATGTCGAGCGAGTACTTGCGGATGAGGCCGATGCGCGACCCGCACACGCGGCAGGCGCGGGAGCCCTTGCCGTAGCCCTTGGGGTGGGAGTTCCACACCGCCGCGTGACCCATGATGACAAAGGAGTTGGTACGAGGGGGGGGAGGATCCACGAAGTAGAGAGCGGGGGGGGGGTGTACGTACGAGGGGCGCGCAAAGAGTGTAGGGAGGACGGGCGGGCGGCTGTGGGGTGCGCGCAGACGGGCGGCGGTTGGGCGCGGGCAAAGCTGTCGTTGTCGACGACGACGACGAGCCAGGTGCCGGATACGAAAGCATTGCATTGTTCAATGGAAGTGACACTGACAAATACAGGCATGCAACTGACGCTCAATAGCAATTGTGCGGTGCTGTCCACAACGTACATTCAGCAACGAAAACCGCTGCAGCCTGATGCGTTAAGTGCCCACGCGTCGTGATGCACCGCGTCGAGGCGCGTCTGGCGGCAGATGGCAGACGGCGTCGGCAGGCCGGACCTGTTACCCGCCCCGAACACCGTGTCCCCACAGTCGATGCACCACGCACCCGTCGCGGGGCGGGGCCTCCCTCCAGAATCGCGATGCGATCCCGGGTTGGGATTCGGGCGACGCCGTGACGCGACCGCCATGACGAACAGAGCGCCTTCCGTTGCGCCTCCCATCCCTCACTCCAGGTCGGCCCGCGTGGCGAACCGAAACAAGGAGAGAGCGCGGCCAAAGCAGAGCAGTCGGCGACACACCTCGGCAGTGCCACGCCACTCAGAGCCGCTGGCAAACAGCACCGGCCGGACGGAGCAGGCGCGCGCGGCGGGGTGGCGTGCGGCCCGCGACCACGGCGGCGATGCGCCAGCGCCCGGTGCTCTGCTCGATTCCCGCGCCGCGCCCAGCACCTTAGGGCGCCCCCCTGCCCGCGACGCGCGCGGACCCCCGGCGCAGACGTGCGTCGCCACACGGTGGTCGCTGCATTTGGATCGACGTCGCGTCGCCCCGTGGGGGGTCCGCTCGCGCGACGGGCCCACCGTTCCGGCAGCAGTCACCCGCAGCGCGTGCCCTGCCGCCGTCTGCCCCACCGCCGCTGGGCGGTGGGCGGCAGGTGGTACGTCGAGCGGCGGACCGCGCCGCCGGAAACAGCGAGAGCACAGCACCGCAGCTGCGCGCCCCGGTCCAAGGCCACGAGAAACACAATACAATCCGGGGGGAAGATGCCACCCCCGGCCGCATCGGCAAGTCACAGGCGCGTGCCGCCCACACCCGCCGCCCCCCCCCCACCGGCGGCGGCCTCACCCGCACCAGCGGCACGCGCGCGTCTCCCCCGCGCGCGCCCCGTGGTGGACGGCGCCGGCGCCGCCACGTGTCCGTTGCCACGCGTCGCAGTCTCGGCCACAGACGCGTCCGACGTGCGGGACGTGCCCGCCGCCGCCGCCGCCGCCGCCCCCGATGCGCGTGACCCCCCCGTCGACGCGCGGCGTCGGGTGCCACCGCGGCGGGCGCTGCCCCCCCCTCCTCTCCCCCTGGCAGACGCTGCGCGTCCGCGGGGGTGCGCCACCCCGCGCGCCCCCCGGTGCGCCGCCGCCCACGCCAGCGCCGCGGCGGCGGCGGCCACAAGCGCCGCGTCGGGGGCGGGCCCCCCCCCCTGCCACGCGCGCGGGGCGGGTGGGTGGTCGCGAGGCGGGGGGACGCGGCTGACCCCGCCGCGCACGCGCGCGGGCCCGGCGGCGGTGGACGGCGGCGCGGGAGCGCCCGTGGTGGCCACACCGGCGGCGGGGGGGGGCACGCCGCCGGGCGGCGGCGCGGCGACGGCCACGACCGCAGCGACGGGCGGGGGGACCGCCGCCGCGGTAGCTGCCGCCGCTACCATGGCAGCCGCCGCCGCGTCTGCGGCCGACCACGCACCTGCGTGCGGCATGAGCAGGGGTGGCGTCGGTCGCGTCGCACTGGCGGCTGCCGTCACGGGCGTGGCGGGCGCCCCGCCGGGACCACCGACGCAGCCGGCTGCGCCAACTGCGTCTGGGTCCGCAGGGGTTGACGCCACGCCGTCAACGGCAGCCGCCGTGCCACCCGCCGCGGCCGGCTCAGCGGTGGACCAGTCAGCGGTTGTGGCCGCCGCAACGCCGCCCGCGCGGTCGCCCTCCTCGGTGGCGGCGGCGGGTGACCATTGGCGGCGGCTGGGGGGCGGTCGCGGGGGGTCCTCTGTGGCTGGCGCCGGCCGCTTGGTGGACTGTCCGCCGCTGCCAGAGGGCGCAAAGGTGTTTGAGGTCATAACCACAGGCAACTGCTTGCCTGCGGCTGCCTCGCTGACAGTGGCGCGCGGGGTCGGAAGCACCCCCGCAACAAGCGGCGAACCGACGACCGGCGGCAGCGGCGACCAACGCGGCGATGATGGCCGCGTCAGCGCGCCGGTTGGGGAGGGCGTGCGACCCGACCAGACTGAGACGGGCGGGGCGCGCTCGTCCCCATCGCCTCGGCCCCATTGCCCGGCGGCGCAAACGTCAGTGACTACCGGCGGGGTCGACGCTCGCGACAGTCGTGATGGCGGCGGTAGAGGCGTCGGCGACACTGCCGCTGGTACGGCGGCGTCCGCCCCCGCCGCAGTCGTCGACCCCGCCGCCGCCCCCGCCGGCCGACCGTCCCGCATCAGCGCCGCCGCGGGCGCCCCCCCGCCTGCGCCAGCGGCCGGATTCGTCGCCCCCACCGGTGGCAACGCCATCACGTCGGCCGCAGCCACAGCCGCATCCGTGGCACACGCCCAAACCGGTTCTGGCCGCAATGCTGGCGCCGACACCGCCAACAGCAGCGCGGCAGCGTCGGCGTCGGGGGCAGGCGCCCCCCCACCTGCGGGCGTCAGCGCCAGCAGCCGAAAGGGCGTGGCCGTCGGACGTTTGGCAGCTGCAGCCGCCGTCACTACCGACGCTGCGGCGGCAGTCACGCCGCCACCAACGCCGGAGGCGGGCATCCCAGTGGAGCCACCCGCGTCGACGGCCGCAGCGGTGGCAGCGGCGGTCGCGGCCGCTGCCGCCGACGCGGCCGACGCGCGCCCATGGACGGGCGGCGGGGCGGCGGCGGGGGCACCCGCGGGGGGTGGGGGCAGCAACCGCCCCACCGCCACAGGGGCGGGGCTACCCGCGGCGGCGGCGGCGGCGGCGGCACGCTTGTGAGGCGGCGGCGGCTCCATGCGGCGGTCACCGCGGCGGCGGCGGGCGGCGTCAGCGGGAGCGTGGTTCGCCCCGCCACTCTTTAGGTGCCGCTGCCGCCGCGGCCGCGGTCACCGCTGGGGCGGGGGGCAGCGCCGGCGGTGCTCCGACCCAACCACCCGCCTGCTCCCGGCGACCGACGCCGGGCACGGTCGCGCGCCAGCCGACGCTGGCGGGGGGGAGCAGGCCGACGCGCAGTCCTCGTCGGGCGAGTCGCGCAGCGGTCCAGCAGCTGCAGGGTGGGGGCGCTCCCGTGGGGCCCTCGTCGCGGGCCTCCCGGCACGGGGTGGGGCCCCCCCGGGCCCATGCCCGGGCCAAGGCTCCGGATCTGGGGTTGTCGGGCGTGGGCTGCACAGGGAACAATTTGTTTGCAGTTGATGATGATAAATATATAATTAAATAAATATCTCGACTCGGCCTGGGTGGCCTGTTCTGACAATCTCGGCGGTCCAGAAGGACCAATCACATGCCCTCCCGAGACTCAGGAGACACTGGCGGCAGGCTATTCCGACACACGTCAGCCGTTTAAGGACCTGCGGATCGTGGTCTCCTCCCCACATAAAATCGGCGCGGATCGACGCGGAGGGCGTGGCACGCCGTTTTGGAGATGTCTGGAGCTGAGGTGTGAGCTGAGGTGTGCCCAGCGAGGATTTTTTTCTGATTGGTCCACTGCATTGCATGCGTCGTCAACGGGCTCTCGAACGGCGGCATGCCACCTTTTTTCCTGTTTTTTTTTCTACCATGAGCTCGCCCGGGAGGCCTCGCAGTCAGGCCGACACCACCAAAATGGGCGAGTGTGGGGGGGGGAGGGGTTGGCTCTCGGTTTGGCCCAATCACCATCCCGAGCGGCACACGGGCACGAGAAGAAGTGGCGGCGTTGAGGCGCCCGTCACCGCTGCAAGCGAGCGTTGCCTGTCTGAGCGAGTGCCGCTCGGGGTGTCCCCAAGGCCCTCTGGATGCGATTCGTGGCGCATGTTGGAGCGGGAAGCCCCACAGCCAGGCTGGTCAGACAGATGGCCCGAGGGGGGGGTGCTGGCGCGGTCAGGGTCGCCACCGAGGGTGGGCTTCGGCTTGGCCGCGCCTGCCTGCCTCGGGATGTCCCTGCTGTATCGACGTTTTTTTTTCTGCGTGTCGATTTCCACGGCTGCTGTCACTGGTGCGGAACACGATTTCCTTGCAGCCGCCCGACAGGCCACTTGGTGCCCAGGATGGGAATCGCCCCATGCAAGATAGACTTTTTTATCTGAACCGAATCTGTCCACATATATGAATGCTGTTCTGGATCAACATTGGAATTTTCTATGAATGAAAAAAGTATGCAGATATGTAATTATCTCCGGAGAAGACCGCTAGACTGGCCAACTCTATCGAACAACTTCATAAATCTAACAAAAAGAATGACTTGACAACTTGATTGCCATGTGGTCGTTGGTGCTTCCGCTCTTGCTTCCCCACTCGAACGCTGTTCGTCATCGGGTGCGGAGATCGGCGCGCATGAGGTTCCAGTGACTTTCCAGTTTCTATTTTGGTAACAGAAGGTACGTGGTAGGTCTTTTCTTCTCATGTTCCTCTGCCATGCGCCATCAATGGCCGTGCGGAAGCTTGGCAACGGGCGGGTGCAGTCGCATGGCTACCTGTCTTCGCGTATCAAGGCAGCCTTCTTCCTGGTCATATTCGATGCCCATGCGAGGTATGATGGTTATTTGGGGGCGCCTCTTACTTTGTTGCATAGGTACACGATGCGATAGCGTGTCTGTATCCTGTACTGTCGGAGAAGCACGTGGAAACAACGACCGGGTGTTAGTACGTCAAGTGCCACATTGCTCTTAGTGATTGCGTCAGTGAATGACGCCATTCAACTTGACGTCATGTTTCACAGGGCATGGCTGTCACATTCGTACGTGCTCAGGAGAGTAGTACTCCAGCAGTTCGACCTGCCTGCTTGTCTTCGAGGTTGGGCGAGGACTTGTGCACTTCGTCACCGTGTCCTACTGGATTGCCGATCTATGCAGGAATACAGCGGTCTTGCAGGGAGCGCTCTAGACAGGCAACACAAGCGTGCTGCAACAGCACATGAAGGAGGCAGACCTGTTGGAAGTATGTTTTCATATAGTTCCAAAGAAAATGCCTGCATGCAGACCTAACACTCCAAAAACTTCGCCAGCACCACACAAGTAGGTTTGCACCGAAAGGAATATATATTTACGGACAAAAGTTTTCAAATAATAAACTTCTCTGAATCAAACAGATTGTTTTAAGTCGAGGGCAACGTCCGATTTCTCATCCATTCTCGACACTGGCGTGACTCCCCTCCTCTCCTTCACCACTCGAGGGGGGTCGGGCACACCCTGCAGGCGGGGGGGTGCGTGCCGAGCAGCTCCTGACTTGTCTTGTCTGGCATGCGCGCTACGGCCCCCTGGGAGCGGGTCGGAGGTTGGGGCTCTCGCACCTGCCACGCCTGCTCGGCATGCGTACTTGAAGGGTGGCCGGGTGGGCCGGTTGTGGCGACCTCGGGCTGCCACGCGCTCCCACCTCCCTCACAGCTCCAGCAAACAAGAGCTCGCACGCCCACCCTTCCATACCCCACGCACCCGTTCCGCCGCCAGGTTCGAACTGCCGCCTCCCCCTCCTCACGCTCGCTACCCTGCCCTCCGCGTGCCTGTGCAATCACCGTCCCTGCCACGTTCCTCACGACGCTGCCAGACGCCCGCTCGCCACGCACATCCCTCACGCTGCTCAACCGGCCGTTACCTCTCCATCTACCGAGCGCGCTTCGTCTGTTCCTCCGTGGCAGCTCAACCCCCCCCCGTTGTCATGGCCCTCAAGATGTCACTCACGGCGACGCCCTTTTGCCCCGGTGTTAGCGAATGGCACTCGGCCCGCCAAGCCACCCGCATGACGCCCGAGGAGGAGATGTGGTTGGAAGCCCAGATGGCTGCAGCGGCCAAGACAACTGGCGCCTCGGCGTCGGACGCCAAAGGCGCGACGACAGCCTCGTCCGTGACCGCCCGCATGTCTCGGATGCAGCTCGGGAACCGGGCGACGCCGGGTGCACCTACCTCTGCCGCCACCCATGGGCTGACGCAAGAGGAGCAAGAGGAGTTCGACCGCTGGATTAGCGGTTCGGTCGGGGGCCACAAACATGCCTAGGCGCGCAGCTGTCGTGGGCTCCCCCTTGACGGTGGGCCTGCTGGCGGCTGGGTGGCCATTTTATTGTTTGTTTGGCATTGTCTCGCTGTGTTTGCATTGGTTTCCTGGGTGTGTGTTGTAAGGTTTTCCTATGAGCGTGTTGACGTCGATGGTGGGGCTGTCGACCTAGGAGGTTGTACATTTTTTTGGCCTCCGCCTGCACGTTCCCTTGCCCATTCCCATCGGCCACTGCGCCGGATTTGACTTGGCTACGTTAGTCACGCCAGCACAGACCTGGTTTCAAGTGACCCGTCACGAACACACGACAGTGAACTGCCTCGTAGTCGGGCCTGACAATACGTCTGCTCTGGTTCGACTGCTGGAATGCGGTGATCGTCACGGTCTTTTCCCAGCCGGCTAAGGATGTCGAGAAAGGATGCAGCCCCTCTCATTCGAGTCCACAAGTGCGAGCCGATGCCGCGCCACAGAGCGAGGAGGTGTGGGAGAGCAGCCGAACGCTGGCGCTGGAAGCAACGACGCACGTTGCCCCCACACGGCTGGGCCTGTTGCACATCTCCAACCGCCGAAGCGGCGCTCTGTTTCTTTTTCACGCCGGACCACGAGGCTGTTGTGAAGAAAGCGGCGTGGCCTGCGGCGCGGTCAACAGCAACTCGGCCCCCCGGCAACAAGAAGCAGAAGGAGAACAACCCACGTGGCGCGCTGCAAGTAGATGAGAATCAAAGTTACACAGCGCTACAAAAGTCAAACCACCCAGCCACCCCACTGCGTCATAACATTCTAGGGAGGACAGGACACCTTGCGGAGGATGAGCCTCTCCCGCGGCTCACAAAACACGAGTGACTCGGAGGGCGTCGGCGCGCCCGGCGTGGGCGTCGGCGTCGGCCCGAGGAGGGTCCACACAGGCACGGTGTCTGTCGAGCACCGGCACTCCCCGTCCGCGTCCCAGGTGAAGCCCGAACAGTCGGGCACGGTGCACATGCCCGTCCCCGTCGAACTGTCGTTGCGCGCAAACGCCACGCACGTGCCCGTCGACGCCAGCTGGCTGCACCCGACGGTCGTTGGCGCCAGCTGCTCGGGCGGGAAGCACTCGGCGTGCTCACAAAAGCCCCAGCACTGCGTCGACGAGTCGGCAACGCGAATGCCGCACACGTGCTGCGCGCCCGCGGTGATGTAACTAAACTCGGTCGTTGTGGGCGTGGTGGGGAAGAAGCTCGAGATGATGCGGCCCCAGCAGACGGGCGTGCGGTCCGAGCGGAGCGCGCAGCTAAAGCCGCTGCCCGACGCGATCGACCCGGGGCCAGTCTGAAAGTCGCTGCCGGGAGGGATGGACGACGGGTCCGTCACCACCCGGCCGGCCGACCCCCAGCAGTGCAGCACGTCGCCGTTGGTCGCCGAGCCGACGCCACACACGTGGTCGCTGCCAGCCACAATCGTGGAAAAGACAACGCCCTCCCGGTTGTCAAACGACGGGTCCGTCACGTCCTTGGTATTTTCAAACGCGTCAAAGTCGCCCGACGAACCAAACGTGCCGTCGCAGTTGACGCGCCCGGCGCGGGTGCGGGAACACGTGAAGGAGTCGCCGACGGTCACGTCGACCACCGGATCGTCTGAGCGGCCAATGTAGGAGGGCGTGAGGAAGGACTCGTTGCCGCGGCTGCTCGTCACGCCATTGCCCCAGCACACCGGGCGGACGCTGCTCTCAAACTCGGCCGTCTCCTCGTCCGAGAGCGTCGACCGCGGCGCCTGCGCGTCAAAATCCCAAAAGTCAAAGTCCGCCGTCAACCCACACACGTGCTGCGCGCCCGCCGACAGCTGCAGGTACGACTGGTTGGTGAGCGCGCCGGCAATGCGCGCGTCCGACGACGCGTCCTGCCCGCGGCACACCACCGACAGGTTAGCCGACAGCAGGAGGCACGCCACATTGCTCCCGGCGGCGATGGAGTAGACGTCGAGCGACGCCACATCTTCCGTGCTGAACGGCCGCACCGTCCCCCACACGTACACGGTCCCGCCTTCGATGCCCGTCGAAAACTCTCGGCCGAGGCCGAGCGACCCAAACGCGGGCGTCACCTGCGCCTGCACATGGAGGGCGCCGAGGGTGCAGAGCGTCATCCAGAGCAGCGCTGTGACAGAAGCCGTTGGCCTCCCCAAGGCGGCAGGGAGCCCCATCCGCACCGCAAACGGCCGCGCCGGTCGGACGGCCATGGTGGCGGGCCCGGGCAGATGATACACGCGCAGCCGGTCGAACCGCAGCAGGAGCCCGCCGGTCGACGGCGGTCGTGCAACCCTTCAAGGCCTCGCCCCCCTACCCGCGGCGGCAGGACGGCGGCGGGGGGGACGGGGGGAGGAGCTTGACCACGATGACTTGCCCGCGTGGGGTTGTGTGTGGAAGGAGCTGGGGGCGCGGACGACAATGCACGCGGCGGCGCACCCTTCACCCCAACCCTCCGCCCCGCCCGCCGCCGGCCCAGTGAGCGCCACCCGGAGCGCTTCCACGCACACGGGCGGGGGCCAGACAGAGGCCACCCAACAAGCTCCGTGGTCCTAGCCGCGCGCGTACGAGGGATGGCGCGCGGTACAAAACCTGGGGAGGCCTCCCGCAATCTGCAAGGGGGTACCCCATGTGGCCAGCAGGAACAGCAAAGAAACCAACGGTACACACCTACGCGTGTCGCACACGCCGGCAGGCAGCAAAACAGCACGGCCTGGCGGGATCCCTGCCACGCCCCATCCTCAGTGGGTACCGCTGCGCTCGCCACGGCGCAGGCGGCGCAGCGGACAAACCAGCCACCCTCGCCCCCCCCGCCTACAGCCCATCCCACCCCATCAGAAGGAGGCACCACTTGCACCCCCTCTGGCAGGGGCGGTCGCGCGACGCAGGCGTTGGTCCCGGCCGCCCTCGCGCACCCCCCCCGCCCCCGCCATCCGGGAACGAACACGCGGCGACGGAAGTGGCCCCAACGCGGGCGCCCACACGGCTGGAGCGCCGTGCGACGCGGCGGTGCAGGCGAAGCGGCGCTCGGTCAGCGCCGGCGCTGCGGTCTGTCAGTCGGCCCCCATGGCGCCACCGTCGTCAGGGCAGAACGCGGCTGGCAGCGCCGGGCAGGCGGCACCACGCCAGCTACGACGGGATTGTCAGCGGCGGCTGGCGCGGTGCTCGCTGGGTTGTCAATGCAGAAGGGCGGCCAGGGGCCAGCGGCCGGAATGGGGGCGGGGACGGCGGACGACGGCGACGAGGGCTCACCGACGATGCTGGTGGTGCCGACGAACAGTAGAGGTACGGCACCAGGAACGAAAAATTGTCGGACCTCGAACGTTGTACACGTGTACGAACACACAAGTACATGCCAATCGACAGTGATGATAAATATCAATAGATGTACGAAATACAATGGGGGATAGGACAAAAAGAAAAAGAACAGACGCGAGGAAGAAACGCCGACCGACTGCCGACGGAGTGTGCAGGGTCGCACAACGACAGACTGACCAACTGACCAACAACGCTTTCTCTCCGCGACTGCCACGACTGCCGCGACGCTCTCCCAGACACAGTACCGCACTATCGCACCACCGTGTCCCCCACGCCGACCCCCCGCGCCGCTCCCCAGTGCACCATCCCCAACACAGCGGACGGGCGCGCGAGCGGCGGGCCCGTTGGCCACGACCCGCTGTTGGCGGGCGAACCCCTCCCCCGCCGGCGCTTGGGCGCTCTCGGTTTGGTCCCGTTCAACAACATCAAAAAAGGCCGCAGACGTCCTGCAGACGCCTCCTCGGGCGCACATGGCTCGCCGCGTCGGCGTGGCTGCGACAACGCCGACGCTGGACACCGTCGGCTGGGACGACCGCCCGCTGGAGGCCGCCGGCCAGACCGGGCAGCACGCCAACCGCCCGTCCACCCACCCACACGGCTCGGGGCCATGGCCGACGTGCTCGCCGCCCCCCCCCGTCCACGACGTGGCCCCGCCCAGCGTCGGGTGTCTCGGTTCAGTGGTTCGTCCACCGAGCAGCGGCGCCGTTATTGCCCCCCCCCCC
>ENA-ORXR01004724-ORXR01004724.1-marine-metagenome-genome-assembly--contig:-NODE-4724-length-11231-cov-16.609198_pt1 | contig 11231 bp, 9 predicted proteins | sample MGYA00237866_ERZ511479 | MGnify/ENA metagenome assembly ERZ511479 | reverse complement strand
AATTACAGACCTCTTTTCGCTCCGCCATCGCATCAAATATCTCCAATGGAAATTTGCTCGGATAGGCATAATGCAAGCGAATCCACTCAATGCCTTCCACATCTGCGAGGGCGTGTAGGAGGCGCGGCAATTCGCGTTTTTTATAGATATCCAAGCCGTAATAGGTCAATTCCTGTGCGATAAGCATGAGTTCTTTTACGCCGTTTCGGGCGAGATTTTTGGCTTCGGCGACGAGGGCTTCGATGGTTTTGGAGATGTGTTTGCCACGCATCAAGGGGATGGCGCAGAAGGCACAAGTACGGTTGCAGCCTTCCGAAATTTTCAGGTAGGCGTAATGTGGCGGTGTACTGAGGAGTCGCTCACCGATGAGGTCGTGCTGGTAATCAGCATTGAGTTTGGAGAGTAAATGCGGCAATTCAAGCGTACCAAAATAGGCATCTACTTCAGGGATTTCTTTTTTCAAATCATCTTTGTAACGCTCTGATAAACATCCAGTTACGTAGAGTTTTTCTATCTCGCCTTGTGCTTTGACTTCGGCATATTCGAGTATGGTATTAATAGATTCTTCTTTGGCGCGTTCGATAAAGCCGCAGGTGTTGATGACGACAATATTTGGCTCATCTGCCATGCCTCCGTCGTGCACTACGTCGTAGTCGTTGGCACGTAGCTGCATCATCAAGACTTCCGAATCGACCACATTCTTCGAGCATCCGAGCGTGACGACATTGACTTTATCCGGCTTGTGTGACTTCGTTTTCATTGGGGGCAAAGGTACGGTTTAGTTTATTGAGTTTATTAGGTTTATTGAGTTTATTGAGTTTATTGAGTTTGCAACGCTATCCTTCTTTGTAAACTTTGTAAACTAAATCGTGAGTTTAACTGATTTTCGCGTATTTTTTTTGTATTTTTGAACGTAACACAGACATTTTTGTCTGTACTTCACCACACACAGACAGGAATGTCTGTGTTACGATACTTGAATTATGTTTAAATATTTAAAAGAAATTTTTGTACACTATAATTATGTGGATAGAAATTTTCTTATCAATTTCGATAAAGCGGATAGTGATGGGGATAAATCCTTTCGTCACCTGATAATTACGGGGAAAAACGGGAGTGGAAAGACGAAGATTTTGGAGGCTTTGAATGAGGAAATGTCGAATGTTATTTGTGGGATAGGGCAGCCGCAGACGTATTTTAATCATAAAAAAAATGGTAAAAATGGTACGGCTGAAACTTCATTTCAATATCCTTATCCAAAAGTAGAAGTTGAATTTTATGAGCATTATCAGAAAGCAATTAAAAATAATGATTTTGTGTATGCGTATTTGGGTACGGATAGGAACTTTGAGGTTACATTAGAAAAAAAAGAGAGTTTTATTGATATTTTAAATCAGGAAAAAGAACGATTTAGAAAAGAAATTGACCAAAATCAAGAAGAAATAAAAGAGTTAGAAGATGGTATCAAAGAATCTCAAAGATTTATAGATTCTCACAATAGGGATATACAAGATTTACAGGGTAAAACAGACATGGAGCGAGATGAGTTAGTAAAGGCTAGAAATACAATTGAAGGACTCCAAACAGCAGTATCACAAAGGGAATCAAAGATAAAACTACTCCAACAAGAAATCGAAACTCTCAAAAAAAATAAACCCAAACTCAACATCAGCATTTCCAAATACTTCCTTCAATATTTATTCGGAAAAAAAGACCAACAAGTCTATGCGATAGGTGATGAAGAAACTGAAAAAGCCGAAGCCTTAACTCAATGGTTCAAAGATTTAAATGTTCGATTTCAACAAATATTTGAAAACGAAAAGATAGAACTCAAACACAGATGGAACACAAACACAGAACGCAAATTCTACTTCGAACTCCCCGATGGACGCACTTTTAATTTTGACCAACTTTCACACGGATACAATAATATCTTTGCGATAGTTGCGGAAATATGGCTACACATAGAAGCCTATCAAGCCAAACATCCTAACGACATGAACCCGCACGGCTTGGTAATCATTGACGAGTTGGAAACACATTTACATTTGTCATTACAAGAAAAAATATTGCCCTTTTTGACGGGCTTATTCCCTAATATTCAGTTTGTTATAGCGACTCATTCGCCTGTGATTATGGCAAGTGAAACGAATTGTGTAATCTATGATTTGGATGAGAAATATACGGAGAAAGACAATATTATGGGCTATCCGTATCAACTCATTATGAAAGAACATCTTGGTTTGGGATCCGAATATTCACTTGCAATAACAAAAGATTTAAACAGAGCGCGAGATTTAATTCAAATAAAAGACAGAAATGAAAAACAGGAGAAAGAATTGAACATACTTGCCAGAAAACTTGGTGATTTGTCACCCACGTTGGCATTAGATGTTTTTTTAGCACTTGAAAAATACGCCGAAGCCGAATGATAAACTTTGACCGAACGAAAGCCCAAGCACCGACTATCAACAAAAATTACAAAACGGAGCAGGTATATGATGCTTTGGAAATTGTTTTTGGAAATAAGTGCTATCTATGCGGAACATGGCAGCCCGACCCACGCAATTTTGACATTGAACATTTTAAAGCACATAGAAATGACCCTTTTTTGAAGTATTTGTGGATAAACCTGTATTTGGCTTGCGGTGGTACTTGCAATCAGTACAAAAGCGATGCAAAAATTCTTGACCCCTGCAACCCCGATGAAGATGTAGAGATTTTGATAATCTATGAATATATTTTTACCGCACAAAAAATAATACTTCGTTTTCATCCAAAAGACCCTAATAATCAGAAGGTTGTAAATACATGTAATTTATTAGATAAAATTCACAATGGTAGCGACCCGAAGTCTGTCCGAAAAACGGCTGCATTACGACTTGCGATTCGAGAGAGAGCCGAACAACTATACAAAACAATTATCAAATACTACAGAAGTGGAAGAGAGGGCAATAAATTTGAAGAAGCAAAAGCCTTACATGAAATCAAGCAAATCTGTAGCCGATACTCACCCTATACAATGCTGATGCGTACAATTACCACTGAAAATATGAAAGAAAAAGACCTCCAAAATCTATTTGACTAAACCTAATAAACTAACTCCTCCTCCGCCAATTAAAATTAATCGTATCAAAAATCATCTGCCCTACGCTCGACGTACTTTTCTTAGAATTGCTCAATACGACGACAGCCGTATGCGAGTGTGGCGCAAGGGCAACGAAAGCATAACAACCATGCGTCGCGCCCACATGTATGTACACATCAGGCACACGACGGCGCGGTGGCTGCACATGCCAACCTAAACCGGAATACGTATCGCTACGAAAATTGGACTCATGGTGTCGTTCAAAGTTTTTGCGAAGCGTTTCATCAAGGATTTTGTGGTGGTCGCCGAGGTGCATAGAGAGGAATTTTAGGAGGTCATTTACGGTAGATTTTAAGCCCAATGCGCCTTCAAATGAACGATACTCCCACGCAGGAACTTCGCCGCCCTGAGAATTGCCTTGTGCGAGTCGGCTTTGTTGTTCGTCATTTAGGATGATGCGTGTATCATTCATTTTTAAGTGATTAAATAAATAATTTTGTAGTAATTCGTCGAAAGTTGCGCCGCCTGCTTCTTCGATGATTTCTGTGAGAAGGGCGTAGGCAGTATGGGAATAGGTATATTTTTCGCCGGATGGTTTGGTGAGTACGTATTTTTCCAAAAACGATAATAAATCCTCTTGTGTGTAATTGATATAAGGTTGGTTGGCGTCCTGTTCTTTTGAGCCAAAATTGTGCGGTAATTTTGGAAAACCTGAACTGTGATTCGCTAATTGAAGCAAGGTGACAGGCTGTTTTAATTCCGAAAAATATTGCCCAATCGTATCGCCATAACTCAACACATTTTTATGCTCTATAATAGTGAGCAAAGCAGTCGTGAAGACTTTTGTAACCGAACCTATTTCGTAAATGGTATTGGCATCGGGTGTTTGGTCGTTACCTTTTCGGGTTTCGCCAAAGCTGTAAGTGTACGTACTATCGGGGTCAATGATACCGATGGAGATACCGGGCGTTTCTTTGAAATTGACCTCTCGTTTGATGATGTTTTTGATGAGTTTGTCGAGCGATTCATTTTGGGCGAAGATGAACGCAGGATAAACAAAAAGGGAAAAAAATATAATATAAATTAATTTCATGTTAAGTGATTTTTGGGCGTGGCAAATAATTTTATATAAAGATAACCCGCGTTTCCTGAATGGCTGTTATCTTTGGCGGTGCAAGTCGTCAGACGAAGGCTGTTATTAATGTTATCGGTTGTTTGACTACTATTTTTCATTCAAATTGAGTGTGACACACATAAGTGGATTTGTAATGCGAAATTGAAAAACGCCAAAATTGGAAAGAGATTCCGTAATGACTGCTTTAGCTGTCAGGTGAGGAGAAATCCCTCATAAAAGATTGTTTTTAAGTTAGTAAAACATTAAATTAAAAATCACACTTGACAGCTAAAGCAGTCATTACAGTATTCACCTTCTGTATTTATAAATCAGAGATGCGTTTTAATATTAAAAGTCCACTTATGTGTGTCACACTCATTCAAATTGATTCGTTGGGCGACACTGAATAATCTATGCGAAATCCGTTATTTAAGAAAAAATCACTGCTTCAACGATACCTAAGTGACCATAAGATTACGTTTCGGGTGTTGGTTGTATTGCTTTTAGTGGCAATAATTTTGCCTAAATCGCCGATAGCGGTCTTGGCAGTGATGTTTTTATTGGTGCATGTACATTATAGATTTCAAGCGGTTCAGAATCAACAAATTAACCTGTATAAGCAAGAACAAGCCTTAGCCTCGATTTATGGTCTGATTAGCTTGCGAAGTCCTTTGCCTGTAATGGGTGAGTGGGCGGCTTCGCCGGATTTTTTGCAGATTATTTCAGAAATTATATTAGACCGAAAACCTGAAACAATAGTAGAGTGCGGCAGTGGTGTATCAACAGTGGTCGCAGGTTATTTATTAGAGAAGAACGAACGCGGACGTATTTTTTCGTTAGAAAATAAAAATAATTTTTATAAAAAAAATAATTACTTGATTGCGCGACATAATTTACAAAAATACGTCTCAATAGTACACGCCCCACTTGTGGAGTGTAAAGTCAGCGACAATTCGTATGAATGGTATGATGCGACTCAAATTGCTGATTTAGAGTCGATTGATGTATTGATAGTGGATGGTCCGGCGGGAAATCGTTATCCGGTATTACCGCTATTATTCAACCAATTATCTGATAATGTGTTTGTTATTATAGATGATTGCAAACGGGAAAAAGACGGCGAAAATGTGCTTCGATGGTTGGCTGAATTTCCTTTTGAGGCAGAATGGATAAATACTGAGAAAGGAACTTGTATTTTACGAAAAAAATGAACCACTAAGAACACAAAGAACACTAAAAAAATGAGCGTGAAAAGAACACAAAGATTCCTAAAAAACCTTTTATAAAACTTCGTGTTCTTATATGTTAATTTTGTTTTCCCCCGAAAGCTTTCGGGGTTTGTGTCCTTAGTGGTGAATTATTACAAAAAACACCAATAAATTCCTTATCTTCGCACAAATTTGAATACTAATTTTAAATAAATAAAATTTAAATATATAAAATGTCAGATACAGTAAAGTTGCATTACGACGGAAAAGAAATTGAGCTTCCGGTTGTAGTGGGTTCGCAAAATGAAAGAGGCATCGATATTAAAAAATTGCGTGGCGCTACGGGCTTAGTTACGCTTGACCCGGGTTTCAAAAACACAGGTTCGACCACAAGTGGAATCACTTTTTTGAACGGTGAGCAAGGTGTTTTACGCTATCGCGGCTATCCGATTGAGCAATTGGCGGAAAATGCGTCTTTTGCAGAAGTAGCCTATTTGCTTTTGTATGGCAATTTGCCGACTGAAGCCCAATATAAGCAATTTGACAATGACCTCACGATGCACACGCTTGTACATGAGGATATTAAGAATTTCTTTTTAGCTTATCCGTCTAAGTCGCACCCAATGGGGCAGTTGATAAGTATTGTATCTTCACTTTCGACATTTTATCCCGAATCGCTTGACCCGAACCGCCCGGAAGAAGCACGTCAGTTGACGATGATTCGTCTGTTGGCTAAGTTTCCGACGATTGTATCTTGGATTTTTAAGAAAAATATCGGACATCCGATTGTGTATCCGAAAAATAAAATGGACTATGTATCCAACTTCCTACACATGACCTTCGGGAATGTAACGGATGATGTGGAGGTAGATCCGGTGATTTCGGATGCCATGAATAAGTTGTTGATTCTTCATGCCGACCACGAACAAAACTGCTCTACTTCGACAGTAAAAATCGTAGGTTCTTCTCATGCGAATCTGTACGCATCTGTATCAGCGGGTATCGCGGCATTGTGGGGACCATTGCACGGCGGTGCAAATCAGGCGGTCTTGGAGATGTTGGAAAATATCAAAAATGACGGTGGTGATACGAAAAAATGGCTGGATAAAGCCAAAGATAAAAACGACCCATTCCGTTTGATGGGCTTCGGGCACCGCGTATATAAAAATTTCGACCCAAGAGCAACGATTATCAAGAAATCTGCTGACCAAGTACTCGAAAAATTGGGCGTCAATGACCCTGTACTTGACATTGCAAAACAACTCGAACACGCTGCCTTGAACGACGATTATTTCAAGGATAGAAAACTCTTTCCGAATGTCGATTTCTATTCCGGTATTATTTATCGTGCGATGGGTTTTCCGGTAGAGATGTTTACAGTCTTATTTGCTTTGGGCAGATTGCCCGGATGGGTAGCGCAATGGAAGGAAATGCGTGATTTGAAAACACCGATTGGTCGCCCACGTCAAATCTATACCGGCGAAAGCGAACGTCAGTTTGTACCGCTCGACCAAAGATAAATGAGTGAATTTTGAATGAGCGAATGAGTGAATAATAATGCGACAATGCGATAATGATGCAATGCGTCAATAAAAACATTGTCGCATTAATGCATTGTATCATTGTCGCATTAAAAAATATTCACTCATTCACAATTCACTCATTCACTCATTATTTTTCTACTACCTTTATCAAAGTGCCACTTTTTAATTGTGTATTTAGTTGCATACCATTCAAAATAGCGAACTCGTTATAACGTTTCGACTCTACTTTGAAGGTCTGTAATGCTTTTTGCAATGTCATGTTGCTCGGTACGGTTTCGATAGCGATACGCTCCGGCTTTACATTGATTTTGCTTGGGTCAGTCAATTTATTAAAACCCTCTCCCGTGTTTTTAAACAACTGGAAATAGCGGTCAAAATCCTGCTGAAGCGACATGCCGTGAATCACGTAAATCAAACCATTATACTGAATAAAGTAAGATAAAATACGGATAGACTGTTGCTGCCCCGTCTGCGGATTTTGGCTTACTTGGTCAGAAACAACGGCTGTGGCAGGCAATCCATTTACCTGAATACTTTCCTTGACTTCTACGACTTGTAGTTCATTTTCCTGAACAAACGTTTGCGCTGCCTGCAGTGTCGAGCTTCCTTTGCCCAATTGTAGCATCATCATTGCTTTACCCTGTGGTTCAGCCATTTGCACTTGCGAAGGCGTATTGATAATTCTCCAACCGGTAGGCGTAGGAAACTGAAATTTCAACTCAGGATGGTAGAACGCATTATTTTCTACATAGCCTTGACGCGGGTCTTCGCCATACACCAAACCGTCGATGCGGCGGAGGTATTCGTTGCGCTTCACTTGATAGTTTGGGCGCGGGTCTTTTTGCTGCCAACCTTTAGCCAGTGCCGCTACTTTTCGGTTGCGGTCTGCGGGGTCGGGGTGCGTTGACATGAAAGTAGGAATCGCATCTGCACCCGCCTGTGTGCTAAGGCGTTTGAGGGTACTAAAGAAGCCCGCCATTTCATTGGCATCATATCCGATTTTGGTGGAATATTCTACACCAAGCTCATCAGATTGCGTCTCGTCGTCGCGTCCAAATTTTAGGAATAATAAGCCCAAACCCTGCTGCGCCTGCCCTGCAAATTGAGCAAATTTTTCGCCACCGGCTACCAAACCGGCTATCAAACCCACTTGTGCGAGTTGTGCTTTAGTCTGCTGCTGTGCGCTGTGACGTGCGGTGACGTGACCGATTTCGTGTCCGAGTACACCTACAAATTCGGCTTCATTATTAAAATGCGCCATGATTCCGCGTGTAAAATAGATGTAGCCACCCGGCACGGCAAAGGCATTGACCACCGGAGAATCCATAATTTTGAACTTATAGTCCAACTCCGGGCGGTGGGAGATTTTGCCCATTTGTTTACCTTTTTGATTGATAAATGCTTGTAATTTGGTGTCTTGATACACACCATACATAGCTGAAATTTGAGGGTCGTACTGTGCGCCCATCGCCAACTCTTGTTGTTTGGAAATGAACATAATTTCTTTCTTACCCGTTACCGGATTGCGCGAACAACCATAAATTACAAGTCCTACGAGTAGCAGCATTGCAAATCCGCCGAGATATTTTACCCAATTTTTCATTCTAAGTTTAAGTTTAAATAGTCCGCAGCTATCAGTCCGCAGTCCGCAGTTTAACGTGAAGCGAACTTTGAACGACCTGTTGCCAACTTAAATTAAGTACAAGTTTAAGTTGAAATTCAAGCGAATTTTAACTTATTATATTATTATGACTATCGAAAAATGATACCAATTATTAGACGAGATGCGGGTTACGGGTTACGGGTTGGCGGGTACGAGTTACGGGTTTCGCGTTATTTTTTTCGCTTTGCGAAAAAAAATCAACTCGCAACTCGCAACTCGCAACTCGTTTACCGTTTAAATACCACAGGAGCTACCGCCGATGCCAGTGGAACTTGTTTACCCGTAGCGTCAATAAAAAACAGGCGTGCGGTGTAGTTTGTTCCCATGTTCTTTTTGTCTTGATAATTGACAAATTTGACTTTTACGGGATTGCCTGTGAAGGCAAATTCTACTCCTTTTGCATCAAAAGCTCCCTTGTTGGACTCACGCGGAGAGAGTGCCTCGCCCGTGTCTTCGTCAATGAGTTGAAGGGAGAAATTTTGATTCACCAAATTATCTACATTCGGATATATGAGGTCAAACTTCACCTCTGTATCTTGCCATTTTCGAGTACTTCGGGCGGGTTTGCCTTTTTTGGTAAGTGCTTGTACACGCCCAAATTCGGCTTCGATGGCATTGATATTGACCAAGATACCTTCACTGCCTTCTACTTGAAATTCGCCTTCTCCGGTAGCTCCCGCGAGTTCGTTTTCAGTCTTGCCAAGTTCGCCTTCTATGGCTTCTTTTTCCTTTTCTTTTTGGACCAACTGTACGACAAGTTGACTGTTTTCGTTCTCCAGTTCTTGGTTTTTCATGAATAAATCGCCGATTTGCTTGTCGAGTGCAAAGCGTTGGTTTTCAAGGTCTTTTAGCTTATTGGCGTCTGCCGCAGTAGTGGTTGGGCGGTTTCGTAGCGCGGCGATTTCGTTTTCAAGTCCCTTCATCGTGCCACGCATACTGTTGAGACGTGCCTCATTTTGAGCAATGGTTTCGACCTTTTCGCGGAGTTCTTTTTTGAGTGCAAATACTTGCCCTTTAAGTATTTTTACACTATCGCGCAAAACAAGATTTTGGTCAGCGTACTGATTCAAACTCGTGGTCAGTCGCTTTTTATCCAATTGCTCATCTTCGAGCTCCTGCTTATATTGAGTAGCGAGCTTTTCGTTTTTATCGGACTTATTTTTCTGCTCAAAATACTTATAGACCGCTCCTCCCAAGAGTAGTAGCAATAAAATGGGGATGAAAATTCTGAAAAATTGCTTCATAATTTTTTAATGGTTAATGGTCAATGGTTAATGGTTAATGATTAATTTTTTATATTAAATAATTTATTTGTTTTTAATAAAATGAAAATTAGTTGTTTGTGTGATTTTTTAATTAAAATAATTGGTGACTATATTTACGTTAAAAATTATTTCACTAAAAATTAATCATTAACCATTAACCATTAACCATTAAAAATAATTTAATTTTGCCGTAAAAATAAATAAAAATGAGTAATAACGTTTTTTTTAGATGCCTAATCTTTTGTTTTTCAATTGTACTCGTACAATGTACACCTACACGCGAGGTGCAAAGCGATACAGGAGGTGATACTGAAGCAGCAAAGGTAACTTATCGAATTGGTTTTTATAATGTTGAAAATCTGTTTGATACCATTGATAGTCCGTTGAGGAATGATGATGAATTTCTCCCGAACACCAAGAAAAATTGGAACACGGAACGCTACCAAAAAAAGCTAAACGACCTCGCCAAAATCATCTCGGCGATGGGTACGCCTACGATTTTGGGCTTGTCGGAAGTAGAGAATCGGGCGGTGTGCCAAGACCTTGCAGATACAGACGCGCTACGCGAGGCGGGTTATATTACCGTTCATCAGCAATCGCCGGATTTTCGTGGTATTGATGTAGCTTTATTGGTGCAAAAAGATAAATTCAGATTAGTGACTTCGGATTTGATTCGGATTGATTTTCCGGCGAATATTGTGGAGGATTATACGACGCGGGACATCTTGTATGTGCGCGGCATTTTAGATGGAAAAACGGAGCTGCACATCTTCGTAAATCATTGGCCCTCAAGATACGGCGGCGTAGAGGCGAGCGAGCCTAAGCGCGTGTATGTTGCACAACAATTGAAAAAATACGCAGATAAAATTCTCGCTAATAACCCAAATGCAAATATCATTTTAATGGGCGATTTTAATGACGAAACGGACAATAAAAGTGTCGCAGTAGAGCTTGGCAATACTTTTCATAATTGTATGGCAGCACTCGACCAAGCCGGGAAAGGAACGTATAATTATCGCGGTAATTGGAATATGCTCGACCACATTTTAGTCTCAAAAGCATTGCAAACAGGCAAAAACGGACTGACGGCAAGCGAAGGCACAATTTTCCGTGAAGAATGGATGATGTACCAATCGAAAAAAAATGGTGCAACGCCAAACCGTACCTACGGCGGTCCGAATTATTATGGCGGGTTTAGTGACCATCTGCCAGTGTATGTGGATTTGTTTTGACGAGTTGATGTGTTGATGAGTTGATGAGTTGATGAGTTGATGAGTTGATGAGTTGATGAGTTGATGAGTTGACGTGTTGACGTGTTGATGAGTTGACGTATTGACGTGTTGATGAGT
>ENA-ORXR01004723-ORXR01004723.1-marine-metagenome-genome-assembly--contig:-NODE-4723-length-11234-cov-32.952048_pt1 | contig 11234 bp, 9 predicted proteins | sample MGYA00237866_ERZ511479 | MGnify/ENA metagenome assembly ERZ511479 | reverse complement strand
GCGTCAAATTTAGCCAAACATATAAAAAAAATAACTTCTTCATTTGGGGTAGATTATTTTCTTCCTCTTCCCTTAGCGGATTACACAGATTCTTTGGTTTTCATTCCCAAAAAAAATCCGCTCAATCCGCTCAATCCGTGTTCTATCACCTACCGTACTTCCACTTCCCAGCCAAAAGCCTCCATCATCTTATCAAAAATCGCCGTATTTTCATAAAACCCTGCGAAAGCTTCCGCACCCGGTCCATAGGCAAAAACAGGAATTAAATCTGCCGTATGATAATCCGAAGTAAATGTTCCCGTGGTGATTTCGCCCATCTTCGAGCCTTTGTTGATGGCGTAGCCGCCTGTTTCGTGGTCGGCGGTGATGATGACAAGCGTTTCGCCGTCTTTTTCTGCAAAGTCTAAAACTTCACCAATCGCCTCATCAAACTCCAACATCTCCGAAATGATGTAGTCAGAATCATTGGCATGACCGCCCCAGTCGATTTGCGAACCTTCAATCATCAAGAAGAAACCCTTGCCGCGATTTTCGAGAAAATTCATTGATAATTTCGTTGCCGGAACGAGATAATCGCGCCCTGCTGCCTTCGTCAGCGGGTCGCTATCCGAGGTCAGATAAGCGTAGTTTTTATCCTGACTTACAGAAGTCGGCAAATCGCCCTCCAAGTAAGTTCCGATATTATAACCCTTTAATTTTAAGGTATTTAGCAAATTTTTCTTATCGACTCTACGGTCAAAATACCTTTTCCCACCGCCGACCCAAAAATCCACATCAGTCTTTAAAAAGTCCGCTGCAATTTCCTCGTACATCCTTCTTAGCGGCTGGTGCGCCACGAAAGATGCAGGCGTAGCATGTACGATAGTTGAGGTTGCCACCAAACCCGTTGCCAACTCATTATCTTCGGCATATTCCAGTATCGTTTTGACGGGCATTGTGTCCATATCCACGCCAATCGCGCCATTATAGGTTTTCACGCCGCAAGCGAATGAAGTTGCCGCTGCCGCCGAGTCCGTCACAAGGTCGTTGCCCGCATAAGGTTTGTGCAAACCAATGACTTTACAACGCTCCAAATTCAGTTGATTATTATTCTCATAAAGCCCTGCGGTAATCTGCGTAATACCCATACCATCACCCACCATTAGGATAATATTTCGCGGCTTTTTGGCAATGCCCATCGTTACGGGGTCGGGCGTTTCCACCTGCATTTTTGTTGATGTTGGTAGCACTACGGTTGCTTGTTTGGTCGTACCACAAGCTCCTACAAGCAAGATTAAAACGGTAAATATAGCACTTCGTAACACAGACATTCCTATCTGTACTGTATGTAGAGATTCACCTTTTCTACTATAACAAATATTTTTTTTCATTGTGTTTTTTTATTAATTATAAATTAATTATGACGAAAAAACAGACGAGAATACTCATATTATCTTGCACAGACAAGAATGTCTGTGTTATGTCCCACAAGTTGTCTGTGTTATGCAAAAGTACAAATACAAGTCCATACATAGATTAAGCTAAAGTTAAAATTGCAAATCAAGTGTTGCTTTTCTTATCTTCGCCACGATTTTTTAATGGTTAATGATTAACGATTAATTAGAGCATCGGGTAAAAAAGTGGTAAATTAAAATTGCAACAAACTGATTGTTAGATAATTACCAAGTCGAGTTTACCACTTTTTATGCTGATGCTCTATATTTACATAATCAACTACGAATTAGGACACAATACATATTCCGATAAATTATTAATCATAAATAAATAATATGCTAAAGTTTATATCCTACATATTTATAATTTTTCTTATAGTTGGCTGTAAATCAAGTAGTAAAATCGTGGCAGAAGCAAAGGTAAATAATGACCTTGAACCCGGGAAATGTTATTTTACTATATTAGAAGAAAGCAAAACCGGAACAGAAAAGTCATTTATCATAGAAATAAAGCCAACTAAATATCAAGAGGTGGATGTATATTATTCCAATGAGGAATTAGAAAAATACAAAATTGAAAATGATAAATACTACTTACCATTCAGACCAAGGCATCTTAAATTCGTATTTCACAATGAAATGATACCCGAATATACACGTATTGACAATCCAGTTGGCTATATGTTTTGCTTAATAGAAGTGCCAGCAACATCTAGCGGAGTGGTGACAAAGCAAGAATTAATAGAAAAAGGAAATAAAGTAAAACAGATAAAGATTTTAGAACACTCAAAACTTCTCAAAAAATATTCAAATAGAAAACCCAGAAATTTGAATGAAAATCAATATTTCTTTGAGCGAGGAGATTGGACTGAACTGAAACAGGTAAATAAAGGCAGTTAATACCAAAAGATGCTTTTGAGCAGAAACTCACCTTGTTTTCTATAAAAAACAAGGTGAGTTTTGATTTTTAGAAAATAGGGCAAATTACTGTACAAGCTGACGACTTGGCAAACGGAACATACGTTTACACACTTATCGTAGATGGTACTACTGTTGCGAGCAACAAAATGATTGTAGCTAAATAGACGACTTCTACACTTTTTCATAATTTGACAGCCCGTAAGCATCCGCTTACGGGCTGTTGCTTATTATACAATTTCCATGACCAAATTCCGATTCAGCCTTGTTTTCGTTGGGATTTGGAATTTGTTTTTTGGAAATTTTCAAAAAAATAGTGGCATTGAATTTGCAGTTTCTCAATTTTAAAAATAACTTTGCAATTCAAAGTTCTTTGATTTAATTTTTTTTCGTCCTAAAAATCGGTATAAAATATGCCAATTGCGGCGTATTTCATTTCAAATAAAACTACGGCAACTCAAGCTGGTGGCTTGAGTAAAATTCAAATTTTTGTGGACAAATTCCAATAAAACATTACGAAAAACACGTTTGCCTTGGAATTTGGGATTTGTTTTTTGGAATTTTTTAAGTTGCAAGCAACTTGAACTACGCTATACCAATACTTATCCTTATATTTGCAGCCTTAAAATTCAAGGGGGCACCTGTTCCTTTCCATGATTTTTGCGTCTAATTTGCGTGAGCGTAAATTGGCGCACAAAATTGATTTTAAAAAGCAAATAATCAAATAGAATTAAGTTAGTTTTGTTTTGAGTATAAAAGTCTGACAGTCAAATTTTTATACTAAATTTAAACTTGAACTTATTCTCAAACTTAAACTTAATATGAATATTGCCGTAGTTGGCACCGGTTATGTAGGACTCGTCACAGGTACTTGTTTTGCAGAAACCGGCAACAACGTTACTTGCGTTGATATTGACAAAGCCAAAGTCAAAAAAATGCAGTCGGGTATCGTACCCATATTCGAGCCGGGACTCAATCTGCTATTTGATAGAAATACCCGTCAAGGCAGACTCAGATTTACCACCGACCTTGCCGAAGCCATCCAAGATGCAGAGATTATCTTTCTTGCATTACCCACGCCACCCGGCGAAGATGGCTCCGCAGACCTCTCCTACGTACTTGGCGTTGCCCGCCAATTGAGTGTACTCATCAAGGATTATAAGGTTGTAGTTGATAAAAGTACTGTCCCCGTAGGAACAGCCGAAAAAGTACATGCCGAACTTGCCGCAGGGCTGGACGAGTCATTATTTGATGTAGTCTCTAACCCTGAATTTTTACGCGAAGGGGTAGCGGTGGATGATTTTATGAAACCCGATAGAGTGGTCATTGGCACGAGTTCAGACAAAGCACGTAATGTGATGAAACGCCTCTACGACCCTTTCGTCAGACAAGGAAATCCTATCATCTTCATGGACGAACGCTCTGCCGAACTCACCAAATATGCCGCTAACTCTTATCTCGCTACGCGAATTTCTTTTATGAATGAAATCGCAAATTTGTGTGAGAAAGTAGGCGCAGATGTGAGCATGGTACGCAAAGGTATGGGGAGTGACAATCGCATCGGCAAACGCTTTCTCTTTCCCGGCGTTGGTTATGGTGGAAGTTGCTTTCCGAAAGATGTACAGGCACTTGCCAAAACTTCAGAAGAAAACAAATACGACTTTAAAATACTCAGCTCTGTAATGCGTGTCAATCGCATTCAAAAGAGTGTTTTGGTCGAAAAAATACAGAAATATTTTGGTGAAGATTTGACAGGAAAAACCATCGGAATTTGGGGATTGGCATTCAAACCCAATACAGATGACATTCGCGAAGCACCGGCTTTATATATTATTGAGGAACTGCTCGAAGCAGGCGCGAAAGTCAAGGCATTTGATCCCGAAGCGATGGAAAATGTAGCCATCGAATTTGGAGATAAAATCGAACTGGTCAAAACGCAATACGAAGCCATCGAAAATGTCGATGCTTTGGCAGTTATCACCGAATGGAGTGTATTCCGTACACCGGATTTTGCGAAGATGAAAAGTCATCTCGGAGAAAATAAAGTCATATTTGACGGGCGAAACCTTTATGGCATCAACCAAATGCGAGAGCATGGCTTTTATTACGAAAGCATTGGTAGAGAGATTGTTAACGTAGAAAAAGAAGTGAACGTATGAAAAAAGTGCTCATAACCGGTGCAGCGGGTTTCCTCGGCTCGCATCTGTGCGATAGGTTCATTGCTGAAGGCTTCAAGGTCATAGGAATGGACAATTTGATAACGGGGAATTTACAAAATATCGAACACCTGTTTTCGCATGAAAATTTCGTGTTTTATCACCACGATGTGTCCAAATTTGTTCATGTTCCCGGCGAACTGCATTACATCCTCCACTTTGCCTCGCCTGCAAGTCCGATTGATTACCTGCAAATGCCGATTCAGACCATGAAAGTTGGTTCGCTTGGCACACACAATCTACTTGGTTTGGCAAAGGCTAAAAACGCGCGAATCCTCGTGGCTTCGACCTCCGAAGTTTATGGCGACCCGGAAGTACACCCGCAAACCGAAGAATATTGGGGAAATGTGAACCCCATCGGTCCGCGCGGCGTGTATGACGAAGCCAAACGTTTTCAAGAAGCCATCACAATGGCTTACCACAACGTACATGGTTTGGAGACACGCATCGTTCGGATTTTCAACACTTACGGTCCGCGTATGCGTACCAATGATGGGCGTGCGCTACCTGCGTTCCTCTCGCAAGCCATTAACAGCGAACCACTTACAGTGTTTGGAGATGGTTCGCAAACACGCTCGTTTTGTTATGTTGATGACCTCGTGGAAGGTATTTATCGCCTCTTGATGAGTGACTACCACTTGCCCGTCAATATTGGAAATCCTGACGAAATCACCATAAAAGAATTTGCAGAAGAGATTATAAATCTCGTAGAAGATAAACAACTCGAAATTATATACAAAGACCTGCCAAAAGACGACCCCAAGAAACGCCGACCCGACACCACAAAAGCTAAAACCATACTTGGCTGGGAAGCCAAAGTTGACAGAAAAGAAGGACTAAGAAGAACCTACGAATACTTTAAGAAAGTGTTGAAATGAAAAATGTAAAATAATAAATGTAAAATCCCGTCATCCGTCGGGACAAGTTGTAAAAGTGCCAATAGAACATACACGGGTACTCATTTTTTTATTTTTAAAAATAACAATCCGTGCAAATCCTGCGTTCGTTCGCGTCAATATAACTTTTACATTTTGACTTTGATATTTTACATTTTATATTTATTCAAACTTAAATATGAAAATACTTATCACCGGTGCCGCCGGATTTATCGGCTCTCATGTCGTTAGATTATTTGTCAATAAATATCCTGATTATAATATTGTCAATTTAGATAAATTGACTTATGCAGGTAATCTGAACAACCTCAAAGACATCGAAAATGCACCGAATTACTCCTTCGTCAAGGGCGATATTGTAGATACGGATTTTGTGATGGAATTGTTCGCTACACACAAGTTTGATGCGGTCATTCACCTGGCAGCAGAAACGCATGTCGATAGGTCGATAACCGAGCCATTGAATTTCTTGAAAACCAATGTTTTGGGGACGTTCAACTTGCTACATGCCGCTAAAATTCACTGGGCGGATGATGCGTCAAACAAGCGTTTTTATCACGTTTCGACTGATGAGGTGTATGGCGCATTGCGACTCGGTGAAGATACATTTTTCAGAGAAGATACACCTTACGACCCACGCTCGCCTTACTCGGCAGCGAAGGCAAGTTCCGACCATTTTGTGCGGGCTTACATGCACACTTACGATTTGCCGATAGTTATTTCAAATTGCTCGAATAATTATGGTTCGTACCAATTTCCCGAAAAATTAATCCCATTATTTATCAATAATATTAAACAAGAAAAATCACTGCCTGTATATGGCGATGGCTTATATACGCGTGATTGGTTGTGGGTGCAAGACCATGCTACGGCGATTGATACCGTTTTTCACAAAGGGAAAAATGGGGAAACCTATAATATAGGTGGGCATAATGAGTGGTCAAATATTGACCTTGTGAATTTATTGTGTGATATAATGGACGAAGAATTGGGACGTGAAATCGGTTCAGCACGTAAGCTCATTACCTATGTCAAAGACCGCCCCGGACATGACCGACGCTACGCCATCGATGCCTCAAAAATTGAGCGTGAACTTGGCTGGACGCCTTCTATTGACTTTGAAAACGGTCTTCGAAAAACAATTAAATGGTATTTAAGCAACCAAGACTGGTTGGATGATGTCACCTCCGGTGCATATAAAGATTATTACGAAAAACAATATGCGTGATTTCGTATATTCGTTGACTCGTTACTTGTATGAAATAAGCGGATAACGAATAACGGATGACGAATAACGAATTTAACGAATAAACGATCACATGAAAAAGATATTATTTATTCTACTGGTATCAATCTCAATTTGTACGATGGGCTACGCTCAAGTGCCTGATGAGATGATGGATCAAGTAGAACAGATGGGTTTAGACCAACAAGTAATTCAGGACAAAATTGATAGTGGAGAAATTTCCAGTGGCGAATTGATTCAAGCTATTGACGAGAATAAACTCAATGTAGAAGGTCGGACTGAATATGTCGATCCCGCTAAAGAGCAAGCAAAAGAAGTTGCCGAAGAAAAAGCCAAAGAAAGAGCCGAAGAACAGGAAGATATTCTTAAAGAAGCCGAAAGATTGGTCAAGGAAGAGGAAGTAAAGGAAGAAATCGGGATTGTGGATGATGAAGAAGAAGTCATAGTGGTGCAGGAACAGGAAGAAGATACCTACGGAAAAGGTGTTTTCAGAAACAAAACACTGACTTTGCTCAATCAATTGGAAGATTTTCAGGCACCGGATAATTATATCGTCGGTATAGGCGACGAATTTGCCATTTCAATATGGGGTGATACAGAGTATAGCGGTGAATTTGAAATTAACGAAGATGGCTACATCCAACCGCCGCGTATGCCGCGTCTTTATCTGAAAGGTCTGACGCACAAGGCATCAGTAGAATTGATAAAAGAAAATTTTGCGAATCAGTACAACACCAGAGATAAAGATACGCAAATTGAAGTGGTTCTCAATTACTCTCGGCTTATTACCGTGGGTATTTACGGGGAGGTTTTCCAACCGGGCAGCTACAAAATGTCTGCTTTGAATACGGCTTTTAATGCGCTTACTGCTGCCGGTGGTCCGAACGAAACGGGTAGTGTGCGTACCATTACGGTGCGTCGTTCCGGTGAGCCGGATAAGATATTGGATGTTTACAAATATCTTGACAACCCCTCTGTTATAGATGAATTTTATTTGCGGGATAATGATATTATTCATGTACCAACCTCCGGAAAATTAGTACGTGTAAATGGTGCAGTCAAACGCCCGATGCGTTATGAGATGGCACCGAACGAAGGTTTGGTGAATGCGATTGATTATGCCGGGGGATTTGGAGCAAGAGCTTATAAAAGCAATATTCAGATAGAACGCTATGGTGATGATGAAAAAGTGTTGGTAGATGTAGATTTCAAACAACTACTGGCAAGTGGACGCGATAAAGAACTGATGACAGGAGACCAAATTCAAGTCTACACGATTGAGAAAGAATATGAAAATTTTGTGGCAGTAGAAGGCGAGGTAGAGGTAGCAGGCAATTACGAACTTACTACGGGTACGCGAGTAAGCGATATTATCAGGAAAGCAGGTGTCAAAGATAACTCATTGACTGAGAGAGCTTATGTGATAAGAAGAGACGATGATATGTCGAAAAAATATATTCCGATTGATATAAATAATATCTTGAGTAATCCGGCATCTGAAGATAATATTGAACTTCGTTCATTTGATATTATTCGTATTGCGGCAAAATCAGACTTTGAAGACAATTTCAGCTACTTCGTGGAGGGGCATGTTCGGAATCCGGGCGAGTTTCGATATGATGAGAATCTCAAAGTAAAAGATGCGGTATTTTTTGCGAAAGGTATCGTAAAAGATGCAGCACGTTATGGTTATATTCAGCGTATAGATGGAAACGACAAAAGAAAATGGTTGAGGGTGGACCTTCAAGAAGCCGTTGGCGATCCCGGATCTTCTGCGAATAAATCATTACTCCCTAATGATGTGCTTGTTATTTTTCCTAAAGACAGATTTGAAGATAAAGACGTGCGCGTAGAAATCGAAGGTGCTGTGCGTGTACCCGGTGACTTTGTGTATAGTCCGAACATGACACTTTCTGATATTGTCTATCTTGCAGGCGGATTGAGAGAAGAAGCTGCCGAAGGACGTATAGAAATATCTCGCATCGAAATTGATGAAGAAAAGAAAACACAAGTCAATATTGCCACTGTAAGAGTGGATAGAAGGCTAGTATTGGAAGGGCAGCAAGATGAGTTCAAAATAAAACCTTATGATCAAATATTTGTACGTCGGGCACCGGAGTTTGAGTTGCAACAAAACATTCAACTCGGCGGCGAAGTTGTTTATCCCGGAACATATACGCTAACGGATAAACAAGAAACCATATTGAGCGTCATTCAAAGAGCAGGAGGACTTACTGACGCTGCTTTCCCGAAAGGTGCAACGCTTGTCCGTATGGAAGATAGCCTTGGTCAGGTCATTCTTGATTTAGATAGAGCCATTAAAAACCCGGGGTCTCGCTTCAACTATGTCCTCAAAGCAGGAGATATAATTAGTATTCCCAAACATAAAGACCTCGTATCCATAATGGGAGCAGTGCGTTATCCCAATATTGATACATTAGGAAAAATCAACACGCCACACCACAAAGGACGGCGTGCCAAATATTATGTCAATAAATATGGTGCAGGGGTAGATAGGAAAATAAAAAACGGGCGTAAAAACCTTATTACGGTTGTCAATTCGAATGGTTATGTACAAAAAACCAAAAATTATGGTCTCTTTAAGGTATATCCTAAAGTGGACGCAGGTGCTATGGTGAATGTAGATTCTAAGCCCAAGAAAGATAAAAGAAGGGGAGAGGAAGATGACGAAAGAAGGAGAGAATGGTCAGAGGTGTTTTCTACAGTAATAGCTCAAGCTACTTCTGTACTGACTTTGCTGTTATTGGCAGATAGAACTTTAAGTCAATAGTGAAAAAAAACAAATTACAAGTAACAAATTCTAATCAAAATACGTCCTAATATGTATTATCGAGTTATGGGTTGCGGGTTAATAACTCGTAATTCACAATCCTTAACCTGACTCAAATGATTAGCCAAAATCTCGTATCATGAGAGAAAAATACATTGATGAAGAAGTTATCACGATAGGTCAAATTATCCGTGTTATCAAGAGTTATGTCTTCTACTTTCTAAGAAAGTGGTGGTTGTTGCTATTGGTGGCATTGGCACTTGGTGCTTATCGGGTTTATAATGTATATAATACTTCGCCGGAATTTAGTGCGGGACTTACATTTACGCTATACGAAGAAGGCGGTGGCGGTGGCGGTGGCGGCTTATCGGGATTGATAGGTCAAATTGGTTTGGGAAGTATTGATAATGTAGATTTTGACCGTATTGTGGAGTTTATGGAGACGCGCCAAATCGTAGGTGAAGCATTATTTAAGAAAGTAACGATTAACGGAGTTGAAGATTATTTTGCCAATCATTATCTGCGAGAAATGAAGCTGTATGAAAATTGGGAGGAAAAAGAATCCGTTAGATTCATTGATTTTTGGTTTACCCGCGGTGACGTGGAGAATTTTACCCCTGTTGAAAACATTGTACTTAATGTCATTTGGAATCGAATGGCCAGGACGCATTTAAAAACAGAAATTAGAGGGTCGGGTATCATAGAAATGAAAGTAACTACGGAATCACAGCCGTTTTCTATCGAATTTACCAAAACGCTTTTCAGAGAACTCGCCTTTTCGTACAAAGAAAAACTCAACGAAAAAAACCGAACCAATTATAACCAAATGCAATACCGCAAAGACTCTATCGCGGCAGTACTCAAAGTCTCAGAAGCACGTTATGCAAAATTTCAAGATACTAATAAAAACCTTAGGTCGGCAAGAGCTTTGATTGAGGACATTCGACTCAGAAGGGACGTGGAAGTACTCAATGCCATCTATATTGAATTGGTCAAGCAGGTCGAAATATTGAATTTTACACTCACGAGGGAAACGCCTTATCTGATTTCAATTGATGAGCCGGTATATCCTGTAATGGGGCAAAAACTTGATATTATTAGCGAAGGAGTGAAGTACGCAATAGGAGGTATCTTCCTTACGCTCTTGATTTTAGCAGGGATTAAATTTATACAAGACGCAGTTGAAGCCGATAGAAAACGAGAGGAAGAACTCGAAAACCTCCAACGCAGACGCGAGTATGAAAAAAAATCTGAACCGACTATGGCTTAAAAGAATGATAAACTATGAATGATATTTAATCTTAAATTCATCATTCGACATGTTCATCATTCTTTTCTTACCAACGCCCACACTTTAGCTTGTACTTCTTTATTCTCCAAAAATGGCGAAGTACGCGCCTTCACGTACTGTCGGTCGTGTGCTACGATGCCTTTTCGAAGCTCTTTGCGCGTTTCTTCGGACAGTGAATTATAGGCTTGGCAGACTTCTGTGCAGCATTTATCGTACTTTTTCGCGCAGGCTTCACATTGAATAAATAGATGATGACAAGCCTCATTCGCACAATTCACATGCGTATCACAGGGCTTTCCGCATTGATGACATTCACTGATAATTTCCTCACTAATTCGTTCGCCCAATCTATCATCAAATACGAAATTTTTTCCCTTAAATTTATTATCTAAACCCAATTTTTCGACCTGTCGCGTATATTCGATGATGCCGCCTTCGAGTTG
>ENA-ORXR01004722-ORXR01004722.1-marine-metagenome-genome-assembly--contig:-NODE-4722-length-11237-cov-2.370430_pt1 | contig 11237 bp, 8 predicted proteins | sample MGYA00237866_ERZ511479 | MGnify/ENA metagenome assembly ERZ511479 | reverse complement strand
CCGATGGGACCGATGATTTGTTGGACACCTTGGCGGATGCGGGTGTGGTGCATGTGCGCCAAGACCTGGCCCCGGACGAGCGTCCTCAATGGGCGGCCCTTCGACATGCGTGGCGGCATCCGTTGCGCAAGGCGTGTGATTGGGCATTGGTGTTCGATGTTGACGAGTACATTACCGTGCACCAGGGCAGCGGTGGGTTTGATGATTTGGTAACCGCCACCGATGGTCAGGCCATTGCCATGCCTTGGCGGTTGTTCGGATGCGGGGGCGTCGTGGGGTTTTCCGACGCGCCCGTGACACAGCAATTCACCCGGTGCGCCTCGGCTGATTTGCAATTTCCCGTGTCCGCGCAGTTCTTCAAAACGCTGTTTGATTTGAACGGACCGTTTTCCGGTTTCGGAGTACATCGCCCCAAGCAGAAGAAAGATGGGCCTTTGCCCGTTTGGCGTGATGGGGCGGGGGCGGCATTGCAAGATACTTGGGCTGCCAACCCCAAACAGTTGAACCTGACGGGGCGGCGGCCCGCGCGGGATCTGGTGGAATGCCACCACTATTCTTTGCGCTCCATCCACAGCTTTCTGGTAAAGGCGGCGCGGGGTTTGCCCAACCATGTGGATCGGCCCATTGATTTGGGGTATTGGGTGCGGCGCAATTTCAACGATGTTGAGAATGTAAGCATTCACAAACGGGCGGGTGAAACGGCTTCGGAAAAGACCAAGCTGTTAGCAATGGATGGCGTGCAGCACCGCCATGATGCTTGCGTTGCGGCCCACCTGTCCGAGATCGCCCTACACCTGAAAAATCCGGGGATGTTGTCGCTTTATAGTGATATCTTCGTGGCGGGATCGTCACGCCAGCTGGATGCAAAAGCTGCCAAACATATCTCTGATCTTTATCGCGCGTTGCCGGGTTAAGCCTGGGGTTTAGCTGTCGAACGGATCTGTCAATGCGGTGACAACGGTGCCGCTGCAATCACCAAAGCCCACCATGTATCCTTCGCCAAAGGCTTGGCCGCGTAGGGTGATTTGATCGCCGTCTTCGACGAAGCTGCGCGTGGCGGTACTATCCAGTTGAATGGGCGTTTTGCCGTTCCAGCTGAGTTCCAGCATGCTGCCGAATTCAGTTCTATCCGGGCCTGAAATCGTGCCGCTGCCCAGCAAGTCCCCCGTGGTCATGGGGCCGCCCGCGGATGTGTGTTGGGCCAGTTGTTGGGCTGATGAATAATACATCGAATTGTAGTTGGTGGTGGTGAGAATGGTTTCATCCTGGCCTTTGGGGCGTAAACCCACGGACAGATTGATATCGTACAACATCGGCCCTGTGTCTTGCAGGTGGGGCAACAAGGGCACTTCGCGTTCAGGCGTTTGGCACACAAAGGGTTCCAATGCCGCGCAGGTTACGATCCAAGGGCTGATGGTGGTGGCTGTGGCTTTGCCTTGGAACGGACCCAAGGGTTGGTATTCCCAGGCTTGGATATCGCGCGCTGACCAGTCGTTTAGCAGAACATACCCAAATATCATGTCGTTGGCTTCATCTACTGTGACGGGTCCGTCGGACCCGGTGCCCACAATCGCCCCCAATTCCAATTCGAAATCAAATCGGGTGGATGGTGCGAATTGCGGTGCTTCATCCCCGGGTGCTTTTTGCTGGCCCCAAGGGCGGCGCACGTCGGTTCCAGAAACAACAATCGACCCCGCACGCCCGTTATAGCCAATGGGCACATGCAACCAGTTGGGGGGCAGTGCATTGTTGGGTCCGCGAAACATAGTGCCCACGTTTTCGGCGTGGTTTCGATTGGCGTAAAAGTCCGTGAATTCTGCCACCATAAAGGGCATGTGCATCCGGGCTTGGGCCATGGGCACCAACATCCCTCGGGCGGCGGATTCGTCTTCTGACCCCTGGCGCAACACTTCCGTTAAACGGTTGCGTAAGGCGGCCCACAACGCCGGGCCTTCTTCCATCACTTCGTTCCAGTGGGGGGCGTCGAACAGGGTAAAATCACTGACGGACAACAATCCCGTTACTTCCGCCAAGTGGCAGTCAAAGACCATGTCCCCGATAGCCACCCCGCAGCGGGGGTTTTGGTCTGCGGTGGAAAACACGCCGTAGGGCAGGTTGTTCAAAGGGAATTCGGTGGTGGCTGAATTCGCGCTGTCGACCCAGCTGTGCAGCAGTTCTGTCATTTGACCCCCGGCGTGCCATCAAATTTCTTTTCGATATCTGTCCAACAGTCGATGTAGTTGTCTTGGATGGGGGCCTCTTTGGCGGCAAAATGTGTCAGATGTTGGGGGAACCGAGTTTCGAACATGAAGCTCATGGTGTGGTCTAATTTACCAGGACCCAGATTGGCAGTGCTGGCCTTTTCAAACGCGTCGCGGTCGGGGCCGTGGGGCAACATCATGTTGTGAAGGCTGAGGCCCCCTGGCACGAACCCTTCTTCCTTGGCGTCATAGACCCCGTAAATATTGCCCATCAATTCGGACATGACATTCTTGTGGTACCACGGCGGGCGGAACGTGTTTTCTGCCACCATCCAGCGTTCGCGGAACAGCACGAAATCAATGTTGGCCGTGCCTTCGATGCCCGACGGTGCTGTCAGTACGGTAAAAATCGACGGGTCTGGGTGGTCAAACAGCACTGCGCCCACGGGGCAATACGTGGTCAGATCATATTTCCAAGGGGCGTAATTGCCGTGCCAGGCCACCACGTCTAGGGGGCTGTGGTCGATGTGGGTTTGGTGGAATTGTCCACACCATTTGACTGTCACAGTGGACGGGGCATCGCGATCTTCGAACGCGGCTGTTGGCGTCTTGAAATCCCGGCGGTTGGCCATGCAGTTGGCCCCGATGGGACCCCGGTCTGGCAAATCGAATTTCTGTCCATAATTTTCACACACGAACCCCCGGGCGGGGCCATGGATCACTTCGACCCGGTACACCAACCCGCGCGGGATCATGGCGATGTCTTGCGGCCCGATGTCCAGGACCCCCAGTTCGGTCACAAACCGCAGTCGCCCTTGTTGGGGCACGATCAACAACTCTGAATCGGCGGAATAGAAATAATCGTCCACCATGCTTTGGGTCACTAGATACACGTGACTGGCCATGCCGGTTTGAGTATTCACATCGCCCGCCGTGGTCATGGTGCGCATCCCCGATAGCCAGGTCAGGTCACCCGCTACCTCCACCGGGTTCCAGCGGTACTGGCCCAATGAAATCACGTCTTCGCAAATATGGGGCGCTGATTTCCAATAGGGCAGGTCGATCTTTGCAAACCGATGCGTGTGTTTGACGGACGGTCGAATGCGGTAACACCACGTGCGTTCGTTTTGTCCCTTGGGCGCAGTAAACGCAGTGCCCGACAGTTGTTCCGCATACAGCCCGTAGTTCACCCGTTGGGGCGAATTTTGCCCTTGGGGCAATGCACCAGGCAGCGCTTCGGTTTCAAAGTCGTTCCCAAAGCCAGGCATATAAGTGTCGGTTCCCATTTGGCGCACCCATCGGTTGATTCCCAGGTGCGCCGAGTGTGACGATGATTTGCCAACAAACAACCGTGTTGCACGGATTGCCCGGAACACAGGCTTGCATTTGCCCCCCGAACACCCGCAACTGGCCCCATGAAGAACACTGCATCCCAACGCCTGACGGGCGGCCAAGCCCTTGTGAAAACCCTTACCGCCTTGGGCGCGCGCCGTGGATTTGGCGTGCCGGGGGAAAGTTATCTAGAAGTCCTGGACGCCATGTATGACGCGAACGGTTTTCAGTTCACCGGCTCCCGCAACGAAGGCGGGGCGGGGTTCATGGCAGAAGCCTGGGCCCGGCTGACGGGGGAAGTGGGCTTGTGTTTTGTGACGCGGGGTCCTGGGGCCACCAACGCCAGCATTGGCGTGCACACGGCGATGCAGGGATCGACGCCGATGATCTTATTCATCGGGCAGGTGGGCTTGGACCACCAAGGGTATGAGGCATTTCAGGAAGTCGATTACCGCCAGATGTTTGGCCCGCTGGCCAAATGGGTAACGGAAATCACCAACGCAGAACGGGTGCCGGAAACCATTTTGCGGGCCTGGACCATCGCGCAATCGGGACGACCTGGCCCCGTGGTGGTGGCCTTGCCCGAAGACATGTTGCGCGCGATGGCGGATGTGACCATCCCCGAAGGCCCCATTGCGGTGCATCAATCCGCCCCAACGCCGGATGCAGTGGCGCAGGTGGCGGAAAAATTGCGCCGTGCCCAACGGCCCGTCATGGTGGTGGGCGGCAGTGGTTTTGATGCGACCGCCAAAGAAAACCTCAAACAATTCCAAGCGCAAACGGGCATCCCTGTGGTGTCGGCGTTTCGGTATCACTACGTTTTTGACAACACCCATCAGGGGTTCGTGGGCGAAGCCGGGGTGGGCATGACCCCCAACACTAAGTCCGTTTTGGAAAGTGCTGATTTGGTGTTGGGTATCGGGGTGCGGTTCGGGGAAATGACCACCAATACGTTCACCTTGTTCGGCACAGATCGGGGCGACCAACGGATCATCCAAACCCATCCGTCGGCAGATGAATTTGCCAAAGTTGTGCAAACGGATTTGGCGATCCAAAGTCATACGGGCCCGTTCTTGGCGGCGCTTAGTGATGCCAAGCCCCAGGTGCCAGCCATGGATTTGGACTGGGTCAACGATGCGCGCAAAGGATATGAGCGCAGTCTGACCGCGCCCGCCCAACCGGGGCCGTTGGACATGGGACAAGTCACGGGCCAGGTGCAAGCGGCGTTGCAAGACGACGCGGTTGTCACCAGCGGGGCGGGCAATTTTGCGATCTGGACCAATAAGTTCTTGTCTTACGGGGCGACCCAAACCCTGCTGGCCCCACAATCTGGTGCTATGGGCTATGGTCTTCCTGCGGCGGTCGCGGCCAAGATTGAACGCCCACGGTCCCAAGTGATTTGTTACTGCGGTGACGGCGATTTTCAGATGAACTGCCAAGAACTGGGCACCGCCATGCAAGCGGGCGTGGGGCCAGTTATCTTGATCGTAAACAACGGGACATACGGGACCATCCGGATGCACCAAGAAAAGCATCATCCACACCGCGTCAGTGGGACCGATTTGGAAAACCCTGATTTTGCAGCACTGGCCCGGTCATACGGCATGTTCGGCGCACAAGTGACGCGGACGGCTGATTTTGCGGATGTTTTTGCAGAAGCATTGACGCATCCACGGGGCGCTGTGATTGATTTGATCGTGGATCAATCCGCCATAACACCGCGCATGACGCTGGATCAGCTGCACAATTCTGCCAAGTGAATCGGCGAATCTTGTTGCGTTTTGACGCGGGGCGGGGAAACCTGTTTTAGATTTTAATTCTTAGGGGGAGCACGCCACATGAGCATGCGTATAACAACAGCCTTTGCCGCGTTGATCGTAGGAACAACTGCAGCCATGGCCGACGAAGTGCGGGTTTATAATTGGTCCGACTACATCGAAGAAAGCCTGTTGGAAAAATTCACTGCCGAGACTGGCATCAATATCATCTATGACGTGTTCGACAGCAACGAAGTTTTGGAAACAAAACTGCTGGCGGGGGGCACGGGCTATGACGTTGTGGTGCCGTCTGCATCGTTCTTGCAACGCCAAATCCAAGCGGGTGCATTCCAGAAACTAGACAAATCCAAGCTGCCCAACCTGGCCAACACTTGGGACGTCGTAGAAGCCCGGACTGAACAATATGACCCGGACGGAAATTATTCTGTGAACTACATGTGGGGCACCACAGGCATCGGGTACAACACCGCCAAAGTGGCCGAAGTGATGGGCGCAGACGCCCCCACCGACAGCTTGGCCATGGTGTTCGATCCCGCCAACGCAGAAAAGCTGTCCAGCTGTGGCTTCTTCATGTTGGACGCCCCCACAGAAGTGATCCCCGCTGCCCTGGCATACTTGGGTAAGAACCCAGACAGCCAAGACGCAGATGACATCAAAGCCGCCGGCGAAGTCCTGGCCGCTGTGCGCCCGTTTGTCACCAAATTCGACAGCTCTGAATATATCTCGGCGTTGGCCAATGGTGAAATCTGTGCGGCCATCGGTTGGTCCGGCGACGTGTTCCAAGCCCAGTTCCGCGCGTCCGAGGCGGACAACGGTGTGGAAATTGCCTATTCGATCCCCGTAGAAGGCGCGCAAATGTGGTTTGACCAAATGGCCATCCCCACTGACGCCCCCAACGTGGAAGCGGCCCACACATTTATCAACTTCATGCTAAACGCTGAAAACGCGGCGGCGGCTTCGAACTACGTTTATTATGCAAACGGGAACAAGGCGTCGCAGCCGTTGCTTGAAGAAGATCTGATCGGGGATCCAGCGATTTACCCAGACGAGGCCACATTGGGCAAGTTGTTCACCGTGCGTCCGTACCCGCCAAAAGTACAGCGCGTGGTGACCCGCACCTGGACATCTGTGAAATCTGGCATCTAAGCCAGGATCGGCCCCCGGCATTTCGGGGGCCGTTTTCATGATGACAGAAGACATCTTCGCCCCTTGGGCTGATCCCAGCCAAACCCCACTGATCCGTTACGCGAATGTCACCAAGAAATTTGGCGACTTTACTGCGATTGACGATGTGTCATTGGATATTTTCCCAGGCGAATTCTTCGCGCTTCTGGGCCCATCGGGCTGCGGCAAAACCACGTTGATGCGCATGTTGGCGGGGTTTGAAACCCCGACGTCTGGGACCATTTCCCTGGGCGACCAAGACATGGGCACCGTGCCCCCCAACAAGCGCCCTGTGAACATGATGTTCCAGTCTTATGCCCTGTTTCCGCATCTGAACGTGTGGGATAACATCGCTTTCGGTTTGCGCCGTGACGGGTTGCCCAAAGACCAGGTTGCCGCCCGCGTCGAAGAAATGCTGCGGCTTGTGCAATTGCAAAAATTTGCCAAGCGCAAGCCCGATGCCATTTCCGGTGGCCAACGCCAGCGCGTGGCTTTGGCCCGGTCCTTGGCGAAATCCCCCAAAGTGCTTTTGTTGGACGAACCCCTGGGGGCGTTGGACAAAAAGTTGCGCCAGGAAACCCAGTTTGAACTGGTGGATATTCAGGAAAAGACCGGCACGACATTCATGATTGTGACCCACGATCAAGAAGAAGCCATGACGGTGTCCAGCCGCATCGCGGTGATGGATGAAGGGGTGATCAAACAGATCGACACCCCGTCCACATTGTACGAAGCGCCCGCCAGTCGGTATGTGGCGGATTTCATTGGCGATGTGAATTTGATCCCAGGGGATTGGCGCGGGGATGCGCTGCACTGGGCCGAAGGTCAGGCACCATTGGCCGTGGCCAGTGATGTGGCCCCAGGACCTGCTTGGTTGGCGTTGCGCCCCGAAAAGATAGCCATCGCAAAGAACAAACCCCAGGCGGACAACGCCGTGCAGGGCCAAGTGATCGACATCGCATATCTTGGGAACCTGTCCACCTATGTGGTGGAAATTGCGGGCGGGCAGAAAGTCCGCGCCCAGGCCACCAATGCGCGGCGCTTGTCCCGCCGGGACATTACCTGGAATGACCAGGTCTGGCTGTCGTGGACTGCCACCGCCGGGCTGGTGTTGACAGAATGAAACGGATCGTCGTTTGGCCGCCCTATATCTGGCTGTTGGTCTTGTTCCTGCTGCCCTTTGCCTTGGTGTTCAAGATCGCCCTGTCGGATTACGCCATCGCGATCCCGCCTTATACGCCCACGTTTGACATTGCGGACCCCGCCAGTTGGGGGGCCACTTTACGAGCTTTCGACTTTGAGAATTTCCAATGGTTGCTGGACGATAAGCTGTATTACACGGCGTACATGTCATCCTTGCGGATAGCGTTTATCAGCACGGTGCTGGCGCTATTGATCGGATATCCCATGGCCTATGCCATGGCCCGCGCCCCCCAGCAGTGGCGGGGGCTGTTGATGATGTTGGTGATTTTGCCGTTTTGGTCCAGCTTTCTGATCCGCATCTATGCCTGGATTGGTATCCTGTCGAACGAAGGGTTCCTGAACATGGTGCTGGGCTGGGTGGGCATTCCGCCGCTCAGCATTATGTACACCGACACGGCTGTCTATATCGGCATTGTCTATGCGTATCTGCCGTTCATGATCTTGCCCATCTTTGCCAGTTTGGATCGCATGGATGCCAGCCTGCTGGAAGCGGCAGAAGACTTGGGTTGCACCCGTATGTCCGCGTTCTGGCGCATCACATTCCGGCTGTCCTTGCCAGGTATTTTGGCCGGGTGCTTCTTGGTCTTTATCCCGGTGGTGGGGGAATACATCGTGCCCGATCTGCTGGGCGGTTCCAACACATTGATGATCGGCAAAGTCCTGGTGGAAGAATTCTTTAACAACCGCGATTGGCCCGTGGCATCTGCGGTGGCGGTGGTGTTGCTGTTTATTCTGGTCATTCCCATCGTGTTGTTTCAACGCGCCGCTGAACGCCGCCAAAGCGCCAGCGCATGAAGTTGTCGCGCTTCAATATCGTGTCCCTGACATTGGGCTTTGCGTTCTTGTATCTGCCGATCCTGATCCTGATTGTGTTTTCTTTCAACGAAAGTCGTCTGGTGACTGTTTGGGGGGGATTTTCCACCAAATGGTACGGTGAGCTGTTCCAAGACGCGCGCTTCTTGGACGCGGCTTGGGTGACGTTCTATGTGGCGTTCATCTCCTCTACGGTGGCCACTGTGTTGGGCACCATGGCGGCATATACCCTGGTGCGGGGGGCACGGTTTCGGGGGCGCACGCTTTTTTCCGGCATGATCTATGCGCCGCTGGTGATGCCCGAAGTGATCACCGGCTTGTCCCTGCTTTTGCTGTTTATTTCACTGGGGTTGGACCGGGGCGGGTTCACCATCATTCTAGCCCACGCCACGTTTTCCATGTGTTACGTCAGCGTGGTGGTCTCGTCTCGACTGGTCAGCTTTGATCGGTCCTTGGAAGAAGCTGCCTTGGATTTGGGGGCCACCGGTTGGCAAGCGTTTCGTCTGGTGACCCTGCCTATCATCGCGCCCGCGGTGGCTGCGGGCTGGCTGTTGGCATTTACACTGTCGCTGGATGATCTGGTGATTGCCAGCTTTGTATCGGGGCCAGGGGCCACCACATTGCCCATGCGGATATTTTCAGAAGTGCGCCTAGGCGTCAGCCCCAAGATCAACGCATTGTCCGCGATCCTGATCGGTCTGGTGACCCTGGGGGTGATCGTGGCGTCCTTGACCACCAAGCGCGCTGCCACGCGGTAAGGCGGGGTTTCAGCCCGCCTTGGCGGCCTGGTCCGCAATGTCTTGGGCGATCATTTCTTTGTACAACGCTTGGATGCGCGCCATGACGGGGCGCGATCCGGTGCCAATGGGTTTGCCGTCAATTTCTGCCACGGGGGTTTGCGCGCCAAAGGTGCCCGTCAAAAATGCCTCGTCCGCGCCATACGCCTCAAACAAAGAAAAGTTCTTTTCAAACACGGGGAACCCATCAGCCCGGCACAGATCAATCACCTTTTGGCGGGTAACCCCATTCATGCAGTAATCCCCGGTGGAAGTCCAAACCTCACCCCGGCGCACGATGAAGAAGTTGCAGGCGTTGGTGGTGTTCACAAACCCATGGGGGTCCAGCATCAAGCCTTCGTCGGCGCCCGCCAGTTCCGCCTGCAAACAGGCAATCACGCAGTTCAATTTCGAATGGCTGTTGAATTTGGCATCTTGGGACATGGGCAACCCGCGCACTTGGGGCACCGTGGCCAGCCGGATGCCCTTGGATTGCAGCCCGTCCACGGGTTTGGAATGTTCCATTATGATTACTACCGTCGGGCCCGATTGGGACAGGGCAGGGTGCTGGAACGGTTTCACCTTCACGCCCCGCGTCACCATCAATCGGCAGTGCACATCCGTCGTCATGCCGTTGGCCGCCGCAGTCCGCGCCAAGGCATCTGCAACACCCGCGCGGTCCATGCCGATGTCCAGCGACACGGCTTTGCAGCTGTCAAACAGACGGTCCATGTGATCCTCAAAGAACGACCAGTGGCCGTCGTACAAACGCATCCCTTCCCACATGCCGTCGCCCAGCATGAAGCCGCTGTCATACACACTGATCTTAGCATCCATGCGCGGGACAATATCACCGTTCACATAGATTTTGATGTGTTCGTTGCGGGCATCTTCTTGGGCGCTGTGGGTCGTGGTGGCGTCTGTCATGGTACGGTCGTTCCTTGCGGCTGCCCGCCCTGTATGGTCCAAAATATGGGCCACGCGCCAGCAGTGATTTAGGTGGTGACCACACCCCAAACATCCGCTGCGGATATTCCATCCATCTGGTCCATCAGCCCCCAAAGCGCGTCACCCTTTGCGCCCAACAGGGCGCGTGATTTAGCCGCCAGTTTTGATTGCAAAACAGCATCAGACATCCGGGCCGACAGGTCATGCTCAAACGGCAACGACGTGCCGTCCTTCAACACCACATCCCCCGCACCTTGCAGATCGGTCTGGGTGTCGTCCCCGGTCACGCGCACCTGTTTGGCAAAACCGGTCAGGACTTTGTCTTGTGCCAGGTCATCCGCATAAACCGCCCGGTCCCCCAGATCGTCCCCGCGCAAGGCCATTCCCGCAAGCCAGGCATAACTGAATTTCACTTCCAGTCCCGTGCGGGGGGCTTTGTTATTGCACACGGACAACCAACGCGGATTGGTCCGTACATGCACCTGGGCCACGTCTTCCAAAGGAATGCCCAACCCCAACAGCCCTTCGATCATGGCGTGCGTGCCGTGGCAGCAGGCATAGAATTTATACAGATTGTCTTCGAACAAGAACGCATTGACCCCAGCCAACCCTGGGGCTTTACCCGCGTGATGGGTTGTCAAAAACCCCTGGGGCCCTGCCAATCCATCGTCGCTGGACGTGACGCCAAGGGCCGCAAGTTGCGCGCATTCCACCCCGTTTGAGGCGGCAATCCCCGCGTTCAGCGGTTTACCCATGGTCCCGAACTGCGATTTCAATCCCGATGCCCGGGTCGAACACAGCCCCAAGGCCTGGCGCATCTGATCCCGGGACAAGCCCAACAACCGACCCGCCGCCACCGTGGCCCCAAAGGCCCCCGCCGTGGCGGTCTGATGAAAACCTGCGTTGTAATGCGACGCCCCCAGATGCAGTCCGATACGAATGGCCGCTTCCGCCCCCACAAGAAACGCTGCTACCACATCGCGTAAAGGCGCGTTGCGGGCTTCGCCCATGGCCATCGCGGC
>ENA-ORXR01004720-ORXR01004720.1-marine-metagenome-genome-assembly--contig:-NODE-4720-length-11244-cov-3.190561_pt1 | contig 11244 bp, 8 predicted proteins | sample MGYA00237866_ERZ511479 | MGnify/ENA metagenome assembly ERZ511479 | reverse complement strand
TCCGATGTCATACCGCCCGTAATTAAGGCCTTGGAGCCATTGAGGACATAATCATCGCCGTCCCGCACCGCCGTCGTCTTAAGCGCGGCGACATCTGACCCCCCGCCCGGCTCTGTTATCCCAAGCGAGCTGCCTTTGCGTCCCTCAACAATATCGCGAAGCGCGCGATCTTTGATCTCTTTGCTGGCTAGCTTTTGTATCGGGTCGAGAGATATACCCCGCCCGCCCAGCGCGGCCGGAACGCCGCCGCATCCGATATTGCCCATAAGGATCGCGTAATCGGCGCGCATGAAGGGATCATCAAATCCCATCCCGCCATATTCTTCATCGATGCCTAAACCAAATACGCCCAGCGCGCCAATTTTCGCGTGAAGCGCCCACGGGATTTCGCCCGCCTCATCCCATTCAAATGCATAGGGCCGTATCTCCGCGTCAACGAAGCGCGATACGGTCTCGCGAAACGCCGCGCGCTCTTCGGTGTCAAATGGGTTTCTTAGCATCCCCTATCCTCCCCGCCCGCAAAGCTGTTTCGCCTTGTCAAACATTTAGTCTTTACATTTGTCGCGGATAGCCGTTTCATATGCAACTCTTTTCATATGATTTTCCGGAGCCCCGCGCATGAGCCTTACCGATATTTTGCAATCCCGTTATTCTGTTCGCGGATTTTTGCCCAAGCCCGTACCCCAAGCGGAGCTCGACGAGATATTCACGGCCGCGCAGAAATCGGCGTCAAATTGCAATGTTCAGCCCTGGCAGACCCTCGTAGTTAGCGGCGAGAAAGCCAAAGCAGTTTCAAATGCCATGCTGGCCGAAATTATGGGCGGCAAGGCGCCCTACCCTGAATTTGATTGGAACGTGAAATATCAGGACGAACACCGCCAGCGTCAATTTGGCAGCGCCAACGCACTATACTCCGCCATGGGTATTGCCCGCGAAGACAAGCCTGCGCGCAATATGGCGATGGGCCGTAATTGGCAGTTTTTCGGCGCGCCGCACGGCATCTTTTTCACCATGGACAAATATCTCGGCATTATGGGCGCAGTCGATCTGGGCATTTACGCGCAAACCTTATCGCTGCTGATGAAAGAGCGCGGCATTGATAGCTGCATGCAAGGCGCGCTGGGACAATTCCCCGGCCCCGTCAAAGCCATGTTCGATATCCCCGAAGAGCGCGGCATCCTGTTTGGCATGAGCTTTGGCTATGAAGACCCGGATCATGCCGCAAATTCCGCGCGCACAGAACGTGAAGATCTAGCCGTGAATGTGCGTTTTGAAGGCTAAATACCGCTTCACCGCATTTTAGTAATTTTCGACTAAAGCGCGGGTATGACACACTTATCCGACGCCTTAGCCTGGACAGAGATTGAAGAGCGCGCGCCGCGCGCGGGCCTTCAATCGCTCGTTACACAATCTATCAAACCCATCATTGAGGGCGCGCCAATGGAGGCGCTGGATGATAAGGGACAGATTGAAGGTCTGGGCGCGGCCAGCGTCATGGTCATGGTTCTCTTCATGACGCTTTTCGGAATAACGCTCCATATTTTACCAGAGGTATGGTGGGGCACGACGCTGCAATTTATTTTATTTCCGATTCTATTTTTCGGCTCTGCCGTCTTTATCGGATTTATATTTCGAAAACGCCTTAGCGACAGTATTGTCAGAACGATTGAGCGCAGAACGGCGCGGCGTGATGCATTGGACTACATCGCTGACTATTTCGGGATGAGCTACAGTTCCTGTCCGGCCGGGCCCAACACTGCGGAAACGTGGCTTTTGAGTAAAAGCTGGCTGCCCAAAAACATCAAAACCGCCGCAGCAAAAGAACGCCCTTCAAAAGTTCTACCCGGGGTAGACGTGGCTAAAGATGCCGGCGTTTTATTTCCGATGCGCGTTTTGGCCTCAACAGAAGAAAAACGTAAAAATTATCGCGACGCGGCCATATCACGCTCCGATATCACGGACGGATTTTACGGCCAGCGCTCCGGCGTAACCTATAATATGTTTGAGTGGTCAGAAGAGGTCAACGACGTGAGAACATACCATCTTACGATTGTTATGAACGCGCCGACGAAGCTTCTGGGATATACGGAATTACGTGCCCGCAAAATTGGATGGCTACCTCATGAACGGGCCAAGACATTTAAGTCGGTCGGTGTGCCCTCTTCGCGGTTTCATTCTGAGTTTAAATTACGCACTGATGATCAAGTTGAAGCCAGAGAGCTGTTTGATCCGATTGTCATTGAAAAGATCATTGCGCTTGGACATGGCGACGCCTTTCGCGCAGTCGGATATGATGATCACGTCATTTTCGATTTCCCCGGACAAGACCGCTTTGCCTTTATCGATATCCTAACAGGGCGCTGGTCAGATGAGAGCCTTCGGGGCGGCCTGACTGACATAATCAACGCTCTAGATCTCGTTGACAAAATCGGCGCGATGTTCCGCTTAAAGGCCTAAATTAAGCTGCCAAATCTGATAATATCTATTGACGTTTTAACTCATGCGGGGCAAATCCCCCGCACTACTACTGCATCCTTGGATGTAGATTGCATCGTGCGGGTGTGGCGGAATTGGTAGACGCGCCAGATTTAGGTTCTGGTATCGAGAGATGTGGAAGTTCGAGTCTTCTCACCCGTACCAACATTTCCAATTTGCTTCGCAAAATTTTGTGTCCGGTGGACACAAAATCGGAAATGTTCCGAAAGGTTATACCTTTCGTCCCCAAATTCACATTTGCAAAGCTATGGTCATTTTCTTGGCGCTCTGACGAGCTTCGGCTGGCAGGCCAGTCAACCAAAACAATCAACTCTTCCGGGCCGTCATTGGGGCTTTGTGGAGCGTCCAATAGCGCGCCAATAATCCCGACAGAATATTTGCGACAGCAATCCCGACAAATGCGCCGGGCATACCGCCAAAATAAACGCCGAGCGCCACAAGCGGCGCGTAAAGCGCCAGCGAGCGAATAACCGTAAAGATAAGCCCGTATATCGGGCGTCCCAAAGCGTTAAACCCGGCAGCCGTCACAAAGACAAATCCATATCCGGCAATCGTAATGGGCACGATCCAGAAATAAGTTTTAGCCAGGGCGTAAACCTCTGGATCATTTGTAAACAGCCCCGTAATTGGCCCCGCCAGTAGCGCCAACACAACGGCCATAGCTGTGCTCCAATAGAGGCAAATCTTATAGCTGACGCGGAAGGCCTGCTCGACGCGGTCCGTTTTCTTTGCTCCGCCATTTTGCCCCGTTACCGCGCCGATACAAGCGGATAGGCCATAGAGAAGCCCGACCGAAATAAGCTCTGCGCGGCTCACCAATGTGAAAGCGGCGTTATAGGTATCGCCGCCCTGACGGGTGACAGCCGCCACCGAGACCATCGCGCCCACAGGAACGACGACATTAGTTATCGCCGCAACCGCGCCAACTTGCGCAATCACGCCCCATGCATGCCGAACCGTTGAGACGGTCATCTTCGCAAATGTAATCGCCTTGCGGCGGATAAGCACAATGTAAAAGCCAAACAGCGCCGCAATCGTATTGCCAAACACCGTGGCGATTGCTGCGCCCTGGACTTCCATACGCGGGAACGGCCCCCACCCGAAAATGAGGAACGGGTCGATAATTATATTGAGCAGCGCGCCCAAAATCATGATCGAGCTCGGCAGCATCGCTTCGCCCCCTGCCCGAAGGATATTGTTTGAAATCATAGCGATAGAGACAATAACTAAACCCGGTAACGATATGGCCAAATATTGCTTCGCCATGATCCGGGCTTCATCTTTCGCGCCAAGCAAGTCCAGCGTTATGGGAAGCGTAAACCAGATAAGCGTGACGACGATGGTCATCACGGCAACGGCGAACAGGATGGCCGCTGCGCCGTGACGCGCCGCGCGGTCAGTATTGCCGCCGCCTATGGCGCGCGATAAAGCGCTCATCGTTCCCGCCCCAAGGCCAATATTGACGCTATTGCCAAAGAAAGTCAGCGGATAAGCAAAACCAACGGCAGATAGCGCGAGCGTGCCCAGCACGGCGCTTCCGGTTTCATCCGTTAAATTTCCCAGATATATCGTATCAACAATGCCCGCAGAGAGCAGCGCAATGACGGCAATCGCAAACGGGCCAAGCATGCGCAGGATATGCCCGTGCACCGGCCCCTCGGTCAGATCAATTTTACCTTTACCGCTGGTGACGGGCGGCGTGACCGCATCCGGAAGAACTTCAGAAAGTTTCTCGTCTAAGGTCTCGTCGCTCACGCGCTAGCTATCTTCCGGCTCGCGGCCCGGATCGAAGGCCGCCAGTGTTGCCATGCGAATAATTTCGGAGGCTGTTGCGCCCAGCGGACAGATTTGAACAGGCTTTTCAAGTCCTGTTAAGAACGGTCCTAATACAGTGGCTCCGCCCACGGCATTCATAAGCTTTGTTGAAATCGAGGCCGAGTGAATGGCCGGCATAACCAAAACATTTGCCGCGCCCCCGAGGCGGGAGAAGGGATATTTAAGACCATGCATGGGATCAAGCGCAATATCGGCAGCCATATCACCTTCATAAACAAAATCCGTATCGCGATTGTCGAGAATTCTCACAGCGTCGCGAACTTTCTTCATGCGTTCTCCCACCGGATTGCCAAATGTTGAGTAGGACAGAAAGGCGACTTTGGGCTCGAACCCAAAACGGCGCGCAAATTTTGCCGTTGTTGTTGCGATATCAGCGAGGTCCTCAGCTGTCGGCAATTCGGTAATATTTGTATCGGCAATGAAAAGCGTTTTGCCGCGATTGATAATGACGGACACGCCCATTGTGCGTTCATTCGCGTCATGAGCAAAAACAAGACGCACATCACGCAAGGCAATATCAAAGCTCCGCGTAACACCCGTCACCATGCCATCTGCAAGGCCGTGATGTAGCATCAGAGCAGAGAAAACGTTTCGATCATTATTGACCAGTCGCTGTGCGTCGCGGCGCAAATAGCCCCAACGCTGCAATTTCGTATAAAGCGTTTCCGTAAATTCGGCATTGCGGTCAAAGAGGCGCGCATTAAGAATTTCAAGACTGCCGTCATCCTCCATGCCAAGCAGTTTCATATTATCGCGGATGGGCTGTTCCCGGCCAATGAGAATGGCCTTGCCGAGTCCCCTTTGCTGATAGGCATGGGCGGCGCGGATAACGGCGGGTTCTTCGCCCTCGGCAAAAACGATAGTTTTAGGATTATCAATGACAGAGGATTGAATGCCCTGCAGCAGTGAGGCTGTCGGGTCCTGACGACGCGCCAAGGAGTTCTTGTAAGCCTCCATATCCTCAATCGGCTTGCGGGCCACGCCGGTATCCATCGCAGCCTGGGCGACATAAGGCGGTATTTCGCTAATCAGGCGCGGATCAAATGGCGCAGGAATAATATATTCCGGGCCATATTGCGGGCGTTTGCCATGATAGGCGGCCGCCACTTCTTCGGGAACGTCTTGACGCGCAAGATCGGCGAGCGCCTGCGCGCAGGCGAGTTTCATCTCTTCATTTACATTACGCGCGCGCACATCGAGCGCGCCGCGAAATATGTAAGGAAAGCCGAGTACGTTGTTGACTTGATTGGGATAATCACTTCGCCCCGTTGCAATAATCGCGTCGCTGCGCGCTTCTTTGATCAACTCCGGACTGATCTCGGGATCAGGATTTGCCATCGCAAATACAATCGGGTTTTTGGCCATGGATTTAATCATGTCTTTATTGACTATTCCGGCAACGGAGAGGCCAAGAAAAACATCTGCGCCGACCATGGCTTCTTCGAGCGTGCGCAATTTCGTATCGATCGCGTGGGGCGCTTTCCACTGGTCCATATATTCTTTGCGGCCCTTATAGACTACGCCGCGACTGTCCAGAACAATGGCATTTTCGTCTTTCACGCCAAGGCGTTTAATAAGACCAAGTACGGAGAGGCCTGCAGCCCCTGCCCCGGATAGAACAACTTTGATATCCTCAAATTTACGGCCCGTTAAATGACAAGCATTAATGAGGCCTGCCGTGGCAATAATTGCCGTGCCGTGTTGGTCATCATGGAATACGGGAATGTCTAATTTATCGCGCAGTTCCTGCTCGATAATAAAGCATTCAGGACTACCAATATCCTCTAAGTTGATCCCGCCAAATGTATTGCCGAAGCGCTCCACGCAGGCAATGAACTTATCCGCGTCTTCTTCTTCGACTTCGATATCAAAACTATCAATATCCGCGAACCGTTTAAACAGGACGGATTTCCCTTCCATGACAGGCTTGGAGGCCATAGCGCCAAGATTTCCAAGACCCAAAATCGCGGTCCCGTTCGATATCACAGCGACCATATTCCCTTTGGACGTGTAATCATACACACTATCCGGATTAGCCGCGATAGCTTCAACAGGAACAGCGACGCCGGGTGAATAGGCCAACGATAGATCGCGCTGCGTCGCCATGGGTTTTGTCGGCAGCAAAGCCAGCTTACCCGGCGTCGGCAGAGCGTGAAAATCAAGAGCTTGTTTGTCCGTTATATAGGTTCGCTCCGGCGAACCTTTGTCACTTTTTGGCATATTTGTCCTCGGGTCATGTTCGGAGCAGCGTCCGTATTTGAGTCTTTGACCGTCTACCGCTCTTCGCCCCAAAGATATAGCTGAAACTAGTCATTTCAGCGCAAAACGCCGTGATAAAAGGCAAAAATGATGACACATTTTTAGGCAATGGCCATTGGCATTGCCCAAAAGAAGTGCGAAACTTTAGGCAATAGAGGTTTTCAACCGCTATTTGGGGCGCAACACTCGACTCGCGCTGTCGTCAATTTATCAAGACCTTAACGAAACACGTCGTTTGGAGAGAGACCCATGAAAAAAATTGAAGCCATTATCAAACCTTTCAAACTTGATGAAGTCAAAGAGGCTCTACAAGAAGTTGGCCTGCAGGGCATGACCGTATTGGAGGCCAAAGGCTTTGGACGCCAAAAGGGTCACACTGAGCTTTATCGCGGCGCGGAATATGTTGTAGATTTCCTACCCAAGCTAAAAATCGAGCTCGTTGTCACAGACGAGCAGGTCGAAGCCGCGTTAGAAGCGATCCAGACAGCCGCCAAAACAGGCAAAATCGGAGACGGGAAAATTTTCGTGTCCACTGTTGAGCAAGCGATTAGAATTCGCACCGGCGAGTCTGGCGACAGCGCGCTTTAACGCGCACCATTTAATTCAAAATTACCCATCACACTCAAAATAGGGACTAGGTGAAGAATGTCAGAAAAATTACTTAAACAGATCAAAGATGAGAATATCGGCTATGTCGACCTCCGGTTCACGGACGTCAAAGGCAAGATGCAGCATGTTACATTTGACGCATCTATGGTCGACGAAGACCTTTTCGAAGACGGAACAATGTTTGACGGGTCCTCCATCGAAGGTTGGAAATCAATCGACAAATCAGACATGGTTCTTCTGCCTGATCCGGACACAGCCGGAATTGATCCGTTCTATCAGCAAGACACCATGACGATTTTCTGCGACATTCTCGAACCTGATACAGGCGAAGCGTATAATCGTGATCCGCGCGGAACCGCGAAAAAGGCCGAAGCCTTCATCAAATCCGCTAAAGTTGGCGATAATGTCTATTTTGGCCCGGAGGCGGAATTCTTCGTCTTTGACGATGTACGCTGGGACACGGCGCCGAACAAAACAGGCTACACATTTGATAGCCTTGAAGGGCCGTACAACACCGGCACAGAATATGTCGGCGGAAATAAGGGCCATCGTCCAGGCGTCAAAGGCGGTTACTTCCCTGTCCCGCCAATTGATAGCGAACAAGACATGCGTACCGAAATGCTCGCCGTCATGACTGAGCTTGGCTTGCAGCCTGAAAAGCATCACCACGAAGTTGCGCCGTCACAGCATGAGCTCGGTATGAAATTTGCCACGCTTTTGACAATGGCAGACCGCATGCAGCTTTATAAATACATCGTGCACAATGTCGCTCACGCTTATGGCAAAACCGCCACATTCATGCCCAAGCCCGTTAATAATGACAATGGTTCCGGTATGCATGTTCACCAATCCATCTGGAAAGACGGCAAGCCGTTATTTGCGGGTGACGAATATGCCGGTCTGTCTAAAAGCTGCCTATATTACATCGGCGGCGTGATTAAGCATGCTAAGGCCATTAATGCCTTCGCTAACCCATCAACAAACTCGTATAAGCGTTTGGTTCCGGGTTTCGAAGCGCCGGTTATGCTGGCTTATTCCGCGCGCAACCGCTCAGCGTCCGTTCGTATTCCCTGGACGGCCTCGCCAAATGGCAAGCGTTTGGAAACACGTTTCCCTGATCCAATGGCAAATCCATATCTATGTTTTACAGCGCTGCTTATGGCCGGCCTTGACGGGATTAAAAATAAAATTGATCCGGGCGAAGCGATGGACAAAGATCTTTACGATCTTCCGCCGGCAGAAGCTGCGAAGATCCCGCAAGTCGCTGGCAGTCTGAAAGAGGCTCTCGAGGCGTTGGATGCTGATCGCGGATTCCTAACCGCAGGCGGCGTCTTTGATGATGACCAAATTGACGGCTATATTGACCTGAAGATGGAAGACCATCACCGCGTCAACATGCACCCGCATCCTGTTGAATTTGATCTGTATTACAAAGCATAATTCACATAGCAGAACTGAAAAACCGGCCCTGTGGCCGGTTTTTTTATGCCCTGTTAACCTTGAACACTCACTTATAGTAAATTGAAGTTTACCATTGGAACCTATTGCCTTCAGGTTTGCATTCATACTGTACATGCTACATGTGCATCTGAAAGAAGCAGGCAGGTTTTGGGAAGTAACTTGCAGCTTATCGTAAACTTGGGAGGGTTGAATTATGCGAACCGAAACACAGAATACGCTGGATATCATTAAAGTCTGGCTCTTGGATTTGCCGGACGCAGATCGCACTGTGTCGCATAATGAGTGCTTTGTTGGGATTGCTAGAGCGATAAAGCGGCTTGGTTATGGCTATCCTTTTGATAGTGAGCAGCGCAAACTCAATCAACTTTTGCTGGACTCGCTTGCCGGACAAGCGGCATGCCAAACAGCGTGGAACTTCTATCACGAAGCCCAAATCATCAAAGCCACCGCGGCTACAGGCCGGCCCTATTCACGCACGGCGGTTGCGGCTTAAGCCACTAAATCTATATCTAGGTCCCAAGCTTTGCAGGCTTGGATCATAATTTTATTTTCAGATCGATGCTGATGGCCATCGGAAAGCGCCACTTTCAAAAGTGCTGTAATAAGCTCTTTTTTATTGGTGAGCGTATTTAAGCGCTCAAAAACCTCCTCCATTGCTGTGGCTCGAAACGGCTCGGTCATATTCAACGTAATCTCATCTTTGTGCAAGACAAACCAATCATGCGCCATTTTTTTAGTCACCATCATCTCCGGGCTGACAACATCGCGCAATTGCACTGCCGCAGTTTTAAAGGCCTCAACCTCTTCCTGATAGACTTTACCGTCTGCAATAATCATCATGCACAGCAGAGTGAGTGCATCATTCCAGTTTCTTGAGTGCATATCTTATCCCCCGATTAGAAGATTGATATATGCAAACATAGTTGAAGAGCGGTTAAACGGAGTGCAAAAATTATGAAATTTTACCCTCTACACAACCTGAAATTTTTCGAAATAAAAACCCGGCCAAATTGACCGGGTTGTTTAAATACAAATTTTCGGGACAATGCCTAGAATAGCATCCTTAAAACGAGACGCGCTGTATGGCGGTTATATCCATCGCGAATGTCCGCGTCATAATCAAAACCGAACGAGCTATAACGGCTTCCCGCCATGAACGTAATGCCCATGACAATTCCGCTATCCGGAAATTCTTGGCTCGTTACATCGAAGCGCGATCCCGTGCTGGCAAATGATGAAGATGTTAAAATAGCATCATTTGCAAAATCATTACGATAGCCGATGCGCGCTGAAGGGGCATACCAGATGCGATCACCTTCAAAGCGAGCGCCAAAATTGATTAGCCCCGTCGCGCTACCATAATCTGACTGTCTCTCTTCAACATTAAGACGAATGGCGTCTGAACCCGACTCCGAATAGCCTTCTTCGGTAAGCGAGAGATAATTTACAGTCGCCGTCGGGCGAAGGAAATAACGCTCGCCGAGCGCGAAATCGTAACCCACACTACCTGTCGCATTATAATGCACGCCAGACCAGCTGCCTTCAGCCTGCCGCGCGAAACTGCCAATGGTCACATTGCGGCGGCTCTCAAAGGAATTATAGCCCCCGCCGATATATCCGTCCGCAAAGAAATTATTCCGCTCTACGCCAGCATATAGACCGCCTTGGAATGTTGCGACGTTCAAAGGATCATCGACACCGACAACGTCTTCAACTTCGGTCGCGCTGTAGGAAAAATTGACACCTGCCGTATGGAATGGACCAAAGGCCGTATCGAAACCACCTGTAAACCCGAAACCATATCCGCGATAAGCATCAGACAAGCCCACGAGCTCTCGATCCGCGTAATATGCAAACTCTTGGATCCACGCCCCGCCCGGCCGCTCATCTGACGCGCGCGCATTATTGAGATGGGTCGCCACAGCGCCCGTTGCCCCGTCAACATTAGAAAATACGAAACGCCCGGCAGCCGCGTTAAACTCGGGCATAATTTGATTATAGGCGGCGTTAAAATCACTCTCAGTGGTAAGTCCGGCAAAAGCGGAGCCAAGCTCCGCATTTGCCAGCATGGCTCCGAAGGCTTCATTAAAGGCTTGAGCTTGAGTGGAGTCTAAACCCAGCCCCCCGGCTGCAGCGGATAAGGACGGATCCCGCAGAGACAGCGTCGCAATAAGGTCATCGCCTACGCGCGTGACCGCTGTGCTATACAAGAAAGGCGCGTCTTCGAGTTGGTAGCTCGAAATGTCATCCCCCAGAGTTAAAGACCCCGCACTGACAAGTGTAAATGTACCGCCCTGCCCAATCAAATTACTTAAAGTCGTCGAGATCATAGCCCCGGACGCGAACGTCACCTGGCCAGTTGCATTTAGCGTCGACACACCGCTAGCGCCGCCGTCAATTACTGTGGAGAATGTTGTGTCAGACCCAAAGCTCGCCGTCGTGACATTAAGCGGCACAGCGTCGTTGAGAACAAGTGAGGACCCGCCCGATACATCCAAAGTCAAAAGACCGTCACTATCGGTAACAGAGCCTGTTAGAGTTGATCCGCCAGATAAAATTAGCGCGTCGCTACCATCTCCAAAA